>Ga0180437_10000413_pt1 | contig 84195 bp, 95 predicted proteins | sample SS_ome_4_FD_132410 | JGI IMG/M metagenome (GOLD analysis project Ga0180437, IMG submission 132410) | Hypersaline lake sediment archaeal communities from the Salton Sea, California, USA - SS_3_D_1 metaG | ecosystem: Environmental > Aquatic > Non-marine Saline and Alkaline > Hypersaline >...
GGCTGAATTAATTGAAGAAATTAGTAACCAAATAATATACGAAGCAGATATGCACGATGACGTAAGAAGAAAATTTGACTCAGGTGAACATGACTATTCGGGACATTTAGATTCTGATACAGTTAGAAATATTTCACAGGAGATTTTTGGTGACGTACAAAGAAATATTAGAGAAAAAACTGGTAGACAAAACGTTAACATGGATGACGTACAAATGTTACTAGGACATTCTCTTATGTCAGCAATCCAAAAGGAACAGAGAATTGGTACGGGTGTTCTTGAACAAAGAGCCATTCAAATGATTAGAAATCAATTCAATATCCCTGAGGACGCTGTAGACTTTGACGCACAAATCACAGGACTACCACAACTAGGTGGTACAGCAATCCAAAAAGGAAATTTACAGTACACTAAAGGTACAAAGACTCCACCACAAGGTAAGTCTGAGGAAGAGTTAAAACCTGAAGTTACTAGACGTAGGTTGACCAACGCTATGATGCATGGGGCAGCTAGAAAATCACAAAACTTACACCACTTGTCGGATGAATTAAGAAACGACGACCCAACATTAAACAATGACTACAGTAAGATTATGGCAGCAAACGACGCTATGTATTGGATGATGTCTGATGAGTCTATCGAGAATGAGGGTAGAAATGGTGTACACGCAGGAAACGTTAGATTGGACTTATCTAACCCCGAAAAACCAAAAATCATTGCACAAGGTATTGTATTCCCAATATTACTTCACGAATTAGCTAAAGGTGTTATGGAATTGATGGCACTTTGGTCACTTCCTGAGGATAAAGATGTGAGAGATTATGTTACCGATAAAACTGACCACTTACAGGCAGAAACAAACGATATTCGTTTAGGTTCTCATATTTGGGGTAAATTCGTTGAACAAATCCCTGTAGATAACCAAGAAGTAATCTCATTAACATTCAATATGTTACAACAATTACCAACAGACGAGTTCAACAATGTTATGTCAGGTTTGGCAAACAACCAAGAACAAGCTAGAAGTGTTGTTAGAGATTTGGCACAACAAGCTATTGACGAGTTGAGTAGAGAGGACTACGAAGACGCTATCGGTCAATATGGTGACGATGAAGGTGAGGTACAATATGGTGATGACCAAGAACCTGATGATGTTGATGACATCTTAGGTGGTGGACAAGAAGTTGATACACCAATGGACGAACCTGTAGACCCTTCTACTTGGAGTCAGAAAGAAATACAAGATGAGATTGATGCAGCGTTAGACGCTGGAGACTACGAGACAGTAGCCAATCTTTCAAAATATCTAAGATAACGGACCCCTCACGGGGATTAGGACCGTTATAGTCTACGGACTATTGAAACCCACCCAATATCGCTATGGGGTGGGTTTTTTGTGCTTAAACCCCTTTTTCTGATATTTATTAGGAAAGGGATTATGACAAAAGCTGAAAAACTTATAGAACTAGCGAAGTGTATGAAGGACCCCATATACGCTATTCAGAAGTACTTAGAGACTGAGGATAGAACACAGGGTGGATTCGTACCATTCAATCTATTCCCTAGACAGAAAGAACTAGTTAAAGGGTACCAAAAGTACCAACATAATATAGTGATGAAACCTCGTCAGGCAGGTATCTCAACAACAACCGCGGCATTCGCCGCAATCCTTACCGCTTTAGCCTCAAAGAAAGCTCCTGAGAAGATTCTAATTGCGGCTAACAAACAGGAGACGGCTAAGGAATTCTTAAAGAAGATTAAAGATTTTACATATCAATTACCGGCATGGATGGATGTGAATCGTCCAGCAGGTGCTGACGGTTGGTTCGATAAAGAAAAGAACTCAAGTTCCCACTACAAACTATGGAATGGTTCTGAGGTGAAAGCGGTAGCTTCATCTAAGGATGCTTTAAGGGGTTACGCACCATCTTTGATTATCATTGATGAGGCAGCCTTTATCGAAGGTAGTAGAGGAGAAGAGTTCTACGAAGCGGCACAACCATCACTTTCTACAGGTGGTCACTCAATCTTGATTTCTACACCAAACGGTTACGACCCATTATACCATAAAACATATAAACTCGCTAAGGAAGGTAAGAACAACTTTAACGTGGTTGAGATGAGATGGTATGAAGACCCTAGATATAATAAGGGTCTTAAATGGATTCGTACTGAAACCGTTGATGGTGAAGAGGTTACCGAGGAGATGATAGAACTAGATAAATCCAAGTGGGATGGGATTATGGCTGAAGGTTGGACAGCAACCTCTCCATGGTTCGAAAACATGTGTGCACAACTTAACCACAATGCTAGGTCTATCGCACAAGAGTTATTGTGTTCATTCCTAGGTTCAGGTGACCAAGTAATTGATGACAAATACAAGAAGAGACAAGAAAAGGAAAACGTTAAAGACCCAATCCGTAAAGAATGGATTGATGGTAATATGTGGATATGGGAAGACCCAATAGAAGGACATAGATACATTATGGGTGTTGATGCGGCGAGTGGTTCGTCCGATGACTTTGGTTCTATCTGGGTATTAGACTATGATACAGGGGAACAAGTTGCTGAATACCACGCAAAAGTACAACCTGACGTATTGGGTGAGATTGCCAAACATTATGGTGAATCTTATGACGCGTTTGTAGTTGTCGACTTAACAGGTGGTTACGGTATTTCTACAGTACTTAAGATGTTAGAATTAGGTTACCCAAGTAGAAAGATGTATTATGACACCGCTTTCGGTATTGATGCATTAGAGAAGAATAAACAATTGGAAAAACACATGAAGAACGGTAAATTGCCGGGTCTTAATTTCCAAGCTAAAAGACATACAATCATCTCGGAGATGGAACAGGCTATCAGACTTAACTCAATTAAGATTAGGTCAGTTAGAACATTAAACGAGATTGACACATTCGTTTTCATTAACGGAAGACCTGACCACATGAAAGGTTATCATGATGACCTTCTTATGGCATTAGGTATGTGTAACTTTGTGGGTATGACCTCATTCAAGGATTTGGAGAAGTCTAAGGGACAAGCTAAAGCTATGGTAAATAGTTGGGCTGTAACATCTACGGGTACTGAAACAATTAGTGAATTAAATTCTACAGGAGTAGCAGGGTTTTATACCGATAAAGGTAATAAACAAACAATCGAACAAACCAAGGAACATATGTGGGTCTTTGGTGGAATGATGGGATTTAAAAACAAAAAGTAATGGCAAAACCAAGTTCAAATAAAGCATTTAGAAATCAGAAGAATACTAGGGCAATGGCTGGTCCTATTAAGTATTCTTGGAAACCTGTACCATCCACTAAAAGGTCAAAACCAACTGATAGGGCACGAGTACCTTTCTGTGATAACCTCACAGGGATTGATAATGTGGTAACCTACGTATTTGATATATTACCTGATGGTAACCATTCTATGTATGTAGAATGTGATTACGTAGATTAATCGTGAATATTCAGATTATTTGAAGGTCCTTCTCTTTCGATTACACTACTAGTATCTATAACTGACACAGGTACAATCTCGAAATCTTCGGGGTTAGCCTCACCTGGTTGTTTCAGGATTTCAACATCATGTTCTAACTTTTCAATTCTATACCTATTTTCACTAGGTGAGTTTTCCATGAATATTTGTGCCGCATTATTAACACCCTCTACTTGTCCTTCTAGTTTAATGATTTTCTCGTATTGAGATTTATTCTCGGTTTGTAGAGTAATAATTTCCTCTTTCATTTTGGATTTATCTGAAACCCATAAATAAGCGGTAACACCCCAACCTATTACGGATATCACAATAGCGACAATCCACTTAAGGTCTTTAAACGATAGTGTGATGTGTTTTTTGTTTAATTTATCTTCTAAATCTTCTCCCATTATATTGCTTTCATTTGGTTCCACTTAATCCAAACCTTAGGATATTTTGAAGTGGACATAAATCGTAAACTTGTTGGTGCAGTTTCGTTATAAAAAGTGATACCTATACTATTTTCATTTTTTGAGGTTAGTTTCCCATCCACATATACATATACGTATTTAATATTTGTTGATGTGTAAGTCGCGTTATTACCGTCCCAATAGTAACTGTTACTGTAGAACCATACATCGTAGTAATAGTATCCACCGAAAGTTTCTTTAGACCTAGAAACCATATAAGAAAAATCGTTATATGTGTAATACGTTTGGTATTGCACCCAATACCCTACACCACTATGTTGCCATGGAACATAAACTTCGGTTTCATAATTACCGTAAGCCTCCTCAAACTCTGTTTTAACCTTGTCAGTGTCTTCCATCATACATGAAGATGATGTCATTAGGAAAACAGTTAATAATAAAAACACATACTTAAAAACTTTCATATCAATAATAATTAATCTTTGTCATCATTGCGAAAACGTTCTTTTATATTGATTAAAACGTATTCACCTATAATCGTAACCATGGAACCTAAAAGGAATGCTATAATCTCCTCTGTTTTGCCAGTGGCGTCACGTCCGAGGAAAACACTAGATATAGTAGATGAGACTAATACCACGGATACCGTTAGTACTAGAATCAACATGATTATATCCTTTGGATTCCAGCCTTTCATATTAATAAATATCACCATTCACATTTGAAGGGTTACTATTACCTTTAAATTGAATATTTATATGTAAATAACAGGGTTTTAACCTAAAATTTTATGGCTGAAAAGAAAGATAATTTAACAGTATTTCAGAAGATGTTTTACGTCTTCGGACAAGGTGGTGGACCAAAAACCAATAAAGCATATGATGCTAGGTACCAATTCACTAACGATGATTTACTTGTTACAAAATCTAGAGAAACATACGAAAAGGAGAAACTACAACTCCAACAACAAAAATATCTAGAAGGACAGTGGGCGAAGGTAGATAATGAACTTTACCAAAAAGCTGTTTACTATGAAACATCTAGATTGGCTTCATACATGGATTATGAAGCAATGGAATTCACACCTGAAATATCGGTGGCTTTAGATGTTATGTCGGAAGAATCGTGTACACTCAACGAACAAGGTGAGATTATTCAAATTTATTCAGATTCTTCACGTATCAAAAAAGTACTTAGGGATTTATTTTACAATGTACTAGATGTTAATTCAAACCTACCAATGTGGGTTCGTAACACATGTAAGTACGGTGATAACTTCGTTTATCTAAAAATTCATCACCAAGAAGGGATTATTGGGGCTTCACAGTTAACTAACATTGAAATGGAGAGAACTGAAACAGGTTTATTTCCATTCCAAACACAAAACAAAGAAGCTAGTGCTGAGGAGATGAAGAAGAAAGAAGTTAAGTTCATGTGGAAGGACAAAAGTCTAGAATTTAACGCATGGGAAATAGCTCACTTCAGATTACTAGGTGATGATAGAAAACTTCCTTACGGTACATCAGTACTTGAGAAGGTAAGACGTATTTGGAAACAATTATTACTTGCTGAAGACGCGATGTTAGTTTACCGTGTAACTAGAGCACCTGAAAGAAGGGTATTCAAAGTTTACGTAGGTAATATTGACGATGATGATGTTGAGGCATATGTACAAAAAGTTGCTAACAAATTTAAGAGAACACAACAAGCTGACCAACAAACAGGTCAGGTTGATATTAGATACAATACTCTAGCGGTAGACCAAGACTTCTTCGTACCTGTTAGGGATGTTAATGCTTCTAGTCCGATTGAAACGTTGGAAGGGGCTTCAAATCTAGACCAAATTGCTGATATCGAATTTATTCAAAGGAAAATGGTTACAGCACTTAGAGTACCAAAACCATTCCTAGGTTTTGAGGATACTGTAGGTGAAGGTAAGAACTTGGCTTTGATGGATATTAGATTTGCTAGAACAATCAACAGAATACAACAAGCTATCATTCAAGAATTAAATAAGATAGCAATCATTCATTTATATATTCTAGGATTCCACGATGAACTAGATAATTTCAAGTTAATCCTTAATAACCCATCTACACAAGGTGAGATGTTAAAGGTTGAACAATGGAAAGAGAAAGTACTTCTTTACAAAGACCTTGTTTCAGCTATCGACGGTGGTATTGCTCCATCATCACATACATGGGCTAAGAAGGAAATCTTTAATTGGTCAGAGGATGAAATTAGACTTGACCTTGAGCAACAAAGACTTGAAAGAGCTGCTGGTGCAGAACTTGAGAGGACTCCTGAAGTTATTAAGAAAACAGGATTCTTTGAGAAGGTTGATAAACTTTACGGTGAACTACCAATGGACCAAGGACCTGATATGGAAGAAGGTGAAGGTGCTGAAGGTGAAGGATTCGGCGGAGGTGAAGACTTCGGAGGAGGAGGATTCGGAGGAGGCGGTAGCCTTGACTTCGGAGGTGAAGAAGACTTCGGTGGTGATGAGTTCGGCGGAGGTGAAGACTTCGGTGGAGGGGGTGAATTCGGTGAGAGTTTCAGAGGTGACGAAGACGTTATCGATAGACTATTAGTAGAAGGTAAGAAACGAAACGAAGACATCCTAGCCATGACCCAAGGTATTGATGACCTAATTAAAGAGGATGATGAAGATGTGGATGAAACCGACCTCTTAACCGAATAAGGCATATTTATTATAAAAATAATGATATGAACTTCGGTACTATAAAAGATATATTTGCATCACAATACATTGAGTCTCACATTTTAGGTGAAGATAAGGGTAAAAAACTTTACAAGAAATTCGTAAAGTTAATGTCAGAGAATGAGGTATTAAAATCTCAGTTTATCGTGTACAAGAATGTTGAAAACAAGTATTTCGACAGTGAAGTTACAGCATCCGACTATCTTAAGGAAAATATTTCAGTACTAAAAAAGTACTCGAAAGAAGATATAGAAAAAGCTAACAATAAGTTAGTTAAGTTGTTAGAGAGTAATGGTGTTGATACCACTCCTGACACTTATAGAAAGTTACACGAGAGTTTACACACTCTAATCATTGAAGATAAATCAGCCGTAAACATCAACAGATTACACGAATCTTTTAACGTTGTTAAAGATTGGTTGTTGGTAGAGAAGGTTGAGGACGAAAAAAGTGAATATGTTAGAGAAGGTGTTGACCATAAGGTTTTCTTAGATTTAGTAGTAGAAAAATACAATGAAAAGTACTCTGAATTATCTGAAGAGGACAAGGAAATTGTAAAAGTTTTGAGAGAGGGAGATGAGAGTTCTATGAAGTCCTTAATGGATAAGTTAATAAAAGAGAATATTGACTTGATAAATCAACATCTAGAAGAGTATGGTAACAATATCGATATAAAAGAGAAGTTACTTGAGGCTAAAGACGTTGTTTACAAGATGGTTGATAATGATAAAAGTTTCGGTGAGAATGTTTTAAAATTGCTGGAACTTAAAGACAATCTTTAAACAAAATGCGTAACTTCTTTAATTACATCGTTAGTAACTTCGGATTCGACGACCTATCTGACTTTACATCATCATTACTACATCCAAAAGCAATGTTACTTACAATACCTTTTGCTGGGTTATCCTCGGTATTTGAAACGTATTTTGGATTACAGAGTATCACGATTTTTTCATTTGTCTTATTGGTGACACTAGAACTGATTACAGGTCTAACGGCTTCAAAGGTACAGGGTAAACCAATAGAGTCTAAGAAATTTGGGAGATTCGGTTTAAAAGTATTCGTATGGATTTCACTCATATTTATACTAAACTCATTAAAAATAGAATACCGTGGTCATGAGGACACAATAGGTGGTTTGGCTTACGGATTGTTAAATTGGTTACATGGAACCTTGTTCATATACATTTGTATTGAATATTTGATTTCGGTCCTAGAAAATATGGGAGCTATCTCAGGTAAGAGTAATAAGGGGATTATAGATAACATAAAAGATAAGTTAAAAAGTTTTATGGGTAATGACAAAAAAAACAAGAAAGATGAAAATTAAACAGTGGTTTTCGAACGTAGGTAAGAAGATTAAATGGTTTTTTAATGAGATGATGAAAATTTACTCTAATGAACCATCTTACTTCTCGAAGAAAAGAATTGAGTCAGGTATCGCATTTATTATCGGACAATTTGGTATGGTGTACTACCTTGTTACACATACTATGGACTCACAAGACTTAGGAATTTGGGCTGGTATTGAATTCTTGATTGCTGGATATACCGTAAGACAAATCCAAAAAGAAAAGAAGACAAACACCCCAACAGATTCAGGGGATGACCCAACACTACTTAACGATTAATAAGGTATAATAGAAAGCCCTCCGCAATGGGGGGCTTTTTTTATTGCGATATTTTTCGTAAAATTATACATAATAACTAGAATGGCAAAATAAAAAACAAAAATTATGAAAGTTTTTTTAGAGTACCTTTGGTTGGATGGGGAAGAAACCCAAAAAGTCAGAGGTAAAACTAAAGTTGCAGACACGTCAGAATCGAGATGGGAAAAACACAATGGATTCAAGAACGTGATGAACTACCCTGATTGGTCGTATGATGGGAGTTCAACAAAACAAGCCGAATCGGGTAAAGGTAAAAATACTGACTGTATACTAAAACCTGTTTTCGTATGTGATGACCCCTTTAGAGGTACACCACATAAATTAGTTCTTTGTGATGTGTATAACCCTAATGGGACACCACACAAAACAAATCAACGAATAAAGTTAAAGAATTTCTTGGATAATAACAACCTTAAAGAAACCATTGATTGGGTAGGTGAAGGTAAAGTTGTTAGACAACTACATAAAAAGAAAGATTTACCTTGGTTCGGTTGGGAACAAGAATATACGTTAACCACAAAACCCAACTTTCAGGAGGGTGAGGGTCTACCACTAGGATTTAGACCAAATGAACAGCCTAGGGCACAGGGTGATTATTATTGTGGTATCGGTTCCGATAATGTTGTCGGCCGTAAGATAGTTGAGGAACACTTAGAAAAATGTGTCGAAGTAGGTCTAGACGTTTCAGGTATAAACGCTGAAGTACTACTTGGTCAATGGGAGTATCAGATAGGTCCCGTTACATCTTTAGATGGTTCAGACCAATTATGGATGTCTAGATACATCTTACATAGAATAGCAGAAAATCATGGTGTAATTATCTCCTTCCATCCAAAACCTATTGAGGGTAATTGGAATGGTTCGGGATGTCACGTTAACTTCTCCAATAAAGAGATGAGGGAAGAGGGTGGTCTTGCTGTGATATTACAAGCTATGGATGGTCTTAGAGTAAACCATAAGGCTCATATCGACGTTTATGGTTTAGACAATGAAAAACGTTCTACAGGAGAGTTAGAAACAGCCGATATTAACAAGTTTAGTTTTGGTTATAGCACAAGAGATACTAGTGTAAGAATTCCTGTACAAACGAAGAATGAGGAGAAGGGTTATTTTGAAGACAGAAGACCAGCATCTAACTGTGACCCTTACATGGTATCCCTACGTATGTTAGAGACCGTGTATAATGCTGTGGCAACGAGCCAACAGTAAAGGAAGTAACCAAATATTAATGAAAAGAGGAAAAGAAGTGAAAATTAACCTTCCATATCAGTACAATGTTGTTACGGGAACAGTAGACAACAAGAACCCAAAGTCAATTTATATACAAATTTCGGCTTGGGGTAAACCAAAACAAAAACACGAAAGTGATTATGATTCAATTATAAAAAGAAAATCTAAAAGAGTTAAAAGAAAACTTTATGAGGTGGTAGATGATAATCGATTCCATAAAAACAGGTCCATTGTGGATTTCAATATGGCGTCGTCAGGAATCAATTACGGTAAGAGGAGTTTTATGTCAGTAGAAATGACATTATTCCAAAAGAAGGAACCAATGTTACCAGTGAACTCTGATGAACTTAAACCAATTCTTGAGACAATATCTAGAAAGATAATTAATGATGTTTTTGAGGTTGATGAGGACTTCGAGTTCTATCAACGTAAGAAGTAGATGAAAAGGGGACCGTAAAGTCCCCTTTTTTTAATCATCTAATATTTCAGGGTTACTCTCTTTTTCTTCTTCACACGGTGGACCTATAATCTTTTGTATCCCTATCCCAATACCTATACCTAAAATCACACCTGCGAACCACAACCAAAAACCATGTTCTATGGTAATGTGAGTAACTAATTCCATTAGTCTACTTCTTCAGCCTTCTCACTCTTTAAGGAAATGGTAGGTTGGATTTCCTCATAAAGAGTCTCAATATCGATACCCGTGTCTTTGGAGATTTTGTACAACTTGTCGATTGTACCCTTTTTGATTGAGTACTTAGTTACACACTCGATAAGGTTCTCCTTATCTTCTTCTGTGATATCCTCACAATTCTCAATCAGTTCAGCGATAGTGTCCTGATTTCTCTCCAACACAGTCATGTTGAATTGGAACTTAGTATCCTCATCTACGATACCATCAATAACGTTCCCATCTTCATCAGTCTCACCATAAGTTTCGTTGAGATATTCCGCTCTCTCGGCGTCGATGGTTTTATACTTATCCATTACGGTAACCAATACGGAACCATCGTAATCCGTACTTAAAATATAAGAAGTCTCTCTCTTACCTGTATTTTCTAACAGTTTAATGAACTCCTCTTTACCAATAGCCTTAATGACGGAATCATATCCAGCCAACTCTGCCTTGAGTTTGTTTTGTTCTTTTTTAATGTGGGCAAACTTTGCCAGTTTATTGTGGAACTCCTTCATTTGTTCATCGGCAGTCTGATTCTCGTTATCCTCAAATTTTGGGGTAACGTTTACTTTATCAGTCGCCTTCTTAGTTGTTGCTTTTGGTTTGGCTTTCGCCTTCGAGAACATGTTTGCCATAGAAATATAATATTTTTAGAGGTTAATAATCTTTAGAACTCCTCAAATATAGAACAATGTTTTAGTTTGGCAATGAACAAGACTGATTTTTTGCATATTTATTAGAAAACTATCTATATGAAAATACTTAAACCAGGACAAACAGGGCACGGATTTTTAGTTGAGTATGATTCAGGGTATATTTCACCTGAATTGACTTGTGCTGACGGTGTCTGTTCAAATGAGAATATATTGAAAGAGTTTAAATCGGGTACTAACCTAGGAAGTGGTGATTTACCTGACGTTATAGAAGTATACGCCGTATTACAGAAATATGGTGTCGAAAACAAGAATGGTAGAATCTACCCAAAAGAAATACTAGAAAGAGAAGCTAAAAGATATCAAGAGTTTATTAACATGGGTACATCCCTTGGGGAACTTAATCACCCTGAATCATCTATTATTGATGCTGACCGTGTGTCACATATGATTACTGAGATTTGGTGGGAAGGTAAAACTCTAATGGGTAAACTAGAATTAGATACTACACCAGGATATCATAAGATGGGTGTTATTTCTTCAGTTGGAGATAAGGTACTTAATATGATTAGAAAGGGTTGGACCGTTGGTATCTCATCAAGGGGTGTTGGTTCACTTAAACAAGAAGGTGGTAAAAATGTTGTACAAGATGATTTTGAATTAATCTGTTGGGATATTGTTACTTCACCATCTACACCTGGAGCTTGGATTTCTACTAGTGACGCAGACTTAAAACAATTTACAGAAAATACAAGAAACAGAGGTACTATCTCTAATTCACCAACATATTTATCTGAAAGTGAAGAAAAGATAATGAATGGTCTTAAAAAATTCCTAAGCTAATGAAAAAGAGAGTAGTAAGATTAAACGAAAAGGATATTGAAAAGTTGGTAGGTAAAATCATGAATGAAAACTTACCAAGAAGAGAACGTGAAAGACACGCAAATCAATTTGCCAAAGCAGCGTTCGAACCTTATGATAGAGAACGTGAAATTATGAACGCGTTCGGTCCTTATAGAGATGATGTTCCAGCAAACGTTATTTCTTACCTTAGAAAAAACCCAAGAAACTTTTTGAAAAGATTAACAGCTTTCTATGGTATGGATAAGATGTTAGATTTTATTGGGTACCAAGAACCTGAGATTGGTGAGGGGTACGATGATGAAATGGGTGACGACACTTGTAATGAGTGTGGCAGTATGTATTAATATATACTATTAAATAAAAATATTAAAAGCGCGCTGCAGCAAGCAGCTAAGCAAAAAGCAAGCAGCAATGAAAAAAAGAACTATTAAACTTAATGAATCTGATTTAGAGAGATTGGTTGAAAGAATCATGACCGAAGAAACTGACTCCAACACTGAGGATGAATTTCTTAATATGTTAGTTGAGAATGTTATCAGAGAAGAGGAGGGTGAAGAAAAGAATGATGACCCTCAAGATGTTCAAAGGTTCTTAGACTTAGCAGATAAATATTTGTTCAACAGATATGGTAAGTACGCTGAGAAAATTAATACCCCTCAAGAGAAAGCTACATTAATTGCTGCATTAGCACAAAAATGGGGTGTAGATGTAAATGACTTATCAAGAGTTAAAAGATACCTAACTAAAGAACAGAGAGAACAATTAGATGAAATCGGATACGATTCTCCTGAAGTATTTGCACAACATGCAGGTAGTCTAATGGGACAAGTTAGGTCTATGTTCAATAACCTAACCCAAATGGTTAAAGAAATGGAACAGAATTTAGATAAACCAAAAAGTGTAAATCTACAAACACTTAACAAACTTACAGGTGGAATTAATATGTTATCAATGTTATTGGAAAGAATGATTCCTGAAATGCCTGAAGATGATTTAGGTAGTGCTAGTGAAGAGTTTGTTGGGGTACTTAAATCATTCGAAAGAAGAATTAGAACCTTAGTAACAGCAGCAACTGCTTATTCCGATAAAGACTTCAGTGAACAGTTAGAGAAATTCTTGGTTAAGTTCACAACTTCAATGATGAAGTATGGTAAAGTTATTCTAGATGTTGACAAAAGATTATACCAAAGAGCTCAAGGACGTGGTCGTGGAGACTATGGTTCAGGGTATGATTTAAATTAATCAAAACCATTCACATATATATCTGAAATAGGTATTCTTACTACATAATTAATCATAAAAAAAATAATTGATATGAATGACAGTGTAGTACAATTCTTCCTAGTTAAAGTTGAATTCGAAAGTATTAACGAAGCTAACGGAAGACCAAAGAAAATCAAAACACAATATCTTGTAGACGCTATGTCTTGTACTGAAGCAGAGGCTCGTACAACTAAGTATCTAAAAGATTCTGTATTGGATTATGAAATTGTTTCGGCAGTTAAGAGTCCAATCGAGGATACTATTATGAGAGAAGAGGCTTAATCCCTTCTTTCTATAGGAAGACCCATTTTCTCAGCTAAAGTATTGAACAGACCACTATGTTCTTTGTGGTCAGGTAAATCTTCACCTATTGCAGCATGGATTAACTCGTGTGTAATCACATCTTCGAGATAGTCCATGTTGTTTAGTGCTTTGGGTTTTATACCTAAAACACCATTATCACCATTATGGTCAGGGTGAGAAAACCCCCCAATTTTACCATCTTTTATGTTTGGGTCGAGTTTTACCTCTATTTTTGGTAGGTATAAGTCCTCTCCTGTGACTTCTAAATACGCTTGGCTTAACTTTTTTTCCACTTTTTTTACTAGATGTTTTAACGTCTCAATCTCCGTTCCATATTCTTCATATATGGTAAAACCTCCGTTTTTTGGTGAATTTCCAAGATATTCACGAACTATATTTCTTATTTGGTCTCTCATCATACTATAAATATCCCATAAAAACCCTTCCTAATCGATTTTATTTAATGCTTTTTGGTTTTTCCTTGCATATTTATTGGAAAACCCACCTTTTTATTAGGGTGTGTTTGATAATTAACAAATTTCTAAAAAGAAAAAGAAAAATGGCTCAAAAAGGAAAGTCTATTATCGACAAAGCTCTTCTAGAAGCGGAAGAAATTGATAAAGCTTTTGAGGCCAACGCGAAAGAAATACTGTCCCGTTCAATGGGTTCAGAAATTGAAGAAATGGTAAAGGAATCTCTAGAAGGTTCGATGGCTCTTAATGAAGACGATGACGATGTAGAATTAGAGGTGTCAGACGAAATTGACATCGACGCCGACGATGACGGCGAAGTAGAACTAGATTTGGAGTTGGGGGATGACCTTGACGACGAAGATAACGACTTAGATGTTGATGATGAAGCCGACTTAGATATGGATGACGAAGTTGAGACTATCGATTTAACAGGTGCTGATGACATGGATGTTATCACAGTTTTTAAGAAAATGGGACCTGAAGATGAAATCGAAGTAGTTCAAGACGGAGACTCAATCGATATTAAGGACACAGAAACTGGCGCAGAATATAGAGTAGAACTTAACGGTGCTGGAGCAGAAGATATGGACATGGATTTAGACATGGATATGGATGACGCTGATATGGATATGGACATGGGTGACATGGACTTAGAAATTGACGGACTTGACATGGATATGGATGGAGACGAGGATATGGATATTGATTTAGACATGGACTTAGACCTAGATTCTGATGACGAAGACATGATGGATGAAGAAGTTGTTTACGAAATCGAAATCTCTGAAGAAGATGATGAAGATGAAGTAATGGACGAAGAAATGGATTATGACGACGAAGATGAAATTGAAGAAGCATCAAGAACGCTTGGAGCTGGTAGAAGGTTTGGTAGAAAAGGTTTGGATAAACCAAAAGCTGCACCTAGACACTTGAAACAAGAATCTGTTAAGAGAGACTCAAAGTTAATCAAAGAAAATAAAGTTCTAAAACATAAATTTAATCAAATAGTTTCTGAGAACGAAGAACTTAAAGGTGAATACAACAAACTTGTAGGAGCTCTTAAGGAATTCAGAACTAAGTTGAATGAGGTAGCTGTATTTAACAGTAACCTTACATACGCTGTGAGATTGTTTACAGAAAACTCTACTACTAAAGAGGAGAAAGTTGACATCATCAAGAGATTCGATGACGCTAAATCTCTTAAGGAATCAAAAATGATTTACAACAACCTTAAGAAAGAAGTTTCTAAGAAAGCACCAATCAAAGAATCAATCGATGAAAAAGTTAACACAACTAAAGGTAGTGGTTCTAAAACACAAATCAGTGAATCAGAAGTGTATGTACATCCTGAGTTAGCAAAAATGAAAAAACTGTGGGATTACAATTACAAACACTAATTATAACAAAATTAAAGAATAATAAATTAAAAACCAAATAAAATGGGATATTTACTTAAATCAGGAGAAATCGGTAATATCGGAGTTAAGCACCAAAAAGCTATCCGTGAGGCTACCGTAAACAAATGGGACGAGTTAGGATTCTTAGAAGGTCTTGAAGGACACATCCGTGAAAACATGGCACTTCTATATGAAAACCAAGCTTCAGTTCTAATTAACGAGACTACTACGGCTACACAGGATACTACAGGTTCTTTCGAAACTGTTGTTTTCCCAATCATTAGACGTGTATTCTCTAAATTATTGGCTAACGACCTTGTATCTGTACAAGCTCTTAACCTACCAATCGGTAAGTTGTTCTACTTCGTACCTAAGATTTCTGACAGAAATCCTAACTTGGCAGGTAACGCTTCAGACGCAGGAAAAACTTCAAGTCACTCAGAAATGTTCATCGCAACATGTGTAGCTAACAACTGTGATACAGCTACTTTCTCTGATTGTCTTAAGAATCTTTACGATAGATTCTATAATGATGGTCTATTTGACCATTCAAAAGGTGAAATCACTGTAAACGTAGGTACTGGTACTTCAGTAACATGGTCAGCATCTTGTTCTCAGTTCGAGGCAGGTAAGTCTCCAATGGCGGCTGATGGTTCATTAAGAAACCAAATCTTCGAAGTAACAGGATTTAACCAAGTTGACGCAGGTAGATTAACTGCACCAGACGGAAACGAAATGGATACTGAGTCTTTCTTAGCATCTCTTAAAGTTTACGCTAACACAACAATTGTTGACCCTGATGGTCAAACTATCTTTAGTATGGGAGACGAGATTCCATTTAGAATCGTTACTCAGAAATACGGTAGAGGTATTGTTGATTATGGTGACATCTGTACACCTGACGGAAAAATTCAATTAGATTTAGACCTATCACACCCAGCATGTGTTACTTGTGATTCAGCAAGATTCGACGGATATGTAGGGGCTGATTATTCAGGTACTACAATCGATAACTCATCTGTAGTTGTTCTTTGGCATCAATACGCTGACCTAGAACTTGAGTCTCAATTAGGAGAGGTTTCTTTCGAACTTCAGTCTGTGACTGTATCGGTTACTGAAAGAAAACTTAGAGCTACTTGGACTCCTGAACTAGCTCAGGATGTATCAGCATTCCATAACATCGACGCGGAAGCTGAGTTAACAGCTCTACTTTCTGAACAAGTTGCAGCAGAAATCGACAGGGAGATTCTTATCGACCTTAGAAAAGGTGCAGCATGGACATTAAGATGGGATTACAACGGATGGAAACGTCTACCAAACAACAACGGTTACACTCAAAAAGATTGGAACCAAACATTGGTAACGGCTGTAAACCAAATTTCAGCACAAATCCATAAATCAACTCTTAGAGGAGGTGCTAACTGGGTAGTAGTATCATCTGAGGTATCAGCAGTGTTTGATGACTTAGAATACTTCCACGTATCTAACGCCGCTCCTGAGCAAGACCAATACAACATGGGTATTGAAAGAGTAGGTTCACTTCAAGGTAGATATACTGTTTACCGTGACCCATACGCTCCATCATACTCTATCTTGATTGGACATAAAGGTAAGTCACTATTGGACACAGGGTACATCTACGCACCTTACGTACCATTACAGTTGACTCCTACAATGTACAACCCATTCAACTTCGTACCTGTTAAAGGTATCATGACACGTTACGCTAAGAAAATGGTTAACAACCGTTTCTACGGACACATCAGAGTTGACGGTCTACGTACATTCGATATCAGAGAGTTGAGATAATCACGATTATCAATTATATTCTATATAATTAAGGAGGACTACGGTCCTCCTTTTTTTATGCCCATATTTATAGTATATGCCGTATACAAGTAGAGGAAAATGTGTGTACAAGAAAGATACCGGCGAGAAGGTCGGTTGTACAAAAGGTTCTGTAAAGAAATATCTTACAGCATTAAGAATGAATGCTGAATCCGTAGATATGAGAAAAATCGTTAGAGAAGAAATAGAAGATTTTGAATGGATTAGAGATACTGAAGAAATGAGTCCCTGTGAATTAGTTAGAACACTAAAAGTGGGTGATAAATTTAGTGTATTCGGTAGAGATAGGGGTGTAGAACTTAACGGTAATGTTGCCACAGTGATTAAAATAGAACGTGGTAACCCTTATAGAATATGGATTCAGTTAGATGAAAAAATTGTACGAGGTGGTGTGATGAGTGACATAACTCAATTCTTTATTGATTGTCACTTTAGGTCATATGGTACCGATGTATACGAACAATACCCAAAAAATATGTTGTTTAAACCATTAAATAACATTAATGAATCGGATGACTTTGACTGGATTGGTGATGTTAGTGAGTTTAATTATACTGAAGGTTCTGAAATAAAACCTGTTGACGGTTATTACTATTATAATGAAGCTGGTGGTGAAAGATATGGTCCGATTAATGGTTATAATCATGCTATAGTCCACGGGATTCATAAAGCCGGTGGTAAAGATTATTATGAAGTATCGTTACACAATATAATTGGTGTCCCATTAGGGACGAAATACTTTTTATCTGTATCAGAAGTAGATGACCATGAATCTACGTTAAATAGGTTCTAAATATTAACCCATTCACCATTAACATAGGCCATTAGTTGGTGTTCCTCAGTATTAAACATAACTTCACCTTCCCTAGGTTCGTAAGTTAAAGACCCCCCAACGTTAAGATTATTTACATAAGTTGTATTAGTAGCGTCCTCAGGAACAGTTATCCCCGTACCTAAAACAATGTTATTCTCACCACCAATAACATTAAACACATTATCACCTGTTGTGTTAGTAACAGTAAACGTACTAGTAGTGTTATAACCTATAAAACCGTTATCGACACCCCAATCAACTGAAATGGCGTCACCACCCAATATATAATGACCGGCAGTACCGTTTAACCACTCTAATACTTGTTCGGGTCCACCATTCTCAAAATCGTGTCGTTTTAATCCATTCTTAATCATAGGGTTAATATAATTATGGCAATAAAAAAGGGAACCCTTTTGGGGCTCCCGTAGTAAAGATTTCACCTCTACCCATATGGTTTCTTACTCTCTAATCCCTTTAGCTCTCGCCGCTGATTGATTAGTTTCCTCTCCTTCGAGTTTGTCGTTGATGATTTTCATGATTCCCTCACCTACAGAAGTAGTTACCTTCATTAAGTCCATGATACTCAATTGGTGGTCCTGACAATCCCAAGCCGTTAAACCGTCTCTCTTAGACTTATCCATGTGGAATGCCACTTTAGATAGTTTGTTGTTTCGTGCCTCACGGTCACTCACAGTCTTATCGATTAGGTATACTAACACACCATTATCAGTGTATTGTTTGAAATACTTTTTGAAGTTTTGGTCATCACTAGCCACACACCATTTTGTAGCTTTCCCATACATGTTGGAAGAACGTGTAGTAAGTGGGAAAAGGACTAACCACTTTTCGTCTTCATGGAGAACAACAGTCTCATTTTTCTTAACCTCAGAACGGGTTACCTTTTCTTTCGCCAACTTCACAGCCTCAATGATGTCACCGTTAGACTCGTAGGAGTAAATGTCTTTATTGTCGAGAAGATTTCTTTCGGATAAATCTTCAAAATCCTTAATCACTTCAAACATCTGTTTGAACGTCTCATTCTTCAACTCAGTGTGAATCCATTCAACCCATTCAGCAGTTTGTTTAATCATGAATGGTAAATACTTATTTGTCCCTGAAGGGTCATTACCGGCCAATACTTCGATAATGTCAATAAGATAATCAGGATTCTGAGCTTTCAAATCTTTTTTTCTAGCCATACTTTTTAAATTAATTTTTATTGGTGAAACCTATTGTTTTCAAATTCTATTTCAAAATTATAAAAAAATATCGAAGCAGTCAAACAAAATCTTATTTTTCTACTTCGATAGTCTTAGTTATGATTTCTGTTTTCATAATTACGAATATAGGGATTTTTTATTCAATAACCTAATATTTATATAAAAAAGAATTCATATGAAGAAGAAAGTAATCAAACTTAATGAGAATGACATAGAAAGATTAGTTGGTAAGATTATCAATGAACAAGATGGTTCGATAACTGACCAATTGGATGACGTTATTGACGCTATTAGAGTTGTTCAAAGAGAATATGAGGAGTTTGCTAATTCTATCACAGGAGTAGGTTATATGGACGAAATTGATGGTATCGCTAAAGACATTAACAAACTAGAAGGTAAGTTAATGGATGTTAAATCTAAAACTCATGAAATGAGAAAGAAGAAAGAAAGTGATTCTAAACAAAAACAAATGGCTGAAAGAAAGAAGATGCATAACGACAGAAAGAAGAAAGCCCAAGAGGGTGGACGTAATTATTCCTACTAATGAGACCAAGAGATAAAAGACAAAATATGATGGAAGCTAACAAGAGATTGTTAGGTGAATCATTCCACGATGTTGACGGGACTCCAATAGGTGTTAATTCTAAACACGAACCTATCACAGAAACTCACACTGATACAGACGAGGGTAAAATGAGTTACATTAAATCAGCTTTAAAGAACCTTAGTTCTGAAGACTTAAACAAGGTGTATCTACAAGTAGAGAAACTAGACCCTGAATACGATGAGAAGTAATAAAAAACAACATATATTAGAATCTAACTTAAGATTAGAAAAACGTTACCTATCCGAAAGAATGTCGGAAGAGGAAGAGCTGGATTATCTATTAGAGGAAGTTAAAAAAGACTTTAAAAACTCTATAGGTAATAATCTTAACGAAGGTTTGACTATGTTGGCTATTGGTACCGCTTTATCGGGTGGTAAACTAATGGATTTATTAGCTTCAGGATTGAAAAAACTAACTGATTGGGCCGTTAAGAAAGGTATCCTATCAAAAGACGGGAAAGCCTATAATACGGCAGACAAAGCACAAGGTTGGTTAAAGAAGTATGGCGAAAAATGGTCTAAGAAGATTATGTCATTTTTCAAATGGGTAGCAGGTGGTATTGTTGACGCATTCATAAACAACAAAAACTTCGATAAAAGTAGGAGAGATGAGATAGCTGATAGATTGGGTATGGTACTATTCTATATGACTATCGGTGTCCTAGGTTATCAAGCTCTATCACATTTCGGTGATGTGGGAGCTGTCAAACAAATTTTAACAGCAGTAAAGAACTACGAATTGGTGATAGCTGGTTTCGCTATAGTAATGTGGTTCGCTAATGACGATGTTAAAAAACATTCTTTAAGAGATACTGTTCACACACTAGAACAATGTGTTGAGGGACAGGCATCCAGTCTAGTTAAGAATGGTAATTTCAGAAATAAAATGGTTGAGTGTACTTTAGAGAATTTGGGTAGTCATTAACACCAATCTTTCTCAGACACTATTTCGAATTGGAAGACCTTCTCGTAGGTTCTAACTTCCTGACCAGATTCAATTTTAACTTCTAGGTAATAATCGTTTGGTATAAACCATGACGTATCCATTAAGAAGAAATTCCCATCAGGAGTTCTATTAACTTCTTGCCAATCAATATAATCTAATTGAGTTTCACCCTCTTTGATGTATATTCTGTAATATACTTTATCTAAGGCTTTAGATTGGTCTATTGTGAAAGGTATTCTTGCGTTAACATTGATTCTACGTGTGTCACCACGTTTAACCTTTTCTTTCATCTTAACACCCTCTATTGAGAATTCGTAATCGTATATAGATAGATTACCCGCGTCACCAACACCTAATCCACTAGCTCCAGCACTATTCACTGAACCAATGTTATAATACGCACTCTCTTCTAATATGATAAAATCTAATTCAATATCACCTAAGTTATTACCATTAATTGTAACGTCCTTCCAAACGTCTCTAAATTGAATATTACCACAGTAACCACTTACAGGGTCACTAGACACATTTACGTTAACACAGTAAACACCTGTAGTAACTTGTGTAATACCTGAAGAAGGTATTGTTTGGTATAGATTATCGTTTTGGTCAAAAATACACACTTCAGAGAAACTTGCATTAACACGTTCTCCTCCCGCGTTTACGTATAGACATAGTTGGTTGTCCTTATCTAGATAGAAGTTGTCTCTATCGTCCTTAATTAGGTCGTCAAAGACGGTCTCCATATAAGGTTCGTACACTGTTTGTGTTTCTCTACTGAAAAACCCTACATAACATATGTCATCTAGTGGGGCCTGTTCTTCTGCGTAATCAAAAGCGATACCTAAATTAGTGGAAGTTATACCACTAGAAATCAGACCGTTAATATAATCAGTAATGTCTACACAGAAGTTTTCATCACCATGGTCAAAGTGTTGTGTGCCAATAACTAAATCTATTGTACCACCTGTGTAACCTGATGTTGCACCACTTGTGTACATTGTTGGGTCACCGTTATAAACACCTCTTTCTACCCATGGAGTAGCAAAAGTTCTATCATCCCAATTGGCGGCACCTTCACAATACACTTTATCATATAAATCACAACCAACACTTATAGCCTCAACATAGTCATAACCGTTACCCTCGTCAAATTCTTGGGGTACTTCAAAAAGTATTAAATCGAATGCTGTAGCTCTCTTAACATCACCACAAGAAGCAGCAAATGTTTTACAGAAAGTCTCTTGGTCGAAACATGATGTGTTTGTGATGTTTAACTTATGGGTCATCCTATCTAAGAACATCTGATTACTATTAACTTTATCAATAATATCAGTTAAATCAATACCCAATAGATATCTACTATATTTTAAATCATTCACATTAGTGGAACCACCGTGATACAATTCTGTAATAGGGTTCCTACCCGTGTTAGCACAGGAGTTTCTGATAATTACAGTATCTTTTGTGAAATATGTTCTAAGATTTCCCATTTATAAGTTTTCTTTCTTATAAATATCAAGAAAGATTAATTAGTTTTAACACCTTTAGAAAGAAGTGGACTATCATATTCAGTATACTCACTACCATCAGGGTTACTAGCGTTTGGTTTGAATTGTGCACCATCAGCAATACCACCCCTACCTTTGTTAACACTCAACCAATCCAATAAGTCTTTAGTTGGTCCTGATAAATCAGGTGGGGTTGCCGCAACACCACCACCATCGTGTATGTGACCTCTAACAAATTTCTCCATCAAATCTACAAACTCCCAAAATTTATCACCATAAACTAATGGGCTAAGTTTGTTTCTCTCTGTTAGTATTTGTTTTTGTGGGTCATCACTGTTTAGAATAGGTTCAGGCTTACCTTTATGTGAACCTTGGTGTGATATTAGGTTGATACTATCACTTACAATATTAACGTGACTCCTGTTTTCAGGAACGTATTCACCATTCTTTTGTTGGAACACCAAAGATATGTATCCTGGGTTCTTCTTATTTAATTTAGTAAATCTATTAGGGTCAGACTTACCAACTCTCATTATAACCTCATCATATTTATCACCATTTCGTAATATGAGGTCTTGGTTACGTCTACCATTTAAAGCGATATCTCTTGACTCACAAAGGATAGTCCAATTAGTATCCTCTATTTTAGACTCAGGGTCCTTAAACCAAGGTTTACCATATTCTAACAACCCTTGGTCCATACCAGCTCTAGAAGAGAAGAAATGTGGGTCAAATTCAAACTTGTTAGGTTGTGAGATTACAGGGCCAATGAAAAACCTATTTATCCTAGTATTTTTCCTATCTAATGTAATAACTTTAACTGTCTCACCAATCTTAGGTGAAACATTAAAGAATTTAGGCAATAATGGGTTCACCCATGGTAAATCATCGTTACGTCTAATATCTCTATCTAGACCTCTAATTCTAACACGAACTCTACCAGCACCACTAGGGTCTTGTGAGGCATCAGTCACTACAACACCCCAATAGATATTGGAATCCCCTCTATCCTTACCGTTTATATTACCTTCACCGTAATCGTGTAATCTACCACTTAAAGACATCTCTTATTTTTTAATACCGTATCTAACATTTAACTCATTAGACACCCTGTTATATTCTTTTTCAATATTACCCCAATGGTCATATAGGGTGATTAATTGTTTTCTAACCAACTCATAGTCCTCTTTTAACTTTTGTTGGTATTCCATCAATTCTTTATTACTCTTACTATTTAAATCACTCATAATTAAGTTGCTATAGCTGAACCACCATCTATGGAGGTTTTAATTGCCGTACCTGCCACAGGTATTGGTCCTGCCGTACCTGTTACAATAGATTGACCACCTGGCTGTACCGCTATATCTATTCTCATTTCAGTTGTTATAGCGTTAACCACTTCCTCAACCCTAATCCTTTCCATCATCTCAGCGGCAGATTCTTTACCACTAGGTAATGGACCAACGTTTAACCCAGCATCAGCTTGTCTTTGTATGATTCTAGATGCTATTAAAGTAGAACTTAAACCTGGTCTAGATTTAGAAGCTAAAATCAATTGTGTTGGTAATGATTGTGGGATTGATGGTGGAACTTTAAATAAATTCAGTAAACCGTTTAATATCGATTTAGGGTTTTTAAAGTCTATGTTATTTGGGTTGGTGTCTCTACACCCTAATTTATTAGTAGCCATTTTACGTTTTTTTATACAAAATCTGATACGTCTGGTGTTGGGATTAATCCAATACCTGCCGTTATTGATGTACCACCCACTAAACTTAATAATTGTTTAATTCTCTTATCAGCCGCTTCTTTAACTAATTTAATTGTTAATTCAGCAACTAATTTCATAATCTCTTCCTTTATTTGGTTAAATATAATTTCTAGTAAAGCCGCCATAGATTCTCTAACTACAAATTCAAAGAACACTTTATTCGCTACAGCGAAATCTAATTTACCACCTGACGGCGTGATTGTGTTAGTAATCATTTTTTGTGCCACTTGATATAGTATCACTATTTTTGGCGTGAATACGACATCCGTAAACATCTTAGGTAGTGATGATGTCATTTTAACACTAAAGGATTTCTTTTGGGCCTCGATATCTGAAGGTGCTGCAGGTTCCCCAATAGCGGATAAACTAATTAAATCTATGTATTGTTCAGTTATTTGTTTAACCTGTGTATTAGGTAATACTTCTAAATCTTTAGATAATTGGACTAGTATATTGGTGTCTACCGAACTAATAAAAGGTGTACAAGAATAGTCCACCAAAACTGAACCCATTTTTCTATTATTAGCATTACTTTCTATAGTTAATAATTCATCACTAGAGAATTCAAAAAAACTATTATCAAAAATAAAACTTTCCTCACAAGGGTCCGTCTCTAAAATCTTATCAATAATAGCATCAGACTTTTCCTTATCAATACTAGTCTCAATATCGAAATTAGGTAAACTAGCATCAATAGAACCATATAGTTGATTCATTAAATTCGGTAATAAATTATCGAAGTTTAACAACTCAATACTGTTAATATAGTCAAATAGGAAAGTGTCAAAAGAACTACCAACGTAGGAACTATTTATTGACACATCTAAAACTTCAGTGTTTTGATTATAAGAAAAGTCTAGTAAGTTTTTCCATGTATCAGTACCACCTGCCTGAATTAGGTTTGATAAGAAAACATTTAAATCATTTTCAGGGTCACCAAATAATAAACTACCTGGTAATGATGTAGAGTCGACTTTCATTAACTTAGAAAAATCAGCCTCATCCATAGTTAAACTAACTGTAGGTGGTGGACTAGGTATCGTGAAATCGGCCGGACACACCAAACTCGATTTTAACGCTTTAATTATACCCTCTTTTATTATTCTAATTAATGCTGGAAAAAATTCTACTAGTATCTCTAGAACTATTCTAATTAAGTCACACTTATTTACTAATCTAGGACTTGGTTCGGGTGGGGTCGATGGTAGGAATGCTGGTGTACCAGCAAATGATGGGACAGATGTTCTTCTAGGTTTGGTATCATCTTTACAAGCAACAGTCAAAAGGTCCAACATAAAAGGTAAGAGATTCTTACTTTTGGACGTAACTGAATCAAAAGATGATGTTACCCGATTGTTAGGTAAATTACCCAGTGTTTCGAATAAAGCTATTTGTTGAAACGCACTATTTTTATCATCTATAAAACCCATTAATCTTTGATTTCGTAGTTTTGGTCATCGTTATCATCACCCTCTTTTTTCTCAAAGATGTCTCTAAGTAATTCTATATCTTCAGGTGATAAACCTTCTTCACTAACAGTTCCCTCTTGGTTATCACCTTTAAAAATTAAAGTACTCATTAACTTAATAAGTGATAACTTTTTATCTATAGTACTATCCACCAACTTTAAAAGGTCAGTGTTAGCTTTATTGAGGTTCACTAAATCGTGCATATCATCCACGTCAACTTTCTTTTTATTTTCATTGACTTGTCTGATAGCCGTACTCCTCTGTTCAACCAATTCGTTGTAAGCCTCTTGTGCCATAGATAGGAAACTATCATTGGTTAGTTTCACTTCTTTTTTCTTTGGTCTTGCCATAGTTCTTTTTATTATAAATATTTACTATGGGGAAAATTTAGAGTTCGTCCTCTTTTAAGAATTTATAAATGATTTTGTACCTTTTCATGGCATTCCTAATATCCTTAGTTGTGAGAGTTGTCATTTCTCTCATATAATACAGGATTAGATTTTTATTAAATTTGTTTTTACCAGGGACGGTATCAAATAAACTCTCCCAATCGTCTAGAATCTTAACTAAAGCGTTACCCACTTTAAGTTCATTCTCAGTAAGTACTTTTTCACCCATCTCTTCTTTGATAGCTTCAGATACTTTAGCGATAAACCTAGTTAACTCTAAAGAATCATCATCTACGTTATTATATGAATGTCTTACATCCGATTCTATTGATGAAGATATATCCTCATATTGTGTTTGAATCTTCATTGTCTTATCTTCCTTGATTAGTTTACCAAGTAGATAATGTTTACAAATAGTCCCGAAATAAGAATATGATTTCTTATTTTTATCGGGTTGGAATTTATGGAATTTGACATGTAAGAAACTTAGTGTGTCTGCATGTAAATCCTCATACTCCATTTTCTTTGAATAAAGTCTATACCTTCTGATGATACTTTCTACCATCTTATTTAGTGGGGCTCTTAGAGTGTCTCGGTAAATCTTGTTACGTAACCTCTCATCTTCTGTACTACCCGTCCATCTAAAACCATACGTTGCCGTTTCGTCTTCTACTATACCGCCAAGCGTTAGATATTCTCTTACTGCTTCTTCCTCGGCTGGACCAAAGTAGGGCTTCTTTTTAGGTTTTCTGCCCCTTTTCTTTGGTTCTTGTTGTTCCATTAAACTGTTTCTTCGTTAACCTCGTATTTTATATCCCTGTCATTTTTAAAGTAACATTCTTTTCTAGCGGTGTTAAACCACCATCTAGCTTCAACAGGGTCAATTTTATGTTCTTCGGAATTCTGATAGTTGAAGAATAGTGAGTCGTTTCTCATATTGATTTTCTTATACCCTAATTTAGGGATAGTCATAACTGACTTGTCGTAGTATGTCATTCTAAGGAAGAATTCGTAACCAAACTGTAACTTAATACTTGGTTTAAGTCCCCCTACTGATTTAAATGACTCTTTCTTATAAACCCCACCACTAATTTGGAAATTAGGGAAATTTAGAAGTGCGTCATTATCCATGTAACCTAGTTTATCACTAAATTCAGGTGCCCAAACAGGTTCGTTAGTAAAGTGTAAGAAATTACCTGTCGGTGTTACATCCAATACAATCGGTAGGAAAGCGTCAACATCATCGTACGCTTCCGAATATTTCTTAACATTATCGAACCAAATTGTTGAATATTCGTCATCTAATTCTAGAATCGAGAACCATTCAGTGTCAGATTGTTCAACACCGTAATTAATTTGTGAACAGAAATCCGTTTCACCATCATTTTCAACAATAGTTAGAATATCTTTAATCTTATCTCCATAGTTGTATTCCTCAACTAGTTTTTTAAGTTCCGTATCTCCCTTAGGGATTACAATCATTAATTTAGCTGGCATGGTCTTCTGTTCTCTAACACCCGCAATTGCTGAAGCGAAATAATCTCTCTCCGATTGTAGGTTATGTTCAACGTCATTACCCTCAGCGTCTTTGACTATGATAGTTTCTACTTTATCACTTAGTCTATGTACTGGTAAAATTACTGTAACATCCATCCTTATTTAGTATTTTCTTGAGTATTATCTTCAACCACCTCTTCTGTCGGAAGGTGTGATTCAAATTCTTTTATTCTATCATTAACAATTCCTGTGTATAGTTCTGTAAGCTTCTCTACTTGTTCTTCTTCAGTATATTTTTCTGAAACTTCAGACATCTTCTCATACAAATCCTCAGGAGCCATATCCTCCAACCAAGCTTGTACAAAATTAGATGTTAAATCAGGGATAGCTAAAATATCATGTGTCCAAAGACCATTTTTATCTTCCATCCATTCAGGTACAATAGAAGGTACCTTACCTAGTACAGGTACACCACACTTCATAGCCTCTAACGGGAATGTTCCGAACCCTGAGATATCATCAACCCAAACAGCTAAACAACATTCAGCTAAAGATTCGGCAAATCTTTCTCTAGGCATACTTCTCATATCTCTAAATGAAACCCACTTTAAGTGAGGGTGTTTCAGATAAAATGACTTAAAGATTTTTACAGTATCTCTTTGGTCCCTAGTGTAAATCGCGATGATTGGTTTCTTAGGTTTAGATGATGGTTTAAAGTAACTTGGGATAGATAGTGGGGCTATCTTAGTCTCAATGGTGTTACTAAACAACTGCTTAATATACTCAGCCTGTTTTTCACTAGTAGTGATACACGTATCAATACCGAAATCCTGCCATTTCTTACCTGGCATCATCATCTCAAGAATATAATCGTAAGACTGACAAAGAACAATTCTTTTACAAGGTAGTCCAGCAGTCTGTTCCATAACGTTAGCAAAAATCTCAGGGATGATTACGAAATCATACCCATTAACTTTTAATTGTTGACTCTCAATAGAAAGATGGGGTAGTTCTGTATACTCCTCACCTAACCATGTACCAACACCCGAATAATCATTCTTTTCATGTAGAATGTAAGCATCGTAACCCATGTTTCTCATTATCTTTACGTGTTCGTAGATATTGGCTACTGCAGCCGTTGGGTTACCTTTGGTATCCATCGTGAAGAAATAAAACTTAGAATCTTTGTTTTTAAGTTTCTCAATATTATCTAAAAGCTTTTCTTCAACTGTAGGCTCTTTTACTTCTCCTTGTTCACTCATTTTCTTTTATTAGTTTGTTCATTATTAGTGTGTTAAAAGATATTCTAAATGGTATGGATAGTTGTTCTCCTAGTTTTGTAACACCCATCGCCTCATCAACAATACCGTTCTCATTTAACACCGTTTCTATCATAGCTTTAGTCATTTCCCATTTAGTAATATCTACCATTTGTCCTTGTGGTATATCATATTGGGATGCCACTGGAATCTCTTCTTTAACATCATCTGTTTCAGGGACCGACATTCCTTGTAAGATGTCGTCCAAAGTATCTTGTTCATCCATTCTGATAAACTCGGATATGTTATCCAAATCAAAATAGAATTCTCTTCCTGCTATTGTGAATAATTCCATATTTTAATTAATAATTTAGGTTCTATTATATGTAAACATTAAGACATCAACTCATTTAATTTCTCTGGCAACTCATGAATTGTGTTGATAGACCAATCGGCGTTATTATTTTCATTATGTGGCCAATTAACTTTGATGGATGCTTTACCTTCAGGTTTAGAAGATAAAATATCAGGGTGGTCTGTGACCATAATGTCTACATGGTTCCAATGTTCCTTATTGTCTGTAACAAATTTGATGTTCTGACACATACATGAAGTCTTACTTAAAAAGAAATATGTAGATGGTACACTTAAACCTAATTCCCTACTCATAATGACAAATTCAACATCAGGGTAATCTAGAATGAGATTATTAATCACCTCCATTGAGTTACCAATTTCGTCAGCGTAACCAAAAATCTCTAATGTACACCTCTCATATAAAAACTCTTCTAGAGTTACTTGTTCAGTCTTTTTAACAACTTCTGTGGTCTCATCACTCTTCATGAAACTATCCTCATTAAAATCTGGATTAAACTCCATCTCACCCTGTGAAACTTCTTCCTCAGGGAACTCAATCCACTTCTCTAAGTCGTAGTCTTTAATGTGTAAACCATCGTATTCTTCATCTTCCTCTTCTTTAGGGAAGTATTTGTCATACACGTCTTCAATTTGGTGGAAATAGTCTCTTAATACGTTATTTAATGAAATACCTATTTTCATGATTATTTGTTTTCTTCAATCTCATCGAAAGTATCTTCAATGATTTTTATTATCGGGTTTCTCACAACATCACCCTCATCTCTTAATGTTACGGTACCGAAACCTTCGACACCATCAAATTTTTCAAGAACAAACTCCAAAGAACTATCTTTTTTGTTTCTAATATCTTTTTGTTTAACATCACCAATAATAACCATCTTAGAGTCGTTACCGATTCTAGTCATAAGAGTTCTAATGTTATCCATTGAGATGTTTTGTGCCTCATCAATGATAATGATTGAGTTATCAATACTACGTCCTCTAGCGAAAGCTATAGGTAGAACCTCAATTAAACCTAATTGTTTAAGTCTTTCAGTCCTCATACTACCAATTAATTTTCTAAAGTTATCCATGAAAGAATCGACAAATGGTGCCATTTTCTCTTCCATACTACCTTTAAGGAATCCAATCTCCTCATTCTTTAATGTAGTTACCGATTTAATCAAGACAATTCTTTTATACTTGCCAGGGTTTTTACTTTTGATGAGTTTTAACCCCTCAGCACAAGCCAAGAATGTTTTACCTGTACCAGGTAGTCCTGACGCTATGGTAATCATGTTATCCCTAATAGACTTCATCAGTTTTTTCTGATTCTCAGTCTTAGCTTTAACATTAATTTTCATTAATTGGAATAACTTTTCTTCCTCTAGATTTCTACTATTAAGAAAGTCATCCAATTCTTCCAAATCCTCCTGTGGGATTTGTTTATTCCTTCTTTTATTCCTACTCATTTATATTTTTGGTTTATCTGTGTGATTCCTTACCTTGTAATACATCCATCCAATGGTCACACATTTCATGCATCATTGATTCGAAAGTGTATTCAGGTTTCCACCCAAGAGTTTCTCTAATCTTAGTGGAATCACCTTTTAGATAAGGTAGTTCTTCAGGTCTCAAGTATTTTGGGTTCTGTACCACGTAATCTTTGTAATCCATTCCTAGGTATGAGAATACCACGTCACACATCTCCCTAACTGAATGTGTTTCCATTGTTGACACAACAAAATCGTCAGGAGTGTCGTGATTCATAATCATGTGCATCGCTTTCACATAGTCTTTAGAATGCCCCCAATCACGATAAGAATCCATATTTCCCAATTCTAGTTTGTCTTGTAAACCTAGTTTAATACTACATGCCGCTTTTACAACTTTATTTGTTACGAAGTTTGACCCCCTTCTAGGAGATTCGTGATTGAACAAAATACCGTTAACTGCGTGTAGACCATAAGCTCTTCTATAATGTCTCACCATATTATATGAGAACACCTTAGAACACCCATAAGGTGATACTGGATTCATGACAGTAGTCTCTCTTTGGAATTTGTCGTCCTCTACTGTTAAACCAAACATTTCAGATGAACTCGCTTGATAAAACTTCGCGTTTGGACAAATCCTCTTGTAAGCTTCTAGGATATTAACCACACCTACTGAGTTAGTTTGTACAGTAAATTGAGGAATATCAAAACTCACCCTTACGTGACTTTGAGCCGCAATATTATAAATTTCATCAGGTTGAATTTCTGTCAATAATCTCTCAATCGACGTTTGGTCTAGTAAGTCACCATAATAAGTTGTAACTTGTGATAAAATAGGTTTTAATCTACTAGATTGATTTTCTGATGTTGATTGTCTTCTAACCATCCCATGGACCTCATACCCTAAAGAAAGTAGGTACTCAGCCAAATAACTTCCATCTTGTCCGGCTATACCAGTGATGAACGCTTTTTTCTTTTTACTCATATTAAATTTTAAAATGTGATTCTTTTATGTTACCTTTGGTATCGGTAATAATAGTGTTATCATTTTCTTTGAATTTAACGTATAATTCATCAAAGTCACCCCTATCTTCTAAAAAAAGAGGATAAACTCCTGTATCATCCGTAACTACTGACCACAATTCGAAATTCTCCTTAAAAACACTCATCTCAGTCAAATCAGGCCAATCAGTCACCACCCATTGATGTGGTTTTGTGTTGATAGCGTCCTCTAATTTATCTAACCCTAATTGAGCTGTCTCAGGTGTCATGTAATAGTGGTACCCCATCCTAGAAATATCTTGGTCCCTCCAAGGGATATCAGGTAGTCTACCATCGTAAGACATTTTCTTAAGTTCTTCTGCAGCCTCTTTATTATCGGTTAATATAATACCACCACGACCTAAACTGAGGTGTTTCCTAAATTGAAAACTAACACTCATAAAGGTATTAGGTATGTAACTATCTTTTTTCCATAGAACGGCTGCATCAATAACATCATCTGTTAGATAGTAATAGTCGACCCACTCTTCATCTCGCCACTTCAAATCAATGTTCAATTTGTCGGCTAAGAATGGTACTGATATATATGTTCTTTTTGGGACACTAATTTCTGTGGCCTCTAAGTAACGTAAACATATTTCAATACCATGTGTACAACTATCAATAGCGATAGCGTAAGGTGCTCCAAAAAATTCGGCTACCTTTTCCTCGAATTCTTTTATTACGTTAAAACTCATTTTATAAAATTTTCATAAATATAATCTTCAGCTATTGGCATATCTCTAACGATTTCGAAATTCTCTTTAACTGCGTCCATTTTACTGTGATACAATTCGGGAGATAAATCACTAACTTTAAAATCATTATCTAAAGTAATGATGCCATCTGAATTAAAAATTTCACCTATTCCAGGTGTCCCATAATATATTGGTATTGTTCCTGTGGCGAAACAATCTGTAATCTTTTCACTGTATGAATTTAGGTATGTATGGTTCTCCATAGCAATAGAGAAATAGTAAGGGTTTAGTCCCTCTTCTTTTCTATTGATGAATCTGTAACCCCTACCAAAATGGTCCACTTGACTACTAAACTTCTTAATCATTTGTTGTCTGAACATATGTTGTTCACACATTACTTTAGAAGAGGCAATCATAGATATTAGTTTACTCTTTGGGTGTATCCCGTAATCCTGAATCCATGGTTTTGCCTTCCACTTTAAGAAGACTATTTTGTCTGACAACGCTACTAAACTCATATCATGAGTGAAAACTAATTCATAATTTTCCTCCAAGAATGGCACGTTCTCAGCACACCATTTATATACCCCTGGTTCAATAGATTTAGACTCTTGTAACCACGCGAAATTTCTTTTAGATTTATCTGTTGGTTTATTGTAGATAGCTGGTCCGATATGGATAGATATTGGGGCTGTATGATTCCCTTTCACCCATTCAACCAACTTAGGTACGTTTCCTGCTGATGAACAAACATCGTGTTGGAAACCGCCTCCAACCATATTTATTTTTTGTTTCATACAAATTTAGAATACATATCAAAATCTTCTTTGTAAAGATTTCTTATAGCAAACTCAAGTTGTGGGTCTGTAGGTATATACTCATTCAAAATTTGACTAACCTTACTATCACTAATATTGTCTGTCGGTATATCTTTTTCAATACCGTATTTCTCTTTAAACTTACCGAAATCTTCGTCCATTCTTTCTTGGACAAATACCTCGTCAATATCATCTATCGTAATACCTCTATCTGATAAGAATTGTGTTTGTGGTAACGTTACTGCATCATAAAATCCATTCTCCTCAATGAAACTAATAAACTGATTAAAACTCTTTATTGGGTCATTTTGATTTCTAAAAAAATCTGTCTCTATAGTCACATGGATTGGGTGTTTATTAATGAACCCGTTATCCTCCAACCTAAGTAAGTACTGATAACTAGACACCACCCTCTTCATTGGGTCTCTAATGACACATAGTGTTGTAATGTCTTCATCTTTAATATCGTCCCACTCATTGTACTTACCTCTCATGTCTAAAACGTTTCTCATTGAAATAGAAGCGTTTTTATAGATATGGATTAAAGCGAATTTTTTATCATCATCAACAAAACATCCTGTTAATTTATAATTCCTCATAACCTAATTTTTTTGCGTTCTCAATTATTTTTGACCCGTCAATCTTTTTTATTAAGACTGCCGGATTACCTTTATATATCCCCCATTCTTCAGTATCACCCATCAATAAACTACCAGCTGTGAGTAAAACACCTTTTCTCAATCGAGAACCTGGCATTACAATCGCGTTAGTACCGACATTGGAAAACTCCTCCATTATTATGGGTTTAATTATTTGTCTGCCTTGTAGTTCCTTTGGGATTAAAGCTCCGAATAAACCACTATCGTCGAAACGGTCAGAACCACATACAATCCTAGCTCCGGCCATTATATTATTAAAACCTTTAGTGATTAACATACCATCCTTACCACCTATACATGAAACATGTGGGCCAATGTGTAAATAATCACCCAACTCCATACCTGTTGTACAATGAAAACCATAGTCTATAGCGATATGGTCACCCATGGTAACTAAGTATGGTCTAGTCACGTTAGTGTTGTTGTCTATGAAAACATCCTTACCATATGACTTTAAGTCTTTCTTTAATTTCAAATTCATATCCTATGTTTAGTTTTAATTGTGTTAGAGTAAAGTACGGACGCTATAGCCATGTTACTAGGTGTGTATATTAGTTCACCACATTTAGATAATGAGATAGCATCCAAAAATGTGTCCTCCCATAGTGATTTTTCACCTGAGTTTTCTCTAAGATATTTGTTATAACCCCTACCCTCTTCGTCATTACTTCTATTACTAACATCATTATAGATTATGTCAAAGTGTTTGGATAGTTTTTCTATACTAGCTGAGTTGTCACTTGCTACGAATATTTTTTCTTTACCCGAAGTTTTAATAACCTCCTCAATCTTTCTCTTAAAAGAATCTGTCGTTAACACACCATAGTTAGAGTGTAATTTATTCATATCGGTTAACCTAACATGAACACCTATGGTATCAGAATCCACTAATGGGTTAACATTATTTAGAATGTCTTCTTTGATTTTTAATTTTTGCACTAACGTCTTGAAGTTTTTAAACTTAGTGTCAAAATCTGGTATTTGTAAGAACTGTGAATGTAAGGGTGTTACTCTACCTATGAGGGTTTTATGTATATTCATGTTTGGGTCTTGTTCTAATACCCAATCGAATGGATTAACTTCTAACGGCTTTTGTCTAGTAGGGTCGACCTGTTGCCAATTAATATCCAATTGGAACCCATCTATTTGATTTATACCTATGGCACCACTAACACTTTGAACACCAATCATGAACTTAGAGAAAATCCCCCCTCCTATGGTCCTTACCTTTACGTTCATTTGGTTGCTTCAACATTTAAACTAATTAGAGTACCATTTTCTTTATCCATATGTGGTATGTAAGCTTGTGAATGGTCGTCGAAGTCAGAATGTTCAGTATCCCTCCAATCATATCTTTTAACAAAGTTAAACCCACACTCCTCTAATACATTCTTTAATGATGGGAAGTCATAGGTTGTTCTATGGTAAATGGTTTCTTCACCCATACTCATTCTACCATATAGTGGACCTAATATACCTTCTAAGGTTAATATACCTCCATCATCATATAACTTAATCATTGTATAGAAATCGGGTGTTGCCAATCTTATAACACCACCAGGTTTTAATACCCTATACCAATCCTTTAAAATCTCTTTGATTTGTTCTCTATCGAAATATGCTATAACGTGTGAAGCGTAAATTAAGTCAGCCACATTATCCTCAAGAGGTAATGGTTTAGAAACATCTGTCTTATAGTCTAGATGTTCATAATCTCCGTTATCAATGTGGACCCAATCAGAACCAAAGTTCCTCCATCCACATCCTAAATTAATTTTCATCTAAAAACACTTTATCTAATGCCTGACCCTCGTAAGGTCCTGTCTTATACTCATATACGATTGTGTCGTCTTCCATAATCTCATATGTATGACCACCGTATAGAGTGAAACTAGCATCACCAACCTCTAAAATAGGTTCAGCAATCAATGTATCATCTATATCATAGAATCTACACTTAACACGACCTTTAATAACAACCCAAGATTCTTGAGCTATTTGTTTCTCGTAGGTACGTTGTTTCTCAATGTGTTTATGGGGTTTAAATGTTTTACCGTTCTCCATTTTTAATGTAGCACACTGAATAAAATTATCTTCAGGTACAACATCATTCCTACCATCAATATCTGATAAACGATTTATGATGTGTAATAATTTATTGGGTTCTATTTTAGAATAAATCTTTTCCATATTTATACTTTTATCCATTCCTCAGGTAATACATCATTGGTGTTGAAGTGGTTATAAGCTGGGCCAAACCATTTAGATGGTCCTACAACAATCTTATCAGGATTATCGTTTAACCAAGCACCCCACCAAGAGAAACTTGAGTTTGCTATTATGTTATTATCCATTAGAGACATTAAATAAATCTCTATGTAATCTTTTTCGTTTTCAATAAACGTGACACCATCACCATTAAAGTGTTTTTTACACCATTGGATGTCGTCACTAAACACGACATATATGTCCGTTTTATCTTTTGTTAATTCTATCGCTTTTTGGTAATATTCTAAAGTCTGTACTGGATGGTGTTGTGGATGTCTCACATAATCACCTCTTCTAACGTGTATACTAGTCACTCTCTTATCTAATAAATGACCATATTTAGTTTTTATCTCACCTAATATATCTTCAGGTATTTTAAATAGTTCTCTAATTTCTTTAGAGTATTTTTTGAAATATTTTTCCGATTGGAAGAACCCATCTAAAATAGCTACATCACCATTTATAGGAATATCTTGATAATGAAATGGATACGTATATACCTTAGTGTTGGGTGGTGCTGGTTCCATAATCATGTTCTTAAGGAAGTTAAGTCTTAGATATTCTGAACTGTGTTTAAGATTAGGGTTAAAGTTATTCTCTCTATTTAAGTAAGCTAACTGATTATCCCTATTATTAAAAGATGGTTTGGTATTTTTAGATAACGCGATAGCATGTGTTGCAGCAATACCGAACATCATATTAGCTAACCCACCTCTTAATGTGTAGTAAATCATTTTAGGAATTTATAGTTTACGTTAGAGTGTTGGATGTCAGAATAACCATCCAATTGCCAAGCTAGATGTGGTTTAAAACAATATACACCTAATGACCTATGTAATTCAGCTAAAAAGTAATCTACAGCAACAGAAGGCGTGAACCTAGTGTCCCTATTATCTAATACCTTTTTAATGTTTTTCTCTAAATGAAGTATCATAATATCATAAACATTCTCACTAATACCACATGCGTGAATAGCGTAACTTTTGTTAAGTCTTACCACCCCATTATTTATGGGTCTCACACCACCAATGTGGTTACCACCGAAAAATAATATATCCCAATTTGGTGGTACGTTATTAATTAGACTACTAAATTTCTCATTTAAATCATCGACAAATACTACATCATCTTCTAATAGTAGTAATCTTTTTACCCCCTCTTCTTTAGCCTTTTTAATAGCATTAAGATGACTATAACATCCTGCTAACTCCGCGTTATATGTTTTCCCATGAGGTAAATCTAACTCTGATTGTCCATCGGTAGCGGAGAATCTCTCCACTTCCAAACCTAATTTTTTGAATTGTGGTAAACAATTCTCTTCCCATCTATCGGGTCTCCTGTCTAGGTTAATACAGTAAATTTTATCGAAATATTCATTTACACTTCCCATGTGTTAAAAAGTTTATCTACTTTAACGATATCGTAAAATTTATCAGGAGCTCCACCCATCAATCCTTTTTTGGGGTACTCCCACGACTCATAGTAGTTTACTAGTTTGTCGATATTTTTAAAGTTAGGTGATGCTGACGAATTTTGTAGTTTTTTACGAATATCCTTACGTACATAACTCATATGATGCATTTCCACCTCTTCTCTGGTGAATATTTTGGTGTTTATTAAACCTGTGTTAGCGTAATTAACCCTTCTTGTTGGGTCTACTAGTACAGGGAATGGGGCTCCGATAACATATTCGATACCTTGACCCATTTTATGGAATAATGATACATAATACTCTTCTTTTGGTTCTAACCTATGTTCCGAATCCTTGTAATATGTCACCATTTGACAAGCTGAAGTGTTGTAATCACCCTCTTCTATTGTTTTTTGAACGTACTTCATTTGTTCGTCCGTATAGAACTCATCCGAATCCATAGCCATATGGTAATCACATCCAGCACCTTCTGAAAGTATTATACCAATATTTCTTTTTCTTATTTCGTTGTAGTGCCCACCCTTATCTACTTTAGGTCTGTATTCAAACAACTCATCTATTAAACCTTCTGATTTTAATCTTTCTAATAGTGGGACCAACCCCTCAGAACAAGGGTGTCCGAAATTTGATGTGGTCTGATAAACGACTGATACGAAATCAACGTTATCTCTTATAGACTTTATGGAAGACTCTAATAGTTCTTCACCATCAAATAAATTATATGATACTCCGTATTTCATTATTACACCAATCTTTTCATTGTCTGCCCAATTAATAATTCTAAATCTTTTGCCGAAATGTTATCAAAATAATTGTGACATCTTTTACTTGTTATGATTAAAGGTATTAACCTTTTTGTATAATCTTCACCCTCTCTTCTAATCTTCTCAGGGTCATTATTTCTTGTTTGACTTTCATAATGGTAACATACCGCATCAGAAACGAACACATTCTTAAGGTTTCTAGTTAAACAATCTATGTTAAGTTCAACATCTTCAAAACACTCTTGGTATCCCTGATTAAACCCACCAATCTTATTGAACATATCTTTTCTAATCATCATGAAAGCAGCGGTATTACCGAATACATTAGTGTTCCTAGGGTGGTACCCATAATAAGAACCTAATCCTTTGTGTGATACCCTAATTCTACGGTCCTGACCTATGAAGGCGACAATACCTGAATGCTGTATAGTTTTATTCTCGTAATACAATCTAGCACCAACAGTGCCAACACCACTTTTACTAGCCACTGAAGCCATTCTTGTTACAGCGTTGTTTATTAGTTCGATATCATTATTACAGAATAATAATAATTCAACGTCATCATCTATATGATTCCATACTACATCATTATTGATTTGTGCGAAGTTATAGTAGTCATATTCAATTAACCTAATATCTCTAACACCATGTTTAGTGATTAGGGATTTAGTTTGTTCAAGTTCATCAGGTGTAGACCCAGTATCGGCAATATAAATGGTCATATTTTCGTAACCATCTTTTTCAATGAGGGAATCAACACACTTAGTTAGTAAATGTAGATTACCTTTCGTGGGTATGATAACACCTACCTTTGGTGGTGTTTTAATGTTAACCTCTTTTTCTGAATAGAATATTTCACTCTCTAAATTAATAGGTAGTTTGTCCTCGTATTTAGAGATGAACTGTTTTCTATTACTTTCCCATTCATCATTAGTCATACCGATAGACTTATGAGTGATTCTAATATCTGACATAACACCCACTTTAACATCGTTTAAATGGTTGTTAACACAAAAATCTATTTCATAGAAATGGAATCCCTTAAAGTCCTCATCGAAATCAGATTTTAATCTACTCTTTTTAACAGCAAAGAATAATCCGTCAACAATCACGGATTCTAATACCTTATCACTGAAGTTTGGACAATATATTGAGTCCCATGATTTACCTTCGTGACTATGTCTAACTTGACCTAACATTTTAGTGTTATCGTCCCACCATCTACCACTTTCTGATATATCGGTAGTTCCGGCAACGCCTAATATTCCGAAATCAGTAGTTTCGAAATGTTTTATTAATCTTTTTGCCCACTTCTTCGTATTGAATACAATATCATCATGGCAGAAAACAATAATATCATTTGATGCTTCTTTTAAACCTTTGTTATAAAACTCTGTTAACGGTTGTCCATGGTTTATATACTCGATAACCTCAACGTCCTTAAGACCTGAGGTTTTCTTAATGTGTTCTTGGTGACTAGGAAACTCTTCTCTAGTACAATATATTACCGTAATCATTTCTTAACCTTAAACATATTAATAGGTTCTTCACAATATACTGATAAATGACACGCTGCTTTAATCGCATCCTTACAAGATTTCCCTAAATAAAGGGCTGACAACGCGAAATCCATACCAGCACCTATAGCATCATAATCATGAACCTCCTTTACGTAATAACCGTTATTTAATGAGAATGCTTTTTTCTTAAAAACTATAATATAATCGTTTTGTAATTCTACATCACCTGTTTTAGATTTTAACCAATCATGGAACTCTGATATGAAATCTACCATAGCTTCACAATTAGCTGCCCTAGGTTTTCTAGTCTTACAATACATCCTCAATAAAGCCCCTTCTTGAGCCATACCAACAGAACCAATAATCATTCCGTTAACCTTCTCAATCTTGGCTAGTTTATTTTTTTCTTGGGTCCACCCATAGGCTAGAATACTATCCGCACCTATAGTGATTTTTTTATCCGTTACTTTTACCGCTACTACACTCATCCTAATTATAATATATTGGTTTGATTGGGATGTTATTGATTTTAATTAACTGTCTTGGGCCCATTTTACCAAACGGTCTCCTATATACAGTTTTACCCTTATCAGGGCTCTCGTATACCCAAACTACCTTCTTATCGTTATTTTTCACCTGTTGAACCGAATCCACCATCACCACGACTAGTCTCACCTAGTTCATTAACCTCTATTAGATTAGCGGTCTCAGAACCAATTCTATGTGATATAACACCTTGTGCTATTCTATCACCCTTTTCCCAACTATACTCGTCGTTAGATAGGTTGACTAACAATACTTTAACCTCACCACGATATCCTGTATCTACGGTTCCTGGTGTATTAAGTACTGTTATACCGTGTTTATATGCCATACCACTTCTAGGTCTAATCTGTAATTCACACCCATGTGGTAATTCAAAATATAAACCTGTTGGGACTAGTGTTCTTTCTAGTGGTTTTAGGGTACCACCTTCCATGGCTCTAAAATCGAAACCTGAATCACCTTCCTTAGCGTAAACAGGACTTTTAAAATCTGATTTATTTACGAATTTCACAGGTATCTTAACACTATGATTAGTGTCTTCACCCATATTTTGTACACCCTCAGCAAATGCGATTGCTTTAGATATTTCATCTTTAGTTTCTTGTGGTAATACATCTAATTGTTGTAAATCCCTCAATTCTTTAATGTAACCACCAATAACTTCTTTATTGTTATCCATTATTCTAATGAATTTAATTTCTGTGTTATATCAATCAATGCTTTCACATCTCTTTCACAATATTCTCCAATTAATTTGTGTTCACCCTTCCAATAGAATTCGTTAACACTATCACCCCTAACATCACCATTCTTAGGTGAATCAACACCCAACATAGTGGTAATTAAATCTAAAGATGATAAACCATAACTACCAAAACTCCATACGTCTTTAGTGTCAACCAATTTTAGGTCCCATGGTTTAGTATCATGTGAAGGGAACATTTTTGGTGGCTTCAACCCATTAATGAAGTATCTTTTACCTAGAAATGGTATGTCGAATTTTTTAATATTCTGACCACAAAGTGTGAAATCCATACTTTCTACTTTATCGAAAACTTTTCTAGTGTTGATAAGTATTGTTCTTTCGTCTTCACCACAATGAGATTCTAATTTAACTTCACCTTTATTAGTGACGAAACCTAATGACACACAACAAACCTTACCAAACTCAGGGAATAATCCAGCTGTTTGTTTATATAATTCTTCTAGGTACTCATCCCCATCAGGGTTCCACCCGACTAATTTACTTTCATCAGTAACCCTTTTCTCGAATGTGTTTCTGTAACTATCCCATATTTTTCTCTCATCAGACGGCATGTCTTTAAGAGATTTATATTTTGCTACAGTCTCTACATCAAAATAGAGTAATTTCTCTAATTTTAAATCCATTATGCGTTAGTTTCTTCTATTAATTCTTTTATTTCTGTTTGATTATCTTTAACGATAGTCTTGTAAAATTCCGCTCTAGTATGTGTAACTGTATCAATATGATACTTATCCTTCACTGTGTTGTATAAGTTCTCACTAAGTAGGTTAATCAATTCAGGATTGTTCTTCAACTTCTTCATAGCCTTATACCATTCCTTATGGTTCTTTCTAGATTCAATCAGTACGGCGTTACCGTTTTCATTAATCTTACCACCATATTCGAAAATAGGTACACAGTCAATTTGGTATGGTCCGTAATCTTGTGCTATGATAGCCTTCTTATGGAACCCTGCTTCAATGACTTTCAACTGAGACTTACATTTGTTGAACATATTCTCAGTAATTGGTGCCATAGAAACGTCGAACATATTGTAGTTCGATGCGTATGTGGTAATCGGTTTAGTCCAAACCCTCTTATATAAACCATTAGAGAAATCGTATTCTTTATCTGAATCCCTATCATATCTTTTAAGATTCTTCAATAGTTCACCGTCTGTTAGTTTATAGTTGTCAGTAAAGAACTCCTCATAACGAACCCAAATACTTTCTTCAGGTCTAATCTTTCTAGTAGTAATCTCACCTGTCATAGGGTTTCTTTCATTAATATTACCCCTAAGGTCAAACCCACAAATAACCATTTGTGAATCATCTTTAAATTCCCTCAAGAACCTAGTCACATTACCAGACATTAACTTTAAATCGTGGTAGTGAGAAGAACCACCTAACCAACCGAACCTAAGTCTATCACTTTCCTCTACATTAGATTGGAATTGTTTCTCAGACGGGTCAATAGCGTTAGGTAACACAATAACATTCTTATTGTGTTTACTAATCTCTTTAGCGTATATTGGTGTGGTTGTTGTTACGTAATCAGCTTTAGATAAATTTGACACCACCTTAAGAGGTAATTTATCGTTAACAATAGCATCATAAGCGGGGTGTTCTCTACTAGGCATCCAATAATCATCGATATCCATTATCGTGATGATACCTAACCCACGAAGTTTTTCGAATAGAGGGTCCACCTCTTCTAGATATACTTGTTGAATACTTCTATCTACAACCTTAGGTAGTGTTCTATGGAAATGTACTATTTGGAACTTTTTTAGATATTTGTCGTCGTCCCAATTAAATCCGTCTGTACCAGCTGTAACGATTTCAATATGAAAATCATCATTATACAATTCTTGTAGTTTCATGTGTGGTTCTACAGACCTAAATTTTGATACACCCGTCCTATCAGATGGGAATACTAAAACATTAATTTTACTCATATTTTTATTGATTTATAGAGGAAATATAAAGAAAAAGGAAACTTATGTAAACAAATCTTAGGGCATAAAAAAACCTGAGGTTTAACTCAGGTTTCTCTACTTATTTCTTTTTTGGACTTCCTTTTTTTCCTTTACATCCACATCCTGTCGTCGGTTTCATAGTTATAAAATTTTTAATGGTCGTTATACTCTTTTCTTAGTGGCTTGTTGACTCTTAATAACATATTTCATCAACTTCATATTTTCTTTTATGACTTTCTTATCAAAATAGTTTTCAACAACTTTAGGTAATACTTTAGCAATCTCTTCAGCTATCATTCTTTTGATTTGTTTTTCTGATATACCATTACCACCGATTTGTTTACTAGGTACTTGTTGTTCTCTAACAACTCTACGCCTTGGTTTAGGTTGGTGTCTTTGTTCTGTCATGAAATCGTACTCATCATCATCAGAATACACCTCGTAATCTTCCGTTTGGACTTTACCGTAATTAGGGTTTAACTCTCTAATATCATCTTCAGTAACATCACCTACCCCAGACATACTACCTTGTGGGATTGGGGTTTTCAACATTGCCTCAGCTACTGCTGGAGGTAATCCTGAATTTTTAACTCTATCCTCGTAGTGTGGGTTGGCTGATGACACAGGTTGTGCCACGGCTGTTGGGGTTTCGACTAATTGTTGATGACCTCCACTTACACCCGCTTCTTCAGCGGTGATTAAAGCCGTACCATCGATACTAGCTATTTGGTCGTATATACCACCATTAGAACCTCTATTTATTTTACTACCACCATGGGTACCAGGTCCACCTGATTCACCGTAAACAGCGTTAGTCTTCGCTTCAACTGCTTTGGATTTTTTTAATATTGCTAATAATTTCGGGTCCATTAAAACCTTGCTTGTTTATAAATTGTTATCATACTATCGTCTCCATTTTCTCTATATCTAGGAACCGATGGGTCTCTATCAGATATTGGTTGGAAGAAGACTTTGGGTGTTCTTACCCATCTACTGATTTTGTCCGCTCTAAAAGTTTTCCAAGCAGGTTGTTCAGTATCAGTAACACCTTCAATCTGAAATGCCCTAATAATAGGGTTTCCGGCTTTAGACTCACCATACACATATGGTTCAATCCATCTCCATCCTCTAGCCATAGTTTCATCACCTTCATAGTAAATCCTTACTGTTTGGTGTTTCTCTATCGCAGATTCTATCTCAGACCTACTCGCTACCTCTAAAATAAGTTTATTAAGTAGAGAGTAAAGTTTTCCCATTTTACCAATATTGTTCTCCGAAGTTAAAACTATAGTATCCACCCACAGGACTAAACTTGTTTCCTGAAGAATAAAGTAATGTAGTTTTAGTTATCTTATCAGTTTTGGTACCAACACCTCCGTTAGGATTTGCTTCACCCCTACCTTCTTCGTCACCATCACTTTGTGCGTTAGGGTGAGTAGCGTCATATCTGTTACCTGTACTATCTTTATATTCGTTAAAGGTAGTTAACTGTAATCTACTGATTTCACCTTGTGCTTTCAATGACGGTAGTTGGTTTAATACCCCACCACCATTTGGGTTCAATTCTTGTACTGAACCATTATCAGTTAATACTGGTGAGATTGGTGTTCCGTTAGGCATAATTGTTTGTTTTTATCTATCGTTTTTATTAAATCCTCCATAATCCCTATACTATAAATACCTTCTTGTCGTAAAATTTTATTAGTATCTGAATCATGTGGGTCTATTTTTACCCCATCCTTACTATGAGTTTTTTGGTATTGGTTTGACATACCAACATCCTTCATAGCTTTTTTCTTTCCTTCTATATTCTTTCTAGCATCCTTTAAAGTTTTGTTAATCCACTCTTTCATCATAGTACCACCGTTAAGTAAATATGGTGTACTATTCCTGTTACCATCATAGTTATCAAAAAAGTTTTTCATCCTTTTCATTTGTTCATAACTAATTTGGTCTTTGTCAACTAACTTCTTAAGACGTGCATAACCTTCAGCAGTTTCATCACCTTTATAAGCCGTGAATATTCTACTCAAATGAGTTTGTACCTTTTCAGGTATGAACATTTTACGACCTTGTAACTTACTGTTTGCCATTATGCTAATTTCTTTTTAAGTTCCTCTTTATATTCTCTAGGTACATCAACCATGTTCATACCTAGTAGGTGATTAAGTATAATAGCCTTTTCTTCACCTGTTGCATCATTCTTTTCGATAATATCTTTAAGAGCTGATACTTTTCTAATTAAAATTGGATTAGTGTCTTTGATAGTTTCTAGGGCCGGAATACCATTCATTCTTACTTGGTTGTCCCTATACTTTTTAACGATATCGTCATCGAATTTCTTTTTGGTAAAGATATCTTCGATAACATTGGTCATTTTATTCTTCGCAGTTTCATCTAAATCACAAGACTCACACTTCTCGTCATCATCTTTTTTAAATCTAGATACATCTCCTGGTGGTAATTCTAATTCATCATCTTCGACTTCATCATCCTCACCAAAGAACCCACGATATAAAAATCTACTCATACCTTGACGTGATGTTCTTACGAAATCATCTGTGGTATAATCAGAAGCGGCGATGGCGTCATCAGAACTGATAGCACCATCATCACCTTTAATTCTTTTACCATCACTGTCTACTAATTCGTTAATTATCTTGCTTAAACCTATCATTTGTAATCCTTTTCTCTATAAATATCATAGGATTACGATAAATTGAACCTGTTTTCACGAATGTTAGTCATTTTATTTACCAGCTTCTGGTCCTTTGAGTCAAGACTCTTCTCTATACCTTCGAATCTATCACAAATCATGTACTCAGGAGAGATACCTTTCATCTCCCAAAATCTTAACTCTTCATCACTAATAGTCATTAATTCTTCTAACGTATCTTGGTCACCTTCTTCACTTGGGATTCCTGACACTAATTCTAACTCACTGTTTGTGAAATATTGTCTTTCAGCCGGGTCAGTTATAATTAATACATCCCTCACATTCTTGTTAAATGTAACTAATAATGGTGTAACCTTTTTGTTAAAAGCGTCAATGTATTTAGCTATATTATATTCACCCTTAAGATTAGGGTTTGATTCCATTTGTTCTCTATCAATGTGGTAACAATTGAAAACCAACGTCCCCTCAGGTGGGTCAGTCTTTCTTTTTCTCACTTGAATGTCTCCATGTGATTTTCTTGTACCGTTATTCACGTAGTAAATTGTCTCACCTAAATCAACATGTAAATCTTCTTTAATAATCAATTCCATGTGTGCCTGTCTAGGTAATGGTTTACCATTTTTATTCATACCACGGTTTTTGTACTGTTGAACGGTTTTCTTAACTTTTGATTTGTTAGCAATCTCAGCTAAAGGAATGTCCATATTATAGATTCTCTCCAAATAAGAATAGTAGTAATCAACAAATCCCTTACCGTCACCATTTAATAACATCTTAATACCATTATCTAAGAATGTTCTAATATATTTTGGAATCGTTTTACCTTTAATGGTGTTACCCGTTAATTTAATTTTACCGTTTGGTTTTAATGTAGCGTAGTTTTTACGAGAAATGTTAATAGTTGCCGGCCAAATATCATCGATATCTAGACCCATCGCGTCATACATGAATCTATCATTATATTCAGCAACATCAGCATCAATACCCTTATAAACTTTCCCTTCCTCAGAAAACCTATGATAACCCCTACCAACATACTCATGTTCTAGAACGTCTTCACCGTATGAGAAGTTAACACCATCCGTATCAAGTACCAAAGGTTTGTAACCCCTCTCCATGAAGAACCCAATCAAATGCCTCAAGTACTGTCTACCTGTACATGTAATAGTCTCACCAACATCAATATTACCCCAAGGGAAGATGTATGGTGCCGAAATCGAACCGAAGGCAGAGTTGTTGAAAATCTTAATTGGTAGTTGTTTCTTATCGAACTTACTAGCCATTTTTTCATCACCCTTTTCCTTATATTCACCAGCCAAATATTTGTATTCATTACGGGTGTCCAATAGGTATTTCAACATGGCTTTAAGAGCTCCTGATATATCTACATTAGGGAATACGTTGTGTGTTAACTGAATAGATGGATATAGTGAAGCGTAGTCAAACTTAGCAATATTCTTACTATAACCAAGGTTCAACAATCTAGATAAACCACCAACGAAGTTCCTCTTTGGTTGTGTTCCCGGCAACGCCAAACCATTTTCATATGACCATGCCATCATCAGGGTCTTCCACATTGTAGCCGTACCCATAGTAATTGACCTAATGAAGTTGGTTGGTACTAATGCCGCTGTCAAGAAACCTGCCTGTGAATAAATGTCATCCACTTGTTCGGTTTCCAAAAGGTCATCATTCAAGTATTCCTTAATTAGGAAATGGCCATTTACAATCTCCCATTTATCTTCATAACCCTCCATGATTTCGTCATCCACCATTTTAGGTTCAGGTTTAACACCTTCTAACCCATACCACTGTCCCGAAGTTGGGTTGTAATAATAATCTTTATTCTCAGTCCAAATCTTACCTAATTTATCACCTTCAATATAAACCCTATTTGGTCTCTCTACTTTAGCCTCTTTCGCAATATACTTCAAACGACCTTCTTGTAGACTTGAGTTAAGTGCCATCGCCTGTCTAACACGATGATAAGTATCCATCACGTTACAACCCCACATTTGAGTTTGTTCGTAATCCTCTACTTCAGCACATAGTTTTAGTGAAGCAACTTTTCTCTTAAGTTTGATTAATGGATGTCTAGTTTTAATGACATCTGTATCAATTGTTTTAGACGTTATTTGGTTGGTCTTTTTGTTTCTATGGATGATAGATTTAGACATACCTAAAATCTCCATCCTACCTAAAATGTAGTGCCAGTCAAAGTTCTCTGAGTTGTAACCTGTGATTACAGTAGGTTCTAGTTGGTGAACGATTTCAAAGAAATCGATATACATTTGTTTCTCTAAATCAGGACACCATTCACCTTCTTCGTTGTAGGCATTCAATAATCTTCTGAAACCACGATTATCCTTAACCCCAATCATGAAACAGTGTCCTTGGTTAGGTTCAAGACTCGTGGTCTCGATATCGAACGTTAACTTATGTACTTCGGTATAGTCTTCATACCCTTTGAATAATCTCTTACCTGTTTGGATTAGGAATTGTTCTACAGGTGGTAATATCTGTACTAATCTTCTATCTCTATCCCATGGATTAATACCACCTCTTCTAAAGAAGTTTACCAAATCACGGTAAGTACCACTTGTTTTTACGATATACTTATAACCATCTTCTAGACGTTCATTATCACCTGTTTCTAATTTCTCAGTGTAGATTCCATACTTCCTCGCTTCAGCTTTAATACGTTCAACGTTATCGTCATAGAAACCACTTCCTCTAAGTGATTTAGTCCAACAAAATGGTGTGAATTTTTGTGTTTTGATTTTTTTACCCTTCTTAGGGTCATCGATAATCATATAGACTTTGTTTGAATTGTCCTGACTCCAATCATCAGTTTGGTCCAATTCTATAGATACGATATATTTTTCGGGGTCGTGACCTTCAAGGAATTTCTTGATGTCTTCGGGAGTTGCCTGTTTAACGGCATTTTTCTTACTCATATATTACTTAATCTTTAAGATTTTGGTACGGGATAATCTTTTAACCTCTCGTTATATCTGTATAGATACGTTAAGACTAAGTATTATAAAATGATAACTAAATAAGTTTAACAAACAATTTTTGAGTTGGTTTGGCTATCTAAAACGTTCACGAATAACTCTTCGTAAATAGGTACAATAAGTGTACAACCATCATCTAAGAAATCTATTTTGAACTCAGCTCTATAACATCCAGCTTTATCCGTATCCTTTGTGGTGAATTTATAACCTATGTAATATTCTTCTTCTCCACAAGCTTCATTAAAATAAGGTATAACTAGACCCATTTTATTAAAGACTTTGAATCTATTGGTTTCAACATCTCTCATAGAAAAAGTTACTGTAGCATTCTCTAACTTATCGAAGATGTCTTTGTAGTCACTTCTACCATCATTGGTTACCTTCATCTTAAGTATTGGTAACTGTGAGTTCTTACGTATGAAAAAATGTTGTGCCATATTAATAAATATCAGGTTTATACCATCTTATTTTTATACCGTGTAAATTATTTTGATTAACCAACGATACACCCCAATCAGAACCGATATTGGGTCTTTTATTTGGTGATAGTATTAACAGGTTATCACAGTTTCTAGACAGTTGGTAAATTAGGTTCGGCAATTTACTTTGTTCGTATAAATGCATTGCATAACTACAAACTATTGTGGAGTATTTAACGTCTAGCCCACTTTTCATAATATCATCGAAACTAAGTGATTTACATGTGTTACCTGTTTCTCTAGAATATAAACCACAAGTATATGGGTCTATACCAACTACGTTAGTGTATCCATGGTAATCTAAAATCTTTGTTATTTCACCACTTCCTGCAGCTAAATCTAGTGTTTTAGAAAAATCGATAGACCAATTATCAATCACCCAATCCATAGCTAATTGTAGCTCAGTCTCATGAGGGTTATGGTACTCATCACCATATTTTTCATAATAACCTTCTACACCGTGTTTCTCGTATTCACCACGAATAGATTCTAATATAACTCTTCTTAACAGTCCCATGGGTTATAATTTCCTCTACCACAATCATCACAGTGTTCGTAACCTGGTATTATACTAACAGCCCCACCGAAACTCTCAGGTTTACAATATCTATTACAATCAACGAAGAAGTTATTCCTAATCTCCATAAGATTAAGTGGTTTCTCGTAGAATCTTAATTGAGATAATTCACCCTCGAAAGTACCCGCAAAATAAGTCTCAAGGTCTAACCCTTGGTCAGCTGGGTCGGGTCCACCGAATGTTTGTGACTCCAACAAACCTTGCGTTCCACCACCCCAAGAGATGTTAAACGGTACGCCTAGTTGTTTATCACTCCACTCATCTAGAGCTCTTAATTGTAATCCTATAAATTCTTCTACACGATAAACAACCCTACCATTAACCCAAAATCTAAGAGTACCCGCTGGTAATCCATGTACAATGGTATTATAAGTCCAAGTAACTGCTACATGATTCCATGTATCACCACTAAAGAATACAGGGTTTTCTGAATAACCCTCTTCCATGGTAGTACCTGTTATTCTGTCTTTATTATTATAACACCCAACAGATACGGTCATTTTTCTATAACCAATTCTACCGTCAGGGGTGATTCTAAATCCTAAAGCATTTTCTGATAATACATCACAATAAGTCGATGCCGTAGTTGGTGTAGATGTTGTGGCCGTAGTTCCTGTAGGGCAAGGACACCAACAAGACGGTGTACCTAAATCACTCCTATTAAACCAATTTTGGCCACCATTATTAATGTTAAGTTCCTCGTTAGGTGATAATGGTATACCATGACAAGTATATAACCCTGTTTCACCTGAGAACACATTCCTAAATTTATTTTCAGCTCTTGTACCAATATAGAAGAAGAATCCTGTGTTACCACTGTAATCCATATTCAACGTATGACCTGACGTACAAACAGTATTACCTGTAGTACCCGATGTGGTCCCTGAAGTGGTTCCTGTACCACCAGATGTTGTACCTGAAGTTATACCTGATACACAACCAAATTGACAGTAAGAATTATCCCACTTAATCCATGTCTCCATAGTCCACCCATCCTCAAATTCGGTAGGCATTAAATCATACTTCATAGCATCGGGGTCACCCTCCACAAATGTTCTAGTATGAGCCGTTGTACCACATTGTGGGTCATCACTTATTTCTATTTCGGGGGTTGGTTCTAGGAAATCTAATTTAAAGTATCCCTGATAGAATCCACCATTTAAACAAATGGTTGGCCCCACATCACAACCTTCTGTTGTTGTTGAACCTGTTCGATATAACCATGGGTAATCATACTTTCCTTTGGATGTGACGTACTCTGTTGAAGATGAGTAAGACACACATGTTGTAGCTGTAATACCTGATACCACAGAAGTTATTGCTGAAGTACAAGCTGAAGTTGTAACCTCTTGTATTGTATAACCTGTCACAGGATATAGTGTTACTCTAGTATCTGCCGATGTGATTGTAACGGTAATACCTGACAACATGTCATACCTACCATTATCTACACCCGTCAACCCGAAATCACATAACGTAAATCCTGATGGAGGTTTAATTTCATAATTTTCCCATTCCACTAAAGATTTTATATAAGAACCGTCTACGGTTGAACCTGATTTAGATGTGTCAAACCATACCAACAAACCATCATCAACTATATCAAAGTTATCGTTACAAGAGTCACTACACTGTGTAGCATACCCTAAACAATCACCTTGGTCATCCCCCGTGATGTAAAAATCCCAATAATCATCCTTAATTAATTCGGACCTTAAGTTCTTAAAATAATAATCTCTTATTCCCATATTTGATAAATATCAATTTATACGAACACCGTCCAATTATTAGTAGCTCCTGTTAAACTATTTATCGCAGCTACCCCATCATAACCACCACTAGTGGTGTCAGGACTCGCGTTCGTACCACCAATGTGTAATGTCACACCAGTCCATCCTGCTGGGTTTTGATTCGTTACAATTTCATCAAAATCTACCAAAACATGGTTAACCTCTGCAGCAGTCATACTATTACTACCTAGGTGAATTGAAGCCCCATAAATATAACCAACATCCATAGTAATTCCGGCCATAGGTAAAAAATTAACATACCCAAGGTCACAACTTTCAAAAGATATCGCTTCTCTTATACTAGTGTTTCTAAATGTACCTGTGGCTGGTGGTAATATCACATTTGTCATATTATTGTTATTATAACCAAATATGTGTGTAGTTAATCCTGACAACATAGATATATCGTGGTCACCTGTTATATCACAATTATGGAAACTATATGTAGTAAATGTTTGTGTACTAGCTGTATGTGTTATACTAGTTAGGTTAGTATTATTGTATACATTGAAAGCACCACCTAGATTAGGGAACATAGTTAAATCAAGGTCACCAGTCAGATTACATGTATTAGCATCGTATTGGGTAAATGTTTGGTTACTATATGTGTGGGTGATACCTGTTAAATTACTGTTATTCCTAATAAGAAAACTACCTCCGAAATTTGGGAACATAGATAAATCGTGATTACCCGTTATATCACAATCATGAAGTTGGTATTGTGTGAATACCGTTGTAGATGCTGTATGTGTAACACCCGTTAAACTAGGGTTATTATGTGCATCAAATCTAGCCCCAAGACCTGTTAACATAGTTAAATCGTGATTACCTGTTAAATCACAATCGTAAGCGTAGTAGTAAGTGAAAGCATTGGAACTATATGCGTGGTCAATACCAGTAAGATTTGGGTTATCGTTTATTCTGAAATGACCACCTAACCCATCATAAAACATGGTCATGTCATGACGACCTATGATATCACAATTATCTGCTCTATAAAGACCCCAATCCCTAGTAGATGCGGTATGTGTAATACCTGTTAAACTAGGATTATTGTAACACGTAAATATAGTACCCAAGTCATAAAACATGGTCATATCTAATTCACCTTGTAAATCACAATTATATACCTGATAACCAAAAGTACTACCAATAATGTTGGGGTGATGTTTTATTCTAGTTAAGTTAGGGTTGTTATATGCATTAAACCTACCACTATTGAAAATGGGGAATGGTGTTGTGATATATTTTAAAAAGTATTGAAGCCCCGATAAATCTAGTTCTCCTGTTAAATCACAATTAAAAACATCATAACTAATAACTTCTTGTGTACTAGCTGTATGAGTGATACCTGTTAGACTTGGGTTATTAGAGACATTGAAGTATCCACCGAAGTTGGTCCACTTATTGAAATCCAAGTGACCCACAATATTATCCGACCTACTATCAAACTGTCTTAGATTTGATAGTTTATTGGTCCTCATTTCTACGGTTTTTAATAAACCACCATCACTAAAAGTGTAGGCTAAACTGTTATCGGCAGTGTAACCTGTAGGACCCGTAGGACCTAAATTCCAATGAACTCTACCTGGGTTGCCAGGTAAGAATAATACTGAAGGGTCGAATAAACTGTTGCTATCTGTTTGATAGGAGAAGATTTCACCTACTGTATTACGTGACCTAAATTGTCCTCTACTCATTACGTGTAATCATTACCTACAGTCCAATACATTGTGGAACCGTTATAGGTGAATGATATAATGTCTGTGGCGTTTGCTGTAGCTGTTAACGTTATTGTACCACCTCCACCATTAACTACTTTGTGAGTTCCGGCAGCACCGTTAACGGTACCTAATGTTATTGTTCTACCACCTATAGCATCTTGGTTAACTATCATAGTGCCATATTCACCGTTTCTTACGTTAGATAGGTTTACTATGGTGTTACCTGTCATATTCATTTCGTAGTTAGTACTTGTACCCGAAACATTCCATGTAATACCTACCGTATCTGAAGGGATTACTTCGTAAGGGTCGATGGAAACTCCACCCCCACCACCTGAAGTACCTATAACAACCTCACCGTTAACATCGATACCTAAGTTATTAATCGATGTACCTGTACCCACATTTGAAATGTTCAAATAAGGAACATATACTGTACTATCTGTTGTGGCCGTAATACCGTTACCACCTAAAATAACTGAGTCATCTCTACCGTTTATGCGATGATTTTGTCCACCAATTATAGCACATCTGTCTGTCGTTGGTTCTGTTAAATTATTAACACCACCTAAAATAGTATTATAGTTACCACGTAAATGGTGACCATTACCCGCTAAAATAGCCGAACTAGTTGAGTCTAACCTATTGGAATCTCCACCTAAAATTGTGGAGAATCTAGCTCTATTATACATCTCATTTCCGAATCCTCCTAACATTCCGTTACTAAGACCGAAACCAGTAAAGTTCGACATTCTATTACCATTACCACCTAAAATAACGTTGTCAGTCTGTGTACCACCTGTCATTACATGGTTACGACCCTGACCAATCATAGAGTAGTCAGCAGTTATTAAGTGTGAACCGTATACAGATTTAAACGAATCAATACCACTATCACTAGCTATCCAAAAATTAGTAGACCCACTAGTACCACCTGAAACAGGTGCCCAAGAAACATTACCATTAGCATCTGATGTCATAACGTATCCAGCTTGTTGGTTACCGTCCACAAATTTGAATGTTCCTGTGTAAGCCGTACCACCAATCTGTAAATGTGAAGAAGGTAATTCAGTACCATCAGGGTTTAATCCTAAACCTAAGAATCCTGTTTGACCGTAAGCCTCAAAGGACCCCCTTAATAACATTATCGAACTTCCGTCAGCCTCCCACCATACAGTAGAGTTAACATCACTAGCCGTACCTTTAATAACCATACCACTAGTATCTGCCGCACCTTGTAGAACAATCTTATTTCTATAGAAATCATCACCTACTGGTGGGGAACTGTTTCTAGTATATGCTGTACCATGGTAACTTAAAGAACCTAATGGTCTTGATGTTGGCCATGGGGCGAAGTTACCGAAAAATACACCTGTGTTACCCGATGGGTTTGAGTTAGATATTATATTACCTACAGTTAAATCCTCATCGAAAGAGGTTAAAGTACCCCTAAAGACTGGTGTTAATGATGGGAAATCAACTAACCCATCGTTATCTGAATGTACAATGTGGTCACCCTTAACATAAATGTTACCACCATTCATTATATCCACAGTAAATCCACTATCTGAACCAAAATACACATTACCCTCATCTAGTGGGTTAATGTATAATGGAGAACATGAATGTATTTTAGAAACCCATAAATCAGTGATACATGTTGCTGATGTGTTACCTGTAAAAGTACCTGTTAAACCTGTCAATACACAAGTGAAGTCAACATTATAAAATGAGGTGTCACTCATTGTTAACGTTAATACATTATTACTACAGTTTAATGATGCGGCACTTAGATAGGTGTCGGTACTACCCGAAGCTCCAGCCGCCCAAACAACACTACCTTTAGAGTCTAAGGCGGTTAACACCATACCCGTAACATCTATTGTTGTAGTACCTGTAGTACCACTCATTTTTAAAACAGGTGGGTATACTTGGAAACCTGATACTCTACCCTCATTCAAATAACCTGTAAGACCATTTATAGTCGTAGTTGTGCTCGCTGTTGTAGTTCCTGTGAAATCTAAAACAGTAGGCATTGTGATAAACATACCTTGGTGTGAAGCCTTGGTAAATCCTGACAATGTGATAGAATCACCACTATACTGAACATGTTGTCTATCCTCGAAATGAGGTCTAGTATGGAAAAAATTACTACTCATCTTAAATTACATTAATATGATGACCAAGAGGTCTGAATTGGAGTGTCTTATTGAGACTTTCAGCTTCATTAGCTTTTCTCTCTAACATCTTATCAGGTTGTAATCTCTCTAATCTTTCTTTTAATCTTTCTTCTAGTTTATCTTTATCAGCGGTAGCCTCACTCAATAATGAATCATAATCCATTGTGACCTCAGCATCGGTAACACCTAAAGCCCCACCGAATTTACCACGAATTCTACCAAGAGTCTCTTTACAAAGAGCTGTGAACCAATCCCTAACCCATTGTTTAGATGGACTATTTAACTCATCAAAATTAACAACATCGATTGGAACGTCTGATGGTAGTTTAATAATATCTTTATTCTCGTTAAGACATCTCTGTCTTTCTTCTTCTGAAGTTGTTTCATAATAATGGTACCATACTTTACTACCCGTAACATTAATATTACCTGTAGCTCCTGGCCCACCTCTTCCGAATAGAATTCTAGAACCTGGTGGTGGAATAAGATGTAATAACTTAGTACCGTTTGGTCCTGCTGTGATTTTATAAATCAAGTCAGACGAAATAATTCTTTGTTTTAAATTGTAGTCAGCGTCTCTAGATAAGATGTCGTATGAAGAACCTAAATAGAACCCACCATAACCGAATCCTCCACCACCTCCGAAAGGTGTTTGTGCGAATCCTCCACCGAATCCATAATCACCCCAACCATAAGCACCATATAATGCGTGGTCGATAGTTGGTGGTGTAATCCATAATACTTCATTGATTTCTCTACCTGCAGGGATTTCATATACCTGTTGACCCTCGGTTATTGTAACAAAATCCTTTTTAAGTTCCCAAGGACCACGTGCTTGTAGACCAACAATTTTAGAATAAGCATATGTCCATGAATCTTCATATGCCTGTTCTCTAACCGTTAAACTTTTAGCTATATCTGTTGTAGTAATATCTTTACCATATAATGATGACCATTGGGCCTCGATTAACCATTCGTTAATTCTAGATGAATGGTCCTCTATAGCAATCTCAAGTAGTGTACACATAACTTCATCCTCCAATTCTACCTTACGGATTGGAGCTCCTAGTCTGTGTCTTACTTGTCTGAATATTTTCGCTTTTTCAGCATCGTTTATAATTAAGGACATAATTCGCTTTATTGATAAATATTCAAGTATTTATTAATGATGAGAAATCTTATAAAGAAAATACTAAGAGAATCTGATTTTGATTGGATTGAAGCCACGCCCGAAGCACCAAATGTTGGTGGTCATCCTCAAGGTGTTGTTCATCTAAGAAGTCATGCTGAGATTGCTGAGTTCATAAAATTGTTAGAAGAATACAATGACGGATGGGAAGGCCCCTATCCCGATGGGTATCATGATTTCCATACGGCTTTTGACTATACCTTAGACCAATATGAGGATGGTGAATTCAGTGAAGGGTGGATACCCACTTTATCAGCATCTTTCTTTGTCTATAAAGATAATCCTGATAGATTAGTTTCTGGTTATTGGGATTATGACGTTTCGGAGGATAGTGTACGTGAATGGTTAACACATGGTGGTAGGGACAATGTCATAAACACAACCGATTGGAAAATCTATACTAATTTAGAAGATGTTAAGAATCTATTCAAAGCAATTAACTAAAGTTATGTAATAGACTAATCTCTTTAATGAAATCGGTCATAATATCAACCTCCTCTATCTCATCCCCAATTACGGTATTAATGATATTAATCTTCTTCTGTAAGATTCCATAAATCATCTCATCCAATGTACCTTGTGCTATCGGATAGTATACGTTAACCGTATTTTCTTGACCAATCCTATACGCTCTATCTTCAGCTTGAGCGTGGTTAGCAGGAACGAAATCTAAATCATTCATAATAACAACCTCAGCTTCAGTAAGTGTAATAGCCGTACCCGCCGATATTAGGTTACCAACAAATACTTTTATCTTATCATCCCCTTGGAATGAATCGATAGACCTTTGTTTCTGAGTACCATTCATTTGACCATTATGTCCAACAGCGATACTACCGAAGTGTCTCATTAAGTCATTAAACGAATCGGTGAAGTTTGTGAAGATAATAACCTTCTGACCATTTTCTATAGCTTGTTCAGCTAACTCAATACTCTGTTTAACCTTCTCACTAGCAAGATATTTTCTAAGAACAACCAATTCAACCATATGTCTACCGGCACCAAGTCTCTTACCTTCAGACTTAGCCCATTCTAGATATTCTTCGAACACTCTACCGTATTGTGCCATATCATCTAATTCCATATAGTATGGTGCCACAATTTTTGGTGGTAGGTCTAGGTGGTCCTCTTTCTTTCTCCTAATAATTAAACTCTTAGTTCTTTCGTGAAGTTCTTCCAAATTAGAAGCACCATCTGTAACCCATATATCACGGAATTTACCTGCTTTGGTCTTCTTACGGAATTTCTTACCATCACAGTAACGGAAAGCATAATACTTCCAACTAGAACAAACAGGGGATTCACAAAGATTGAGGAGATTGTAGAAATCCATTGGTCTATTAGCAATTGGTGTACCCGTTAACAACCATCTTCTATCTATGTTCTCACAGATTTGGTTGATAATCTTTGTCCTATTGGCTTTAGGGTTTTTTACCATGTGTGCCTCATCCATAATGATTAGGTCGAAACCTTCATCATACAGATGTCTATGAATCTCCCACTCTTCGTATTTCTTCCTTCTATCAACGAGTGTGTGAAAGTTTTTAAGTATATCGTAATTAATTATTGTAAATCTTTTTGGGTTATAGTGACCTGTTTTTAAGATGGTAATATCATCCTCAGGTACGAAGTTTGCTATCTCCCTGAACCAATTAATCTTAGCGTTTGCTGGACAAACAACTAAAACTTTTTGTGCGTCACACTCTAAAGCGGCAACAATAGATTGATATGTTTTACCAAGCCCCATGTCATCACCTAGAATACATTTCTTCTTACTCAAAAGGAATTTAATTCCGTCTTCTTGATGGGGGAATGCTCGCCACCCACGTTTATCTAATTCTTGGTACTTATCGAAATCTACTTCGACTTCCTCAACCACATCCATTAAATTCTCATATACCTGAGTTTTAGGGATATAGAACAGTGGTGAGTACTTTTGGTTCCTAAATACCTTACCTTTAACGTGGTAAGCCTTATCTGTTTCACCAAGAACAGTTTCAACCAGTACCCTTTCAGGTATATGATTTAAATCGAAATCTTTTTTGAATTTTTCACCTAGATATTCGGTGATACCGACGACCCTATTAATGGTTAATGGGTCCCTATGGAAGTTAGACTCAATATAATCGGCAAGGGAAGGTGAGATGGTAAAACTACCCTCTTTTATTAACCTTTCCTTTAATGATAACAGGTACTCATTCTGACCTTCATAATCTTTAAGTTTAAGTAAAGTTTTCTTGTTTTTCAATCTACTGATGTCCAACATATCCAATTAAATATAAAAACAAACCGTGGAAAATAAATAAATCCCGATTCTCTAAATATTTATATAAAAAACCAATTTATATGGCTAAGAAAAAATACCCTATTTCTAGATTAAGTAAATTCTATGACGAAGCTGATTTCCGTTTGGAGAACGAAATGGCTAGAGAGTTCGTAGAAGGAGACCTAGACTTCAAAGTTGTTCTATTCCAAGTAGACAGACTTAAAAGTGATACTGATGATGTTTGGGGTGAAGCCGATGCTGAAGAAATTAAGTTTAAACCACCAAAGGAAATTAATGTTAGACCTTTGTTAGGTGAATCTAAACAGAGTACTTACTCAGATGGTTACGGTCAAATATTAGAATATGGTGATTTTAATTTCACAGTATTCACTGACCATCTTGAGGAGTTGGGTGTTGACATCAGGTATGGTGACTATATTGGTTATGTAGATAGGGAAGATAATATAAAATATTTCACCGTTGCTAATGACGGTAGAATCAATTCAGATAATGCACACACTAGATTAGGGTACAAAGGGTACTACAGAACTATTATGTGTGTTAACGCGGATGTGGACGAATTTAATCCAAACTTTTAATGGCATTACCTAAAAAAAGAAAACTAACCGTACCAATTAAAAGGATTGACCCACAAGGTGGCCCTGCTAATTGGGTTGACCAATTCTTAGATAAGAACAAACAATTCTTGCCTAGAACTGTCGACCACGGTGATTTAGATAAAGGATTCATAGAATTCGTAAATAATGAATTGGGTATTGTTATAAAAGGTGACCAAGTACCCGTACATGCTTTTAGTATTCAAAGATGGAATGAGTTCTCAAAGACTTGGACCAACTCTGATAAGTACGGTAACATTAAAATACCTTTTGTTTCGGTTGTTAGAAAACCTGACGGACAGACAGGTACTAACCCAGCCGATTTTAAAATTCCTGTAAGAAAGAACTTCCCATATATGAAAATCCCTGTATGGAATGGTAATAGAAAAGGAATGGATATTCATACGATACCAAACCCTGTGGGTGTTGATTTAACTTACACAGTTAGATTCTTCAGTTACAGACAGAGAGAACTTAATAAATTCAATCAAAGAGTATTACAAGAATTTGCATCAGCACAAGCTTATATAAATGTTAAAGGACACTACTTCCCGATATTACTTGAGAGTATTGGTGATGAGAGTCAAGTGACGGACATTAACGCGAAAAGATATTACGTACAGGCTTACGAAATGAAACTTCAGGGATACCTTGTTGATTCAGAGGAGTTCGAAGTACAACCAGCGGTAACGAGAGCATTCATAACTACTGAAGTTATGGATAAGTCAACTAAACCTATTGTTAGATACATTAAAGATGATGGACCTAAGGATAAGACATTGACTTGTGTTATACAATTTTTAGTGGGGTCCCCAACTAGTGTGAGATTCACAGTGGAGAACGATACTAATTATACCACGATAGATACGGATAACATAACTTCCTACACAATATTGAAAAATGGTAGTCCTGTGACGGCACCATTCACTGTTAACACAGGTGACGAACTAATTATAGATATAGTTAAAGACATCTCTACAGAAATTTCAGAAATAACACTTAGAGGATTAGTACCAGTTTAATGAGTAATTGTAATACGGACATAGTAAAATATATTGTAGTACAACCTGAGCCACCTGCATTTACGGGTGACACTATACAGGGTGACTTGGTAGTTACGGGTGATATCATCAATTGTGGTACGGGTACGACTAATACAGTCTATACAGATAATGTAGACCCTTGTAGTAGTGGTGTGACTATCAGTAATATAGTTACTTTCTACCCTAACCCTAGAGTGGAACCTGTATTAGATGATAATGTACAATTAGGTACACCGACAAGAAGATTTAGAGAGGTTAATACCGTAAGTGGAACGTCCACAACATGGACCTCAACTAATAGGGTTATAACACCTAATTTAGACTTAGGTTTAGACTCACAAAGTAACGGTAGGATTATAACCGCAAATAATTCAATAATACAAGACGATTGCTTGGACGCAGGTGATTATTAAGCATATTTATTAAAAAAATTCAAAAATGGCTTTAAGAGACTTTAGATTAAAAATTAAAAACTCGGATATAGTAAACAGACCTTTACCGTCTCAACTATTTCCAGGTGAACCGATTGTTAACACCGCTGATGGTGTTATGTACTTTTCAGGTATCACCACTTCATCACAAGAGTGGACATCTGCTGGTACAGGTGCGACAGCTAACTTTTTCGAGGTTGGTTCTAACCTGTATGATTTAGCACTTAGAAATAGAATCATTAAATATGAAGGTGTTACAGGTGCTGGATTAGTAGATAAGTACTTAAAGGGTACGGCTAGTGGTTTTGTATTAGATGATATTTCTAATATTACCACATCTGATTCATATGTTTCAGGAGCAACATTCAACAATGGTACTAATCTATTAACTCTTAATTTAACTGAAGGTAAACCAAATGTTACAGCTTATATTGATATTACGTCAGCATCAGGTTTAACATTAAACCACAACACACAGTTAACTAGTTTACAAGGTGGTGAGTCAGGGCAATATTTCCATATTAACGGTGATGAATACGCAGCCGTAACGGGAGCCACTAACCCATCAACATCTAACCCATTTGCTACACTATCTGATATAGCGGCGGCATCAGGTGATACACAACAAGTTAAAGTCTCATCAAACGATACAACACCTGGATTTTTAGAAGATAAACTTAGTGGTAGTACAAACATTTCACTATCTGTAGTGAATGAGGGTGGTAATGAATTTATCTTTATTGATACTACACATACAATAGATACTAACAACTATGTTACAGGTAACACGGGTACGGTATCGGCTACAAACAACGATAACAAATACAACACAACATTAGTATATAATCAAGACCCTGGCACGGGACCACATATCTTAGGATTAGAAGATACGTTTGTATCGGGTGGTACTCTTTCAGGTAACAACTTATTATTGACTAGAAATGACGGTGTTACGTTAGCTGGAATCGATTTAAGTTCATTAGCAACCGTTGACACTTTTGTGACAGGGTTCACATATGATAACGCGGGTACCCTAACAATTTATAGAAATCAAGGTCAGGATGACTTAGATGTTACAATAGACACTTTTGATAATTTAAATGTTGATGGTGACCTAACCATGACAAGTGGTGGTACATTGACAGTCTGTACAATATTACCAACGTCACACTTAAGTTGTGATATCGGTGCTGTAGGTTCTAGGTTCGACGAGATTTTCGTTAGAAAAGTTAAATTAGGTACATCCACAACTGATTTAGTTGATGATGGAGCTGGCCTAGTAGTTAGTGGTAACACGGGAGACTTCAACTTCTATCCAGCAGAAGATTTTATTTCTCACGCACACTTTAACCCTGGAATTGATTTAGGTTATAACTTGGGTTCACCGTCTGAAAGATGGGACACTGTTTACGTGGGAGATATTTCAGCAACAGGATTAACAATTACAGGTCTAGGAGCTGGAAGAGTTGTTTACACTGACGGTGGTGGTAGTTTAACTACTGAAGCAGGTTTCGAGTACAACGAGGCTAATGATTTATTAACTGTTGGTAACTTAAACGTAGCTAACCAATCAGGAACGACAGCTAACATCGGACAAGGTGGGTTAGTTATTGGTTCAGGTGGAGCTCCTGGAAATAACCCAGGTGTTGGTGACTTGACGGTACACGGTAACTTAACTGTTTATGGTACTGAAACAATCGTAGATACAACTAACCTATACGTAGAAGATAATAATATCACAATAAACTATAACCCTACAGGTGACACGAGTTCAACATATCTAGGGGCTGGATTCACTATTCAAGATGGTGATGGAGCGGGTACCGATATTGTTCTAGCAACAGGACAAATGTTCTCTAACCCGAACATCAACTCTAACTCTGAATATACTTCAGCAACAGGAGCAGAAAACTTGAGTTTCTTCACATCAATGAATGACTTACTAATTAGAAACACTAATGGTAACTCAGGAGCACCTGATGGTAAGAGAGTTCTAGCGGAAGACGATTGTCTAGACGGTGGAACTTACTAAAGTTTAAAACAATTTTAAATTTATCCCCATTCTTAATAAGGATGGGGATATTTATTTTATAGAGGTTATATAACCGAATCATAAACCCTATATAGGGAATACTTATTGGAGTCATAAATATGGCAGATAGAAATTCAAGATTTTTACTTAAAAGGTCTAACGTGCTGGGTAAAATACCTACCGTTGGTCAACTTAAAATAGGAGAATTAGCACTTAACACCGCTGAAGCACGTGCGTATACAACATATACAGGAGGTTTTAGTGGGGCAACAGGTGTTAGAGAAATAGGATGGAATAGAGTATCCATTTCAGGTGATACTTTATTAGGAAAATTAGATTACACAACAGATTTATCACCATTCAGTGGTAATGAAATCCCATCAGCGTCATGGGTGTTATCACAATTAGGTACTGGTGCTACAGATACATATGTAACAGGAGCCACTGTGTCTAGTGGTGGTACATTAACTTTAGGTAGGAACGATGGTCAAGTGGTGACCACAAATTTAAATAGTTGGTCTCCTGACCCAGGTTACGTTGGTATTCAGCTGGAGGAAAAAGGTGTTGGTAAAGGTACAGGTTTCGCGGATGAAGGTATTTTAGATGGTATTAAATCAGTTATTTTATTTGACCGTAGTAATACGGAAAAACTACTACTTAGTACCATTGTTACAGGTCAGGTGGATTTAACAACAGACCCATCATTCATATTCACATTATATAGTACAGATATACCTGTTAGTACAACTAGTGACACCCTATATTGGGAGATGGATGTTAGATATATTGGTGCTGGTGAAAGTACTAATAAATCTATAGACGAATCTTTTAATGGTACCATAACCTTTACAGGTAGTACAACTAATCTAAGACAACCTTCAGGTATTGTAACATTAAACTCTTCACTAATAAATGAGAGTGATGAGATTGTTGTGGTATTAAGGAGAGTACCATCAAACCCATCTGATAATTATAGTGCCGATGTAGCACTTAGTTCTTCATGGTGGGTTTATAAGGAAAAAGTTGTCCCAACTATTTAATATTTATAAGTAATGAGTACAAGATTTTTAGTAATAAAGAATACTGAGTTCAGTGGCAACACATCCAATGAATTTGTTGAGGTGTCAGAAAGTTTATCTGATACGGGTACTACTATTAATATTAGTCCCGAAAATTTATTAATAGGTGGGTTACAGGTAGGTGATAGTAAGTTCAAACATTGGGCTGAAATGTATAACGATAATAACACATTAACCACAACTATATCCACGTCTGGTGTAGCTGTTAAAGTTAATAGTACATCTATATTAGGTGGGGCTAGAGGTTTCTCACATTCAGATAATAGATTAACATATACCGCCTCAACTACAGGACAAACGTTTGAAATTACCGCAACAATGTCGGGTGAGGCACAAAGTGGTTCCCAATTAGCGCAATTCTCAATTTATAAAAATGGTACTGATGAGATTACTGCAACAATTACTGAAACTGAATGGACATCTACCAAGGAAAGTTTATCTCTAACAGGTACGTTAGAGATTGGTGGCGGTGATTATGTTGAGTTGTGGGTACAAAATAATACTTCGAATAAAAACTTTGAGGTACAGACTTGGACTGTTAGAATAGCACAAATATAATGAAGATAGCGGTATTAAATACAAATGGTGTACAAACCACAAGAAAAGGTAAAATTAGACATTATTACTTAGTTGAGGATGATTATGATTTTTCAGGTAATTCAGCGACAGACATTACCAATATAGATAATATTGTTTTATTCTTTAATCTTTTGAGAATCTGTTACTGTACATTTAGAGATATGTTAACAGTTCAATATAATCAATTGGATTATAATTCATTATCTACTGAACATAAAACATTACTAGCTAAACACTTATTATCTAGTAAGGTACAAACAGACGCCTTTTTCAATGATGAAGAGCAAAAGGAGTTTGCTGTAGATATTCAAAAGAAAATTATTGATTGTAAAAAGAATAGGGTATTAACCGATAACGCTGAAAACATCATTAATGACCTTAATGGTATTAATAATTTATCAGGGGAGTTCTCAAACTATAAAGAAAAATTTGAGGGTTTTGATGGTGAGTACAATGGGGTTTGGCATAAAGTGACGTTGAATGTTAGTCCTAACTCAATTGTTATGGTATCAGTGTATTGTACTAAGGGTACTAGAAAGGGTGGTATTAGAGAGGTCGGTTCCACTTTAGATAGAACGAAACAAATAAAACAAAATTCAGCTTTCTCAACACCCGTGAGAGTTGATGTTAATAGTCAAGTAGAGGTCTACAGACAAAATGACCAAATAACGTTTTCTATAACGGCACAATTAAGTTAATACAATGGCAAATAAATTATACCAATACAATGGATTTGACCCTAATAGTAACACCATCTTAAATGGGTGGGATGTTAACAATGCTTATTTGTGGGGTGATGAATCGATTTATAGTGGTTATACGGGATACACCAATATCACTAATATAGTAAATATTGACTCTATTGGTGAGTTAGTTGGTTTAAGACATGTTGATGTTAGAAATGAGATTAAATCTATGTATGAACAAACTGGTACAACATGGACAGGACTAACTATTGATGAGAAAAAAGTTGTATCAAAATACTTCATTGTCGACAAACCCAAAAGAGATGAAGTCCTAACCCAACAAGAACAGGATGGTTATAATCATTATAAGTTATATGATTTTTTGTCGGATGACACAGTAGAACGTTTAGGTGGTAGTGCTGGTATAAATGAAAAGACTACGCCAAAATCAATTGACTATAAAAAGGATTTATTTAAGAGATTACACCCAGATTATAAATTTGATAAGTTCGGATTTTTAACAGGTTGTACTTATTACGAAAACCTAACAATATCGTATGACCAATTAGGGTTCACTGTTTTTAACTTTAGTGACCCTGTTGTGGATTATAAAGCGGAATACGCTTTCGCTAATAACGGTTATGTTAGTACAAGAACTTGTACAAGGAAGTGGTACTTGATGGATGGGACATTGAGTGACGATTCTAAAGTCACATTTAAAGTTTACCCACCGATGGTGGCAAGAGAAGAGGCGAGAAGAAGAAGGAAAAACCTAATCAACAATCTATTAGTTCAGACTGTTGGTTTGTTTATTATGACATCTAATGATTTAAATAACGTGAATGAAGCGGAAGCTGATTCCATACCTCTTTTGAAAGATTTAAATTCGGCTATATCAGCCTATTACGAATATGGTACAAAAGAAGATACACAAGGTAACCCGTGTGAATTAATACAAGAAGTGACGACACACACTTATCCTAGGTTGGATAATTTCGTACCTGGAACAAATGACACGGTGACAATAAGAATGTTCATTATAAATGGACTAAATCCACAATAAAAAAAAAGGTAAATGAAAGCGTTAGTATTATCAGGGGGTGGTTCGAAAGGTGCATACGTAGGTGGTATGTTAGAATACATGAAAATGGAAATGGGTAAAGAATATGAACTTTATCTAGGAACCTCTACAGGTAGTTTATTACAGACATTGGCATCAGTCAATGACTTTGAATCCCTTAAAGAGGGTTACACAACAATGGGGTTAGATGATATTTATAAAATAAGTCCACTAAAGAAAAACGGTAAATTCAATCTATGGAGTATTTTCAGAATGATTGTATTTAGAAAAGAACCAACTTTCGGAGACTCGTCGAATCTAAAAGATTTAATCTACAGATTCTTCCCACAAGAGAAGTATAACCAATCACTAGCTGAAGGTAAAAATATTGTTACGTGTGTAACTAATCTGTCTAGAGCACGTTCAGAATATTATAGTTCTGTTGCTTTAGGTGAGGAGGGTTACGACAAGTTCGTTGATTGGACTTGGATTTCAGGTAACGCTGTACCATTCACATCATTGGTTAGGAGAGGTGTTGAAGACGATTATTACGCTGACGGTGGTTTCATGGAACATGTGCCAATTAGAAAAGCTATTGAAATGGGTGCAACAGAAATTGACGTTATCAGTACAAAGACTGAGAACTATTCAGGAGATGTTGATGTCGACTTTGGTAATAACCCACTAGAACTAATAGAAAGAATGTTTGATGTATTCTTGAGAGAGAATGCTGACAGAGATATTGAAGCAGCAAAAAATATCGCTAAAGAAAACGATGTAACAGTTAATATATATTTCTTACCAAAATCATTAACAGACAACACAATGTTTTTCGATGAGAAACAAATGAGGGGTTGGTGGGACGAAGGTTACAATTACATAAAGAAACTAGATGAACAGAAAGACCTTAAGAAAGCTTGTAAGGTTATTAAAATGAGGGCAAAGAAAAAACCAACAAGGAAATAATTTGACTATTATTCTGTTCATAATTACTATATTATTATGAGCAAAAAAAACGACCTAGTACGTATAATTAGAAGACTACAAACAGTGGTTTCTATTATGTTGTTCTTCGTCGTTTTTTTGTTTTGCTGGGATGTTACAGGGTTCAATATAAAAGAAATTCAATTATCAGTATGGGGTGGTGGTGAAAATGTTAAGACCAATGATATATGGAATACTATCATCATCCTCCTATCATTATCAATATTCTTTAACACAATGTTATTCGTTAAGAAACATGTTAGGTTAAAGGTTAAAATAATACCCTACATATTATTCACGTTTGTTTCTTTATCACTCTTATTAGTGGGTATATTTAACGTGGACCAAAAACCAATCCATAACATTGCCGCATTCTCTTATTTCTTCTCATATCCATTAGCTGTATTCCTTATGGCATATCTTAATAGGAAAACTTTATTGTATAGGGAGTGGTTTACTCACTTAGTGTTTTCCGTGACAATGATTATACTACCATTATCAGCTATCAACATGTTTGAGGGTATGGGTGTGTCAGAGATTATACACATTGTTATTGTGTGTCTTTGGAATGTTTACGCCGCCTTCAAAAGGTTCCACTAATCAATCGGTTCTCCGTATATATCTCTTTTAACTTCACACGCATCACGTATTAATTTCTCAACATACGCGAACATCTTAAGACCATTTTTCTCACAATGCTCTTTTAAAATCTTGTGAGTCTTCGGGGTAATTTTTATGTTTTTCGTTCTTTTCACGGGCTTTTCTTATATAAGTATGATAAAAGTGTACTTTTTGTCTTACTCTAAAGAGTAATAGGGAAACTTTTTGGGATTCGGTATCATATTTATTAATAAAATAACTAATAATTCAGAAAAACTTAAGAAATGCCAGACAATAAAGTATTCGTATCACCAGGTGTTTTCACATCAGAAAAAGACTTAACATTTGTAGCACAACAGGTTGGTGTTACAACTTTAGGTGTTGTTGGTGAAACTGTTAAGGGTCCAGCCTTTGAGCCAATCTTCATTACAGACTATGAAGAATTCGTCGCAATTTTCGGTGGACAAAATCCGGCTAAGTTCGGAAATAACAAACCAAAGTACGAGGTACCATATATCTCAAGAAATTATTTAAGTGAATCAAACCAATTGTTTGTTACACGTATTTTAGGTTTGACAGGGTATGACGCTGGTTCAGCTTGGATGATTACAGCTGACGCTAACTATGACCCATCAACAATCGTTGGAGGTTCGGCAACGACTTCAACATATACAGCAGACTTCACAGGTTCAACTTATGGTAACTTTAGTGACCCTAACGCTGAAGCACTATACAACCTAGGATTATTCCCTAACGGACCAACATTAACTACTTCAGATATTCCAACCGATACTGAGACTTACCCTGAGGGTATTGTATTCACAAAGATTGGTTCATCTTTCACAGGTACGTCAGCTACAGCGACACAAACATCAGTTACAGGTCTAACAGGAACAATTTCAGGTACAGTTACTACATACACAGCAACTGAATATACTGAGTGGGAAGGTAAGATATTAGCGATGTTAAGGTCTAGAGCTGATTACTTAGTTGATACATTAGAATTTAGAACTGACCAATCAAGTGGTGGTGTAGTATTGAACACAACAACTAACACTGACCCATTAGCGTCATTCACATTATCAGCAACAACTTCAGGTGGAACTAACACAGTTGCTTACAATGTATCATTTGATACTTCTTCAAGAAATTATATCACAAGAGTACTTGGAACAGATTGTTTCGATAAGGAAGGTATGATTTTCGTTGAGGAACACTATCCAGCAATGATGGAACATATGATAGCTAACAACTACATTTTAGGTGTTAACGCTTCATTAACATATACTACAGGATTTAATAACTACAAACAACCATACCAAACTCCTGAGACTCCTTGGGTTGTTTCGGAACTTCGTGGTAACGTTATTGATAAGTTATTCAAATTCATTTCTATCTCTGACGGTTCAGCGGCGAACAAGGAGATTAAAATTTCAATCCAAAACATTAAACTTGATACTAAGGAGTTTGACGTTGTGGTTAGAGAGTTCGGTGACACTGATAGAAGACCTTCAATTATTGAAAGTTTCCGTAAGTGTTCTATGGACCCTGAAAGTGATAGATATATCGCAAGAATCATCGGTACAGCTGATGGTGATTTCGAGTTGAGAAGTAGATACATTATGGTAGTTGCTAACCCTAACGCACCAATCGACGCATTCCCAGCAGGATTTGATGGGTACATTGTTAGAGATTACGCGGCAGGTATTCAAGCACCATCCCCAATCTACAAAACAGATTACGACCCAACAGCGGAGAAAATCAAGAAAGTATATCTTGGTCTTACAAACACTGAGGGTATCGACCAAAACCTATTCAATTGGAAAGGATATACTAACGATAGTTCACCTAACCAATGGACAGCAATGACTAAAGGATTCCACATGGATAAGGACGCAGCAATCGCTGGTAACTATGAAGTTGGATGTTGTGAATTTAGAACGGTTGCGGGAATTCAAGGTACGGATTATGAATCAATCTTCGCGAGAAAGTTCACGTTCGCACCACAATTAGGATTTGATGGTTGGAACTGTTATAGAGAAAACAGAACAAACACAGACAGATATAGAGTTGGTAAACTTGGTTTTACTGACGGATTGTTAACAGGAGAGTTCGAACAATTAGGACCTCAAGAAGGTACTTCTGACTTCTACGCTTATTTAGAAGGAATCAGAACATTCGAAAACCCTGAATCAGTAAACATCAACGTGTTCACGGTAACTAACGTGGATTACGCTGATAACAATGACCTTGTGACTGAAACAATTGATATGATTGAAGAAGAAAGAGCTGACTCAATCTATCTATTGACAGCACCTGAAGGTGTAACCTACGATAACACTGTTCAATTAACAGGATTAGGGTTTAACACTTCTGAGGTATTCTCAGCAGAAGACATTGTTGACCTACTTGAATTAGCGGACATCGATAGTAACTACACAGCCACTTATTGGCCATGGATTCAGTCTAGAGATAGTGAGAACAATGTAAATGTTTGGTTACCACCTACGTATGAGGTTACACGTAACTTAGCATTAACAGATAATGTATCCTTCCCATGGTTCGCTACGGCTGGTTACACTAGAGGTCTTACAAACGCTATTCAAGCAAGAGTTAAACTTACTGAAGAACAAAGAGATGAACTATATGAAGGTAGAATTAACCCAATGGCTACATTCTCTGACCAAGGAGTTGTAATTTGGGGTAACAAAAACCTACAAGTTAGAGATTCAGCTCTTGATAGATTGAACGTAAGAAGATTATTACTACAAACTAGAAAACTGATTTCAGCAGTAGCGGTTAGGCTACTATTCGAACAAAATGACCAAATTGTAAGAAACCAATTCTTAAACCTTGTTAACCCTATTTTGGATAACATTAGAAAAGAAAGGGGTATTACAGACTTTAGAGTAGTACTTTCAGATGACCCTGAAGAAATCGATAGAAACGAGATGAGAGGAAAGATTTTCTTGAAACCTATCCCAGCTCTTGAATATATCATAATTGAATTTAACGTAACTCCTACGGGAGCATCGTTTGACGATATCTAAAAATTACAGGAGAATCGGACTAAATAAGGTCCTTTTCTCCTTTTTTTACATATTTATTAAAAAACAATAAAACATCTCTACAATTATTAAGAAAAAAGATTTGGACCTAGTTGTTGAAAACACTCTTAAGGAAGCTGGTTTGGTTACCGAGACTGTTGAAAAAAAGACTATCGAGGACGTTGAAAAAGACGTTGTTAATGAGTCTGTAAGTAACTTGGTTAACGAAATGAATAAAGATAATACAATCACTGAAGGTCTATCTAAAGAGAAAGAAAACTTCATGAGATTCATAAACTACAACAATTACTAAAAACCAATATAAATGGCTAAGAAAAGATATAAAATTAGAAAAGAACAACTTGAGAGAGTTGTTGAATCATTTGTAATGGAGTCTGCAGCTCCTGAAGCTAAGAAACACGTTAAGGGTGGTCTTGGAGATAAAATGGTAGACAAAAGAAGTAACACTAAAGACGCTCCTGAAAAGGATTGGGGTCTTAATGATGAACCTTCTCACGCACCTGAAGCTAAGAAACACATCAAGAACAAGATGGATGGTAAGATGGTAGAAAAGAGAAGTAACTCTAAATCAGCTACTACAACTGAAAAGAAGAAAATGAAACACGCTCCTGAGGCTAAGAAACATGTTAAAGGAACTGTATCAGAATCAACTGAACTTACAGAAGAAGAATTAAACGAGTTCTTCGGTGGTAGAAAGAGAAGAAAAAAGGCTCTAGAAGACGATTTCAAACTTAAAGCTAGATTGTGGAGAAAGAAAGGTGTTATCGGAGCAATGACTAGAACTGATTTCCTAGAATTCATGGCAGCAGCTGAAGAAGATGATTACGAAGGAAAAGTCGGATTAGATAAAGAAAATGGTAAACTTGTTTACAGAAACGCTGACGATGTTAATTGGGCTGGATTAGGTCTTAACAGAAGTGGTTCTTTCGGTGGAACAGGTACAGGTGGATAATCACCTACAAAGATACAAGAAGACCTCCCATAGTGTGGGAGGTTTTTTTATGCTTTAATATTCGATTTTATCAACGTATTTCTTAACCAAGTACTCATTACTAGTATCAATGATACCACTTTCCTTGTAGAATAATACAGACATCTTAAATGAGATTAATGCCGTCTTCTTATCATTACCTTTCCTGTTTAAAACGAAAAATAATACTATAGACGGAATAAAGAAGAATAAAGAGATAAACCCACCGAAGACTAATGTGGCAAGTGTAGCAAGAACGGTTGTGATAATGAAATGTCCAAGGATGTTTTTAAACGACTTGTTAGACTTATTAATATTATCAACACGTTCACACAATTCCATTTGTAACAACTCAATTTCTGAATAGTTGTTAATGTCTTCGTCTGTTAAATCTTTTATTCTCATATATACTTTATTTTTAATGGTCAATACCAATATATGAAATATTTATTAATAAACAAAAAAATATGAAAACTTTTAAAAAATTCTTCATGTGGTTAGCACTAACTAATTTAGGAAGGATAATCGGTTCCTTTCTATTAGGTGTGTCATTTTTTGCTCTTTCCAATAAGACGTATGAAATGGGTAAAGATACCCTGTCAAACGTGTTTTTATACACTGCAATAGTATTCGGGACTATCTTAATGGGTCACTTTTTAGTTATGATGGCTTACGCATGGGTTATTAATCCATTACGTGATTATTGTAGTTATAAGGGTAAAGGTAAGAAATTTTGTAAAATCTTCTGTAAGAAATGTAACAATGAGGAGGTTTAAGGTTCACACAATTAAAGAAGGTAAACATAGGGCTAATAAACCTAGATTGAGACTTTATTGGAATAAAAAGAGGATGGCATATGACGTTCTCTTTACTAACTCTTGTTTGTATGAAACAAAAGACCCAAAGAACCAAAAAGATATTAATAAATTGTTCGGTTTTTCCTTTGGGTTACATCATAAAAACTCGGTTAGATTTGGTTGGAGAGATAATGGTGTTGGTAAGATAGATTTAATGGCGTACATTTATCGTAACGGAAAGAGGATTAATGAGTGGGATGAAAGTATTTATATAGAGACTGTTGATGTTAACACACCGTATAGAATGGAAATAAGTGTCGGTGGTGGTAACTTTATGTTTACCGTACTCAGAGACAGTAAGATTGTAGGAGCAACAATAATCAAACATGGGAAACTATTCCCTATAGGTTATCATCTAAACCCGTATTTTGGTGGGGATGAAAAGGCCCCACATGATATGGATATAGAATTGTACAGAATATTATGAGAAAAGATAGATTAACTAATAAGGATATTAATAGACTCGTTAGACGAATTATTAAAGAAAATAATGAAGAAGACGAGGAATGGTCTAATTGGGGTGATGAAAGTGGTGAATGGAGTTGGTTTGAGGACCAATTCGGTTTCAACCAAGAAAATTCTTATAAAGAGAAAACCCAAGAGGAACTTGAGATTCTTAGGTATAAAAACGTTAAGAGTGGTGATGTTTTAATAATACACCCTGATGATAGAACAACGGATTTCCTTAAACCTTGTTACGAAGGTATGGACGCTACTATTCTAACACAACATGATGAGTTTTATAATCTAGCTGAAACCATGAAGAGACATAATAGGATTATTATGATGGGTCACGGTTCACCAGGTGGTTTGTTCATGCCAAGAATAGAGGGTATAGAACAGGATGAAAATGGTGAGTTATTCGAGTATGTAGATTACTCAATCAATGACTCATACTCTCCAATCTTAAGAGAGAAACGTACAGTATGTGTTTGGTGTAACGCTGATAAGTTTGTTGTACCACAAGATTTACATGGTTTTTACACAGGTATGGTTATATCTGAACTTTGTGAGGCTGATTATTGTGACGTTAGAGGGTGTGACCCAAGACAGTTAGAAGAATCGAATACCACATTTACTATGGGATTAAAAGAAGCTTTAAAAGTGGATGGACCAGAGTCTGTAAGGATTTTCAAAGAGATTTACAATAACCCAAAAAACCCAATCATGGTTTATAACAATAGACGACTTTATTTTAGATAAACATGAAAAAGAAATTTATATTAACAGAAGGTCAAATAAAAAGACTAAAGAGAGATTTACTTGAGATGAAGATGAGGTCTTACATCTTTGACTGGGATGACAACATATTGTATATGCCTACAACAATTAAAATGGATAAGAAAGAGGGTGACCAATGGGTACCTATCGATGTTCCAACAGATGAGTTCGCTCATGTAAGGACTAATCCTGAATATAGACTTAGAGATAATGACGCTGGTAAGGCTTTTATCGACTTTAGAAAAACAGATTCGTTTTTAAGGGATGCGGAAGAAGCTATACACCAAGGAAGTTTTGCTCCGAGTGCTGATAAATTTAAAGAAGCATTAATATACGGAAATCGTTTTGGTATTAACACCGCAAGGGGACATAAACCTGAGGCATTAAAACAAGGTGTTAGACTGTATATAAACATGGTATTCTCTGATGAGGAAAAAGAGGAAATGGTAAAGAATATCAGAGAACAACTACACTTAACGAAAGGATTAAACGATGAACAAGTTATTGACTTATATTTGGATGAGATGGGAGAGTACTATCCCGTGTCTAGCGAAGAATTCGGTGAAAGATTTGGTTTGGAGACCTCAGGTGGAGCAGCAAATCCAGAACACGCAAAACAAGTCGCAATCGAACACTTCGTCAAAAAAATCTTAAGAAACGTAAAGAAATTAGTGGAAAGTGGTAAATACACAAAAATGTCAGTTGGTTTCTCAGATGATGATATTAGAAATGTTAAAGCTGTAGAGTCTTTCATTGAACACCAATTAACTAAGATGTACCCTGAAATCCATTTTGTGGTTTATGACACTTCAGAAAAGGGTTATAACAAAATGTGGGTTGAGAGGACTGATTAATGACAAAAGTTTACGATATATTTTCAAAGTTATTAACTGAAGCTCGTTGGAAGGATGTAGCTGAAAGATATCGTGCAAAGTGGCCTGAGAAGGCTAGACACTACAAAATATGGGATTTCGAGAACTATGATGATTTGGTTAATCATTTTATGGAGAACGACCCATCAGGTAGTAACAAATATCTACAATTCTATCTTAGTACTTTATTAGATACAAAAACTATTGTTAACCCGTTACAGATTACCCATTGGGTAAAGAAATTCCATGAGTATAGTGAAAAGGGTTATATACAAAATAAAGACATCAACTCAAGAGAATATAAAGACCACGATAGGTTTTTCAATGTAATATACCAAGCTGAACGTAAGGAAGAGGCTAAACAAAGAGAAAAAGAATTACAGAGACAAATGAGAGCTGAAGGTGACCACGTCTTTGAGGATGATAGATGGAAAGTTGTTGTACCTAAAACCCATAGGGCATCATGTCATTATGGTCATGGTACTAAATGGTGTACCACAATGAAAAACAAAGATAGTTACTTCAAAACCTATACTGGTCAAGGTGTGTTATTCTACATATTAGATAAAACTTCACGACAAACCAACGTGATGTATAAATTCGCTATGTTATGGAAATGGGGTACCAATAGAGATGGTACTTTTAGTGAAAAACCTATAACAACTGCGAGTGGTTTTGATTCACATGATTCATCTGTTAATATGGGTCACGTATTACCTTTCATGCCTAAAGATATGATTGAGGCAATAACTAATTACTATAAGAAAACTGTTAGAGATAAGAACCCTAAAGCAAGGGTGATTGAACACCCTGATAAGTTTTTGAAAACTTTATCTAACTACGGTTATTATGAAGTGTTTTGGGAAAACTTAGAGAATGATTTATCAGAGGGTGGTAAATTACATCATTTAATAGCACCATTCGGTGGTAAATTCACAATGGAACACACAACAGATGATTCCATTAGTTTTTGGGTTTCTGAGGAAATGGGTGATGATGTTGGTTTAGGTGAGATGGTATACCAATTCGACCTACCAAGTTCGGGTACAGGTAATTTAGTGGGGTTTGATATCTATGAGTATGTTGTTGGCGGTCCTGTAGATGAGGGAGACTTTTTATCAACTTATCACGATAATCTAACATTAGAATCATTCTTCATTAGTAGATTCATGAATAAGTACGGTTACAGTAATGATGACCTACAATTTATTATAGACCCAACTACTGATGAGGGTTATGATAAATCTGACACAATTATAAGGGATTTACGTGATTACGCATACGCTTATTCAGTTTCTAGGTTTATGCCTATAATATCAAAAAGATTATGGAACGATGAGTCGGTACCAAAGAAAGATAATATTATTTATTGGTCACCTGTTAATTCATCATCAAAAATTAAATTAAAATACCCACCACAAAGAGGTAGTGTTACTGAAGCGTTTATGAAAATGGTTAAGGAAAAACCAGGAACCACACTTGAAGAGTTCTATCAACAACATTTTGGTAAGGGGAGTTATCCTGCTGAGGATAAAATCTGGATGCTCCAGTTACTTAAGGATTCGGGTATTGTTAGAGTTGAAAAGGGTCCTAGAGGGGTATTTAAATACTACCTTGGGCCAAACTACGAGGCTTGGACACAAGGTAGATTAAAAAGGTATGAAGGATATCACACAAATTCTTATGATTTAATTGATACCCTTACTAAGAATCGTCATTAAAGATTTACCCCGATAACTTCATCAATGATACCATAGTCGAGTGCTTCCTTAGCTGATAACCACAAGTCACGACTAGCATCTTCTTTAACTTGTGCCGCGTCTTTACCACAATATTCACCTAATAATTCGAATAAAAGGTCGTTAACTTTTTGCCACTCTTGCCATTGGATTTCTGCATCTTGGATGTTACCAACAGCTCCACCTGATGATTGGTGTAACATGGTTCTTGAGAATCTTAAGGAACTTCTCATTCCTTTGGTTCCTGCTCCTAGAAGAACAGAACCCATTGAGGCTGCCATCCCTGTGTTGATGGTTTCAATATTAACCCCGTTAGCCTCTCTAACGTAATCCATTACGTCAACCATAGATAATCCAGCTTTAACCGAACCACCTGGTGAGTCAATATGTAATCTGATTGTTTTTTTCGGGTCTTCTTGTGCCAAATATAATAATTGGGCTTGAAGGATGATTGCCATCCTGTCGTCTACAGGTCCAGCACACCAAATAATCCTGTCCATCATCAATCTATCGAACACGGACATCATCGCGATGTTCATCTTTCTTTCTTCAATAATTGTTGGGGTTACAGAATTTGTGATTGGTTGTCCGTCAAGTCCTAAAATGGCTGACGCGTTCATTTTCTGATACGAGTGCTGATTTTCTGTATGTTTCTTAACATCATCTAGTAAGGTTGTACTTACACCATGATTGCTAACTAGATACTTTTCAAAATCGTTTTTCATTTAATCGTTGTTATTTGTTAAACATTCTACGATACAATGATATTTATTATTAAAGGATTAGTCAAATTAAATTTTTCACACAATTTCTAATTCCTACATATTTATTAATAGATAATAAAAGAAACTAAAACAATACAGATATGGCTGATTTATTAATGAGGATGCCCGTCCCTTATGAACCAAAGAAGAAAAACAGATTTATCTTTAGGTTCCCTACACCACTTGGTATTCAAGAGTGGTTCGTTTCAACAGGTGCACGTCCAACGTACACGGCTGAAGAAACAGAAATTCAATTCCTAAATACATCAACGTTCGTTATTGGTCGTTTTACGTGGGAAACAATTGACGTTACATTCCGTGACCCGATTGGACCTTCAGCGGCACAAGCATTGATGGAATGGATTCGTCTACACTCTGAATCTGTAACAGGTCGTCAAGGATACGCGGCAGGTTATAAGAAAGACGTTGAGTTAGAATTACTTGACCCAACAGGAGTTGTAATCGAAAAATGGATTCTACAAGGGACAATGGTAACATCAGCAAACTTCGGTGATTTGGATTATTCAACATCGGACATCGCGGATATTAGTACTACACTAAGATTTGACAGGGCTATCCACGTATTTTAATTTTGTAAACCATCCACTCCCCTATATGAAGAGGCTCATACTTTGTGTGAGTCTTTTCTTTTGCTCCAAATATTTATTATTAAACAATCAAAATGAAGAAACTTATCCTATTAGTTATTGTGTTATCAATCTTATCAGCATGTGGTAACAGAAAACATAAATGTCCTGCTTATGGTGACAACGGTCAAACAGTAGAAAACGTTGCGTAAACTGATTAAGAAAATATTATTAGAAGGTCGTGTTGAAGACATGAAGAAACGTTATCCAGAACATGAGGAGACGGTAGACTTCTTTGTTAGTAATGACCCATCCAATAACAACAAATATCTACAATGGATGATGAAACAGGTTGTTAAGAATGGTGAAGAGAGAGGGTTTGTTTTGTCTCTAACAAAACATTTTCATAGAAACGTGCAGAGACTACAAAAAAAAGATATAAACCAATACAAGAAACTAGAGGAGTTACAGGCAGCATTAAAAGAGATAGGTAAATCGAAAGGGGAACAGGAAAGAGAGATTAAACGAGAAGGTGCACATGTTGTATTCGAAAACGAAAACGTAATAGCACTTAGACCATTAAACCATAAAGCGTCATGTAAATATGGGGCAGGTACTAAGTGGTGTGTAACAATGAAAGATACAGATAAGTATTGGGATAATTACACTAAGAAGACATCTAGTTTCGCTGGAACCAATTGGTATGAATCAGAGTGGGTTGAGGAAGAAATAGAACCAACCTTCATTCAGAAACTATTGGGTAAGAAACCTAAAACGGTTAAAAAAGAGATTAAGAAGTTTGCTGAACACTTCCCTGTAGGTATATTATACTTCGTTATTTTCAAGAGGAGGATTAAAGAATATGAATGGGATGATGAGTTACAAGCGAGAATTCCCGTATATGTCCCAGCAAACCCAAAATACAAAAACAATAAACTAGCTTTATTATATAAACCCGGCAGAGCTGATTTTGGTGACATGTCGTGGTCAGAACATTTTAGGGGTGAAGATTTTATGGGTATGATTGGGGATAGATTAGACGCGTCACATAATAATTTATCAATATTCAATGCTTTAGACCATAAGGTCACACTAAGAGAATTAGGTAAGGAGTTTGATGAGGAATTTTCTGTACCATTTAGGTTTATAGAACATGATTTCCAACAAGAACGTGAGAAAATATTATATCACGTTAGAAATGTATTACATAAAGTATTCCCATTATTAGGTGATAAGGGTAGTGATAGACCTACAGCTTGGTATACAGGTTCAGATGGTAACTTATATCACGCACCAGCTGACCAAGCTATATTGGGTAAAAATAAGAAGGGTAATACTAGTGCTAAATTCCGTGGAGCTAAAAGATATAAAAACAGTAATTGGTAATGGATAGATTGAAACAAATAATATTAGAGGAGACAACCAAGTCTCAATTCTCAGGTGTAGAAGGTTACCTTCAAGCTATTGCACAGATGACTTCAGGAAAACAAAAGGAGTATTATGAATTCCTTTTAGATAATTTACATAAAGTTAATGTGGGTTCTTATAGAGACAGTAAGGTACTAACATACCACATTGATAAATTGAGAAAGGAACACCCTAGAACAGATTCTTTTTGTCAAAAGAAAGGTTGTTATGATACAGCCGTAAACACGTCTGTTATGATTAGAGACATCGACATCAACTATGTTGAGGGTTATGTTCAATCAATGATTCCTATCTTACACGCATGGAACTATTATGAACCTGAGAACATTTATTTCGATTTAATTAATGATGTTGCTTGGGAAGGTGAAGAATCTCATTTCCACGAATATTATGAAATCCTTAATTTAGGTAGATATGAATTAGCTGGGTACTTGAATATGACAGGTTACGCAGGTGGTTTCTTACAAGACCCAAAATACATACAGTATTTAATAGGATAAAAAAAAAGGGACCGAAGTCCCTTTAAGTGTATTTTACCAATCGTAGTTGAAATCATTTTCAGAACCGTAGTGTCTGACTGAATATCCTCCGTTGAAATCTTCGTAATCCCAATGGTCTTGGAAATCTACGGGTGTTACCCCATCTTCCATGTCATCTTCACTTTGTTCAAGTTCGTCAATGTCAATCCATTGTTCACCACTTTCTCTTCTTAACTCGTCTTCCAACTCATCCAACCAAGCCTGAATTTCTTCATCATCGTCGTCATCGTCTTCCTCAGTCAACAATTCTCTCTTAGTTGAAGATTGTGTAGCGTCATATCTTGAAGAATATCCGTACCCATATCCTCTAGACCTCCACCATGGTTCTTGTTTTGGTTCCTCAGGTCTTTCGTAAAGGTTTTCACCCAATTCCTCAACCAATTTAACACCTAACTCATAAGAGTTTTGAACGTCTTCAACGATTACATACTCATTGTCTCTGTGCATGTTGTAGTAACCTGCCGCTAAGTTTAGACAAGAGAAGTTGAATTTCTCCAATAGTTGCCAAATGTCAGTGTAAGGGTGGTATGCCCACTTGTCGATACCTGATTCTAAGATTAGGTCACTTACTTTAGTTCCAAAGTCAGATTCTTTCGCGAATAGTTGTCTACTCATTAAAGTGAAACTCATTGAGTTACCCTCAGGAGAATCGTATTGGATAGCGTATCCTACATTCTCGAAGAAAGTTGGGTCAGCCATTCTTGAACCAACACATCCGATTTCTTCTGATACGAAGAAAGCCGCCTTAACGTTTTCGAATGTATCCAACATTTCTAAACAAAGATAAACCCCACACTTGTCATCACCACCAATTCCTGATGGTTTCAATGTGTCTTTATTAACACCTGTAAGGATTGTAAGTTCGTTGTCTTCGTCTCTAGTTTCGATTACAGTTAAACCGTGGTCAATAGAGTGTACTGTATCAGTGTGTGATACAAAACATGGATAGTGTTCAGCAACACCTTTGGTAACGTATATGTTACCTATTGCGTCTACTTTAAAGTAGTTACCTTCATGAGTTTCATCTTCTGACTCAGATACGTCAGTATATCCCTTCTCTGTTAGTACTCCTTTCAAATACTCAATCATCAAAGTTTCTTGACGGGACTTTGTTGGTACCGATAATACTTCTTTAAGTCTGTTTAATTTATCTTCTGTCATTCTCATATTTTTATGTTCTATACAAATATAGATATTATTTTTCAAGCAGCCAAATTAATTTAGAAAAAATTTAAATAAAGGTATTTATAGCTGAATGTAAAATTTACTTTGTATAAAACGAACGTAAAATTAAATTGAATAACAATATTAAAAAAAGTTTTTGACAATGTCTACAGAAAACAATGATTTAAATAATCAAATTCAGTTCGAAGTCCCATTTGATGTAATTCCATTACCATCGAAAGGTCTTTTGTATCCAGGTAATAGTCCTAGTGCAAAGGTTGAATATATGACAGCGGCTGATGAAAATATCCTAACATCCCCAAACCTAATTAGGAGTGGTAAGGTGTTAGATATTCTAATTGAAAGAAAGGTAAAGGAATCACCTGTACCCGTTGATAATATGTTGGTGGGTGATAGAAACGCTATCATGATTTGGTTGAGAGCTACTGGTTATGGTGAAATGTATCCTGTTAAATTAACCGACCCTGTAACAGGTGAGGAATTTGAAACAGAGGTAGATTTACAAACACTGAAAACCAAAGAACTCACAACACAACCTGATGAGAACAATGAATTTAGTTTTGAGTTACCAAGAATGAAAAAGACTATTAAGTTTAAACTACTCACTGTTGGTGACGAAAGAGACATTGTAACCAAGAGTGACAAAATGGCTAAACTTACTAAGTCACCAATCTCAAACACATTAACTTACAGGTTAGAAAAACAGATTACCGAATTCGATGGTAACAGAGACCCTAACACTATAGCAAAATTAGTTCAAGTGATGCCAGCCTATGATTCTCTTAAATTTAGAGAGTACGCCGATGAAATCGAACCTGGTATCGATATGACAGTGGCGGTGGAGGGGCCAAGTGGTGAACCCTTTCGTGCGACAGTTCCAATTGGACTCAACTTTTTTTGGCCTAACGCCCGAGTATAATCTACAACTAATTAAAGAGGTTTACTACATGGTAAAACACATGAAGTTTTCCCGTGAAAGTGTTATGTCAATGCCCGTATATGAGAGAAGAATTCATATAGATATGTGGCAAAAAGAGATGGAAGAACAGAAACGTCAATATGAGAGAGCTAAGTCTAAGAAATAAACCAATCTTTTAGATATTTATTATAAAACTCTTGTATGAACAAAAGAATCATTATAGAAGCTATTAAAAAAGAACTAAAGGAGTTTAAGAATATTCTTGAAGCTCCTTTTGGTCGTGCTAAGGGGTTAGAAGACTTACCTAGAAAATCTGTAACAGGAGATGAAAAAGCAGTTTCTTTAGCTAGAGCTGAATTAGCAATAGATTTAATAAAAAGGAATCTAGCATCTATGGGTATCGATGTACCTGGCGTAGATGGTGACACCACTATCGATTATTACAAAGCTCTTAAAAATTTCCCCGTAAAATTTAAACTTGATAAACCCGTACCATATGTATTTGGTCCTGATAAGACAATTGTAGGTACCGCGAGTGTTGATAAAAGGAGTACTGCTAAGAATTTTAAGATGTACTTAAATCATAAACTCAAAACAGAAAAGGGTGTTAAGAAAAGTACCGCCGAAATTTTATTCTCTGAAGAATCTTTAATGCAAAACTTAAGTGGGACTGATAAGTCATTACCTATGTTATTAACAGGTGTCGAATATACCGTTAAGTTCAAGAATAAAAATCTTGAGGATGGTAAGACATTGGTTAAAATGGCTGGTACTGGAACTCAATTCACACTCCCTTCCAACAGAGTTAAAAAATTATACAAATATGTCACCAAGGACGGTAAGGAACTGCACGTTGTGATTGATGGCAAAAGAACTAAAGATTTACCCGAAGAGAGAAAGGGGTCTGTTGTTGTAATAAACATAGCCACCGGTACTCCTTTTGGTGTGAATAAGAAAAGTAAATTAAAAAGAATTAAAGACGAAGGTGAAAACCTATCGGTATATAAACAAGAAGGTGGTGGTTGGGAAGCTGTCACTGTATTATCTGACACTAGAGAACAAGTTAGAAAATTAACCTTTATAGAATTACCTGAAAATAAGTTTGGTAAAAATGTAAAAAATGAGGGTGAAGATGAATTTGACGGTATAAATGCTGGTGGAGAGATTTCAAAAATAGAAACTGAAGAAGGTGTTTCTTGGGATACTAGAACACTACAAAACGTTTTAAATAATAGATTAACTAGTGGTAAAATTAAGGCTAGAGAATCTATGACTAAAGATGATACATTAATCCTTTATTATGGTTCCATCGAAAAAGATTTGGGTACTGACGCTATTTTAGTAAGTGCACCTAATATCGTTAACGATTTTAACAGTGGTGGATTTGTTGGTAAAAAGGTTAAAGTAGGCCCTAAAGCAGGTGGTAGAGATACTTTCGAAAAAGAGGGTACCGCTAGAATTACATTAAGGAAAGTTAGATAATGGCTGAAAGAAACAATAGGAAAGAATCGGAATATCTTAAGTTACAACTACAGATATCGGAGGCTATTGAGGCTCAAACTAAGAATTTACAGTCTTGGGAAGAGTCGCAAAAGAAGATTGTTAATAATGCCAAATTAATTAAAATCCTCGATGCTGAGATAGCTGAGTTAGGGGAAGAAAATGCTGAACACTTAATTAAACAAAGGGAACAACTTGTTGCCGTTAATAAGGAGTTAGCGAAATCAAAGAATTTATTTAAAGCTATTGGTAATAGTGCGGTAGCAGGGTTTAAATCCATATTACCATCAGTAAATGAAATATTCACTAAGTTATTAGAAATTGATGACATTACTAGACAAACCTCTCTAACAATTGGTTTGACGGGTCAGAGATTTAAAATATTTGAAGGAGCCGTTGCTGCTGGTGAAGCCCGTATGATTGAATTGGGATTCGCTTTAGGTGACAACGTAAATATGATGGGTGCTCTTAATGAAGAGACGGGTCGTCAAATAGTACTTAGTAAACAGGCTCAGGATGCAATGTTTGAGACTGCGAGAGCTACTAATATGACATCAGAAGAGATGGGTACGTTAGTTGGTCAGATGGAGGCATTTGGTCTAGGTTCTCAACAGTCAGCAGAGATTATTATGGGTATTCGTGATATGTCCGAGAAAATGGGTGTAAACACGGGTAAAGTTATAAAGAAATTCCAACAAAATTTAGGGTTATTAAATAAA
>Ga0180437_10000415_pt1 | contig 84119 bp, 72 predicted proteins | sample SS_ome_4_FD_132410 | JGI IMG/M metagenome (GOLD analysis project Ga0180437, IMG submission 132410) | Hypersaline lake sediment archaeal communities from the Salton Sea, California, USA - SS_3_D_1 metaG | ecosystem: Environmental > Aquatic > Non-marine Saline and Alkaline > Hypersaline >...
GATGGCTGGGCGGCCCCGCGGCGCCGCGGAGGGCCGCCGGCGCTCGCCGGACGTAACCCATTGTCGCAACAAGGGTTACAACCTGGACGAGGGGTCCAGGGTGTCGTGGGCGAGCCGGCCGAAGGAACCCAAATCGTGAGCGAGGGATGGCCGAGGCCGGGTCTGGCCCCCGCTTACGCTTCGGGCTTCCATTGAATTTCGGAAGGCCGACCAACGCGCCAGCCCGGCGGTGTCCGCCGCAAAAACCTTCCCATCACGAAAAACCCGCAAGTTCGTTACAGCTTTACTCGATATTAGGATTAGCCGGCGCCGATGTCTGGTAGGCAGGCCGCGCGGCCTGAAGGAAACTTCTTTTGCTTTTGGGGCGGATTCGGCGCCGCGGCCGGTTTCCGTCGAACTTGTCAGCTAGGACACGACCATGCACAAGCGCTGCCGCCTCGCCGTCGTCCTCGGTTTGGGCCTGGCGATCCTCTCGTCCGCCGTGGGCTGCCAGACCATCGGGCCGAATCTTGGCCCCTTCGCTCTGCCGATCCCCGTCTCGCCCTATTTCCAAGAGAAAAAGGAACGCCAGTTCCGCCAGCACGAGCGGTACGACCGGGCGCCCGTCCTGCCTCCGCTGGCCGCTGGCGGGCCCACCGAGGCTGTCGACCGCCCCAGCGACGAAGAGGTGATGTACTCGCTGGAACGGGCCCGGCCCGTCTCCGGCGGCTTCCCCTTCCTGTATGAGGTGCAGCGGAACAACGTGCAGATCATCAAGGAGAAGATCGCCGACTACGTCGATCCGCCCCGCGTGATGCCGCTGGTCGGCCCGGTGCAATTGCACCACGCCCATTACAAGTGTACGGTCACCTTCACCGAGACGGTCCGCGTGGGCTGGCCGATCCCGCACACGCTCGAGGATGAAGAAGTGGTCGAAGTCCTCTACATCGACCACAACCACCTGCACATGGTGGGCAACGTGGACGACGGGGCGACGGCGATCTATTAAGTGGCGTTGGACGATTCTGCGGGGAAAGGCCGCGAGGGAAGGGGTCGGGAGTCTTTTTCGGTCCGGCCGGCGATCCAGTTGAAGACGCGTTGACCGAAAAAGACTCCCGACCCCCTGCGGCCTTCGCGAACGAACGCCCTTTCGCGGAGCGAACGGCGACGCAGTTCGCTCACATCCGCGGCGCCACCTTGATGCCCAGCGCCGCCAGACCGTCTGCCAGCGTGCGCGCGGTCAAATCGCAAAGTCGCAGCCGCGTAAGGCGAGTCGCTTCATCCTCGGCCTTGAGCACCGGGCACTCGTTGTAGAACGTGCTGAGCGTTTCCGCCAGGCCGAACAGGTACGCGGTGAGCAGGTTGGGCCGGTAGTCCGCCGCGGCGGCCGCGAGGGCCTCGGGATACCGGGCCACGGCGATGGCCAAAGCGCGTTCCGCAGGGGCCTTCAGCGTGATGACCGCTGAGCCGTCTGCGGCGCGGCGAATTGCTTCCGGCGTTATTCCCCCCTTGGCAAAAATGCTTTGCACCCGCGCATAGGCGTATTGCAGATACGTCGCCGTATTGCCGTTCATCGCCAGCATCTTGTCGTAGCTGAAGACGTAGTCGCTCTCGCGGTTGTGGCTTAAGTCGCAATACTTGATGGCGCCGACACCGACGATCTCGGCAATTTCCCGCCGCTCTTTTTCGGAAAGTTCTGGGCCGCCGGGTTTGGCGTCGTCGCTCTCGCAAACGATTCGGTGGGCTCGGGCGACCGCTTCGTCGATCAGGCCTTCCAGCCCGACGGTGTCGCCGCTGCGGGTCTTGAACATCCGCCCGTCTTCGCCCAGCACGCTGCCAAAGGCGACGTGCGCGAGTTCGACGTCGGTATGCCCGATCCTGCGGGCCGCGACGAAGAGCTGCTGGAAATGCAGCCCCTGCGGGGCGCCGACGACATAGAGAATCGTCGTGGGATTCCACCGCTTGATGCGGTATTCGATGGTGGCCAGGTCGGTGGTAGCGTAGAGAAAGGCGCCGTCCCTCTTGCGGACGATCATGGGTGCGCCACTGCCTTCGAGGAAGATGCAGATGGCCCCATCGCTCTCTCTCGCGACGCCCGTTTCGATCAGTCTTTCCACGAGGGGGGCGAGTTGATCGTGATAGAACGATTCACCGAGCGTTTCGTCGAAGTCTACATCGAGCCGCCGGTACACGCGGTCGATTTCATCGCGACTACCCGGCAGGACTTCTTCCCAAAGCTGTTGGTTCTCGGGGTCGCCTTCGTGGAGCCTGGCCGTTTCTGCAAGGACGTCCGCGGCGATGTTCGCGTGCTCTTTTGCGAGTGCGACGAAGGCATTGTCGGCGTCGAGGGCGGCGAGTTTTTCGTTAAGGCTTGCAACTTCCTCGCAAAGTTCGGCCAGGGATCGTTCTTTCTTGGCGAGGGCCTTCTTCGCGGCTTTCTTCGGCGACGGGCCGAGGGCTTCCCGCTCGGCCGCGACCGCGGTTTCCACCTCTTGGAGTTTCGTCGCGAGCGTCGGCAGGTTCTTGTGGCCTTCGTGATAGTCGATCAGCTTGCGGACCAGGCGGTAGATGCGGAGCAGTTCCGGCGCCGGCTGCGACCGGTACGCGGCGGCATCCAAGAAATGCCTGTATCCGTAGATAATCATTCCAAACTGCGTGCCCCAGTCGCCCAGATGGTTGTCGCTGATGACGGTGTGGCCCAGGCGGCGCAACAGCCGGCAAACGCAATCGCCGATCACCGTGCTGCGGATGTGCCCGACGTGCATCGGCTTGGCGACGTTGGGCGAGGAGAAATCGACGACGTACGTGCCGGGGTTCTCGGCCGGCGAGACGCCCAGCGATTCGTCGCTGAGCAGACCGCCCACCCATTGCGCCAGCGCGTCATCTCGAATCCGCAAGTTGATAAAGCCGGGTCCGGCGATCTCCGGCGGCTCGCACCATTCGCCAAGATCCAGCATTTCGACCACGGCGGCCGCCACGTCCCGCGGCGGTTTGCCCAGCTTCTTCCCCAGGGGCATGGCGAAATTGGCCTGGTAATCGCCGAACTTGGGGTCCTGCGCCGGACGGATCAGGTCGAGCCATTCGCCGATGTCCACGGCCGCCGCATCATCGCCGGCGGCGCCCAAGATCGCTCCAATCGCCGGCGTAAATCTTTGTTTGATGGCTTCGAGGATGTTCATGCGAAAGATGGTAACCCGAAGCGTCCGCGAGGGATACAAGCCACGCGGGGCCGGCGGTTGTAAGGTTCTATTCCACCTGCTTTGGCGCCGGCAGCGCGTCCGTCAAATCCACCTTGCCCGCCTCGGCCCACAATTCGTCTATCGCGTAGTACGCCCGGGTTTCATCATCGAAGACGTGGATCACCACGCTGCCGTAATCGAGGAGGATCCAACGGCTCGCCTGGTAGCCTTCCACCGCCAGCCGCGTATCGCCCATCTCTTTTTGCAGCTTGTCGTCGATCTCGTCGGCGATGGCGTGGAGTTGGCGGCGGCTTGTCCCCGTGGAGATCACGAAATAGTCGAACTCGGGCGTCAACTCCCGCATGTCGAGCACGCTGATGTCGCGGCCGCGGTTGTCGGCGGCCACGCGGGCGGCGGCGAGGGCCAGTTCCAAGCTGCGGGGTTGCGGGTCGGTTTTAGGGGCGGTGGTCGGCGTTTCAGTCATCAGCGAGTAGTATTGCTCCAAGCGTTCGTCGTGGCGGTCAGCCCTCGCCGTAAGGCGAGGGACGAGCCGGCAAAAGGCTGCCGTTATCCGTAGAATCTCCCATGCGGTTATTCGCCGTCGTTCGCTTCGCAATACGGCGTTTAACCCCGAGCCGAAGGCGATGGGGGTTTCGTTCGCATTACGGCGTTTAACCCCGAGCCGAAGGCGATGGGGTTTTCATCGGCGTTGCGTCCGCGAACGCACGCCGATTCACGGAACGAAATGCGACGATGCAAGCGAAACACAACGCCTCCGTTTTAATCCACCCACCCCACGAAAGGCAACCGATGGCGGACTTCATGAAAGAGGGAAAAAAGGCGCCGGCGTTCACCTCTCCGCCGATGACGGAAAAAATATCAATCTCTCGGACCTGAAGGGGCTCGCCGGTGGTCCGCTATTTCTACGCGCGGGACAACGCCGACGGCTGCACCCGCCAGGCGTGCAACTTCCGCGACCGCCTCCCGGAAATCAAGAAAGCCGGCGCCCACATCGTGGAAATCGATTTGATACGGCAAGGCATGAGCGCCTTGGTGATTGAAATAGATCGCCTCCCGCCAGGTCGCCGCACGCCGTACTTGATTGCCGTTCGCCGTGCGACGGATCGGTCTACGGTCGAGGTCTATCCCGTGGCCCTGCAAGAGCGATTGCCAAACATCCGCGTTCCGCTCCGCCGGGAGGATGAGGATATTGTGCTGAGCATTCAACCGCTCATCGACCAGTGCTACGAGGACGGCGGCTACGGGACCACCGACTATCGCGCCGATCCGCCGCCCCGCTTGAGCGAATCCGATAGGGATTGGCTCGACCGACTGCTGAAAGAGAGGGGGCTGCGGTGAGGCGTCGCGGTTTTCGGTCGTTTAACCGCAAGCCGCAGGAGGCGCGGTTTTCCGCCATCGCCTATGGCGCGGGGTTAAACGACAAAAAGCCGCTGCGGCGGGGCCGCTGCGGCTCGGGGGTCGAGGTAGCGGGGGTGAGGCGGCCCCGCTACCTGCATTCACGATTTTTCCGGGCTACTCCAACCCGATCTGCTCGATCCGCGCCAAGTCGGCCCGGGCCTTGTCCTCCTGGCCCAGCTTCTGGTACGCGCGGGCCCGGTTGCGGAGGGCGACCACGTCGCTGGCGTTCAGTTCCAACGCCTTTTCGAAGTCGGCGATGGCCCGCTCGAAATCGCCCATTCGGGCGTAGGTGGTTCCGCGGTTGTTGTAGGCCAGATTCCAGGTCTCGTTCAGCTCGATCGAGCGGTTGAAGTCGGCCAGGGCCTTCTCGAGCTCGCCGGAAGCGAGGAACGCGCAGCCGCGGTTGTAGTACAGGTCGGCCGAGGGCCGCTGCTCGATCACGCGGTCGTAATCGCGGACGGCGTACTCGTAGCCGCCGCGGGCCAACTGCACGTCCGCCCGGCGACGCAGCACCACGTAGTCGTCGGGATAGTCCTCGACCAACCGGTCGTACTCGACGACGGCCCGATCGTAGTCTTCCACTTCGACGTACTCATCGACTTCGTCGAGATCTTCGTGGTAGTCCTCGTCGTCGTCGTTGGCGTAGCGGTAGTCGTCGCCGTAGTCGTTGTGGATATTGACGTCGTCGTCATCATCGCCATCGCAGTCATCCCCGTCGCCGCCACCGTCGCCGTCCTTGCCGGGGCCGGGCGCCGGTGCGCCGTCGCCGGGCATGATTTGGGCCTGGGCCGGCGCCGGGGCGCCTTGGGGCACGTTGGCCAGGGCCAGTTGCGGGTCATCCTTGGCGGCCTCGGCCATCTGCTCCGCATACTTCTCCGCGGCCTTCTTGGCCTCTTCGCGAAGCATGTCCGCCGCCTCGGCCAGTTGCTCGGCGGCTGCCTCAGCCTTGGGAGCGGCCTCGCCGGCGACGGACTTCGACGCTTCGCCCGGCTGCTGCTGGGCCGCGCCGAGATTTTCGCCCACGTTCGAAAGCGGCTTGCTCGCGTCTTCCAGCACCTGGGAAACGAGCGGCAGCTTGTCGCTCAGGGCGTCCACGGCATCCTGGCAGATATCGCAGACGTTCTCGTTCTCAGCGCTGAGCGACTGGGCTTCCTCGAGCGACAGGCCCCCCGCCGACGCGGCGGTCTTGGCGGCTTCCGCCACGGCCCGCTCTTCTTCGGCCGCACGGTCGAGCATCTCGGCCAGCGTCAGGTATTCCTGGCCCGGCTTCGGCTGGGCGTCTTGTCCCCGCATGTTCTCGGGCATCTCGCCGCCGCGGGGCACCGCGAAGAAGGACTGGTTGCCCGGCGGAATCGCCGAGGTCGGCACTTCCTTGGTAAAGCCGTCGATGCCGTTCATGTCGGTGCCGAGGTATTCATCGGCGGTCGGGTCGAGCAGGTTGTCCTTGTCGACGTCGCGGTAGAAGTCTACCGCTTCCACGTCCTTGGCGGCGATTTGATTCTGCACCCGGCGCGGAATCTTGGCGTTCGGATCGTACACGCCGGAAGCGTTCGGATCGAAGCCTTGCCCCGGCGCCACTTTGTGAATCAGCCCCTTGGCCAGCGCGGCCGGGTTGGCCACCAGCGTAATCGTCTCGCCCTGCTTGACTTGCAGCGGATAAACGAGCAGCGGGGGATCGGTGACAATCGGCTTTAAGCCCAAACCGGGGCCGATCACCGCGGGGCCGGGAACGACGTAACCAGGGCCGCCGATGGCCACGCCACCGCCGCCGTAGTTGACACCGTAACCGTCTCCGCACGGGCACCCGCCATCGCGCTGATACTCGTAGTACTTCTCCAAGTCAAGCGCCGCCAGTTGCTTGATGCCCTGATACCGCGAGACGTTGCCGGTCGTGTTGTTAAGCGGCTGCCACGCGTGGGCCCGGCGGTTCTTTTGGGCCACCGCGTTGTACGTCTTGCGAAACTGCTCCAGCTTCGCGTCGACTTCGATCTTGCCGGCCGGCGTCTTCGCGTAAGCCGTGAGGTTGTCGGCCCGGTGCTTGTAAGCGGACGCCAGTTCCGGATTGATTTCGATCGCCTTGCTGAAGTCCTGGTGTGCGCGGGTGGCGTCGTTCATCTTTGCGTACACTTCACCGCGACCGTCATAGGCCTCCGCCATCTGCGGGTTGAGTTGCAGGGCCTTGTTGTAGTCCTCCATCGCGGCCTGGTGCTCGCCCCGCTTGGTCAAAGCCATCGCCCGTTGGTAGTAGGCGCTCGGATCGTTGGGGTTGTTTTGAATGGCCTGCGTGAACCGCTCGGGGGTCATCGGGCCCTCAGGCTGTTCGACGACCGGAGCCGGCTGAGCGGGGACTTGAGGCTGGTTGGCCGTGGCGGCCGCGCCGCTGGCGATAAACTCCTGGTCGGTGGCCGAAAGCGTGGCCAAGGGCACCTGGGCCAACTTGCCGTCCGGGGTGCGGAGGTAGACGACTTCCCCCATCAGACGGACGAACTCGGCCTCCTTCTGCATCGAGCCGGTCGAGTCGGTCCAAAGCCGGGCCGAGGCGACCGTGGTGACGGCGAGCGCAGCAACCAGCGTCAACATGACGCAGGAAGCCGAAGACGGGACTCTTGCAAGCGGTTTCATCGTTCCTAGTTCTCCTGAGTGCCCAGATTGACAGGCGGTTGGTCGGTGGGGGGGTCCAACTCTAATTGGTAAGCGTATCAGAACCGCAATTGTACTCAAGTACAAACCGCGCGGGAGGAGAAAAGTTTTGGGATTGCGTGGGGCCCGGAAAAAACGTCCAAAGGCCGAAAAGGCATTCTGGAGAGATGTGATTCCGTTATGCCTTCCTGGCTGCTGTATCGCCCTGGATACCTACGCTCGTCGGTTCGAACGGGCCGCGCGCGCCAAAATGATCCAGGCGCCCCTGGACGTTGTTTACTTACCCGATAAACTTAAGAATGTATCGCTACGCTGCCGATCTCGCTTGTAAAACCCCGCATAAACACCACAATCAAGCGAACAGGCGCAAAAATAATGACCGACACCACCCATCCCGCGGCCGCGGGATCGTATATCATGTCTCGGCTGGCTTCGCTTCGCGGCGAGCCGTGGTCTGTTACCAGCGGCGACCTTTCGAAAGGATGCGGCATGCCTCACGGACAAGTCTTCAGCGACATCACCCGAACCGTCGGCCAAACCCCGCTCGTGCGGCTGAAGAAGCTTTCGCCCGAGGGCGGCGCGACGATTCTCGCCAAGTGTGAGTTTTTCAACCCGCTCAAGAGCGTGAAAGACCGGATCGGCGTGTCGATGATTCAGGCCGCCGAGCAGACCGGGATCATCAACGCCAACACCCACATCATCGAACCGACCAGCGGCAACACCGGCATCGCCCTCGCCTTTGTATGCGCGGCCAAGGGTTACCGCCTGACGCTCACGATGCCCGAGTCGATGTCGGTCGAACGCCGGGCCCTGTTGCGGGCGATGGGCGCCGAGCTGGAACTGACCCCGGCGGGCGATGGAATGAAAGGCGCCATCAACGCCGCGGCCGAACTGGTCGCAAAACACGAAAACGCCTGGATGCCCCAGCAGTTCGAAAACCCCGCCAACCCCGCCGCCCACGAAGCGACCACCGGCCCGGAAATCTGGATCGACACCGGCGGCCAGATCGACGCCATCGTGGCGGGCGTGGGCACCGGCGGCACCATTACCGGCGTGGCCCGCTACATCAAGGGGAAGAACCCGGACTTCCAGGCGATTGCGGTCGAACCCGCCAACTCGCCGGTCATTTCCGGCGGCGAGCCGGGCCGGCACACCATTCAGGGCATCGGCGCGGGCTTCATCCCGGCGAACCTCGACACCTCGCTTGTGGACGAAGTGGTGACGGTGGACGACGAAGACGCTCTGAAGTTCGGCCGGCGGCTGCACATGGAAGAAGGCGTGATGGCCGGCATCAGCAGCGGGGCCAACGTCTGCGCGGCGATCAAAGTCGCCTCCCGCCCCGAAATGAAGGGCAAGCGAATCGTCACCGTGATGTGCAGTCTGGGCGAGCGGTATCTCTCGACCGCGCTCTTCGGCGGATTGGGAGGGTAGTTCCCGGAAAACCTCCACCGCTTCCAGCCTCGTAACGCAATTCCGCTACCGCACTGGCGGCGCCAGTGGCGCCCATTCAACACGCAATCACGCGTTTTCGCCCGTGGCGCCTCGGCGCAAACCGCGACTTGCACCCAAGTTCGCCAATCATCCTTTTTTTCTGTTGAGCGCGTTGTGCCCCCTCGCTATACTCCAGGATTTACGTAGAATACGGCGGAAATCGACTGCTGCCTTTAGCTTGCGATGGCCATGCAGCCTTTTGCCTGCGGCGCTGTCCCGGCTTCGTACATCCCCGGCCCCATTACGGGTGCCTTTCCTGGCGACCGGATCAACATGAAGTTCACGCTGATCGACCGAATTACGGAACTCAAGCCTGGCGAGTCGATCACGGCCGTCAAGTCGCTCTCGCTGGCGGAAGAGTATTTGCAGGACCATTTTCCCCTGTTTCCCCTGATGCCGGGCGTGCTGATGCTCGAAGCGATGACGCAAGCCAGCGCATGGCTCTTGCGGGTCAGCGACAACTTCCGCTATAGCATGACGTTGCTCAAAGAAGCCCGCAACGTAAAGTACGCCGGCTTCGTCGAGCCGGGGCGGACGCTCGTGGTCACGTCCTCGGTATTCAAGGACGACGGGCGGCAGGTGACGTTCAAGGCGGAAGGAAAGCTGGGAGACAAGACGGCGGTCAGCGGCCGCCTGATCCTGGAGCGATTCAACCTGGCTGACGACGGACTGGCCGACGCGAACACCGATCGCGTGGTGGTAAAAGAAGTGAAGAAGCTTTACGCTTTGCTGCACCCCAGCGCGTAACCGCTCAATTGGCGAAAACCCTTTGTTTTGGAGAACCAAGCAATGCCCACCAAACAGGAAGTATTCGAAAAGATCCAGGTTGCGCTGGTTGACGCGCTGGGGGTAGATGAAGATGAAGTGACCCCCGATGCGACGCTGGTGGGCGACCTCGGCGCCGAGTCGATCGACTTCCTCGACGTGCAGTTCAAGCTCGAAAAGGCCTTCGACATCGAGGTGCAGCGGGGCGAACTCTTCCCCGAGGACATCTTGACCAACGCCGATTACGTGCAGGACGGCAAGGTCACGCCGGAAGGCATCGAGGAACTGAAGAAGCGGATGCCGTTCGCCGATCTCTCGAAGTTCGAGGCCAACCCGGCCGTCCAGGATTTCGGCACCCTGCTCACCGTCGGCGACATGTGCCGCTACGTGGAAGCCAAGGTGGGGGCGACGGACTAGCGAAAGACATGAACCACGGATGAACACGGACAGGTTTCCGAACGTGATTTTGTCCGTGTTCATCCGTGGTTCCAGGAGTTTTCGATTTTCTACAAGGGACGCGCCTAGCATTTCGGATTTGGCATGCGTTGGTTCTGGATCGACCGTTTTGAAGAAATGGTAAGCGGCAAGCGGGCGGTGGCCGTTAAGAACGTGGCCCTGGCCGAGGAGCATCTGCACGACCATTTCCCCGCTTTCCCGATCATGCCGCATTCGCTCGTCGTGGAAGGGATGGCCCAAACCGGTGGGCTGTTGGTCGGTCAGTCCACGGACTTCACGGCCCGGGTGGTTCTCGCCAAGGTCTCCAAGGTCACATTTTATTCGCACCCGCGGCCGGGGGACCAACTCAAGTACACCGCTGAAATCCAGGACGTCCGCGAGGATGGGTCGCTCGTCCACTGCACCAGCCACAAGAACGGCGAGCTGCATGCGGAACTGGAGGTCGTCTTCGGCCATCTCGACCACGACGACACCGAGCGGGAACTGTTCGAGACCGGCGATTTCTACGCCATGCTCAAGAGTTTGCGGGTGTTCGAGGTTGGCGTTTACGAAGACGGCGCCCCGATCCGGCCCCCGCAGCACATGCTGGAGAGGGAAAGAAGTCAACTGGAAGCCGCGGAAGCGGGATATTAAGGCGACAAGCGTATGATGCGGCAACTGCGAATCGTCGTCGTGCTGGCCATGTGCGTGGCCCTGGGATGGATATGCTCGGAATGGCTCGCCACCTGGATGTCCGCTCGCGAAGCGACCCGAACCCAAGCGACCCGAACCCAAGCGACCCGAACCCAAGCGACCCGAACCCAAGCGACCCAAACCCCAGCGACCCAAACCCCAGCGACCCAGCCTCAAGCGGCGCGGCAAGCCGACACGGCATCGACCCAGCCCGCTCAGCGGGCGGCGCATTAGCGGGGCGCCGCTGGCCCGGCGCCCGGTGGAAGGGGTGGCTCGGGCGGCCGGCCCGACCTTTTCTGGAGCTTCTCGAGTGCCTCGGCGGCGGCCTCGCGGACCATCGGACTGGGGTCGTCTTCCGCCATTTCTTCCAGCCGTTTGCTCGCCTGCCCGGCGAGCCGCCCGATGTCGCCCAGGGCTGTTGCGCATTCATACCGCACCAATTCGCCCTCGTCGCCAAGTCCCTTGAGCAGAATCGGGATGGCAAGCAGTGTGACACGCACGTTCTTGGGCTGAATCTGCAACAAGGCGAAAATCGAGACCGCCTTGAGCCGCTGGTTGTCCTCGTTCAGGTTGTCCTTGATCGCGTCCACCGCGGCTTCCGCCTTGGGGCCGATTTTTCCCAGGGCGTAGGTCGCGCTGCGCCGCACGAGCATGTCCTCGGCTTTCAGATTGGCGATGAGGGCGTCGATCGCCGGCGCCGATTCCGGCCCGATGCGCCCCAAGGCAAACTGGGCCTCGGCGATCGTCTCGGGGTCCTTGCTTTCATTGACGATTCTGATCAGCGGCTCGACCGCCGGGGCCGCGATGGCGCCCATGCGGATCATCGTTTTGAGGGCCACGCCGCGGAGTTCGTCATCTTCCAGGGCCAGGATCAACCGCGGCACGACCTCGGGGCCCACGCCCGCCGCGGCGACGATCAGGTCGTCCGTCACCTCCGGCGAGGCCTTGGCGAACACTTCCTTCAGTCGCGGCGCGACCAATTCCCGCGGCGGTTTGAGTTCGACCAGCGCCTTCGCGGCGGCCGCCCGCACGTGGCTGTCGCCGGTAAGCAAGGCGTCCATGAGCGTGTCGAGGGCGCGGGTCAGGGCCGCCTCGTCGTCGGGATGCAATTTGGCCAGCGCCCAGACGGCGGTGGTGGCGAGAAATTGGTTTTCGGACTTGGCCAACTCTTCGAGTTTGGCCTGCGTTTCTTCGGAGGCCTTGCCCAACCGCCCGATGGCGAAGGCCGCGGCGATCTGGCAGCCCATCTCTTGGTCTTCCAAGCACCTGGCGGCGGTGGTGACGGCCGCGTCGCTGTCGGCCTGGATTTCGGCCAGGGCGATCAGGGCTTGGAGGCGAAGCGTGGGGGATTCGCTTTCGCACAGCGGCACGACGCCCGCCTCCAGCGACGCCGCTTTCTTCTTCATGTCGGCCACCGCCAAGAGGGCCCAGTACTGCGACTGTGGATGCTCGAGGGCCTTCTTGAGCAGTGGCAGCGGCGGTTCCTCCAGATCGGAGAGCATGTTCAGCACGCGCATCACCACGGCCGGGTCCGGATCCCTCAGCCCGGCGATCAAGGCGTCCAGCACAGTTTGGGGATCGGGCTGGATTTGCGCCAGCGCCTGCACGGCTGCGCGTCGCACCAAGGGGCTTTCGTCGCCCATGAGCTTGACAAGGTCGGCCGTGAACGGTTTGGCCGCCTCGCCGATTTTGCCCAGGGCGCGGGCGGCGTGGGCCCGCACCAGCGGCTCGTCATCGGCCAGGGTGTCTTTCAAGGCCGGAGCCGCGTCGGCGGCGGCCGGGCCTTTTTCCGCCAGCGTCAGGGCGGCCGTGCGTCGGGTTTGGGCGTCCTCCGATTGGAGTTGGCCGGTCAACTCGGCCACGGTGGCGGCCGCGGCGAGGGCCGATCCTGCCAGGATCAGCAGCGCGCTTAGCGCAGAGGCCCGCCCGATGGCTGAACCCGAGCGTCTGGTGGCAAGGTGGCGTGTCATGAAGTTGCTCCCGCGTGGAATGTTGGGGTGGCGTCTGGGCTACGGGATTCCCCCGCAGGCTTTGCTTCTGGGATGGTTGTATTATAATGCCGGAAACGGGGAACGCTACCAGCGTTGTGAATTTTGACGCCGCGGCGCCTACGGCTGGCGGTTGAACGAGCCGGCCAAGATCCATTACCGCCTCCCTAAACCCAGCACCGCCTTCGGGCAGAGGTGACATCATGCGATGGACGACGAGCCTTGCCATTGGTCTTTTTCTTTGCGGCGTCGGCGTCGTGGACGCCTCCCGTGTGGCCCATGCCCAGTGGGCCGGTCCCGTCTACGAGGACAACCGCGCCGCGACCGCGGGCGAAAGCTACGCCCGCGGGTACGCCGACGTGGTCCGCTCGGCCGGCGCCACCAATCTGATGAACTCGGTGGCGGCCGGCAATTACCAGGACGCCACGAGCAAGGCGATCGACAACGACCTCAAATGGACCAACACCTACTTCGAAATGCGGAAGACCAATCGGGAAGCCCGCGCCGCCGAAGAAACCCCGGCCCTTTCGCAGCAATCGCTCGAGCGTATCGCCCGGGAGCAAGCTCCGTCCCGCGCCACGGCGAAGGACGTGGACCCGATCACCGGCGGGATCGACTGGCCCGCCCTGCTGGCGACGGAACCCTACGCGGCCTATCGCGAGCAGCTCGACCGGATGTACGCCCAGCGGGCCGAACAAGGCGGCCACATCGGTTACGACAGCTCCGCGAAGATCCAGGACGTTTGCGGCGCCATGTTGGCGGAACTGAAGGGCCGCATTCGGGACTATCCGGCCACGCAGTACCTTTCGGCCAAGAAGTTCGTCGAGCGGATCCAGTACGAGGCCCGCTTCGCCACTGGGTAGCCGCCGAAATCCGAAGCACGAACCGGGAATGGGGTCCAAGGTCTTCTCGTGGCCGCGCATTCGGATCATGGAACGTAGGCGGATGCGAGAAGACCTTGGACCGCGCCTGTTCGCCTCAGCATGTCTACCCTCGTTCGCCACGAAATTCTCTCCTTCCTCCGCGCCGCGGTTCGTCGCGGGCGGTTGGCCAGTTCGTTCTTGTTTGTCGGACCAGCCGGCGTGGGAAAATTCGAGACCGCCATCGCTTTCGCGCGGGAACTGCTGTGTGAAGGGGGTGGACGGGTGGCGGAATCTGGCGCCGGCTCGCCCTCACCCCTAGCCCCTCTCCCAGAGGGAGAGGGGAACGCGGTGGCTCGTCGTCTCCCAGAGGGAGAGGGGAATGAGGCGGGCGGGTGCGGGCGGTGTTCGGCGTGCCGCCAGGTCGATGCCCGGTCCCATCCGGATTTGGACATCGTCCAAAAGGAGCCCGACAAGAGCGAACTGCGTCTGCGGCTGCTGATCGGCGAGGGGGATTCCCGCATGCGGGAGGGGCTGGTGCATCGCATGGGGCTCAAGCCCGCCCGCGGCCGCGGCAAGGTCGCGATTGTCGCCGACGCCGGTTTTCTCAACGCGGAAGGCGCCAACTGCCTGCTCAAGACGCTGGAAGAGCCGCCCCCGGGGGCCGTCATTATTCTGCTCTCCGCGGCCGAGCAGCGGCAGTTGCCCACGATTCGCTCCCGCTGCCAGATCGTGCGGTTCCCAACGCTGCCAGAGGCCGCGGTGGCCGAGCGGCTGCTGGCGGAAGAGCTTTGCGAGGATCGCGCCGTGGCGGAACGCATCGCGGCCAGTGCGGGCGGCAGCCTCGAGCGGGCCCGCCGGTTGGCCGCCCCGGAACTGGCGGAGATATCCGACGAACTGCTGCCGCGGCTTGACCGCGCGGACGCCACCTTAGCCGAGTGCCTGTCGCTGGTCCTGGGCTGCGTCAACGCGGCGGGCAGCGACGCCCCGAGCAAACGGGTCCGCCTGAAGGACATCGTCGCCCTCTGCGGGGACCATTACCTGGCCCGGCTCCGGGCCGCCCTTGCCGGGCAGGATCCGCGCGACCCCGACGCGCTGCTGGACGTGATCCAGCGCTGCCTGGAAACGACGGGCCACGTGGACGCCAACGCCCACCTGCCGACGCTCACCGAGTGGTGGTTGGATGAAACGCGACGGGCCCTTCGGGCCCGTTGATCACCGCTGCGACTGGTCTTCTGTGTGGAACCGCTCGAAGCGGCCATCATCCCCGAGCGACTCCCGGGTGACGCGGACCAGGGGAGATAACCAGTTCACCTGGTCGCGGATGTCGAGCGGGTCGGCGGTCAAAGGCCGGCCGTGGTGCGCCATTTCCACCGTCAGGATCAACCGTCTGGCGCCCCTGATATCGAGCGGGCCGATACGGATCGGGCCGTCGGACCCGCGGAGGAATTGGCGCCGGAACAGCGGCTGGCCTTTCTGCTGGTCGCGATAGACGCACACATCGACACACCCGCCGGGCCCGACCTCGGGCGGAAAGCCCAAAAAACTTTCGAACTGCTCAGACGCCAAGGGCAGCGACAGCGTGACGGCCGACTCGGCGTGCATGCCGAAGCCGCCGGCAGCGACCAGCGGCCCGGACACTGCCAGCCCGCCGGCGCCGTCAAAGCCGGCCGCCAACGGTCCGCCGCCCGGCGCCCTATCCACCCGCAGCGTCGGCCCCTGGGCGAACCCCCGCTTCTGCGAGCACGATTCGATCGGAAGACGCTCGGCCGGCAGTTCCTCGGGCATGCGAAAGGCGAAGCCGATCCAGGGCTCTTGCGCCAGCCCCAACCGCTGGCGCGACCACATCGGAATGATACTCAGGCCGCCAATTTGACCGCCCTGGGGCGGCGCGGTTTCCCAGCGGTTGGTGGTCTTGTCTAGCCGTCCCGGCGACACCAACGTGCGGGGAAAAGAGACGCGGGCCGCCGGCAGCCATAATCGCTCGATGCAGGCGGCCGGGTCGGTGGTTTTGGCCAGCGATACGGCGTCCCACAACAGCCCATCCAAGATGCCAGCGTCGCCGATGATGAGCTGATCGACTTCCCGCAGGTTCCGCCGCGTCAGCCCCTCCGGCGTGAGCGACAGCAGCGCATCTTCCACGAAACGAATGCGACCCGCTTGGGCCACACGTCCGTCGAGCGTCCGCACCCGGCCGGTCCCCGCGGTGATGACCGGCGGCAGGTCCACACGGCGACAAAACGCCCACAGGCATTCGGGGCGGATGAGAATGGCCTGCCCGTCAATGGCGTAGAAGGGATGGGCCGGGGCCAGCAGCAACGCGGCGGGCCGCTTTCTCTCGGCGTTTTCCGGTCGGAATCCGACGATTTCCCCAGGAAGGATGTCGCCGTTGGTCATCATCACATACGGCGGCTTCGGCTGGAACCGCCGCTGCGTGGCCACCAGGCTGCGGATCCGCCGAGGCTGGCCGGGATCGACCAGCCGCGTTGCGTCGATGCGGATCGTCCCGGCCGGAAACGTGGGCCCGAGATAGCTCGTGTCTCCCCCGAGTTGCTGGCCGACAACGACGCGGCCATCGTGGATCAGCGCCGCAAAAGGCGGGAGCGGCTCGGCCGACGACTGCGACCCGCACATCAGCAGGCCCAGCGGCAGCGCGGCCCGGAGGAAGGCCCGAATCCCAAAACCTCCGTTCTCGGGCCGGATCATGGACGGGGCGTTTTGAAAATGCGGTTTTCGGAGGGAGGATCGGAGGGCGGGGGTCAGGCACATTTTTCGGCCGCCGCGTCTCACCCGACGCAACCCATTTCTGGCCGAAAAATGAGCCAGACCCCGACCTGCTTCCCGCGTTTAACCCTTCTTATAAACCTCGTTTGGATCAAACACCCGCTCACCCACCACCTCGACTTCGCCGGTGGCGGGGTCGATTTTTCGGAAAAAGCAGCTTCGATACCCTTCGTGGCAGGCGGCGCCGCCGACCTGGTTCACCCGGATCAGCAGCGCGTCGGCGTCGCAATCGAAGTAGATCGCCCGGACCTCTTGCACATTGCCGCTTTCTTCGCCCTTGCGCCAGAGTCTTCCCCGGCTGCGGCTGTAGTAGCAGACGCGGCCCGTCTTGAGCGTCTCTTCGTAGGCCTGGCGGTTCATGTAGGCCAGCATCAGCACGGCACCGTCGGCGTGGTCCTGGGCGATGACCGGGAGGATGTCCGATTTACTGAAGTCGGGGCCGCTCATCTCTCCGTTCATGTCACTCCCGGCTTTCAGGCGTGTTCCAGGCGTGTTCCTTCTGAGTCGAAAAACCCCACGGTATCAAGTCGCCGCCGGGGGGACCAGCCCCCGCGAAAACCCGCCTTGCGGTCCTCCTGGGGGCGGATTCGCCGGATTTCCGCCCCTTAGCGGCGTTCAGTGGCCGCCGAAAGTGGATGCCATTTTCTGCAATCTGCCCAGTTGACATTCGCGCCAGAGTGATTACTCTTTACCTAAGCTACGCATCCCGCAGGCTTTCTGTAGCCAATTGGAATTGACGCAGATCGACCCGTGGTTGCGCGGCGTCCCTGGTTCCAACACGAGTCTGGAGCTGGAAGGACCACGGAGGTCGATGGCGCCACGGACGCTTGCCTTGCGAAGATAGCGACGGGGGTTCAGGGGCCCGGCGCGAACGTCGCAGAGGCGAGGTCCCACCCACAACCATGCGTAGCGTTTGCCACGGATGACCCCGCGCGACAGGCCGTCGCGCCGCGGGGGTAGCATGCAAGGACGGCCGAACGTGGAACTCACCGTTGCTTTAGGACCCACTTTGTTTGGAGGAAAAAAAGATGAGAGCTTTGATGATGGCTTTGGTGGTTGGCGGCTTCGTGGTGGCGATGACCACCGCCGCGGACGCGCGTCTTCACCGCCGCGCCGCCTGCGGCGATCCGTGCGCCCCGGCCGTGTGCGAACCGGTCGCTTGCGAACCGGCCGTGTGTGAGCCGGTCTGTTGCGATCCTTGCGCCAAGCCGCGCTGCGGTTTGCTGGCTCGGCTGCGCGCCCGCAAGGCGTGCTGCGAACCCGCCGTGTGCGAACCTGTCGCTTGCGCTCCCGCGGTGTGCGAACCGGTTTGTGAACCGGTTTGCTGCGATCCGTGCAGCAAGCCGCGTTGCGGCAAGCTCGACCGGATCCGCGATCGCCGCGCCGCCCGCAATTGCTGCGCTCCCGCCGCGGATTGCTGCGGCAGCGCTCCGGTGATGGAAGTGGCCCCGACGGAAGCGGCGCCCGTTGAGCCGGCTCCGGTCGTGGAAGAAGCCCCCGAGGCGTAAGTGTTCCGTTCGCTGCGGCCGCCGAGGGCGCCAGGCGTTCGGCGGCCATCCTTTCCCGCAATCGCGATTGCCCCTGGAAGGCGATTCGGGAAAGAGGCAAACGCACGGCGCCTGACGAAAGCCGGGCCCATTGTGGGCTCGGTTTTTTTGCGCGCTCCTGGCCAATCCCAGTGCCCGCGCAATCCGCTCGACCGCGTCGCGCACGTCGGCGCCCTTCATCGTGAGGGTTTGGAGTCGCGGCGTCCGTTACCGAATCAACGGCCTTTGGCGGGTCAAGCCGGGCGGGCGCCCCCGTGATCACCCTGGGCTACCGTCATGCCTCGGTCATCGCCTCCAGCGTCACCCGAAACTCCTCGCTGCTGATCCGTGAATTCAGCGTGATCGGGCCGGCGCCCTTGGGCCGGGCCTCGTCGTCGATGTCGATGGGTCCGCCGGCGCGGCACGCCAACTGGTCTTCGCGGCGGAAGAGCACCAGGTCCCGTGGCCAGTCGCGGCACACGATATGGGCGTTCGTGTTCGGGCCCAGGATGAGCGTTTCCGCCATCATCAGCACCGCGTCGGCGGTCGGTTGCGTGCGGCCGCGGCCGATCGGTTCGAGCCGGGCCGTGCCGCTGAGGCGGTTGGGCTGCAGGAAGCGGAACCCCAGTCGCTCGCTGAAATGGATTTCGTCCCCGTTGGAGAGGGGCGCGACGCCTTTGACCGGTTTGCCACCGACCCGCGTCGGCCCGACGGCGATGAGCAGATACCCATCGCCATCTCGGCGGATTACCGCGTGCCGGCGAGAGACGTCGCCCAAGAGCGGAACCGCCGGGCCCGGCGCGCCGGAGCGATCGGTCACATGCGGCGCCTGACCGAACGAGATTTCTTCCCCCAAACACACCAGAAAGCCCCCCACGCCGTCCACCCAAAGCTGGAACCGCTGGGCGGTCGGCCCCACTTCCCGGGTGGCCGCGCCGATCAGCCGCTCCTCGGCCTCGGCGACGGCGCCCCGGCAGGCGAGTTCATCGATCTTTCGGACTAAAGGGCTCATGGGAAGACGGAAGGATGAAGGCGGAACTCAGGAAGCGTTAGCCCGTGGCCCACAGCCCATGGCCGCCGCGCAGCGGCTCAGCCATGTCCACGCGCTGCATTCTCGCATGAACATGGCTGATTGCCCATCGCTGCTGGTGGCCTGGCCTGCTGTTACTGCGCCGCGTCAAGAGCCGCGTCGGCGATCGTGCCGGCCGCCGGCTTCGCGTCGCCAAAGTAGGCGGTCACCTCGTCCACCACATCGGCTTTTTGCTCGTCCTTGTCCAGCGGAATCTCGAAGGTCAGCTCGTCGTCCACGTTGGCCATCTTCTCGGCCACGTCGATGCGGGTCTGAATCTCCTGCAAGAGTTCGCGAGTGCGGGCCAGGTGGCTGTCGTCGAAGTTGAAGTCGCTCGTCGTCGCGGCGACTTCCACCATCTTCAGCCGGGCCTGCAGGTTCTCGACATCCACCTCGAGCTGCTTCTTGGCGGCGATCATGCCCTCCAGCTTCTGCCGGGCGGCCGCCAGGCCCTTTTCGCGGGCGTTGAGCACCTTGCGGAGGTTCTCCACGGTCGATTCCTTCGTCTTGAACCGCTCGAAGCGGGCCTTCAGATCGCTTTGCACCTGCTCGCGGGTGTACTCGTCACCGGCGTAGACATAGACCGGCAGCGACGTTTCGAGGTCCGTCTTCAGCCGCAGGATGCGACCCTTTTGAGCGGCGAGCTGCTCGACGCCGGCTTCCACGTTCTCGCGAAGGTTTTCAACCTCGACTTCCTCTTCTGCGATCGCCTCCATGTTGCGGCGGATCTCGGGCTTCAGGTCCGCAATCATCTTGCGGGCCCGGTCGATCTCGAACTCGACAGGCACCTGATGCTTGAGCGAGGCGTGGGCCTTGTCGACGGCGGTCTTGCCGTAGCTGAGCACGTCCCGGCCGGCGAACAGTGCGGCGAGCAAGGCCACGCCGGCGCCCACAATCAACAGTTTCTTAATCATCTCGATACTCCTCACAAAAGGCGGCGAAAACTTCGTCGCGGGCGATGGGTTTCGCCGGGATCGGGCCACCGGCGGTATGTCGTTGCTGAGCGATTCCCAGGGGGGTGGGATTCGCGTCCCGCGGACGCCCACGCGGCGTCTGACAAGGGGTTATTCGCCGCCGGCGGAGCTTGCTTGGAAAGCGATTGCAGAATTTTGCCGCCGCCAGTCGCCGTTTCGCAGAGCGAGACGCGACCATGGCCCCGGCCATTGGCCGGGAAAAGCGACGCGGCATGGACAAAACGGGCTGGTCCACAGGGCAAACGCTCCTTCCCTGACCGACCCCAGTCCCCGGATCCCAATCTCCAGACTCCAACCTCCCCCTCACCGGGCCCGCCAAAAACCCGGCAAAAACAGCACCAGGATGGCGAAAATTTCGACCCGGCCGATCATCATCAGCACCACGAACAGCGACTTGCTGCTCCACGAAAAATTCGTGTAGTTCTGCGTGGCCCCCACGATGCCCAGTCCCGGGCCGATGTTGTTGAGCGTGGCCGCCACCGCGCTGGCGCTGTCCACCAGTTTGTGCTCGGCGTGCTCCGGGCCGCTGCCCCAGGTCAGGTCGGGCTCGAAGGTGAGGACGAACAGCCAACTCAGCCCGAAGATGAGCGAGATGAGCGAGAAATAGACGAGGATGTTGGTTTTCAGGTCGGCGTCTTCGACCGTGGTGGCGCCCACCCGCAACGGCCGGACCACGCGGGGATGGTACGAGCGCTCGAGTTCCTGGCCCAGGATTTTGGTCATCAGCACGTGGCGGATGACCTTGAGGCCGCCGCCGGTGCTGCCGGCGCAGCCGCCGACGAACATGAGGAGAAACAACAGTCCCTTGGCGAAGCTGTTCCAGGCGTCGAAGTCGTGCGTGCCGTAGCCCGTGGTCGTCATGATCGAGACGACCTGGAACAGCCCGTACCGCAGCGCGGAGAGCGGGTCGGTGAAGTCGCCGTACGCCAGACCGAAGCCGATGACAGCGGCCGCGGCGGCGAGAAGGATGCCGATGTAGGTCCGCCACTCGGCGTCCCGCACCATCGCCATCGGTTTGAACACGGTAATCGCATAGAGCAGGGCAAAGTTGGTCCCCGCCAACACCATGAACACGGTGATGACATAATCGATGGCCGAGCTGTTAAAGGCCCCGACACTTGCGTTGAAGGTGCTGAAGCCCCCGGTGGCCATCGTGCCGAAGGCGTGACAGGCGGCGTCGAACAGCGACATCCCGCAGATCATCAACAGGACGACCAACAGGCCGTTGAGCGCAACGTAGATGCTGGCGAACGCCCAGGCCGTGTGCTGCATCCGGGCCGTGCTGCCTTCCTTGGTGGGGCCGGGCATTTCCGTCCGCATCAGGGCCTTGCCGGCGGAGCCTTGCCCCAGCACGGCGACGAAAAGGACGATAATGCCCAGCCCGCCGAGGAAATGCGTCATGCTCCGCCAGAACAACAGCGAGTGCGGAACGAGGTAGGGGTCTTCGAGGTCGCTCAATACGGTGGCCCCGGTGGTGCTAAAGCCCGACTGCGCTTCGAAGAGGGCATCGAAGACGTTCATCCGTCGCCAGCGGATGCGGTAGCGGTCGCGGCGGTCGGCGGGTCCTTCCTCGCCGGGCAGGATCAGGGCGTCCGTCCAGCGGTCGTTCCGCTTTGCCAATTCCGCAAGCGTTTGGCCGGCGATATCGCTGTCGGTTTTTTCCATGAGGACGGATTCCGAGAGCCCGCGGGCCCTTGCCTGGGCCAATGCGGCGAGGGCTGCGTGCTCTTCTGCGGTGAGCGCGCCCACGTTGTAACCGTCGATTTGGACCTCGTGCTCGCCGCCGAAGACGCGGATGGCCGGTCGGCACTTCACACCGGCGAGCAGGTACGGAAAGGCGCCCAGGGCCGTGGCCATCGCCCAGGAAAGCCCGACGACGGCCATCGCCTCCTTGCGGTAAATGACGCCGCCGGCCCTGCGGCCATAGCGGTAGAGCGCCGCGGCGACAGCGAAGCTGATGACCATCGAGGCCAAAATCGCCAGCGACCCGCGGACTTCCGTGTGCAGCGTATTGATGGGCTCGCCGGTGCGGTGCCCCAGGGTGGGCAGAGCCCACGGCAGACTGAAGACCATCGCCACGCCAATCAGGGCGGCGACCACGCCGAGCATACGGGCAACCAGCGGGTAGTTCATGGAAAGCAGGTGGCCGCGGGGGCCAACGGTTCCTCAGACCGTCCAAAATTCCTGTCACGCATGCCGTCGATTATGAGGGCGGCGCCGGGAAAAAGCAGCCCGTCAGCCCGATGGCGCGGATTGCACGAACGTGCCAAACGGATCGATCCGATCTCCTACTCCTTGCTCTGCAACTTGGCCAATCCTTCTTGCTTGCCGACGACCAGGATCATCTGGTCGGCGCCGACTTGATAATCGCCATCGGGAAACATGCTCAGGGCGCCGGTCAAGGCGTTCTTCACGCCGACCACCCACACCCCCAACTCGCGACGCAAATTCAGGTCCAGCAGAGTCTTGCCGATAAACGAGTCGGGGGCGGCCAGCTCCATAAACGTATATTCGGGGCCGATCGGCAGAAAATCGACGATGTTGGGCCATGTCACGCGATCGGCAAGCGTGACAGCCATTTCTTCTTCGGGAAAGATCACGCGTTCGACGCCGAGAAATTTCAACAGCCGGCCATGCTCCTGGGTAACGCCTTTCACCATGATCCGTTTGCCCCCCAGCTCTTTGACATGGAGCGTGGCGAGCAACGACTGCGAGATGTCTTCGCCCAGCGCGACAAACACGCCGTCGGCGCGCTTCACATCAAGTTGGGCAAGGGCGTCACGGTCGGTGGCGTCGCAAATCACGCCCTCATAAAGCTCATCCTTGAGCGACTCCACAACCGATTTCAGGCGGTCGATGCCGGTGGCGCGGCATCCGTTCTTCGTCAGCCGCCTCGCGACAGCGGCGCCGAAGGTCCCCAAACCGATCACCATGAAATGCTTCGCATTGGCCATAGTGGCATTTTTCCAGTTTAGCCGATCATCACTTCTTCGCCGGGATATTCCACCGTTTCGCGCCGAGCCGACCGCGAGAGCGCCGCGAATACGGAAATCGGACCGAGCCTTCCCACGAACATCAGTACGATGATGATCGCTTGGCCGGCCATGGTCAAATGGGAGGTGACGCCCACGCTCAATCCCACGGTGCATAAGGCCGATACGACTTCGAACGAAGCGTCGAGAAACAACCCTTGGCTCTGGGCGTGCGGCTGCGACGATTGCTCGACCATCAGCAGCAGCGTGAGACCAACCGCAGCGGTCGCGGCGAACAGCATCACGATGACGGACGCCCGCTGCACCAGGCCCTCCGGAATGGTGCGGCGAAAGACGGAAGCCCGGGCCCGCCCCCGGAACACGCTAACCGCTTGCAGGAGAAGAATCATCAACGTCGTGACCTTGAAGCCGCCTCCCGTCGAGCCGGGGCCGGCGCCGATCAGCATCAGGAGCATGCTGACAAACAGCATGGCGTTGGTCAGCGAGGCGACGTCGACCGTGTTGAACCCGGCCGTTCGGCACGTCACCGAGTGAAACAGGGCGATGAAAGGACGCCTCCAGAGCGGCTGACCGGCCAGAACTCCGTCCCACTCCAGCAGCAGGAAGGCCATGGCGCCGATGGCCAGCAGCGCCGCCGTGCCGATCAGCATTACCCGTGAGTGGAGCGTGAGACTGTTCCACACCTGCCGCGGATTTCGCCGCCGTTTGATCCAGACGTCAAGCATCACCGGATATCCAATGCCGCCGATCACGATCAATCCACCAACGGCCAATGTCACCGATGGATCACCGTTGAATCGCGACAGGCTGTCATCATGCAACGAAAACCCCGCGTTGCAGAAGGCGGAGATCGAGTGGAACACGGCCCGCCACATCGCGGTAAGCGGGGCATCGTTCACCAGGTTCCGCACGAAAAGCGGCACGGCGCCGGCGAGTTCGACGACGAGCGTGAACGCCAATACGTTCCGCAGAATTTCGCGCAGGTTCATGGCGCGGGCCCCGACCGTTTCGCTGACGAGGGCTCTGGTGCGAAGGTCGATCCGGCTGCCCAGCGTCGAAATCACATAGGTGGTAATGGTCATGATGCCGATCCCGCCGACCTGGATCAGCAGCAAGATAACGACCTGCCCCGCCAGAGAGAAATCATGGCCGGTTGAGCGGACCACCAGGCCCGTTACGCAAACGGCGCTGGTCGCGGTAAACAGGGCGTCGAGCGGCGACAGCTCCGCTCCCGCCGCATGGCAGAACGGTTGTGCGAGCACGACCGCGCCGAGCGCAATCAAGCCGGCGTAGCAGATGGCGCTCACGCGGGCGGGATAGCTTGTAATGGAGGCGGAAAACTGGATCATTGGGGCTCCGCTGCCTGGGGAGACATCGAAGGCGTCTGCTCGGTCGATGGCGATCCCATCAGCCACCGGCACAACTCCGCTCCGACCAGAAGGATTTGCGCCGAATAGTAAATCCAAACCAAGAAAGCCACGATCACGCTGCTCGGACCATAGGCGGACGCAACGGCGCTTCGTGCGAAGTACAAACCGAACAGCCACTTTCCAATCTCGAAAAAGACGGCCACCACGAACGCCGAAACGATGACGGGGCGAAGCGGTGGCCGGCGGAACGGCAACCAGCGGTACATCGCGACGACGGCCACAGTTACCGCCGCAAACGACACCGCCTGCCCACCGGACTGCAATGCCGCAGCCCCCCAGCCCAACTCGGTTTCCACCCACTTCGAAAGCCAGGCCAGCGTCAAGGCGCCCAGCAGGGTTCCCACAAACAGCGCCCCCAGGAAGAGCACAATGGCGATGGCGACCAGCCGTCCCAATAGCCACGTCAGCCATGGGCGCTGCGGCCGCCGCTGGGAAAACCCGAAGATGTTGTTGAGCGATTGCCGAAGTTGCGCGAAAGTGAGCGACGCCCCCCACAGCATGACCACGGTCGAAACCAAGGTCACCAGCCGGCCTGCCTTGGCCGATCGGGCGCTCTTGATCGCGTCCCGCATTATTTTTGCCCCCCCCGGGCCGATTTCATTTGCGACGCGGGCGACCACGGCCCGCTCCTGATCGCCCCGCCCGAGGATCATGCCTGCCGCCGTCACGGCAAATACCAGCGTCGGCGCGAACGTGAAGATCGCGTAGAAAGCAATCGCCGCCGCCGAACGGGCATGATCGTGCTCCATCCAACCGCGAATGACCTGTTTGAAGAAGGCGACCATCACTGGGCTATCCCGTTGCTCTCGCCCAGGGCTGGCATCATTCGCCACGTTTGGGCTTTTGTTTTGCCTACGTCGCCGCTTCGTAAAGGAACTCCGCCTCGAGCAGGCCCTGCTCGACAATCGCATCGATAAAGCTCGGCAGGTAGCCCGTTGGTTTGAGGACGCCGCCGCGGCGGTTGAAGATGTCGGTGATCATCACGTCGGTGGTTTGCGGATGCACGCCCGTCACTTCCGAAACCTGCGTGACTTGCCGCTTGCCGGTGGGCAGGCGGTCGATGTGGACGATCAGGTCGATGGCCGAGGCGATCTGCCGGTGGATGCTGGTGACCGGAAGCTCGGCCCCCATCAGCATCAGCAGCTCCAGCCGCTGAATCACCTCCTCGCTGCTATTGGCGTGGATGGTGGTCATCGAACCGTTGTGGCCGGTGTTCATCGCCTGCACCATATCGAGGGCCTCGCCCCCGCGGCACTCGCCGACGACGATGCGGTCCGGCCGCATTCGCAGGGCGTTTTTCACCAAATCGCGAATCGTGTAGGCGCCCATGCCTTCCACGTTGGGCGGCTTGGCCTCCATGCTGACGACGTGTTCCTGGTGCAGCCGCAGCTCCGTCGTGTCCTCGATGACCACGATCCGTTCCTTGTACGGTATGAAGCTGGAAATCACGTTGAGCATCGTCGTCTTGCCGGAGCCCGTGCCGCCGCTGATGAGAACGCTGCGGTGATCGGCCACCGCCGCCCGAATGAAGCGGGCCGCCGTCTGCGTGACCGAGCCGAACTCGATCAGGTCGTCCATCGTCAGCCGCTGGATCGGAAACTTGCGGATCGTCAGGCACGGTCCGAACACGGCCAGCGGCGGGATGACGGCGTTCACGCGGGAGCCGTCGGGCAGCCGGGCGTCGACCAGTGGTTGGCTCTTGTCGATGCGGCGGCCGACTTGCGCCACGATCCGCTCGATGATCGACTCGGTCACTTTCTCGGAAATGAACCGCCGGCCCGACTTCTCGATGATCCCGCCGCTTTCGACGTAAATCTGGTCGCTGCGGACGACCATGATTTCGGTGATCGTCGGCGCCCGCAGCAGATCCTGCAGCGGGCCGAAGCCGAACACGATGTCTTTCAAATCCTTCTTGAGCGTGCGGAGGACCAGGTATTTTCGGAGTTCCGCGTGCAGGTGCGGGCGGACCAGGCCGAACAGCTCGGCGAATTTTTCTTCTACCCGGTGGATTTTCTGGCTCACGTCCGGCAGGGCGTCGAGCTTAAGCTTGTCGCGGAGGAATTTCAAAAGGCCGTGCAGTTCCGTCTCGCGCTCCGGGACGAGCGTGGCGGGGACGTCGAACTCGTTGGTGGTGAGCTGGGCGAGGTCGAAGATTTCCTCGCGGTCGGTCTCCATGATGAGCTGGTTGACGAGGTGGTCCCGCAACGAGAGCCCGCAGACTTCTTCGAGCAGGGCCTCGTTGGAACGGCTGAAGAGTTCCATCTCGCGGCAGACGTCCGCGATGTTGTTCTCCAATTGGAGAATCGCTTCTTGCGAGTCGGCCGTGTTCTGCCCGGAGGTTTGGGTCGCCTCGAGTTCGTACAGGTCGAGGCGTTCGAGCAGTTTTTTGTGGATGCGAAGTTCCAGGTCGGCCATCACGCCGCGGAGGTGGGCCTCCAGTTCCTGCCGCGTGATGGTGGTTTTCTTTTCCGTTTCGAAGCTGATAGTGAAGGGCCAGATGCGGACCTTCACGCTCGGGCCGAAGGTGACGCGTTCTCCGCCGAGGACTTCGGCGTCGCCGACGAGGCATGAGTTGAGCCCGACGTTTTCGAGTTCCAGCTCTTCGCCGATCTTGCGGACGACCGCGTGCCGCCGCGAGACGAGCGGGCTTTTGAGCACCACGTCGTTATCGGCGCCGCGGCCGATGTTGATCTGGCCGTTGTCGGTTTCGACGAGCGTGCGGCGGCTTTCGTTGACTTTGTTGAACCAGATGCGCATGGATGTCGGCTCGTACGTACGGTTGCGATTCCCCCGGCAGAGCCGGGGATGAACGGTTCCCATCGTTGGAAAGACGCTGGGGCGAAGCCCTTATCGTCGCTCAAGACGGCCCGAAGCTCAAGCGGAATGATGGCAATTCTTACTTACCCAGGGTGCGCTTCGCGACCCTGGGCTGGCGGGTCTAACCGCTTCGCGGTAACGCGTTTCCAATCGTCCCAATCTCTCTGGCCCTAAATCGGCCTGGTTGCTAATCTTCCGCTCCTCGTCGCCCGCCGCGGCTGCGCGCGGGCCGCGTTCTATTCGCCGGAAATCTACCAACGCATCCACGGGAGGGAACCCATGGCCGCCAAACCGTCCGTCGTTTCACCCAAGTCGCTGCTGGCCGGCGGGGCGCTGTTGGCGGTGCTTCTCGGCTGGCTGGTGATGGGGCAGGGCGTCCACAGCTTGGACGACCTGAAGCGGGTTTTTGCCGGGGAGGAAACCACCACGACCGCAACCGAGACCGCCAACCCCCCGGTGGCCCGCGCCGGCGAAACCATCCGCGTCGGTTCGTTCAACATCCAGGTCTTCGGCGAGAGCAAGCTGGCCAAGCCGCACGTGATGCGACGGCTGGCGGACATCGCCCGGCGGTTCGACATTCTGGCCATTCAGGAAGTCCGCTCGATCAACCAGGACATCTTGCCGACGTTTGTCGAAATGATCAACGAGAACGGCGCCCGGTACGACTACGTGATCGGCCCCCGCATCGGCCGCACGGTGAGCAAGGAGCAGTACGCCTTCGTCTTCGACACCGCCAGCGTGGCTGTCGATCGCAACCAGATTTACACGGTGGACGACCCCTACGACCGCCTGCACCGCGAGCCGCTGTGCGTGCCGTTCCAGGTTCGCGGGCCGGCGGCCGAACTCGCCTTCACCTTTATGCTGGTCAACATCCACACCGACCCGGATGAAACGGACGAAGAGCTGGACGCCCTGGCGGATGTCTACATGGCGGTGAAGGCGGCCAGCGGCGGCGAGGACGATATCATCATCCTGGGCGATTTGAACGTGGATGACCAGCACCTCGGCCGGCTCGGCCAGATTTCCGGCATCGACGTCGTCATCCGCAACCAGGCGACCAACACCCGTGGGACCGCCCAGTACGACAACATCGTGTTCCACAGCCGGGCCACGCAGGAGTTCTCCGGCAAAGGTGGCGTGTTCGACCTCTTGCGGGAATACAACCTGACGATGGAAGAGGCCCTGGAGATTTCCGACCATCTGCCGGTGTGGGCCGAGCTGAGCATCTACGAAGGCGGCCAACCGGGCCGCATCGCGGCCCGGCCGGACGGCGCGGCGCCAACAAGATAGCCGCTTGCGGCGAAGCCGGGTGTCGCGCTGTTTTCGGGCCGTCCGCATCGTAAAATGGACTTCGATGGCGATACGATTCCATCGGAGCCCCGCGATGAAAAGCCCCTTCCCAGGAATGGACCCGTTTTTGGAGCGTCATTGGGACGACGTGCATACCCGGTTTTGCGTCTATGTCTGCGATGCGATCGACGAGGGCCTTCCTCGGGAACTTCGCGCCCGCGTTGAAAAGTCGCTGCGCATCGAGGCGGAATGGGAAGATCCCGTGCGGGTCCGTCCGGACGTGATCGTGAGCGAAGAGCAGGACGCCGGCGGTGTGGCGGTGGCGGCGCCGCCGGAGGTCGCCGTCGCTCAGCCGCTGGTCATCCCGCTTCTGGACGAACCGCCCTATCAGCGTTACATCGAAATCATCGAACCCGGCGCCGGCGACCGCCTGGTCACCGTGATCGAGCTGCTCAGTCCCGCCAACAAAGCCAGTAAATTGGGCCGAGAATTCTACCGCGAAAAGCAGGAGTCCTATCTGGGGAACGTCAACCTGGTGGAGATCGATCTGATTCGCCGCGGAAGCTACGTATTGGCGGCGCCACAGGAGCAGTTGCCGCGGAAATTCCAAAACAGCTATCTCATCTCCGTGGTCCGTCCCAAGCATCCACTCAACGCGGAGGTGTATCCATGCTCGATGTGGGAACCGCTGCCGACCATTGCGATTCCGTTGCGGCCAGCCGACGCCGATCTCCCGCTCTCGCTGCAACCGCTCCTCGACGAATGCTATCGCAAAGGCCGCTACGGAGAGACGGATTACACGGCGCCGCTGACGCCGGAGTTGTCGGAAGAGGATCGACGCCGGCTGACGGAGGTCTTGGCCTGCCGCCGGACGAAAGGTTCCCGCCTGGAGACCTGAACCGAACTTCCACCGCAATAACGAGTTGCGCTAAAGCAAGAGCAGGAAGTGCGAGTCAATTCTTCCCACGCCGCGGGTCGTTCTCGGGCCAGATTCCGATCTCCTTGTAAAACTTCTCCGCCCCGGGATGAAACGGCACGCCGGAGTAGCGGGCGGCGTTGTCTTCGCGGATGAAGTTGAGTGAGCCGTGGGCTTCCGCAAGTCGCTTGCGGTTCTCCCACAATGTCTTGGCCACGTGGTAAATGGTGTCGTCGTCCATCGCCGCGCTGGTGATCACGTGCATCGAGCCGACGCTCAATCCCGCGAATGGCGCCTTTAAGTCTCGATATGTTTTCGATTCATCGGCCTCGGGGTCGTCGGCGTCGAAGGCGGGCAGCGTGATCGGGTCGAAGAACGGGTATTTCTCGATGAGCCGCTCGCGGGCCGCCGCGTCGAACGGGATGAAAACCACGTCCATCGTGCTGCACGCCTGGACGATGCTCGACGTGGGAAAGGCGCCGCCCAGGAAAACGGCGTCGGCCGAGCCGTCCGCCAACAGGTCCACCGTTTGCGACTGCCCGGCGTTGAGCTTGTCGAGGTCTGCGAGCGTCAGGCCGTGCTCCTCCAGGATGGGGCCGACAAACATTTCGAAGCCGGCGCCGGCCGGGCCGATCACGACGCGCTTGCCCCTTAAGTCGGCAATCGTTTCGATACCCGTTCCTTGCTTGGTCAAGAACATGGCCACGTTGGGGGCGATGGTGACCACCGCGCGGATGTCGTATTTCTTGCCCCAGCCCGACTCGCCGCGATAGGCGTAGTAGCTGATGGCGGAGTTGGACATGCCGAGTTCGATCTCGCCGGCCGCCAGGCGGCGGATGTTTTCTTGAGAGCCCTTCGTTCCGTTGGCCTCGGCCTTGTGCCAGGGGTTTTCGTCGGCGTGCTTCTCAAGCTGCTGCTGGATGGCGTTGCCCACCACGAAGAACGTGCCGCCGGTGGGCGCCGTGCCGATGGTGATGTACTTGCCCCCGCCCGACCCGCTACCCGCCCCGTCCGGCTTGGGACATCCGGCGACAAGCAGCGGCAAAGTGATTACGCACAGGGCGCGACCGCAGCGAAGCCACGTGGCGGTCAGCGCGTGTTCCGGATTTCGTCTCGGCATCGGACCTCCTCTCAAAACGGCAAGATTTCCGGGGCGTTCAAGAAACCCCGTGATCGGGGTTGTCTACACAACAGGCCAACCGCGTACCGCGCAATCATTTGTAACAACAATACGGGAGTTGACCAGGGAGTCCAGTGTCGGGGGCCGAGAAAAGGGAAGGTTCTCCTTCGTTTGGCGGGTCGCCCCGACGCCGAGATCTCGTTACGCTACCGGACATGGCTGAGCCATCCCCCGACCGCGTTCAAATCGTCATCCCGGCCCGGCTGGCTTCCACCCGGCTGCCGCGGAAGATGCTGCTGGCCGACACCGGCCGCCCGCTGATCCAGCACACCTGCGAGGCGGCGGCCCGCTCGCGGCTGGCCGGCGGTGTGCTCGTCGCCACCGACAGCGAAGAGATCGCCGCGGCCGTGCGGGCCTTTGGAGGCCAGGCGCGGCTCACCGACCCGCACGCCGCCAGCGGGACCGACCGTGTGGCCGAGGTCGCCGCCGCGATGCCCCAGATCGACATCTTCGTCAACGTGCAGGGAGATGAGCCGGAGATCCACGCCGCGACCATCGACGCGGCCATTGGACTGTTGTCGCGGGAGCCGATGGCCGCGATCGCGACGGCGGTCACGCCGATCCGTGAGGCCGAAAGCCTCCGTAATCCGGCGTGTGTGAAGGTCGCGCTCAGCCACGCGGGCCGGGCCCTTTACTTCAGCCGCAGCCCTATTCCGTTTCCGCGGGACGCCGCCGACGACGCGGCCTTACGCCGGCTGCTCACCACCGATCCGCCCGTGTTTCTCAAGCACGTCGGATTGTACGCCTATCGCCGCGAGTTTTTGCTGCGGATGCGCGAATTGCCGCCTTCGCCGCTGGAAGACCTCGAGCGGCTCGAACAACTCCGCCCGCTGCAAGCCGGAGCGGCGATCTTCGCCGCTGTTGTAAAAGAACACGCGGCGGGCATCGACACGCCGGCCGACTACGCGGCGTTCGTGCGGCGATGGAGCGACCGCCATGAAGCGTGATTTCCGCGGCACGATCCCAATCGTCCCCATCACGGCGAAACCGCAACCAGGCGGCGTTGATTTCGGGAAACCTCTTTGCGACGCCATTCAGAGATCGTCTTGCGTTTCCCGATCCCTCGCCTCCGCATGCAGGCGGGCTTCGACGAGTTGGCCTACGCCGCCCGCGATCAGCAGGCCCAGGCAGAAAAGCAAGAAGGCATAGCCTGCGAAGGCGCCGGGGCCCAGCGTGGCAAACAGGATGACCGATCCCGCGCCGCCCACCGTGGCGGCGATGACGCTGGCGACGGTAACGCTCTGAAGCTGCCGCGTGGTTTCGCTCTCGCTTCGCCGCCGGCACGAGGCCATGCCGCTGAAGAAGCCCAGCGGGCCCGCCCCGGTGGCGAGCGTGGCGGCGTAGGCGATCAGCGCCAGCGCCGCCGCGGCAAGGACGACGATGCTGCTCACGGCTTTGGCGTTTCGATCGCGAACAGATGCGTGCGATTGGCGATAAACAGCGTGCCGTTGGCGACGATCGGCGTGCTGTAGACCGAGTTGTACATGTTGATCTCGCCGAGAGCCGGGGTGTCATCGACCACGGCCTTCGAGCCGTCGCGGGTGTGCGGGAAGATCGCCACGTCGCCGTCTTCATCGCCGATGAACACGCGGCCGTCGGCGATCAGCGGCGAACCCCACGCGGCCGCGAACATGTCGTAATGCCAGAGCTGCTGGCCGGTTTGGGCGTCCACCACGTGCAAGATGCCGCTGAAGTCGGCGAGGTAGAGGATGTCGTCCTTGATGGCCACGGTGCCGCAGGCCCGGTGCATCGTCTCCTCGAAGGCGACTTCGCCATCGCCGTCCACATCCTGCTCGCTGAAATGCCACACGGCGCCGCTGTTGGGGTTGGGAATCGCGACTTCCCCCTCCTCCTTGACGACCGCCTGAATGCGGCGATGCGGCAGGACTTGCGAGTGGTCGTCCGCTTTCACGGCGAGCGTTGGGCTGATGTCGCCACGGCCGGACGGATCGATGCGCCACAAGTGGCCGATCCCCTCGCCGTGCTCGGGATCCTGCCCCACCGCCACGAACACGTGGCCCTCGTAGATCACCGGCGTGGAGATGATATTGTTGCGGGTCCCCAGGCCGGATAGCTCCCAACGGCTCTCCTTGGGATTGCAGTCGAACTTCCACAGCAGTTCCGGGGCGCCGCCGCTGCCTTTGTTGGCCTTGAAGCTGTAGAGATAGCCGTCCCCGCCGGCGAAGATCACCTGCGGCTGGCCACCGAGGACGCCGGCCGCCGGCGACGACCACTGCCCGTGGACCACGGCGCCGCCGGGGCGGTTGTCGGTCCAATAGACCTCCTGCGTGTTCTTGTCGATGCAGAAGAAGCTGGGGGCGTCCGGGGCGGGCAGCTTTACGTGGGATTCATCGACGCCGTTGCCCGTACAGACGAAGAGCAAATCGCCGTACGCCGTGACGGAGCAACTGCACATGTTGTGCTGCGAGACGCCGAAGGCCTTCATGAAATCGAAGACCCACACCACGTCGGCCTCGCCCTTGTCGGCCACTTTCTCTTCCGTGAAGGGGCCGTCGTTTTCGCCGTCGTCAAAGCCTTCGGTGTCGAGGCAGACGACTTCTCCCCGGCTGGTGACGTACCAGAGGCGTTCGCCCTCGACCAGCGGAGCGCAACAGATGCCCTGCATCGGCCAGTCGTGCACGCGGCCGGTCTTCAGTTTGCGGCTGGAATGCTGCCACAGGAATTCGCCGTCGCTCTCGCGGAAGCAGGCGAGCACTCCGAGATCGACCGTCGGCGGAAATCGATCGAGATATCCCGCGGCGTTGTTGGTGCCGACATACACCTTGCCGTTGGCGACCACCGGGTTGCCGTAGGTCTGGCTGCCCAGCCGGGAGACCCACTTGACGTTTTCGGCGATCTCCTTCTGCCACTCGCCCAGCGTGCCGTCGTCGTTGCGGGCGAATTTTCCGATCTCCCAGGACTCGGGCAGGTTTTGGGCGAAGGGGACGTTGTTGCGGACAGAGGTCCCGCCCCACTGCGGCCAGTCGAACTCGCCGACGCCGACCATCACCGCTACGCCGGCGGTGTCGATCAGGGGGTTACGTTTTTTTTTGCGGCGTCGTCGGCGGGCGGCTCGACGTCCGCCTCCTCGGTCGCTTCTTCGGCGTCGCCGATTGCCTCCTCAATGGCGTCGGCGGCGTCGTCGGTTGCATCCGCAGCGTCTTCGGCGGCTTCCTCGGTCGCGTCCGCGGCATCGTCGATCGCCTTCTCAACAGCGTCTGCGGCATCGTCGGCGGCCTCACTCGATTCCTCTTTCGCTTCATCGAGCGCGTCCGCGGCGTCTTCCGCGGCGTCTTCCATCGATTCCTTCAAGGCGTCCGCCGCTCCTTCGACCGATTCGCCCGCTTCGCCGGCGGCTTCCTTTCCCTCTTCCACCAGACCGGAAGCGGCGTCGAACACGTCGTCCTTCAGTTCGTTGTCGGGGTCGGTGACCGAATCGTCACCGTCGACGGGTGCGTCATCCACACCCTCGGCTTCGGTCGCGGGGTCGGCGACCACAGATTCGGTGGAGTTACCGCCATCGTCTCCGCTTTCTTTCGGCGGCATGCAGCCCAGCGGGGCCGCGATGCAGGCCGACAACGACAACACGGCAAGCCAAAACCAATTCGCAGCTTTCATCTTACGTACTCCCTGCAAAGCAAGTGGTTGGGGGAAAGGGTACAAACACGAGGGCCATTGTTTCCAATCCCCTCTGGGCAAGCCCTCAGGTGTCATCTTGAGGCGTCATTGTAACCTCTGCACGGGCGCCCCGCTACGGGCGTAGTCCGGCGGGTTCCCGACGCAAGCCGACGCATGGACTTCCCTTCGTCTCTCGAATGATACGGTCACCGTTCATGCAGTTCAACTTGTCGCCCAAGCCGAGCCGCGCCCGTCAGGAAGCGGCCCCCGCGTCCGTTAACCCTGCTGCGGCCACTCCCTTGCGGTCGTGGCTCAGTGTCGGTCGCGGGGAAGGGGTCGGGAGTCTTTTTCGGCCCAACCGTTTCGCCCGTGGGACTTCGACGACCGAAAAAGACTCCCGACCCCCTCGCGCCGGATGTCACTCATTGGCCGTCACCGAAAGATTGTCGATGAAAATCTCGGCGTTTCGGGCGTTACCGAACAGGCCCGGGGCCCCTTCGCGGTTGGGGGCCGCGTCCTCGGCGGTGAGCATCCAGTGTTGCGGCTCCGGCTTGTCCCGCGGCCAGACCTTGCCCTTGAGAACCGCCTTGTTCTCGTGGTTCTCGCATCGCATTTTGACGGTGTGCCACGTGCCGGCTTGCCACGGGTAATCGATTTCTCTGGCGATGCGCAGCTCCGCCGCCCAGGTGCGAATTTGAAGCTGCTGTTTGGCGCCGAGCAGGTCGATCACGTATCGCTGGCCGATCAGTCCCATGTCGGGCAGGTCGCCGCTCTCGGTCTTCTCGGCCATGAAGTCGGCCTGGATGGTGTAGTCCCTCAGATCGCTGTGGCCGAGCCAGCCGCGGCTGCGGGCGCCCTTGGGAATGTCGGTGATCTTGACCAGCGCCTTGTTCCCGTCGAGTTGGCGGACCTGGTTCCGGTAGCGGACGCCGACGAAGGTAATCGGCGGTTCGCCGTAGCCTTGTTCCTCGTTGATCGGAATGTTTTCAAAATCCCATTTCCAGGGCAGATCGGGAGCGATGCGGACGCGGGCCGTCCCGGCGACGTCGCCGACGGCGGCGCGCACGTAGGCGGCCTGATGCGCGGCGTCCGCGGCGGCGACGAACGTTCCCTCGCCATCGATTTCGCCCTTGCCCTCGACCGTGAACACCGGTTGGGCGCTGGCCGGTGGTTCGACGCGTTGGCCCCGGTTGTTGAAGAGCCGCACTTCAAAGGCCACCTTCTCGCCGGGCTTGATGAGCGCCTCGGCGGGAACCAACTGCACATGGGCGACGCCGGGCGACTCGCCGACCGGCGGCTCTTGCCGCCGCTCGGGCAGGCCGGTAAAGCCGCTTTCCGCCTCGGGGTCGGCGATGCAGATCAGCCGCAGGCTGGTGGGAATGTAGACGCGGCCGTGGGAGGCGATGGCGGAGCCGTCCGCGGTTTCGCCGCGCTCGAGCCGGCTCCGCATCAGATAAGCGACCTTGCCCGTCTTCTCGTCGATGGAAAGCACGTAGCTTCGCCCGTCGGCGGTGATGATGTAAATTTTGCCGTCCGCGTACAGCGGGCTGGCCCGTTGCGCCGTGCCCAGCGGGAACCGGTCGACGATCATCTCACCCGTGTCGCGATGAACGACGTACAGCTTGGCCCGATCATCGACAACGACGAGTTTGTCGCCGCCGACCACGGTGGGCGACGCCTTGCCCGCCATGAGCTGCGGGATGATCCACTTCTCGGCCTTGTCGGTGAGGTCGCCCGATTTCGTTCCGTCGATGGCGGCCAGGGCGCCCATCAGCGTGCCGCGGAAGTTTTCCTCGCTGTGGCCGGCGTAAACGGTGTCTTCGACGATCAGCGGCGCGACGTTGATGCCCCGCCGCGAGAAGTGGTATTGCCACAGGGGAACCCCCGTCCGCGGTTGAAAGGCCCACACGTCGCCGTCCCCGCACGATTCCACCAGGGCCAGCCGGTCTCCCAGCAGCTTGATCGACGGGGCGCTGTAGGTAGTGTCGTCGGGCAGCAAAGTCGTGCTTTGGATCCAGACGACTTCGCCGGTCCGCTTGTCCATCGCAATAAAACGGTGGGCCGGCTTCGCCATCTCGCCCCAGCCGATGACGATGGCGCTGGTAATCACCAGGTCTTCAAAAACGATGGGGAAATTCGTGCGGCCGCCATAGGTGGAGAGCGCGCCGAATTGCTCGTGCAGGGGGACATACCAAATCCGCTCGCCGGTGGCGGCGTCCAAGCACACGAAGTGCCCGCATACGCCGTTGGCGTACACGCAGCCGGTTTCCGGGTCGCCAACGACGGACGACCACGCGACCCGCTCTTTGGGCACATCCGACGTGTAGACGTTGAAGCGGTGTTCCCACTGCGTCTGGCCGGTGGCGGCGTCGACGCAGACCACCTTCTCGCCTTCTTCGCTCGTGCCGGGCCTGTCGCGGCAAAGCGTGTAGAGCCGACCGTTCATCACGATCGGCGTGCTGCGGCTGCCCAAATCGTCCCGCTTCCAAACCACGTTGCCGCCGGGGCCTCCGTCGGGATCGTACCCGGCCGGAAGGCCGGTTTCGCGGCTCGCCCCGTTCATCTCTGGCCCGCGCCAGTAGGTCCAGTCGCGCGGGTCGGGCTCCGCGGCGAGGACGTGCGCGGCGGTGGAAACGGCAACGGCGAGAACGAAAAGGAATCGCGAGAATCGGTGGGGCGTCATGGGGGCTTCCAAATGTGGGCTCCAGGGGGATTTTCTGCAATCTTAGGAGCCGGACCGTCATTTTCCAAGCGACGGGCTTTCTGACCGATTCCGGCAAAGCGAGGCGGGCTTATCAGCATTCGCGCGGATCGCGGGCCGATTGCGGCGTGCGTTTTCCGTACTACAATGATGGTCGGTAGGTAGGTATTGCGCCACGAGGCAGGAATCCGCCTCTTCTCATGTTCGAACCACTGCTGCTCTTGATTGCCCTCTTTCTCCTGGGGGCCGTGGTTTTAGGCCCGATCTTTGCGGCCGTCGCCCTCTGGCAAGTGACGTCGCTGCGGCGGCGAATCGAGGAAGTCGAACGGCGTTGGGGTCCGCGGTCGCCCGACGCCAGGGCCGGGGCTTTTGAGGGCGAAGCCGCTCAGCCCGGCGCTCAACCAACCCGGACGCCCGCGACATCCCCAGAGCCGGCGGAGGAGATCGCGACCGCCGAACTCGCGGACGGTCCTCCCAGCGAAACGCGGGAGGACGCCCGCGCGGGCTGGGACTGGGAAGTCTTCCTCGGCCGCAGCGCCCTGGGGTGGACCGCCGTGGTCGCGCTGCTCTTCGGCGTCGCCTTCTTCTTGCGATACGCGTTTGAGAACGAGTGGATTGGCCCGCGGGGACAACTGACGCTCGGCGCGATGGGCGGGGCGGTCCTGGCGACCCTCGGCGCCTGTTACGCCCGCCGCGGATTGATCGTGCTGGCGCAGCTCGCCATTTCCGCCGGGCTGCTGCTTCTTTATCTTACCGCCTATGCGTCCTTTGGCTTCTATCGCGTGGTGGATCAGCCGATCGGGGGCGGGTTTCTCGCGCTGATCGTCGTCGCGGGGGGCGTGCTCGCGGTCGTCCTGAACGCCCGCGCGATTGCGCTGATGACCGTGTTGGGTGGTTTGCTGGTTCCGCTGCTGATGGCCACGGTGGAGGATCAGCATGTTTCGCTTTTCATTTATCTGGCGGCCCTGTTTGGCGGCGCGACGCTGGTTGCGTATCGCCGCGATTGGCCTTCCGTGGCGCTCGTCGCGCTGCTGGGCGTGCATGGCGAGTTCTGGTTGTGGTTCGGCGAAGCGTACCACCCGGAAAAATTGGCGGCGGCCGCCTCCTTCCACGGCGCGCTATTCCTTTTGGGGCTGGCGCCGTGGGCGATTGGGTTTCTGATTCGCCGCCGCCGGGCGGGCTGGGTCGACCTGGCGCGGGCGGTGATCGCGGCCTATCTCGCGTTTCTTGCCGGATACGTGCTGATGGGCCACGACTACGACGCCTGGCGGGGCACGTTGGCGGTGGCGTTTGCCGTCGTGTACCTGGGTCTTGCCCGCGTTTCGTTGGCGCAGGCGCCGCAGGACCCGCGGCAGACGATGGCCATGCTGGCGATCGCGGTGGGCTTCGCCGCCATCGCCATCCCCATTCAGGCGGATGCCCGCTTCGTCGCTCTGGGCTGGGCGGTGGAGGCCCTGGCCCTGTGGTGGTTCGCGTGGGAGATCCGCCGGCGGGCGCCCCTGCTCGTGATGGCCGCGATCCTGATCGCTATCGCCCTGTTGCGGACCGCGCTATTCGATACGCCAAGCCTCCCACGGGAACCGTTTACACCAATCTTCAACGGCTACGCCTTGCCGGCGATTCTGGTCGTGGCCTGCCTGATCGCCGGCGTTTTCGTTGCGATTCACCATTTGCAGCGGGGTGGTAAGACGCTTCCCTTGCCCGCCCGGACGCTGGTCGGGCTCTCGGGCGTCCTTGCGACGGTGGTTCTGTTGTGGGTTCTCTCGATCGAGACCTACGGCTACTTTTCCGCCTACGCCGCGCTGCCGGAAACCCCGCCGGAAATCGCCCTGCGGTGGCGGTGGTTCGGCCAGCTCGCCCTGACCGCTCTCTGGGCGGTTTACGCCACCGCCGTGCTGATGATCGGCTTCGCGCGGCGGCGGCCACAGCTCCGCTGGACCGCTCTGGGCGTGTACGCCCTGACCATCGCCAAGGTCTTTCTGTTCGATATGGCCGGGTTGGACGAGTTGTACCGGGTCGGGGCGTTTATCGCCGTGGCGGCGCTGCTGGCGTTTGCGGCCAGACTGTACCAGCGGTTGGAGGTCGCCGCGAGGCGGACGGAGTCCCAACGATGGGCGCCATTTGCCAAACATCCGGAAGATGAATCCTGAAATCCAAGACCCATGAGAAGCCACCATGCCAAGCAAACATGACGTTCGACACCGCCGGATGATGCGAATCGCGGTGGCCACGCTCGCGTTCACGCTTCTCGCCGGGTACGCCCGCGGCCAACAGGCCGACGACTCCGAACGGCGGATTCGCTGGCGGTATTTTGCCGAAGTCCCGTTGAAAACCGAGGCCGTAGCGGGCCGGTACGACTTCGTGCTCACCCCGCCGGTGTTCGACGGGGCGCGAGTCGATCTGGCCGACTTGCGGCTGTATGACGCGAAGCGGCGGGAAATCCCGTATGCCCTCCGCGTCCGCCGGCCGGTCGTCCGACGCGAAGAGCGGAAGGCGACCGAGTTCAACCGGGCCACGCTGGACGACGGCGCTCGCCAGGTGACGCTGGAACTTTCCGACCGGGAGACCGCCGAGCACAACCAGGTGGACGTCCACACCACAGGGGCCGATTTCCGCCGCCGCGTCCGCGTCGAAGGAAGCGACGACGGGACCAACTGGAAGACGCTCAACGAGGCATGGTTGCTGGCCTTTCAAACCGACCGCGCCGACTTCACCCATTTCCACGTCGATTATCCGCACGCCCGGTACCGCCACCTGCGGGTGACCGTCTGGCCGGACGCCGCCGCGGAATCCGAACCCAAGTTCGAGATTCGCGACATCGGCGTGCGTTACCGGGTTCGCCACGCGGGCGAAATCGTGATCCGCGAGGCCGGCCTCGGCCACCGCCAGCCGATGCCGACGGACAACGGGCCTGGTTCGATGTGGCTGATCGAGTTGGGCGGCGTCGGCGTGCCGGTGAGCGAGCTGCGTGTGACGATCGAAGACGCCGATTTCGTGAGGGATTTCGTGATCGAAGCGTCCGAACCCTCGTCCGGCGGCGACGCATTCTATCCGGTCACGCGTGGTGTTTGGCGACGCAAGGCCGGGGCGGATTCCGGCGAGTTCGTCGCCAGCCTCGGCGAGGAAATCACCGCGCTTAGGCTGAAGCTCCTTGTCACCGATTACCGGAACCCACCGCTGAACATCACGTCGGCTCGGTATGCGGCGGCCGCCCGGCAAGTCGTTTTCACAAAAACCAAGGATGGAGAACCGCCCGCCGGGCCCGTGCGGCTCTATTTCGGCAATCCTGACGCCCGGCCTCCCCAGTACGACTTCGCCCGCAATCTACCGCCATCGCTCCCGACGCCGCCGGCGCGTCAAACTCTTCAATCGCGTCAGGAGAACCCCGAGTACGCGCTAAAGCCGCCGCCACTGACGGAACGGCTCCCCTGGCTGGTTCACGTCGCCCTCGGCGCGGCGATTGCCGTGCTCGCGGGGCTGGCCTTCAGTTTGGCCCGCGCGGCGCTGCGGCAGGAACGGGCCGCGGCCGCCCGGGAGTAACCACGCCGCCGCGGCGCCGCCCGCGATCGCCGGCCTCCCCTTGCTGACGCGCGTCGCCGCAAGCAGGTAGAATCCAAGCCAGCGACCATCCATTGGCGGGGCGTTTCCGCCGGTTTCCCCGTAACCAACAACTGCCGATGCTGCTTCAGCGCGTTGACCGACATATCGCCACCATCCTCAGCGATTTCCAGCAGGCCCGTGAGTTGTCCGATCATTGGCGGAACGAGCGGCTGGCCGAGGTGCTCCTCTGGGCCGCGCTGGATGAGCGGCTTGCGGCGCTGCGAGAAGACAACCTTATCGAAGAGTTCCCGCGGCAGATCGGCACACGGCTTTGGAACGCGGCCGGCGAGGAATTCATGGCCAAGGGCTGGCTCTGCCGGCGGGCCTACGAAAAACCCCGCGGTTACCCCGGCGACTACGCTCTGCTGGGCGCCATCGTCGAGCAAACGGTGACCGACGATCCCTGTGGACAACACTTCGACCGCTACTTCCTGCATCAGGCGGCGCCCCTGGCGGTGGTCGCCCGCACCCGGCTGGCGACCCAGGTCATCGTGGCCGAGGCCATGACGCGGTTTGCGGCCAGCGGACGGCCCGAGCCGCTGCACGTGATGAGCGTGGGAAGCGGCCCGGCACTGGAGTGCGTCGCCGCGATCGAGGCGCTGCCTCCGGAGAACCGAGACAAGCTGCAATTCACCCTGGTCGATTTTGATCCGGAAGCGCTGGATGTCGCCTCAGCGAACCTGACGAGCCTGCTGCCCGCCGAGCGAGTCCAAACGGTTCAGTGCGCCGCCACCAAGATCGCCGCGCGGCCGAAGCTGGCCGAGAAGTTTCCGACCGGCGATTTGATCATCTGTACGGGGTTGTTCGACTACTTGGACGACGCAGCGGCGGCGGCCATGCTGGCGCTGTTTTGGAAACGATTGAACCCGCGCGGGCGAATGCTCGTGGGCCAGTTCGCCCCGCACAACTCCACAAAAATATTTATGGAGTTTGTGACCGCGTGGTACCTGACGTATCGGACAACGGAGGAATTGTCGCTGCTCGTCCAGGGCGCCGGCATTCCCCGCAACGCCTGCCGCATCACCAGCGAGGCCACGGGGGTCGATCTGTTCATCGACGCGCGGAAGCCATAGTCGCCTTTCACATCGTCGCCTTTCGCTCCGCGAATGGACGGGACGCGGGTACCCGGAGAAGCCCGAGGGGGTCGGGAGTCTTTTTCGGCCAACGTGTTCTCAAATAGGTTGCCGGTCGGACCGAAAAAGACTCCCGACCCCCTTTCCTCCCTCCGGCGCCGATTCGCGGAGCGAAACGCGACTATTTGACCGGCGTTCCGAGCTCGTCCGTCACCCGCAGGTTGAACCGCCACTTGTCGGCCCAGGGGTCGGTCTGTTCGTTTTGGCAGATTTTTACCAGGATGGCATTCTCTCCCTTTACCAACTCTCCCTTGCAAACGTACTGGTCGAATTGCTCACCGGCGTGATACACCTCGTTGGCGCCGAGCAACGCGCCGTTGAGCCAGACCTTGTTGGCGTTGTAACTCGACAGCCGCAGTTCCACCCTCTGCGGTCCTTCCGACGGAAACACCGCGCGGGCATACGCGACCACGCCCTTCTGCTTGCCGAGAATCGCGTTGAATTCGACGAGCCCCATTGCGTCTTTCGCCGTGATCGAGCGCCATTGCACATCTTTGTTCTTCCCGTGATAGGCCGCGTCGGCGTCGAATTCCGCTTCCGGCGGGTAGGCTTTGGCGAAGCCCACACCGTTCACGTTGTCAAACGGGCCGACCACCTTCCACGTGGTAATGAATCCCAGCGTCTTGGCCAGATCGATCTTCTCTCCCAGCGATTCCAGGCCGGCCTTCGCGGCGTCGATTTGATCCAAATCGCGGGCGGCCAAGAGGGCGGTTTGCCATTGGCGGCGGGCTTTGGCCTTGAGATCCTGCGTGAAGGCGGCGTCCGCCGATGGATCATTTTCCACTTCCTTCAGCTTCACCGCCGCGGCCGCCGCGGCCGTCAAAAGAGCCGCGACCGCGTCCCGCCGCAGTTCCAAGCTCGGGTCGTGCAGAAAGCCCGGCAGCAGTTCGTCTGCCTTTTGCGGGTCCGCCTCTTTGATGATCTCGTAGGCCATCCGGCGGCCGTGGGGATTGTGATCGGTATCGTGCAGGTAGGCGAGCAGCGCGGCGAGCGGCGGCTTTTCACCGTTTTTGCGCGCGCGAATCACCATTGCTTCGGCGGTGGCCCGCAGCCAGTTCGCGGCGATGGGATTGGCGCCGTCCAGGGCCGCCAGAATTTTCGGAATCGCGGCGGTCGGGGCCCTTGCAACAATCGGATACGCCTTGACCGCGGCGGCATGGCCCTCTCCTCCACCGCGCACGGCTCTTAGCGTGGCGAGGGCGTCGGCGAATTCCGGCTGATCCGCAGCGAACGAACTACTGGCGGCGGCCAGCCCGATGAGGGCGGCAAGCAGTTCCACGATTGTATAGCGAAGGCTTTGCGTCATGGCGGTTCCGGACGGAACCGTTGCCGAGCCGCGACCGTGAGGGAGCGGCCGCAAATCGACACTGAGCCACGACCGTGAAAGAGTGGCCCGCAAATCGACACTGAGCCACGACCGTGAGGGAGTGGCCCACCGCAGGTTTGACGGGCGCGGCTCGGACGAACGAGAGCCGATGCCGACCGGCGACCGCGAGGGAGCGGCGGATGCGGGCAGCTTCATCCGGTGATTTCCTCGTGCCATCTCCCAAGAACAATGGACCGAACGCCACGCGCGCTTCGCCCGCGTCAACGGCCCCCACCAGACACAGGTGAAACACAGCAATGCCGTCGCGCCGGAGGTTGGTTCGGGAATCGTGTAGATCCGCAGGTCGTCGAAAAACGCCTCCTCCAGCGCAGTGTCGTTGTCTGCCTGGACGTGCAGACTGAAGGAATCGAGCGTGGTCGCGGTCGTCTCGATCAGGTGCGAGGCGGCATACGCATCATCGACAAAGAGGCTCACCACGGCAAACGTCCCGTCCGCGTAGTCCAGGCTGACTCCCAGCGTTCGCTCCGTATCCCAGTCGTACACGTTCGGCGACAGATTCCGTGGACCGGCGGCTTGATCGTCTCCGAACAGCGCGCTGCCGGCCATGTATTCGCTCAGGGCGCCGTCCATCGCGTCCATGGTGCCGCTGCGAAGGGTGCGTCCCAGCAGCCGCACGCCGACCAGACCTCGCTCTTGCCCGCGACGCAGGTCGACTTCCACGAATTCCCCCACGGCCAGTCCCCGCCCCAGGGCGCTATCGTGCGTCAGGTCGAGCGTCGCGTAGGCCAAATCCCAGCCGCCGTTCGCGGCTGTGTCGGCGCGAAGCCGCAGTTCGCCGCTCCCCACGGTGATATCACCGCTGGGCCCGCCGCTGCCGGATAGTTCCAGCGACCACGGATCGCCAAGCGACGTCTCGAACGTCTCCTCGTAGGAGAGGACAAGCGAATCCTTCATCCCGGCAGCCGGGGCGCCGCCGTCGGGCAGCTCGCGGTTGAACAACCGCAGATTGTCGTAGGTCGCCAAGGGTGTGTCGCCCGTCACGCCGCTCTTCTGAATCAGCAAGCTCGCGGTAGGGCCCACGTGGTCGATCACCGCGGACTCGAACGTCGTGTTGTATTGATGCTTGATATAGACGGCCGCGCTGTTCTTGCCGTCGCCGTCGGGATCGCCGAGATACAACACGGTGTAGCTGCGTTCGAGTTTGTAAGTAATCTGGGCGGAGCCCGTGCCATCCCGGTGTGCGTTCACTTCGAAATAGCCGCTCTGGTTTTGAGCGACCGGGCCGCCGGGGTCGGAATGCGGGTAGCTGTACTGCACGTCGTTGACGCCCAGACTGCCGCCCACGCGGTAGGGGCTCGACGCATCCTTCGCCATGCCAATATCCGCTTGGAAGAAGGATCCTGGCGTAAACGCCGTTGAGAAGAGGGCAGGGACCGTCGTAGCCCCCGCCCCCGACCAGTTGGCGCCTTGCGTTCCGGGAATCTGGACCTGGAGCTTGTTCGCCACAATCCCGACACTCGACCCGGCCGGCCCCTCGACGGCATAATTCGGCCCCAGATCGGCGCGGTCGAAGTCATCGAAGAAGGTCGTCGCGCACCGGCCGCGGTTTGTGCCGGAAACGGTCGTTAGCGTCGCGAGCGCGACCGCCACGGATGCGATACGTAGCCGCATAGGTCTCTCCCCGCGCGGAAGCAGCCCCCAACGATCGCAAGCAATGACGACAGCCTTGAGTCTAATCTCCCCGTCCGAGATTGCAAGGGTTTGACGACCGAGTGGGCGGCCTGGTTTTCTGGCCAGCAGGTGAAAGCCACCTTTCGCGAAGCGAAACGCGACTATACCGCCTTGCGCGTCGGTTGCGGCGCCGGCTCGGTGTCGTTCACCACGTCGAACTTGACCGTGCCGCCCACGGGGCCGCGGCGTTCTTGCAGCAGGCCCCGGGGGTTGCTCTGCATGAACGCCAAGCAGTGCGCCGCCGGGCCGGTCGAGAAGTCGCGGGCAAGCCGCTCCAAAATCTCTCGCCGCGGCAGACCGCTGCGGAAGATGAGACGGTAGACCTGCTTGAGTTGTCGCAGGTCGCTGGCCGTATAGCCGGCCCGCCGCAGGCCGATCGTATTCAGCCCGACCACCTTGTTCGACATGCCGTCCACCGTGACGAACGGCAGCACGTCCTGCTTGACGGCCGACTGCCCGCCCACCATCGCGTTGCGGCCGACGCGGCAATGCTGATGCACGCCCACGGCGCCCGACAGAAACGCCCGGTCTTCGATCGTCACGTGGCCCGAGAGCATCACGTTGTTCGCCATGATGGTATGGTCGGCGACGCGGCAGTCGTGGCCGACGTGGGTATTGACCATCAGGAAGTTGTGGTTGCCGATCACCGTTTGCTTGCCGGGCTCCAGTGCGACGTGCAGGGTGCAGTGCTCGCGGAAGATGTTGCCATTTCCGATCACCAAGTCGCCCAGGGGGGGCTGCGCCTTGATGTGCTGGGGCGTCCCGCCGATCACGGCGCCCTCGTGAACGCGGTTGCCCTCGCCCATGGTGACGCCGGGGTGAATGACCGCGTGGGAAAGCAATTCGCTATCGGCGGCGATCGTGACGCCCTTGTGGACCACGCAAAACGGACCGATGCGGACGCCGCTGCCAAGTTCCGCTTGGGGGCTGACGACGGCGGTGGGATGAATGGAAGACACGCGGCGAGACCTTGAGTTGAAAAGCCACGCGAGCCGCGTCTGCCCCGCGGCGCCAGCCGCAGCGGGCGGTCCCGGCGCACAGTCCGGGAAACTCGCGGCGAAATCTTAGAAAACCAAGAAAAGTGTGGCAACGCCGGTTTTGGCCTCACCCAGCCTTGCGAGTCGGCATTTCCCGCGGACGAAGCACCGCCGGCAGTTGGTCGAAACGGTCGAGATAGGTGTCGGCCTGGGTGTCGGCGTCGTAGTTAATGGCGATCGTCGCCAGGCCCACGGCCCGCGCTCCGCCGATCTCGGTCGGACGATGCCCCACGTACGCCACTTCATGGGCGGGCAGCGCCAAGCGGTCGATGGCCGCCGCGTAGCAACCGGCGTCGGGCAGCGCGGCGCCCAAATCGCACGAGCACGCCAACACGCGGAAATACTGCTTCAGTCCATGTCGCTGCAAGCGGGCCGACAGATCCGCGGCGGAACTCGATGTATTGCACAAGACGCCCAGCGACAGCCCCGACTGCGTCAGCCGGGCCAACGTGGCCGCCACACCGGGGAACGGCCGATCGCGATCCAGCCCCGCCAGATAGCGGGTCTGCCCGGCCGCCTGCACTTCATCCACCTGGGCATGGCTCATGCCCGCCGCCACCAGGAACCGCCGGAGCGCTTCCCAGTATTCGATCTGGCCACTGCATACCCGGCCCAGCCAGTCGCCTTCCCAGGCGCGGTAAAAAAGCCGATACCGCGTATTTAGCCCCATCCGCGTAACCAGCTTGAACAGCCATACCCGCCATTGGAAGCCGTCGTAGATGACGTTCTCAACATCAAAGAGCACGCCCGACTGGGGCGGCAGCGGCTTGGGGGGCGACGGCCGCGCCGCGCGCGCCGGCGGCAAACCGTCCATGCGGACCGACAGCCGGCGAGGCGTTGCCCAGCGGGGCCGAGGACCCGTCGCGGTGGGAGTGGCGGCCGAGAAAGCGGCCAGGCGAGGGAAACCGGCGGCCGCATCGCGGCCCAAAGACATAGCGCTGGCGTTCATCGGTACGCGATTCCTTTCTTGTACCGTGTGAAGCGATCAATCCAAAGCACGAATCCCGAAATCTGAAAACACAACCATTCGAATTCCGGATTTCGACTTCAGTAGCCCGCAGCCTCCACTGCGTTTAACTCCGCCATCCGCGACCGCAGCCGCGGCTGGTTCTCCAGCAAACCGGCGACTCTCCGCCAGTCCCATTCGTCGGGGTCCAGGGCGTCGAGAATCGTTTCGGTGTGATCCCAGTCCTCCTCACCTTGTATCGTCAATCGCAGATCGTCGCGGTCAAGCGGGTTGGGCAACGGCAAGTATTCCAACCGGAACTGATCGGAATACCGGCTGATAAATTCCGCGGGGGCGTCGCGGTCCGCAAAATCCCGCGCCATCGCATCCATCCGCCGCAGCGCCTCGGCCGAGATCCATTCCCCGGCCACGCCCAGCGGGATGGAAACGCATCCGCCCACGGGCATGTCGAAAGCATTGCTGCGATAGCTGAGATAATCGCACGTCGTTTGGCGAGCCTCCTGGCAAAGCCGGTCGATCAGCAGGCCGTCGACGAACGGGCTGCCCAGGGGCACGCGGACCAGGGCGTCGGCCCGATATTCCCCAGCCAATTCCAACAACCGCGACAGCCGGTCGGGCGCCTCGGAAAACAGCGCGGGAATATCGGGCGGCAGCGACCGCTGGAGGGCCCGCCCCGCGGACGTCTCTTCCAAGGATGCGACCACCCCCGTCAACTGGGCGGCCTCGGTCATGCGGCGGGCGACCCACTCGATCAGCGGTTTGCCCGCCAGCTTGCGGCCCCGCAAGGCGTCTCCGGCGAGGAAATCCCCGCTGTCGGAGAGTTGAGGATGGGCCCGATCCTGCCGCCGCACCGGGGTCCGCTCCGAAAGAGAAGCCCGTATGGGGGCCCGATTTGCCGCATTTCGGGACCGGCCAACCGTCGCCGCGTCCACTACGCCGATGAAGCTCAACATGGTTCCGCCTCAACCATCCGTTGCGCCGGGCGGAAGCAAGAACCACCGTGATCGCCTCCGCCTATCCCCTCGACGCGCAATGTATCGCGAAACACCGGCTGAGATCAATAGGAAAGCGGTTGGGAAAAACCAATCGCGAGCCAAACCTTCCGGCCAAGGGAACTACCCGTACTCCCAAAACCCACCGACGCGAGTAAAATGGAACTGGATGAAAGGCTTTTGCACCGTTCCCAAGGTGGAATTCGATGAGCGCCGCCGCAACCAGAGTCGAAGTGCATTACCCCGAATCGGATGGGATGCCGATGGCCGAGACTGATTTGCACCGCCGGTGGATGGTATGGCTGATCGATGCGCTGATGAGCCGCTACCGCGATCAGCGGGTCTATGTCAGCGGCGATCTTTTCGTCTACTTCGTCGAGGGCGACACGTCCCAAAGTGTCGCTCCGGACGCATTCGTGGTCCTCGACTGCGAACCTGGGGATCGCCGTGTTTTCAAGACCTGGGAAGAACAGCGGGTCCCCAACGTGGTTTGGGAAGTCACTTCCAAGCACACCGAGCGGGTCGACACGTATAAGAAACGCCTGCAATACGAAATGATCGGCGTGCCGGAAATGTTCTGGTACGATCCCACCTCCGACTATTTGCCGACGCCGCTGATGGGGTTTCGGCTTTCGGGCGAGGATGAATTGCGACGCCACTACGTGCGAATGGAACCCGACGCCCAAGGACGATTGCAGTGCCAGGAACTGGGCCTTTACCTGCAATTGAATCGAAGAAACGAGTTGACCATGACGGACGCGGCGACCGGCGAGCCGGTCTTGGCCGCGTATGAAGCCGAAGGTCTTCGTGCGGAGGCGGAATCTCGCCGCGCCGAGGCCGAAACCCGCCGCGCCGACGCGGCGGAGGCGGAGCTGGCTCGGCTTCGAGCGCAACTCCGGCAGCGCAGCGGCGACTGAAGTCTGGCGCCGCCTGCGGCCTCGGTTCGCTTCGTCGCGGCGACGCCCCAAGCGGCGGAGAGCCGAAAGCGGACGGCCGCCGCGGCGTGTCGGCCGCCCGCCCACTTTTCTTTACCCGAATTTTTTGACACGGCACAAATCTGACCTAGGTTTCATTTGCAGGGACGTGGCGAGGCGGTTGGCGGCGAATGCGGCCCGCCTTCTTGCCGGCCCTGCTGACAGCGATTCCGGTCGCCGTCATGGTCCTAGTTGAGACGGTTTTCCGGCTTTTTCGAAACGCTCGTTGTTTTCGGGAGAGCGGGCCGTTAGGCCTGCCGCCTCTCGTCCTCGAAAGGGCAAACCGGTCGCAAGGCCGGGACGCAAAGCCATTGGGCCGCGGCTAGCCGCGGTAGCCTGGCTGCCGAAGGGACGGCCGCCGAAACCGCAACCGTTTGCGGACGGCGCGAGTTCACTTGGGTACTGCTGCGACGAGGAGAGGCGACACGTGATTGGTTTCACCATGGGTTTCGTCCGGGCGCGTTTTGGCAGGCCGGCGCCGGGCATGCCCGGCGCGTAGCGCTTGGTCGGAATCCGTAACCTACGTTTTAACAGATGTCGCTTCGGCAGTCGGGATTCGAAGTGGGATTCCGGCGGCGACAACAAGCCACGAGGAGAGAATGATGAAGAATTTTGCCAAGAAGGTGCAGCGCTTCCTCGTATCGGAAGACGGCCCCACCGCGGTTGAGTACGCCGTGATGCTCGCCCTGATCGTGATCGTGTGCTTGACGGCCATTCAGGCCATCGGCACCAACGCCAACACCACGTTCAACGGCATCAGCAACCAGATCAGCAACGCCAACAGCACCGGCGGCCTTTCGTAGTCGCCGCCGCTGGCAAGCGTGCGGCGCTGCGACGCCCCACGCGTGCGTTCCACGGAAATTGGCCCCCTCGGCCGCCAAGGCCGAGGCGGGCTTTCCTCACGTAAAGACAGCCTGCCATGTTCTACGCCTTTCCCACAGAATCCATCGCCGACGCGTTCGAATTGCTGTGCTACGGTTTCACAGTGGCCGCAGCCGTGCTGAGTTACCTCGTAACATTGCGGCCGTAGTGTGGGCGGTTTCGAATTTCGGACATTTGGATTTGTTTCGAATTGCGAGATCAGGATTTCGGATTTCTAGAGTCATCTGAGCGCCGGGTTGGGAGATCTACCGTGTCCTTCACCGAAACCCTACGAACCCTGGCCGAGCATTGGCCCGTGTGGGTCGTGTCTGTCACCTTGATCGTGGCCGCCGTCATCGACGGCTGGGCCCTGAAGGTGCCCAACTGGATCACCCTGCCGATGATCGCCAGCGGTTGGATCTACAGCGTCGTCTGCGCCGCGCAGATGGATATGGTCTGGTACGAGGCCCTCGGCTGGAGCCTGGTCGGCACGGCCATCGGGCTGGCCCTGCTGTTGCCCGCTTACGCCATCGGCGGGATGGGCGCCGGCGACGTCAAGTTGCTGGCCGGCGTCGGCGCCTGGGTTCACGGCAAGCACGTCTTCTACGCCTTTTGCGTGTCGGCGGTGGTCGGCGCCGTGATCGCGGTGCTGATGGTCCTTGTCCGCCGGGCGTGGAAGAAGCACTCCGACCAGTTCTGGATGATCCTGGGCGAGATCATGACGATCCGTAACCCCGAGGCGCTGGCCAGCATCGCCGGCGAGCGGAAACCTTCGATGTTGCTTCTGCCGTACGGCATTCCCATCGCCATCGGCGCCATCATGTATTTTGCGTGGATGGGAATGCTTGTTTGACATTCAAAATCCGAATATCGAAATCCGAAACAAGACCGACACCTGACGACCGCGCCGCGGAGCCACTTCCATGAAATGTGAATCTGGGAAAAGCGAGCAAGCCCTGCCGGGGCAGCCCTGTAATCTGGATAAACCTTGCCGGTCGTACCGAAAGAAACGAAGGGGCGCCGCAGTCGTCGAGTTCGCGGTCGTTGCGCCGGTGTTCTTTTTGCTTGTCTTTGGAATGATCGAGTTCGGCCGGATGGTGATGGTCCAGCAGGTCATCACGAACGCCTCGCGGGAAGGCGCCCGTCGCGCGGTGCTCGACGGGGCGACCACCGCCGAGGTGACCGCCGCCGTGAATGATTACCTGACGACGGCGGGGATCAGCGGTGGGGACCTGGAAATAGCGGTCACGCCGAATCCGCCCAGTGACGCCGGTTTTGGCGAACCTGTGTCCGTTGCCGTCTCCGTGCCTTTCCATCAAGTTAGCTGGATTCCAACGCCAATGTTTTTGGGGGACACCCCGATGTCCGCCTCCACCGTCATGCGGCGGGAAAGCGTGCAGTAAAGGCGGAAGGCGGAAATCCATGTTTAGCCGCGACGCCGCAGGCTCGCGAAACAAAAAACCGTTTAGCCGCGACGCCGCAGGTTCGCGAAACGACGTCGAAAACCGAAAATCGGAAGTTCCGTTCCAGGAAAACGAAGCGCCCTGCAGGGTAATCCCATGAAGCCGAAAACGCTGATCCTGGTCATCATCGCCCTGGGCTGCGGGCTGATCGCGTCGATCGGCATCAGCCAGGTCATGCAGAACCGCGGCGCCGAGACGCCGCAAGGCGCCCAATCGGTCGATGTCTTCGTGGCGACCCAGCCGGTCAGCATCGGCGACGAACTCACCCACGAGATGATCAAACTGGAATCGTGGCCGGCGGACAAAGTTCCCCCGGGGGCGATCGGCGCCATTGAGGACGTGGAAGGCCGCCGGGCCCGGCAGCGACTGTACGCCGGCGAGCCGATCATCGAAGACAAGCTCATCAGCGGCAACAGCCTGGGCGGGGCCAGCGAACTGATTCCCCCCGGCTACCGCGTGGCCACCGTGCCGGTGAGCAACGCGGAACTCGGCGGCCTGCTGCTGCCCGGCGACCGGGTCGATGTCCTGTGCTACCTCCGCAAGAGCTGCGATATCCGCGAGACCCAAACCAAAACCGTGCTGCGGAATGTGAAGGTGTTTGCGGTCAATGACAAGATCGACCGAATCGTGGGGGAAGAGGGCGGCGCGTCGATCAAGGCCAAGTCGGTTTCGCTTCTGGTCAAACCGGATCAGGACAAGAAACTGCTGCTCGCGGAGAAGCTGGGAGAACTCAGCCTGTCCCTGCGGCGCGGGGATGAAGACCCCGCCGATGGCGACGACGGCAAACAGACCGCCGGGGACTTCCTGGGCGAAAGCAGCGGGGACCTGGTCGAAACCGACCCGCCGACAAAAGCCGGCGACCCGGCGCCCGCCCCCGACCAGAGGCCCAAGAGCTTCCTCGACTTCCTCAAGAAAGGGGGCGAGGCGGTGTCCAGCGTCGCAATGGCGATGCCGGCGGCGGAAAGGGATGAATTCCACATGGACATCATGGCGCCCGGCGGCGTGGAACGCTGGGGCTTCGGCCGCGACGGATCGCTCCCGCGGCAGGTGCAAACGCTGGGAATGGGGATGACCGCCCCGCCGGTCAACGCCGGCCCGCCGATGGCAGGCGGGTTGGAACCGACGGCCGAACCGGCGGACGACCCGGATGATTCCACCGGTGATGACGATTTGTTCGATGAAGACGACGCCGGTCTTGCCGCCGATTAGCGGAACGCCGGACGCTTTGTATGGATTGCGCACACGAGGCGGGGAAACGGCCCCATCCGGGAGGGCATCGGGGCCGCGAACCGATGAGAACGTAGACGGATTTTTTGCCGGCGGACCCGCGTTCGCCCCGAGCGAACCGCCGCTCCGCCAATCAAACCAAGGATGGTCACGGATGGAAACGCGCTCACGCAGCGGACGACAACTCCCTCTCCCCTTGGGAGAGAGCCGGGGTGAGGGTGGTCGGGCCTTGCGCGCCTTTCTCCTCCCCGTTCTCTGCGCCGCTTGCCTGGCTTCACTGGCAAGCGCCCAGCGGCCGCAGATGCCGCTGATCTCCGCAGCAGACGCTCCGCCCGGCGTCACCTACGAAGTCAGCGCGGCCTCGCAGCGGCTCGAGATGATCGTCAACACCAGCCGCATCCTCAAAATGAGCGCCAAGGTACCGAAAATCCAGGTGCAAAATCCCGAGGTGGTGCGGCTCACTCCGCTCTCCCCCAACGAAATCCAAATCGCCGCCCTCAAACCGGGCGTTACGTCGGTCGTGCTGTGGGATGAGTACGAAAAGGTCCACACGGTGGACATCATCGTGATGCCCGACGCCCGCGAACTACAGCTTCTGTTGGAGACCGAGTTCCCCAACTCGTCCATTCGTGTGCGGCCGTTGGCCAGCCGCGTGGTGCTGACCGGCTACGTCGATCGCCCGGACGTCGTCGCCCGCATCATCCGCATCGCCGAGGACTACTACCCGGAAGTCATCAACAACATTTCGGTGGGCGGCGTGCAGACGGTCGTGCTGGAAGTGAAGATCATGGAGGTCTCGCGGACCAAGCTGCGGCAGCTCGGCTTTGACTGGGCGAATGTGAACGGCGACGACTTCGTCATCTCCAGCGTTTCGGGACTGATCGACGCCGCCGCCACGGCGGCGGGCACCGCCGCCGGCTTGGGCGGCGACACGGTGCGGTTCGGCGTGGTCAACGGGGCCAACCAGTTTTTCGGCTTCATCCAGGCCTTGCGGCAATACAACCTGATCAAGGTGCTGGCCGAGCCGACGCTCACCACGATCAGCGGCCGGCCCGCGAGTTTTAACGTGGGTGGCGAGTTCCCGATCCTCATCCCCGGCGGGCTGGGAACCACCACCGTCGAGTTCAAAGAGTTCGGCACGCGGGTCGATTTCGTGCCCATCGTGCTCGGCAACGGCAAGCTGCGGCTGGAAGTACGGCCCAGCGTGAGCGAAATCGATCCCGCCCGCAGCGTGACCATCGACGACATCACCGTCCCCGGCCTGCGGACCCGCTGGGTGGACACCGCGGTGGAAATGGAAAGCGGGCAGACGCTGGCCCTGGCCGGGCTCATTCAGGAACGGACCGAAGCGGAAAACGTGGGCCTGCCGTGGATCGCCGACGTGCCCTGGGCGGGCGCCGCTTTTCGCCGCGTGAAAGAGGTGCGCAACGAAATCGAGCTGCTCGTGATCGTCACGCCGCGACTGGTGCATCCTCTCGAACCGGGCCAGGTTCCCCAGTGCGGGCCCGGCACGCGGACGACCAGCCCCTGCGACACCGAGCTGTATTGGAAAGGCTACCTGGAAGTTCCCAAGTGCTGCCCGCAGGGCGGCCATCCGACGGCGGGGCCGTGGGTGAATGATCCGTCGCTGCCGGCCGGCGCGATGGTCGTTCCAGGCGCCGCGCCCAATGCCTACGGCGGTTTTCCGGCGGGTCCCGAGATGATCCCGCCGGGGGCGGAGCCCGGTCCGCCGCAACTGCCCAGCCGTAGCGTGGCGCCGCCGCCCGTGACGCCCCCTCCGGCGTCCGCGGCGCGATGGAAATCGAAAGAAACATCGCTCGCGCAGCCCCGCTCCACCCCGCGCCCCGCGCAACCCAAAGGCGGCCACGGCTTGATTGGCCCCGTGGGGTTTGACGACCTGCGGTACTGAAGGGGGTGGTGGTTGATGGATGATTGATGATTGATGAATGCCACGCGATGGCGCGTCTGCGTCCGGAGTCCCCCGGACCCGTGCCTCGCGAACCTCATACCTCGAACCTGCCTTCCATGAGTTCCGTTCTCCGCCTCGCCATTGTCGATCCTGACGACTCCGCCCGCGAGTCGCTCAAGAAGATGCTGCTGGGCATGGACATGGTCTGGCTCGAGGCCGAGTGCTCGCGGTACGCCTTCTTCGCGGACGTGGTGGCCCAAACCACGCCGGACGTCGGCGTCGTCGCGCTCGACAAAGACCCCGACGAGGCCCTTCGGCTGATTTCGCTGCTTGCGGCCAACTCGCCCGACACCGCCATCCTGGCCACCAGCAGCAAGAGCGACGGTGATCTGATCCTTCGGACGATTCGGGCCGGCGCCAAGGAATTCCTCACGCAGCCGCTGCGGATCGAGGACGCCGTCGGCGCCCTGGAACGGATCGGCCAGATTCGCTTCGGTCACAAAGAGGGCAAGACCCGCGGCTGCAAGGTGATCTCCGTGTGCGGGGCGACCGGCGGGGTGGGGACCACCAGCGTGGCGGTAAACCTCGGCTGCGAGCTGGCCAGCCGGGAAGGCAACTCGGCCGCCCTGGTCGATCTCGACCTGGCCCTGGGGGACGCCGACGTCTTTCTCGACACCATTCCCGATTACACGCTGCTCGACGTCGCCCAAAACATCGCGAGGCTCGACTTCGCGCTCTTGAAAAAATCGCTCACGAAACATTCCTCCGGCCTGTATCTGCTGCCCCGCCCGGTACAGTTGCAGGATGTTTCGATGATCTCGCCGGACGACATCAACCGGGTCATCGGCCTGATGCGGGCGTCCTTTTCGCACCTGATTTTGGACCTCTCGAAGTCGTATTCCGAGGTCGATCACGCGGCGCTCAAGGCGTCGGACCATATCCTGAGCGTCATCCAACTCGATTTGCCGTGCCTTCGCAACGTGGTGCGGCTGATGATGTCGTTCGAGGAAGACGACCAGCTCAAGGAGCGAACGAAGATACTCGTCAACCGCGCCGGGCTCGATGGCGGACAGATCAGCCTGAAGAAGGCCCAGGAGACCATCGGGCGGCAGATCTTCTGGCAGATCCCCAACGACTACCGCGTGATGAGCGAGGTGCGAAACAACGGCGTGCCGCTGATCGAACATGCCCCGCGGGCCAGCGTCACGCAGTCGTTCGCCGGGCTGGCCGACGCCCTTGCCGGCCGCGGCAAAGAGAGCGACGAGGAGAAGGGCGTCAGCCGCTGGCTTCGCCTGTGGAGCGGCAAGAGCAAGGGGAAGGAAGCACCCGCCACGCGATAGCCCTGACCACTGGTCAGGGCTATCGACGACTCCTCGATTGAGCCCCGCCCGAAATCCCTCTAAAATCCGCCTTTCGCTTCCCGTCCCTTTTTTGGCGCAAGGCGGGGCCGCATGGCCAAGGCAGACTACAAGAGTTCCGGCGTCGATCTCGACACGTACCAGGAGGCCATGCGGCGGCTTCCGGCCCTCATCCGCCGCACGCACAGCCCCCGCGTGTTGCCGCTGGAGGGCGGGTTCGCGGGCCTCTTCAAGCTCGATTTCGACGGCGGCCTTTTTTCCCGCAACTACGACGACCCCGTGTTGGTGGCCGGCTCCGACGGCGTGGGAACCAAGCTCCGCGTCGCCCAGTTGGCCGGCCGGCACGATACCATCGGCATCGACCTGGTGGCGATGTGCGTGAACGACGTGATTTGCTGCGGGGCGGAGCCGCTTTTCTTCCTCGATTACGTGGCGATGTCCCACGACGATCCCGAGCGGCTTGCGCAAATCGTCCGCGGCGTCAGCGACGGCTGCCTCATCGCCGACTGCGCCTTGATCGGCGGTGAGACGGCCATCATGCCGGACCTGTACCAGCGTGGCGACTACGACCTGGCCGGCTTCTGCGTCGGTGTGGCCGAGCGGAACGCCGTGATCGACGGCAAGGCGGTGACCGTTGGCGACGCGATCATCGGCGTCGCCTCGTCGGGGCTGCATTCCAACGGCTTCAGCCTGGTTCGCAAGGTGGTGTTCGAGATCGCCGGGTTGTCCGTGGCCGACCATGTGGAGGAACTCGGCGGCGCCGTCGGCGAAACGCTTCTCACCCCGACCACCATCTACGCCACGCCCGTCCGCCGCATCCTCGGGCACTACCGCCGCAAGAACGTGGTCCACGCCATCGCCCATATCACCGGCGGCGGGTTACGCGAAAACCTGTCCCGAGTATTGCCCCGCGGCGTTGAGGCGAACATCGACCGCACGGCCTGGACCGTTCCCGCGGTCTTTGCCTGGCTGGAGCGGCTCGGAGAAATCGAGCCGGCCGAGATGGACCGCGTCTTCAACCTGGGCGTGGGGCTCGTCCTGGTGGTCAGCCCCTATTACGCCGAAAGCATCCGCAGCCAACTCGCCGCCCTCGGCCTGACGAGTTGGCAGATCGGCGAAATCGTGGCGAACCAGCCCCGAAGCGGCGACAGCGCTTAGCCGCGGGCGTGAGCCCCTGGGAAACACGGCGCGGCGCACGACGAAACCACGAAGCGGCGACAGGGACGGGCGAGAGCTCATGTGGTTCAGCGTATTCCGGGGCAGTCGCCGGGCCCTGCGTTCGTAGGATTGAATCTATTGAAGCCAACTCGTGGCATGAAGTGAGGTTCCGGGAATTCCCCCTAAGAATCGGCGAGGGTCCAACCATGACGCTGTCCATCACCGGCCATTTCGACGGCGCCGTAATCATTCCGGACGAACCGGTCCAGATCCCGAGTGGCCAACGCGTTGTGCTGGAAATCCGTTCGGTCGATGCGCCCTCGGCGCCTTTTGCCGATCTGGCCCAGTTCGCCGCCGACCTGCCCGAGGCGCCATCGGACCTTGCCGGCCAGCACGATCACTATCTCTATGGCGCGCCGAAGCAATGAATGTAGCGCCTCGGGACGTGTTTGCCGATACGGCGTTTTGATTGGCGTTGGTGGTACGTCAGGATGAACACCATTCCCGCGCGCAAGCTTGGGCGTCGCGCATCGAAGGCGGCATGACCACCACCACGGCCGTCATCCAGGAAACGGCCAACGCGCTGGCCCGACCCGCCTGGCGAGCGCATGCCATTCGGCTGATCTCGCATCTTCGAAAACGCGATGACGTCGAGATCGTCCATGTCGACCCCGCGTTGTTCGACCGTGGCTGGGACCTTTATTGCATCCGCGCGGACAAGAGTTGGGGCTTGGTCGACTGCATTTCGTTTGCGGCGATGGAGCAGCGTGGACTCGCGATTGCGTTGACGACGGACCGCCATTTCGAGCAGGCGGGATATCGGGCGTTGCTTCTGGAAGCACCGGCCAACGAGTAGCGCTTCGGCGACGCCCCAATCGGCTTCGGTCAGCCGCGGATGCGCAAGAACGCCGTGGAGGCTTTGCGGCGAATGTTTCGGCGCCGCAGCGCCGGGGCTTCAAGCCCCGGCCATTGGCCGGGGAGAGCGGCGCCGCAACGGCGAAACGCGCAAGATTGCGGGACAACGGCCCGACCCCTGACCACTGGTCAGGGCTAATACGGAACAAAAGGGGCACGCTCGTCGACGAAACCACCGGTGGAGAAGGAACCGCCCGCTCCCCACCCCTTCCTTTCTCTGGGTTACTCAATCCCCCGCCGCTTGCATTCGCTTGGTCTCGTCCGCGAATCGTCGATAGCGCTGATCGTACAGGTCCGTCAGTTCCGCCTGGGGCTGCCAGGTGGTCGCGGCGCCCACCGTTTGGCTCTTGGCGAAGTCGGAGAGCGAGCCGGGGTCCTGGCCCGACTGCTTCGCCACCATGTACGCCCCGAGGATGGCGGCGCCCTTGGCCGTCCCTTCTTCGTCGCCGGTGCGGCCGGTGACAGGGACGCCGAGGATGTTGGCGAAGAGCTGCGGGGCGAAGCCGCCTTTGCTCTTAAGCGCCCCGCCCGTGAGAATCACGCCTCGCAAGTCGCCGATCTTCGGCCGAAGCTGCTCGATGCCGTACCGCATCGTCAGGCAGGGGGCCTCGAGCAGCAGCCGGGCCATCACGCCCGGGTTGCCGGGAAGCTCGATGCCGGCGCCGACGAGCCGGGCCCGGGCGTGCGGCAGTTCCGTCACGTTCTCGCCCTGGAAGAAGCCCATCAGCAACGCCCCATAGCAATCGGCGGGCGTTTCGACGGCGAGGTCGGTCAAGAGGTCGGCGGTTTCGCCAAAGCCCTTGCCGCCAAGCTGCGAAAGTCCCTGCACGTACTGGGCAAAGCCGATCGTCCCGTTGCGGGCACAAACCATGAGCATGGTGAGCCGGTCGGGCGTTTCCAGGACGTTGATCGTTTCGCTCTCGGCGACCATCTTGGCCCGGCACGGCAGGTTGCCGGTGAACGACGTGCCGGCGGAAAGGGCCAGTTCCAGCTCGCCCGCCGCCGCGGCGACAAACGTCGTTTGCTGGTCGCCCTCTGGGGCCGCGACGGGAATGCCCTCGGGCAACCCGCCGAGAATCTCGCTCCCGCGGGCATTCAGCCGACCCGCGACTTCTCCGGCGGGGATCACCTTGGGCACAAGCCGCTCGAGCCGCGTGAACCGATTGCCGGTGGCGGTGTCGATCTTGCGGAGTTTTTCGCGGTCGATTTGCCCATCTGGCCCGAGATTGCCGAACATGCCGGTCGCGTCGCCGCAGCCGACGGCCCACTGGCCGGTAAGGTCGTGCAGTAGCGAGCCCGAGGTGACGTTCACCCCCGTCGCTTGTTTCCATTCTTCCGGGTCCGATTTCATGCGGGCCAGGATGTGGCTGCCGGTCCAGCGGCTGGGGATGTGTTCGCCGAAGAGATTCTTCAGTTCCTTGCTCTCGGCGACGCCTCGGGGATCGTTCCACATATCGCAGCCGAAGGGCTTACTTCCGTCCGCCGCCCGCCGCACCATGCAGTGCATGTGGCCGGTCACGCCGATCCCGGCGACGGTTTTCAGTTCGCCGGCGTCGGTATCCGCCAGATTCTTTCGCAACAGGACCATTGCCTGCCGCAAGGCGTCGGTCCACCAGTCGGCGTATTGCTCCAATCGGCCGTCGGGCAAGCCGGGGATGCAATCGGCCTGGTACGGGGCCTCGCCGATTCCAAGAATCGCCTTCCGCTCGGGACACCACAGGACGACGGAAAGCCCCTGGGTGCCGGCGTCAATGGCCAGGACTTCGTCGCCCGTCAGTTCACGCGCCATAACCAACTCCGCATTGCGTATTCGAGGATGGGGTCGACCGGTATCAAGCGCCCGTTTCCGTCAGTTCCGCCGGATGCAGACTGAGGTACTCTCGAACTTCCAATTGCATCCAAAACACGCTCGCCCCAAAATGGTCCTGGGCGGAACCGTGGTCCGCGAACAGCAACCTCGCGGCGCCGGCGAGCGATCCCATGTCGAAATTATCATCCATAATCATGAAGACGTCTACATCGTTAGCGTCTTCCAGCGTGAGTTCAGCGCGGTTTGCGCGCATGTTGAAATCCGAAATCCGAATCTCGAAATTCGAAACAAATTCGAAGCACGAATGACCGAAATTCAAAACCGCTGCCCATACAAAGAAGCGAATGGGGGCGGGCTCAATAATGCGGCGTGGGCGGGCGGTAGTTGCTCAGGTCCACGGAGCGGAACCAGTCAATCGTCTTGGCGAGACCCGCTTCCAGCGAAGTGGTCGGCTGCCAGCCCAACCGTTTTTTGGCGAGCGAGATGTCCGGACGCCGCCGCGCCGGATCGTCGGCGGGCAGCGGCTCGTACACCATTCCTCCCTTCGACCCCGTTTGCCGCAGCGCCTCCTCGGCCAACTGCTTGATCGTGAATTCCACCGGGTTGCCGAGATTCACCGGCCCGTGGAAATCGTCCGGCCCGTCCATCATGCGGATCATCCCTTCCACGAGGTCGTCGCGGTAACAGAAGGAGCGTGTCTGCGAGCCGTCGCCGTAGATCGTGATGTCTTCGTTCGCCAGGGCCTGGCGAATGAAGTTCGACACGACTCGCCCGTCAAACGGGTGCATTCGCGGCCCGTACGTGTTGAAGATGCGGACGATGCGTATGTTCAGCCGGTTCGAGCGGTGGTAGTCGATAAACAGCGTCTCGGCGGCCCGCTTGCCTTCATCGTAGCAGGCCCGCGGGCCGAGCGTGTTGACGCTGCCGCGGTAGGACTCGGGCTGCGGGTGCACCTCGGGATCGCCGTAGACCTCGCTGGTGGAAGCCTGGAGGATTTTCGCGCGGCAGCGTTTGGCGATGCCGAGCGAGTTGATGGCGCCGAGAACCGACGTCTTGATCGTCTTGATGGGGTTGTACTGGTAGTGTCCCGGAGCGGCGGGGCAGGCGAGGTTGTAGATCTCGTCGACCTCGAGCCAGATGGGATGAATGATGTCGTGGCGGATCAGCTCGAAATTGTGATAATCAAGCAGGTGGGCCACGTTCGTCTTCTGGCTCGTGAAGAAGTTGTCGAGGCAAATGACATCGTGCCCCGCCTCGACCAACCGCTCACACAGGTGCGAGCCGAGGAACCCGGCCCCGCCGGTGACGAGAATTCGTTTGATTTGAGACATGCGTGTTTCCTTCCTGGCTGACTCGGTAAAGGCTCGCGGCTTCGCAAATGCCCTTTGGACCAGCATCAAGATCCGTCGCCGGCGTTGCGGACGCCGACCGCGTCTTCTTCCACCCGCCGGATCTGCCTGCGGCGCTGCGGACGCTCTTATACCAAATCCCCGCCTCTCGCGTGACCACGTATGGAACGCTGGCCGAGAGACTTGGCGATCGCGTGGCTGCCCGGTGGATTGGCGAGGCGCTCTTGCACGAGGATTTTCCCGCCGATTGCCCCCGCTGGCGGGTCGTGCGGGCGGACGGGGACGTGGGCCGGTACGCCGCCGGTCGGGAGCGGAAGGTGGCGCTTTTGCGACGCGAAGGGATCGACTTCGATGAAGACGGCCGCCTTACCCACGCCGCCGGAGCGCTGTGGGACGCCTTCGACTGGATTCCGCCGCCGCTGGCTGCCCTTCGCGATTGGCAGCGTTCGTTGGCCCCGCGGGTAATACGACGGGACATGCTCGGCGCGGACTCGGTAGCGACGATCGCCGGCATCGACGTGGCCTACCCCGCCGCCGGCCGAACCGCCCGCGCCGCCTACGCACTTTGCGACGCCGCGCGCGGAGCGTTGCTGGCCGAGCGCGTGGTGCGGCGGCCCACGGCCTTTCCGTATATCACCTCGTACCTGACGTTCCGGGAAGGGCCGAATTTGGTGGATGTGATTCGCGAGGCGGAGGCGGACGGGCCGGCGGCCGATGTGTTGATGGTGGACGGCAGCGGGCGGCTTCATCCCCGCGGCGCGGGCCTGGCCACGTGCGTGGGCGTGGCGTTGGGCCGCCCCACCATCGGCGTCACCAAAAAACGGCTATGCGGCGATTTGGCGGGAGATGAGCCGCCGCCCGGCGCGGCGACGCCCATCGCGATGGATGGAGAAATCGCCGGCTACGCGATCCGGCCCCACACCGGCGGCAAACGGATTTACGCATCCCCCGGAAATGGCGTATCCCTGGAAACGTGCCTGAAACTCACGCTGCGGCTCATGCCCGCCCGGCGCCGGTTGCCGGCGCCCATCCATCACGCCGATCGCCGAAGCCGTCACAACACCGCGGGCGCCTAACGGCCCCCCGATTCCAGCACCGCCAACACCTCGTCTTCGCTGACGATGACGAGTTCCTGGTCGTCCACGGTGACGGACGTGCCCGCGTATTTCGGCAGGATGACGCGGTCGCCTTCTTGCACCTGCATGGCGGCCCGCTGGCCGCTTTCGAGCAGGCGGCCGTCCCCGACCGAGAGGACTTTGCCTTCCAGCGAAGTGTCGCGGGCCGCCTCGGGGAGCACGATTCCGCCGGCGGTCGTTTCTTCCGGATCGATCCGTTTGACGACGATCTTGTCTCGCAGCGGCACAATTTTCATGGGAGGTTCCACCCGGCATGAGTGTCGGGACGGTGGTTTGGGCACGGCCCCAACCCCCAGGCCCGCCGTCGACATGGTTCGAAGCTGGAAATTGTGCCGCGCCGTCGGCCGCAGTTCAACCGGCGGCGCCCGCCTTAGCCCCCGCCGATTTCGAACGGGTCGCCGTCCTGCGGGGCGAATACGTTTCCAGAAAAGCCGGCGGCCACCTCGTCGGCCAGCGCCTGAACGTCGGCGATCCGCGGGCTGGCGTGAACGATGGCCACCGCGGCGGCCTTCGCCGCGCTCGCGACCGCGGCCACATCCGCGGCGGAACTGTGGCCGTGTCGCCGCGCCTCGTCGCGCGTCTCGCCGGGCAAATAACAATCGTGAATCAGCAGGTCCGCGCCGGTCATGTCGGGCGGAAGTTCCGCGGTGATCGCCGTCGTGTCACAGCAATAGGCCATCGACCATGTTCCATCGCTGACGCGGAAGCCGCTCGCGCCCCCGGGATGATCGAGCGGAAAACGGACGATCTTTAGTCCGCGGACCGAAAACGGCGTCCCGATCGGCGGCAGCGCCCGATAGGAAATCGCAGGCGGACAGGGAAAGACCGCGGGGTGAAAGAGCCGCTCGCGAATCGTCTCGATCACGGCCGAATCGGCCCACAGTTCCAGCGGCGGCTCGATGCCCTGCTCGAACAGGTCGTGCAGTTGCGTCAGGCCTGCGATATGGTCGAGGTGGGAATGCGAGAGGATCGCCGTCATCGGGCCGGGCCCCAGGGCCGCCGCGCGGTACAGCCCCGTGCCGGCGTCGAGCACGACGCGATGCGCAGGCAGGGCCACGCACATCGTTTGCCGCTCGGCCGTGGGGTAGGAACCGCCCGTTCCGAAAAAGGTCAATTGCACCGGATCATCCTCCAAGTACGGAAGCGTCGAAAGCGGGAGAACGGCTCTCGGCTATGGGTCGGGCCGTGGGGTCGGGAGTCTTTTCCGGTAAACGCCTGACCCTATGGTAACCGGTCATACCGAAGAAGTAAGCGGCTCACCCGGCCAGGAGACGACGAAAAGATCAGCGACCTCTCGTTCGGCGGCGCCCGTGATCAGCGGCGCCGTCCGTCGCGCAACCCCCACGCTACGCGGCGCGGCGAATGGTTGGCTCGACCTGGGAGGAAGACGCCGCCGACGCGTCCCCAAAATTCACCCGTTCCCGCACCGCGTACGACGACCGCTGGCCCGTGCCGTAATAGATGCGGGCGCTGACCTCGCCGAGCAGTCCCAGGCTGATGAACTGCATGCCCATTAGCGTCGCCAGGGCGGTCAGCAGCAAGAGCGGGTTGCCCGTCATATCGACGCCCGCGGCCAGTTTCATGCCCACCGTCGCCAGGCCGGAAAACGACGCCACGCCGAACGACGTCAGACCGAACGAACCAAACAGCTTCATCGGGCTGTCGAAGTAGCGAAGCATGTATTGGACGGTGATCAGGTCGAGAATCACCCGCCAGGTGCGGTCGATGCCGTACTTGGTATTGCCGAAACGGCGGGCGTGGTGGTTGGTCACCACTTCTACGCTGCGGGCGCCGCGCTGGTGGGCGAGAATCGGGATGAACCGGTGCAGCTCGCCGTACAGCTCCAGTTCGCGGGCGATCTCGCGGCGGACAGCCTTGAGCGTGCAGCCCAGGTCGTGAATGGGGAAGCCGGTGACCTTCGAGATCAGCCAGTTGGCGATCTTGCTCGGCAGCTTGCGGTGAACCACCGCGTCCTGCCGGTTTTTCCGCCAACCGTGGACCAGGTCGTACCCCTCGTCGATCTTGGCGAGCATCATGGGGATGTCGGCGGGATCGTTCTGCAAGTCACCGTCCATCGTCACGATCACGTCGCCCGCGGCGTGGGCCAGGCCCGCGCTCATCGCGGCGGTCTGGCCGAAGTTGCGGCGAAAGGCGACGAGCTTGATGCGCGCGTCCTCCTCCGCAAGCCGCTTGAGCCGCGCGACTGTGTCGTCGGTCGAACCGTCGTCCACGAAGACGACTTCGTAGGCCCGGCCGGTCGGGGCCATCGCTTCGCGAATCTGCTGGCACAAGAGGACGACGTTATCACGTTCGTTGTAGACGGGAATGACGAGGGAAACGTCCATGTGCGCTCCGGGGTAGGGGTTTCGCAACGAGGCGGGGAAGGGTAGCGAAAATCGCCGCCTTACGACAAGGCGTCTTCGCGGGCAATCCCGGCGGCCCCGAGGTAGCCGGCGTCCGCCCCGAGCGTGGCGAATTCGACCGGCGTATTGCGGAGGGAGGCAAATGGCGTGCGGTGGCGGACCTCGGCCCGCACGCCCGCCAAAAACCGCCGCCCCACCACGCAGTCGCCGCCGCCAAAGGTCATGGCGCCACCCAGGACGATCCGCTGCGGATCCAGCAGATGGATCATGCTGGCCAGCGCGATCCCCAAAAACGCTGCGGTTTCGTCGATGACAGTCAGGCAGAACGGGTCGCCGGCGAGGGCGTGTTCGTGAATCAAGCGGGGAGAAAGCGGTTCGCCGCCGGCCAGCGCCGCCCGAAGCGACGTCTCCTGGCCGCCATCGAGCGATTCCTTCACCCGCTGTACGACCGCCGTGGCGCTGGCGTAGCCTTCCAGGTGGCCCCGCTGCCCGCAGGGGCACAGCCGGGCGTCGTCGCGGTGGTCGATCGCCACGTGCCCGCATTCCCCGCCGTGGCCGTGGGCGCCGCGGAGGGTCTTGCCGCCCACGACCATCCCCCCGCCCACCCCGGTTCCGAGGGTAATCAGCAGCAGGCTCTCGGCGTCGCGGCCGCTGCCCACCCAGTACTCGCCGTAGGCCGCGGCGTTGGCGTCGTTGTCGAAACTCACCGAAAAACCGCACGCCGCCGCCAGGCGGTCGCGGATGGGATATTGCCGAAACGTGGGCAGATTGAACGGCGTGACAATCACGCCCGCGGCGACATCGACAATGCCGGGCGCCGCCAATCCCACGCGGGCCACGTCTCCGCGCGCGGCGCCGGAGTCGGCCAACAGGCGTTCGAGCGCGTCGGCGATGCGGGCCACCGCCGTGTCAGGCCCGGCCGGCACGTCGGTATCGACCGAGCGATACGCGAGCGTGCGGCCGAGATCGTCCACCAGGCCCAGCTTGATGGCCGTACCCCCCACGTCGGCGCCCACGAAGAGCGGGCGTCGGGCGTCGGCAAGCGAGATGAATGGCGAATCGGGCATTGCAGGTCTGGAAGTCCCATGACGGACGGTCGTGTTTTTCTCCGCGAAACGCTTCGTTCGCACGGAATATAGTGGGTCGCCGCGCGCCGGGCAATTCTCATGGATTCCGGCTTCCGTATGGCTCGGCGCTTGCGATTGGGTTAAACTCGATAATCCAGACCTGTCCGATGATCCTGCGCGGCCTGCCGCAACCGCCGCGAGGGACGTTCGAGGAGGCCCCGCGCACAAACCGAGAAGGCGTTTTTTCCCGAGGTTGGCATGATCGGCGTTACCTGTTCCGCCTGCGGCCTGAAACTGCAAGTGCCCGACGAACTCGCCGGCAAGCGCGGCCATTGCCCCAAGTGCAAGGCGATGGTGAAGATCGGCCCGGCCGCGGCAAGGTCGTCCGGTCCTGCCGCGGCAACGACAGCCGCGCAGACCAGGGTTGCGGCGGCGAAGGCCGAAAAGACGGCCCCGGCCCCGGCCCCGGCCCCGGCCCCGGCCGCTGCTTCCGGCGGCGACGACCCCATCCCCTTCGACAGTCTCGAAGACGACAACGGGCCGACCCCCGAGATCATCGTCCGCGAGAAAGAGGGCCTCGGCGCCGTTTCCGGCGTCAGCGGCGGTAGCGCGATTGGCATGAGGGCCCATCCGGCCACCGATTACGTGGCCAACAGCGAAGGCCGGCAGCTCGCCGTCCCCAACCGGCTGGACTTGCTCTCGCACTATCTCGTCGTCGATCACAAGGACCTGATCGCCCGCTGGCAGAACGACGGGCGCGGTTGGCTGATTCGCATCAAGCACGGTTTCTGCCGGGCGGCGACCGTGGCGCAGCACATTCCCGAGGTGGGCAAGTTCCTCTTGATTGAGATCCGCGTCGAGCGGCGGGAAGACGGCTTCCACATCCAAAGCATCACGCCGTTCAAGCTCAAGCACTACAATGCGCTGATCCGCCTGACGCACGGCGACGACGCGATCCTGGCCGCGGTGACCGGCGGCGCCACGCTCAACGACAAGCAGAAGCAGCACGTCCGCAGCATCGTCAAGAGCAAGTTCCTGCCGCACATCTGGCCCGAAGCCGACGAGTTGCTGGCCGCGATCGGTGACGAAGTCGCCGAGGAATAGCGGGAAGGCGGAAGGCGAGTTGTCAGAGCCGGACGCGTAAGCGACGGCGACCCGTTTAGCCGGCGGCGTAAGCGACGGCAACCCGTTTAGCCGGCGGCGGAACGCCGCCGCCGCGCAGCGGCCGCGTCTCCCCCTTGCCCCCTCTCCCCAGGGAGAGGGGAACCACGGCGACGGAACGTCGCCGGCTAAACGGGCCACCCAACTTCCCCCTTCCGCCTTCCCAAGCTCGCGATATGAACGTCGCTTTCTTCGGCTCTCGAACCTACGAACCTCCGTTCTTCGATCGCGCGAACGCCGACGGCCGCCACCAGATCACCTACCTCGAACCGCGGCTGGCGCCCGAGACCGCGACGCTCGCCGCGGGGCACGAGGGGGTGTGCGTGTTCGTCAACGACGAGCTTTCCGCCGAGGTCGTGGAAAGAATCAGCGGGCACGGCGTGAAAGCCATCGCTCTCCGCTGCGCCGGATTTAACAACGTCGATATCGACGCGGCTGAGAAACACGAAATCACGGTCGTCCGCGCGCCGGCGTATTCACCCGCCTCTACCGCCGAACATGCGGTAACGCTGATGATGGGGCTGAATCGCAAGCTGCACCGGGCGTACAACCGCGTGCGGGACGGCAATTTCTCCTTGGCCGGCCTGATGGGCTTCAACATGGAGGGAAAGACGGCGGGGATCATCGGGACCGGCAAGATCGGGCAGGGCGTGGCCCGCATCCTGCACGGCTTCGGCTGCCGTCTGCTCGGCTACGATCCGTACCCCAACGACTTCTGTCGGGAACTGGGCCTTGCGTACGTGGATATTGACGAGCTTTACGCCGCAAGCCATATCATTACGCTGCATTGCCCGCTCTCGCCCGATTCGTATCACATGATCGCCGCGGCGGCCATCGCGAGAATGCGGCAGGGCGTGATGCTGATCAACACCAGCCGCGGCGGGCTGGTCGATACGCAGGCGGTCATCGACGGCCTGAAATCGGGCCGGGTGGGGTCACTCGGCATCGACGTCTATCAGGAAGAGGCGGACCTGTTCTTTGAAGACCTCTCGACCGAGGTGATCCAGGACGACGTCTTTGCCCGGCTGCTCACCTTTCCCAACGTCATCGTGACGGGCCACCAGGCGTTTTTCACGCAAGAATCGATGGAAGCGATCGCGGAAACCACCATCGACAATCTCAGCCAGCTCGAGCGGGGAGAAGCGTGCCCCAACCAGGTCACGCGGCAGCGGCACTACCGGCGGGCGTAAGAAGAGGATGCCGCTGAGATGGTTCTCCGGACCGGAAGCGCCCGGCGCGGAGGATCAGTCGAACACTCGCAGGACTACGACCGGCGGAAGCGGCGGCCGCCGAGCAGGCCGACCAGCACGCCAAAACCGAGCAACAGGCTGGCCGGTTCCGGTATCGACGGAATGACCGAAAACGCGGTCTGGAAATCCTTCTTCTTGATCAGCGCGCTGGCGCCACCGACGGACCAGGTGGTCAGCGTGTTGTCCCAGGTCAGCTCCACTTCGGTGGCTACGCCGACGTGGTCCATTTCCGCCAGGATCTCGTCCAGGTCGATGTTCAACCAGCCCTGGTAGATCTTGCCGGCGGCAATGCCGTCCTGCGACATCTGAAAAACCCCGTTGTTCGGCGCGTCGAACTCCATGTTGACGCTGCGGGTGATGGTCGTCTCCAAGGGCACGCCGTTGACCCTCTGGATGCGCACGAACACCGACGCCGCCACCATCGCCCCGGCGTCGCTGACGGTGGGCGGGCCGATGAGCGTGTAGTCGCCCGATTCCTGCAAATGAATGGCGCCAATGCCACTTCCCGGATTGGCGACGATCGTCATCCGAATCTGGCTGTCGGTGATGTCACTGGGAATGGCGCTGTTGCTGATCGAATCGAAGCTCGTGGGATTGAACAAGAGTTGGTCGACCAGAAGTGTCGGGGGGCCGAACAGCGGCAGGGGATCGGTGTCGCTGTCCTCGACGACGTTGTTAAATTGGAAATGGGCCCCGGAGAAGCTGCCGTGGTTGACGGACTCGCCGTAGGCGGCGTTGCCGCAAAGGGGAACGAACAGAAAACCAATCGCGCAAATCGTGTGCAGAATCTTCATGGGAAGTGCCTTTCCGGTAAATGGAAATGGAAAACCGAAATGAAAGTGTTTCAAACGAACTTCGTAAGATCGCTTGCCAAACTGTCAAATGCTTTCGGTCTTCATTAGGCACGTTCCCGCAGCGTTGCAGCGCGAGTTCCTGGTTGCGTGAGTTCCTGGTAAATGGTCAATCGTCGCCGCCGAACCGCCGCAACGGGCGATCCGCCGACAAACGCACGTCGCACAAATGCAAAAAACGCCCGTGCTCTTGCCACAACCCCGGCACACACCATCCACGATGGCGAAGCCGAGTTATGGCATGAACACGAGCGCTTTCAATTCTGGCAGACGAACTTGTTCTTTCGCCCACAATCGACCGGAGAACGCCGCTAGGGCTTGCCCCGGCACATGTAGACTACTTGGATCATAACAGATTTCCCCATCCTGTCAAGCGCCTGGCGCCAGCACTCGCCGAAATTTTTTTCCAGACGCGAAAATTGCACGCAAATGAAGCACAAACGGACAGGCCCGACGACCACATTGGAGGGGATTTCAGCCGTTTTCGCCGTCCAGGCCACCTGTTTTTCCTCACACCAGCCCCTTCCGCACCGCCCAGACCGCGGCCTGAGTCCGATCGACCGCTTCGATCTTGCGAAGAATGTTCTGCACGTGCTCCTTGACCGTCTCGACGCTAATCCCCAAAGACGAGGCGATTTCCCGGTTGCTAAGCCCAAGTGCAATGTGGCGAAGGACTTGCGCTTCCCGCGGCGTAACCGGCGTCTCCGGCTGCGGGCTGGCCGGTTCCCGGCGCATGGCGTCGCGAACCTCTTCCAGCAGGCTGCCCACCGGGGCCTGCTGGCCGGCGGCCGCCCGTTGCACGGCAGAAATGATCTCCTGCCGGGGCGAACCCTTCAGGACGTACTCCCACGCCCCCAGCGCGACGCTCCGGGCCACATACGTCGGATTGTCGTAGGTGGAGAGCATGACGACCTTGGCGTCCGGAACTTTCTTGCGGATTTCGGCAAGGGATTCCAGGCCGTCCCTGTTTGGCATGCGGATGTCCATTAACACGACATCCGGCTTGTGTTTCTTTGCCGCCTTGGTGGCTTCCGCCCCATCTGCGGCTTCATGCACGATCTCGATATCCGTGCCCTCGAACAACGTGGCGAGACCTCGCCGGACGACCTCGTGGTCATCGGCGACCAGCAAACGAATGGACATAGCATGGGTCCGTAGGTGAGAGGGTAGGGGGAAACGCTGTTCCTGAACAACCAGGCTTCAAGGGTCACTAGCCGGATAGGATTCCGCGTGCCGCGGTCAGCAATGCACACCTGCTTGGCATTGGGCGGCGCCCCGCTGGCCCAGTAAATAGTTGTTATACACTGGGGAACAAGGAAAAAGAAGCCCCTTCGAAAAAAAACGCGTAACATGAGGTGGCCGCCGCCTCCCAGGGCAGCGGCGCCGCGGCGTCCGCCAATGGCGGCGGATCGCCTTATCCGCAAGCGACTTCCACGCCGATACCCATCGGGGGAATTCCCCCGCTCCACCACCCGGCGACGCCCCATGGAAACAACACTCCACCACCAGTTTAAGGAACTGTTTAGCGGACGAGGGGATAACCGTAAATCTGTCGCTATCGAGGCCCCGCTGGATGGCTACCGCATCGACGTCTTGACCGACAAGGCGGTGATCGAGATCCAGCACAGCGGCCTGGCCGCCATTCGCGGCAAGGTGCGGCGGCTGGCCGAGCGGCACAAGGTGCTGGTCGTCAAGCCGATCATCGCCCAAAAACGAATCATCTTCCTTGAATCGGCCGACGGCCCGGTCGTGCGGCGGCGGCTGAGTCCCCGGCGCCGCGGGCTGCTCGATCTCTTCGACGAGTTGATCCACTTCACGCAAGAATTGTCGCTGCCGCGGGTCGGCCTGGTGGCGGCCCTGGCGGAATGCGAGGAATGGCGGTGTCCGCCCACCGCGGCGTCGTTTCGCCGCCGTCGCCGCCACCGGCCCAGGCATGAAGTGCTCGACCGGCGATTGACCCGCGTGATCGAGACCAGGACGATCACCAAGGGCGCCGATCTGCTTCGTCTGCTGCCGTGCCGGGATCTCCCCCAGCCGTTTGACACCGGCGAGTTGGCGGCGGCCGTCGGGCGCTGCCGCTCTTTTGCCCAGCGGATCGCGTATTGTCTCGTCCACACCAAGGCCGCCCAGCGGGTCGGCAAACGAGGCGGGGCGTGGCTCTACCGGCTGCCGGAGTTCCTAGCGGAACCCGCAGCGTAAGCGAGGCATGTCACGCCGCCGCCAACTTTTCTTGCGGCGCCGATTCCGCGATGATAGGGTAGTTCGCCGCGACCCGTTTTCTCGGCAACGGCCGCGCCGACTCTCCGAACGTGGAAAGGACCATCCGCCATGCAATACCGTTCCCTCGGCAAGTCCGGCATCAACGCCTCCGTCGTCGCCTTCGGCTCGTGGGTCACCGGCGGCGGGGCCCCGTGGGGTGGAAAAACCGACGACGCCGAGTCGATCCGGGCCATGCACGCCGCGATCGACCACGGCGTGAACCTGATCGACACGGCCCCGGCCTACGGCTTCGGCCACAGCGAGACCGTGGTCGGCAAGGCCATCGCCGACCGGCGAAGCAAAGTCCTGATCGCCACCAAGTGCGGTCTGCGGTGGGAAGATACCCGCGGCTCGAAACTGAAAATGTTCGACGGCCGGCAGCTCTATCTCAGTCTGCGGCCCGACACCATCCAAATCGAGATCGAGCAAAGCCTGTCGCGGTTGGGGGTGGAGACGATCGACCTGTATCAATGCCACTGGCCCGCCATCGAGCCCGAGAAGACGCCGATGGAAGAAACGATGGCGTGCCTGATGAAGCTCAAGAGCGAGGGCAAGATTCGGGCCATTGGCGTTTCGAATTTTTCCCTGGAGCAAATCCGGCAGGCGGACGCCGCCGCGGAGCTTTCGTCCGACCAGGCCCGTTACAGCTTGCTGACGCGGGGACTGGAAGACGAGATTCTACCGTATTGCGTTGATCGCAACATCGCGATGCTCGCCTACCAGCCGCTCGAGCAAGGGCTGCTCACGGGCAAGGTGACGATGGACCGCCAGTTCAAGGAAACCGAGACCCGCGGCAACCCGAGTTGGAACCCGTGGTTTCCGCCCGGCCCGCGGCGGCGCGTGCTCGACATGCTCGTTGGGTGGAAGGACCTGGCGGAGAAGTACGATTGCACCCTCGCCCAACTCACGATCGCCGGCACGCTCGCCCAGCGGGGGGTGACCCACGTCCTTTGCGGCGCCCGCACCGCCCAGCAAGCGATCGACAACGCCCACGGCGGCGGCCTGCAACTGGCGACGGAAGATGTGGCCAGGATGCGGCGGGACGCAGAGGCGTTGGGAACGCCCGAATGAGGAAATCCTAGCGCGGATAATTCACGCGTTGACTGAAGGGCGCAACCAAAGGGGTCGGTTTACGCAGCATTAACGCTTCCGTCGTCGTCCAAACCCAATCAGGCCCAGCAGGCCGAGGGCGGCGAGGGTGGAGGGTTCGGGGACCACGACGTCGGACAACTCGGTGCCCAGGCGGAACTCGTCGAACACGGCCGTACCGGAGAGATCATCGTCCGGGCCATCCCGTGTGAAGGCAAGCCTCTCCAGGTCATCGCTGATCTCGCCGAGCACATCGCCGGTCGTACCGGTCGGCGTCGCAAGGTTGGTCAGGCCGTCCGCATAGACCGCCGCCGAGATGGTGTCCATGCCGGACGTGTCATTCGTGATGGTGACCAGGATCAGATAGGTCGTGCCCGCAGTGAAATCCGCAAGGAGGGTGGTCATTGAGGGGGTGTTGCCGTCCCCGACGTAAAGCACCAAGTCGTCACGGAAGCTGTCGGCATCGTCACCCGCGTCATCGATGCCGACCTGAACACCGTTGAGGAAGGGGTCGGGAGTCTTTTTCGGTCGACGTGTTCTCAACGCGTTCGCCGGCCGGACCGAAAAAGACTCCCGACCCCCTCGATCCTCTGCATTGATGCGTCCGGCTTGGCGCACTACAATGTGCGCTGCGCGTGGTGGGACTCGATAACACGTCTTTCCGGAGGTCTGTCATGAAGGCTTGCGTGGTGATTCGATGGGCGGCGCCGCTGCTTCTGTTCGCGGCGCCAACATCGGGGATGGCCCAGGAAACGGCCGCGCCCGCTTTAGCAGAGGCCCTTTCGGGCGTACGGTGGCAGACGCCGCCGCCGACGCCCGCCATGATGGAAGGCAAATCGACGATCGTCCTCGTCTACGCCACGTGGTGTCCCCTCTGCAACGAGTGGTCGGGTGAGTGCTTTGCGAGCACCCGGGACGCGGCGGTCGACAGCCCGGTGAACATCATCGCCGTCAGCGCCGACGGCGGTTTCGACGCGGGCTACATCAGCGAGCGGAAGTTCGTCGCGCCCAACATTTTTCACGCCCACGACCCCGGCATCGACAAGAAGCTCGGGTTCTCCAGCAACTTGTTCTGGTACGCGGTTTTCGATCCCGACGGTAAGCTCATCGACAAAGGTCAGGCCGGGGCGAAGATGGGCGCGAAAACCTTTGTGCTCGCCCACAAGATGCAGCAGGACCGCATTCCGGGCGAGTTCCGCATCTTCACCAAGGAGATGTCGCCGGCGGTGAAGAACGTGCTCGCCCCCATCGAGATGGGGCAATCGATGACGGACAAGGACCTCCTCAAGGCCCGCGGATCGCTGAGCGAAGACGAGCAAAAGGAACTCAACGCGGCGGTCCGCGGCTACCTCGACAAGGCGGTGGAATCATGCCGCGAAAAATCCAAGGGCGACGTTCTGGCGCAGATCGAGGCGTACCAACTGGCCGTCGCCGTCGCCGCCAGTTTCGGCTCTACGCCGCAAGGCAAGACCTGCCAGGCCTACATCAACCACAAGGAGGCGGACGCCGCCTTCAAGCAGGAAATCGCGGCCGCCAAGGCGTACCATGCCATGCTCGACAAGGCCGCCGGCGCCCCCCGCTCCGCCGGCCGCCTGATGCGGATGATCGCTTCCCGCTACGAGGGAACGCATTACGGCGGCCTCGCGGCGAAGGCCGCGGAGACCGGGCAGTTGCCGTAGGGGACCGGGCAGTTGCCGTAGGCGCAAAGCGGGCCGTTCTTGCCTGGATCATTCAAGGACAAGGGCAGAGCCCGCGGCTAACGTGGTGGCCCGGCGGTATTCTTGCCCGGCGTGGCTGCCGAGCCGGCGCCGCTGGAGGCTTTCGCGTCGGTGCTCTTCGCGTCGCTCACCTTGGCGCCACTCTTCTTTCCGTCCGACTTGCCGCCCTCACCGCTCTCGTTCCTGGCGGCCTTTGCGTACGACTCGCTGCGGTAGTCGGTCTTGTAAAAGCCGGAGCCCTTGAAGACCAGGCCGCCGCCGGTTCCGATCAGCCGCCGCAGCTTGAGCCTGCCGCACACGGGGCATTTTCTCAGCCGCGGGTCGTTGATTCCCTGAAACGCCTCGAAACTGTGTTCACACGCATCGCATTCGTAGTCGTAAGTAGGCATTCTCGCTCCTTTCAGTCGCGGTCACGGTTCGCTGGCCACAATGACCTGGGCCGGGCGGATGACCCGGTCGTGCAGGGTGTATCCTTCTCTCGCCACGTGGAGGACCGTTCCCGGCGCCGCCTCCGCCGACGGTTGCATCAGGATCGCGTCGTGCAGGTGCGGGTCGAACGGTTCGCCCTGGGCCGCAATGAACCGGCAATCGTGCCGCTGGAGAACTTCCAGCAGGGTATTCTTCGTGATTTTGAAGCCTTCGAGCAACTGCGGCGACTCGCCGGCCTTCTCGGCCGCCTCGATGGCCCGCTGCACGTCGTCAATCACCGGCAAGAGATCGGTCAGCAGGCCGGCCGCGGCGTACTTGCGCTGCTCCATCAGTTCCCGGGCGCTCCGCTTGCGGAAGTTTTCCAACTCCGCCTGGGTACGGAGCAGGCGGTTGCGGAGATCCTCGATTTCCCGCTCCGGCGCAAGCTCCGCCGCGGCGCCCTGGCCCGTTTCGGCCTGCGGCGTCGCTTCGCGCAGGGCTTCCTCCAACGGAGTTCCTTCGTTCGGCATTCGTTTTTCGTTGTCTTCCATCGTTCGCTGCGATCAAATCGTCGTTGGGCGTTTCGTTGTACCCCGAGCCGCAGGCGAGGGTTCCTTCGTTTAACCCCGAGCCGCAGGCGACGGGTCCTCGTCATGGGCAACGAAGTAATCCCGAATCTTCTCCAAAAAACTCTTCCGCTTGGGACTGACGTGGTTGTTTTCCACCTCCGCCAGTTCCCGCAGCAGTTCTTCCTGCCGCCGGGTGAACTTTCGGGGGACCTCGATATGGACCTGCACGAGCAGGTCGCCCGGGCCGCCGCCGTGGGGGTCGCTCATCCCTTTGCCGGTAAGTCGGAAAACGCTGCCGGACTGGGTGCTTCTGGGGATGGTCAGCGTGGTTTTGCCGGCCAGGGTGGGGACCTCGATCTCCGCCCCCAGGGCCGCCTGCGGGTAGGTGATCGGCAGTTCCAGGATCAGGTGATCGCCGTCCCGGGAGAAGAGCGAATGCTCCTCTACCTCCACAAAACAGTATAGGTCGCCGGAGCGGCCGCCGTCGGGGCTGGGCTCGCCCTCGCCGGGGATGCGAATCCTCATGCCGGTATCGACGCCGGCGGGAACCTTCACCTCGAGCTTCACCTCGCCGGCCACGTAGCCGGCCCCGCGGCACGAGCGGCACTTGTCGGTGATCAGTCGGCCGGCGCCGCCGCAGGTGGGGCACGAGGTTTGCACGCGGACGAAGCCGGCCGATTGCAGCACCGCTCCGGCCCCGCCGCACCGCGAGCAGGTTTGCGGCGTGGAGCCCGCCGCCGCCCCGCTGCCGCGGCAATCTTCGCACAACCGGCTTCGCTCAAACCGCACTTCTTTGGCGACGCCGCTGGCCGCTTCTTCGAGCGTCAGCCGAACCTCGGTCTTCAGGTCCGCCCCGCGTCGCGGGCCACGGCGGGTCCGCCGCGACCCGAACAAATCGCCGAAAATGCCGCCGCCGAACATCTCGCCGAAGGCCTCGAAAATGTCTTCGACATTGGTGAAGTGCGCCGCCCCGCCGCCCCGCTCCAGCCCCGCGTGGCCGAAGCGGTCGTAAATCGACCGCTTTTGCTCGTCGTGCAACACCTCGTAGGCCTCGGCCGCCTCCTTGAAGCGGATGACGGCCTCCTCGTCGCCGGGATTGCTGTCGGGATGGCACTTGATGGCCAGCTTGCGATACGCGGCTGCAATCTCATCGCGCCGCGCCGTCCGCGCGACCCCGAGGATCTCGTAGTAGTCGCGCTTTTGAGACATAGCTTGGAAAATCCGAAATCCGAATATCGAAATCCGAAACTTCAAAATTCGAAATTCCAAAGCTCAGAACATCCGAACCAGTCCGCGTTGGCGGTTTCGGATTTTGGCCATTCGTGCTTTGAATTTGTTTCGGATTTCGATATTCGTGCTTCGGATTTCTGCTTCACTCGCAACGCCTATCGGATGCTTCCCTCCACCCGCGTCTTGTCCTTGTCCTCTTTTTCCAGGCTGGTAACCAGGGCCTCGGTGGTGAGCATCAACCCGGCGATGCTGGCGGCGTGGGAAAGGGCCGAGCGGACGACCTTTACCGGGTCGATGATCCCCGCCTTCACCAGGTCGCAGTACTCGCCGGCGTTGGCGTCGTAGCCGTGGTTGATCGGCTTGTCGAGGATTTCATCGACGACCACCGAGCCATCCACGCCGCAGTTGTCGGCGATTTGCTTGCAGGGGGCCTCCAGCGCGGAGAGGATGATGTCCACGCCGATCTTCTCGTCTCCCTTGGCGGCGGAGCGCACGGCCGAAACCGCCTCTTTGCACCGCAAGAGGGCGACGCCGCCGCCCGGCAAAATGCCTTCTTCCACCGCGGCGCGGGTCGCGTGCAACGCATCCTCCACGCGGGCCTTCTTCTGCTTCATGTCGGCCTCGGTCTCGGCCCCGACGGAAACGACCGCCACCCCGCCGGTCAGCTTGGCCAGCCGCTCTTGCAGCTTCTCGCGGTCGTAGTCGCTGTCGGTCTCCTCAATCTGCTTCTTGATCAGGTCGATCCGTTTTTTCAGGGCGGCGGCGTCGCCGGCGCCTTCGACGATCGTCGTCTCGTTCTTGTCGACGCTGATCTTCTTCGCCCGGCCGAGATGCTCGAGCGTGAGGTTTTCGAGTTGCAGGCCGAGGTCTTCCGAGATCATCGTGCCGCCGGTGAGGATCGCCATGTCGTGCAACAGCGCCTTGCGGCGGTCGCCAAAGCCAGGCGCCTTGACCGCACAGACGTTCAAAACGCCGCGGAGCCGGTTGACGACCAGGGCCGTAAGGGCTTCGCCGTCCACGTCTTCCGCCACGATCAGCAGCGGTTTGCCGCTCTGGCCGACCTTTTCGAGGATCGGCACCAGGTCGCGGAGGTTGCTGATCTTCTTCTCGTGCAACAGGATGAAGGCGTCTTCCAGGACGCAGTCCATGTCGGACGGGCGGTTGATGAAGTACGGCGAGATGTAGCCCTTGTCGAACTGCATCCCTTCGACGATCTCGACCTTGGTCTCGGTCGTCTTGCCTTCTTCGACGGTGATCACACCGTCCTGGCCGACCTTTTCCAGCGCGTCGGCCAGCAGGTTGCCGATGAACTTGTCGTTGTTGGCGGAAATGGCGCCGACGTTGGCGACCTCTTCCTTGTTCTTGATCGGCTTGGCCATATCGAGGAGCTTTTCCTCGGCGGCGGCCACGGCCCGCTCGATGCCGCGGCGGATGGCGGCCGGGTTGCTGCCGGCGGTGACCTGCCGGATGCCCTCCTTGAAGATGGCCCGGGCCAGCACGGTGGCGGTGGTGGTGCCGTCGCCCGCCACGTCCGACGTTTTCGACGCGACCTCGTTGACGAGCTTCGCGCCCATGTTCTCGAAGCGGTCCTCCAGCTCGACCTCCTTCGCCACGGTCACGCCGTCCTTGGTGACGGTCGGCGCGCCGAACGACTTCGAGATGATTACATTACGGCCGGTGGGGCCCATGGTGACGGCCACCGCGTCGGCCAGCTTGTCCACGCCCTTGAGCATTTTCTGCCGGGCGGTGTCTTGAAACAGGAGTTGTTTGGCCACGACTCGATTCCTCGCTTAGCGGATGGGTTGTACGTGTGTGACTGGTGACGTCTTAGGGACGCCGTGCGTTGGTGGTTTTCCTTGCTTACGCTTTGCGTTTTCTTGCCTCGCCTACGGCTCGGGGTTAATCGGCTTAGCCCACGATCTTGGCGAGGATGTCGCTCTCGCGGAGAATCTTGTATTCCACGCCGTCGACTTCGATCTCGGTTCCGCCGTACTTGCCGTAAAGGACGACGTCGCCTTCTTGCACCGAGAGCGGGCCGCGTTCGCCGCTGTCGAGCAGGCGGCCGGCCCCGACGGCGACCACCTTGCCCCGCTGCGGTTTCTCCCGGGCGGTATCGGGCAGCACGATACCGCCAGCGGTCTTCTCTTCGGCCTCGCTCGGCTCGACGACGACACGATCATCCAGCGGACGGAGTTTCACGTTCTTGGCCATGAGATTGTTTCCTTTTCCTAGGTTGTTTTGATGAAATGGTTTTTGTGTTCCTGGCTTCACTTCTACTCCCGTCGCCTGCGGCTCGGGGTTAAACGTCGCGTTTCGCTCCGCGAAACGGCGACCCTGGGCGACCTCCTTTACATCATGCCACCCATGCCACCCATGCCACCCATGCCACCCATGCCACCCATGCCGCCCATGCCGTGGTCGTGGCCGTGGCCGGCGTGGTCCTCTTCTTTCTTGGGTATCTCCGTCACGAGCGAATCGGTGGTGATCAACAGCGTCGCCACGCTCGCCGCGTTTTGCAGGGCGGTCTTCACGACCTTCGCCGGGTCGATGATACCGGCCTCGACCAGGTCGCAGTACTCATCCTTGTCCGCGTTGTAGCCCTCGCTCTTGCCCTTCATCTTACGGACCTTGCTGACGACGACCGCGCCATCCACGCCGGCGTTGTCCGCGATGGACCGCAGCGGCACGGAGAGGATGTTTTTGACGATCGTCGCGCCGAGCTTTTCGTCGCCCGCCAGATCGAGCTTGTCCACCACCTTTTCGCTGCGGATGAGGGCCACGCCGCCGCCGGGCACGATCCCTTCCTGCAAGGCCGCCTGGGTGGCGTTCTTGGCGTCTTCGATCAGGGCCTTTCGCTCCTTCAATTCCGTTTCGGTCGCGGCGCCGACGTTGATCTCGGCCACGCCGCCGGCCAGCTTGGCCAACCGCTCTTGCAGTTTTTCGCGGTCGTAGTCGCTGTCCGTGTTTTCGATTTCCTTGCGGATTTGGTCGGCCCGGCCGGCGATGTCCGCCTTCGATCCGGCGCCGCCCACGATCACCGTGTCTTCGCTCGTGATCCGGACCTTCTTCGCCTTGCCGAGGTCGGAGATCTTGACGCTCTCCAGATCGATGCCGAGGTCCTTGAAGACGACGGTCGCCTTGGTCAGCACGCCGAGGTCGCCCATCATCGCCTTGCGGCGGTCGCCGTAGCCCGGCGCCTTCACGGCGCACACTTGAAGGATGCCCCGCATCTTGTTGACCACCAGCGTCGCCAGGGCCTCGGCCTCCACGTCCTCGGCGATAATCAACAGCGGCTTCTTCTCCTTGGCGATCGCCTCGAGCAGCGGCACCAGCTTGCGGGCCGAGGAGATTTTCTCCTCGAAGATCAGAATCAGGCAGTCGTCGAGTTCGACCACCTGGTCGTCTTCGTTGGTGACGAAGTGGGGCGAGAGGAAGCCGCGGTCGAACTGCATGCCCTCCACGAAATCGACGTAGGTCTCGCCGCTGCGGCCCTCTTCGACGGTGATCACGCCGTCTTTGCCGACGTGCAGGAAGGCCTCGGCCAGCACCTTGCCGATCTCGGCGTCGTTGTTGCCGGCGATCATGGCGACCTGCTGGATTTCCTTCTTGCTCTTCTCGTTCACCGGCGTCGCCATTTTGTCGATCGACGCGGTCACGGCGGCAATCGCCTTGCTGACGCCGCGGGCCAGCGCCATCGCGTCGGCCCCGGCGGCGATCATCTTCAGCCCCTCGCGAAAGATGCCCTCGGCCAGCACCGTGGCGGTGGTCGTGCCGTCGCCGGCCACGTCGTTCGTTTTGCTAGCGGCTTCCTTCACAAGCTGGCACCCGAGATTCTCGTTGGGGTCGTCCAGCTCGATATCCTCGGCGACGGTCACGCCGTCCTTGGTGATTTTGGGGGACCCCCAACCCTTGTCGAGCACGGCGTTGCGGCCGCGAGGCCCGAGCGTGCTCTTGACCGCCCTGGTCAACTTTTCCACGCCGGCGAGCAGAGCCCCGCGGGCGTCGTCTTCAAAAACCATCTGTTTCGCCACGTTTGATCCTCCAGCGATGGGAACGTTGGAATGCGACGTTCGGATTTCTTGAGTGCTTGCAAAGCGAGAAGGGCATGCCTGGCCTTGGGCATCAGCCGAAACGTACTAGCGTTCGGTTGGCCCCGCGAAATAACCGCGGGCTAGCACCCTCCGGCTAATACGCCGGGCCATCGGCCCAAGTGGCAGTACACCTTCTCCGCGGCGGGAAGGGAGCAAGGGATGTGCCAACGCCGCCCGCTTGGCCACAACCTTTTACCCAGAAACGATTTGCAGTGGCGGCGTTTTTTCGTCGTCAAAGGCTTGAGGGCGTTGGCGAAACCCGCCTTGCCAAAATGGCAGAATCCGCAACGGGATGCGTGCGAACGATGCAAGTCGCTCGATCGCCCTGCCGGCGGTCACCCCGCGAGCCATCGCAACTTCCTCCCGACCTTGCGGCCCCACCGCTGCCGGTATTGTCGTGCGCTCGATAATGCCGGACCATACGGTCTTGGTTTTCCGGCGCCCGAGTGTTGGAAGCCATTTGCCTTCGACGCACCGAACTTCAGCAGTCGCCAATATGCCCAAGCCGCACGTTTTGATCCTTCGCGCCCCGGGAACCAATTGTGACGTCGAAACGGCGCACGCCTTTGAACGGGCCGGGGGCGCCGCCGAACGTGTTTTTGTGCAGCGACTGATGGAAGAGCCGGGATTGCTCGAGCGGTTTCAAATCCTCTGCGTGCCGGGGGGTTTCAGTTACGGGGACGACCTCGCGGCCGGGCGGATTCTGGCGGAGAAGATGCGGCGGCGGCTCTTCGAGCCACTTCAGGACTTCATCGCCGCCGACAAACTGGCCCTGGGCGTCTGCAACGGCTTTCAGGCACTTATCAAATCGGGTTTGCTCTTTCCTGACGATGAAGCAAAGGGCCCTGCCGCAACGCTCACCTGGAATACGAACGGCCGCTTCGAGTGCCGCTGGGTGAACCTGGAAGTGGACGGCGACCGCTGCGTGTTTCTCCGCGGCATGCGGTCGCTGCAACTACCCATCGCCCATGCCGAGGGGCGGTTCCTCGCGCGGGACAAGGCGGCCCTCGATTGGCTCGACGTGGAAGGATTGTTGGTTTTGCGCTACGCCGCAAGCGGCAATGTGGCGGAGGAAACGCTCGAGGACGGCGAGACGCTGGCCTTTCCCCTCAATCCCAACGGGTCTCCCCGCAACGTCGCCGGGGCCTGTGACGTGACCGGCCGGGTCCTCGGCCTGATGCCGCACCCCGAGCGGTACCTCGAGGCCACCCACCACCCGCGGTGGACCCGCGGAGAGGCCCATGACCCGGGGGATGGTTTGCGCGTCTTTCGCAACGCGGTCGAGTACTTCGCGTGAGCCGCGGGCGTTCCGCCAGAAACCGCGGGCGTGCCGTCAGAAGCCGCGGGCGTTCCGCCAGCGGCTAAACGTTACGCCTACCGGATCCGGTAGACCTGTCCCCGCAGACGGACGATCAGTTCTTCGCCGGGTTGCTGCTGGGCGAGGATGGCGTTTTCCGTGCGGGTATTGTCACGAGCGAGTTGGAAGTATTCTTCCGTAAACCGTTCGACCGTCTCGATCTTGTCGGCGTCCTTCTCCAGGTCTACGTCGGTGGCGTTTTGGGCGATCCACTGCTTGCCCCGTTTGTAGAGGGCTTCACCCTCGGCCAATTGCCGCACGCCCTCGGCCGCTTTCTCCTCGTTCGAGTCGATGTCGCGGTAGGTGGGGCCGCCGCCGTAACCGCCGCCGGACGCCGCCGGGGCCTGCGCCGCTTCCCGCAGCGCGTTCTTCGCCGCCCGCTGGGCGTTGCCGGCGATGCCCGAGACGTCGGCGTCCAGGCGATCCAACGCCTCACCGGCCCGGTCGAACGCGATCCCGCGTCCCCGCCGGGCGTCGGCCAGTTCCTTCACGTCGCCGGTATCGTCCGCCAAAAACGACGTGTACGGCGTAAGAATGCCGTGCTTCGTCGAAAGCGAGACCAGTTCTTTCATCAATTCGTCGTTTTTGCCGTTCAGATCAATCTGGTCGATGATCTCGCCGATCCGCCGCGTGGCCCACAGCTTTTCGACGAAGGCGTGCGAGGAATCGCCGCTTTTCTCAACCAGCTCACAAGGGAAGTCGAACTTCTTCCTTTCACCGCCGATCTTGCCGGTGATCTTCACCTTGGCGTTCCCGGCGTCCTGGTACCGGCCGACGATCACGAGCTGCTCGCCCTCGAACAGGTCGTGGACCTCTTTCGGATAGACGCGGTTGACGTTCTTGCCCTTTTCCGCGGCGCGGTCGTCGAACTCGAAGGCGACTTCCACGTCGGTCATCACCGGCGAACTGATCGAGTTGTAAAGCGTCGCCACGTGCTCCTCGATGTCCTCGTTCGGCCGAACGAACACGCTCTTGCCCTTGAGTTCCCGCGAGAGCCGGTCGAGCAGCCGGGCGTTCACGTCGTACCCGACGCCGAAGCTGATGACGCGGGCCCCAATCTCGTTGCGGTCGCGGGCGTTTTCGACGATTTGCAGCTCCTTGGTCTCGCCGGCGGTCGGCAGCCCGTCGGTGAGGAACAAGACATAGTTGGGCCGGGTCTTGTCCTTGAGCATGCCCAGGGCGACCTTCAGGGCACCGTCGATGTTGGTCGCCCCGCCGGCGTAAATCCCTTCGACAAACCCGAGGGCTTCCTTCCGCGTCTTGTCGTTGTATTTTTCGAGTTCTGGCTTAAATGACTCGATCTCGCTGTCGTAGGCGACGATGTTGAACATGTCGCCCTCGCGGAGATTGTCGAGCACGTGTTTCAGTGCCCCCTTGGCCTGCTCGATCTTCTTGCCGCTCATGCTGCCGCTGCGGTCGAGCACCAGGATGACCGTCTTTTTCGGGCGCTCGGCGTCCGGCGCCTTGACCGGCGGGCTGGCCAGCATCAGGAGGAACCCGTCTTCGCCCTTCTCCGGTTTGTAACTGATAACGCTGGCGCCGAGGTCCTTCTGGTTCACGTCGAAGAAGACGCGGAAGTCGCTGGTCGGCACACTGTTCTTCTCTTCGAACGTGACCTTCGCCAGCGTCTTGCTCGGCCGCTTGACGTTGATCGCGTGCGTGGGGCTGTACACGCTCTTAATGTTCTCGCTGCAATTGATCGTCAGGTCGAAGACCACCTTCTGGACCTTCTCCGCCGTGTACCTGGCGTTGGCCAGCGGGAAGAGGAAGTCGGTCAGCTTGCCTTGCTTGGGGAGAAGCTGGCTGTAGCGGAGGGTGACCGTCCGCTCGGCGCCGGCCGGCACCGGGAAGACGCTCGTTTTGAACATCCCGGTCCCCATCCATTCCAGCAGGGCGGGGTCCTTGTTGCGGCGGAGAAAGCCCTCGTAGATTTCGCGGGCCTTTTTCGCGTCCAAGAGTTCGGCCTCATACTCCTTGCCATCGACCATGAAGGTGAGCTTGTCGACAGCGCCGTCGTACGGCAGTGGGAAGACGAAGACGACTTCCATCTGCCGGCTGCCGGTGTTCACGAACGACTGCGACACCTGAACGCGGGCCACCTGGTCCTCGATCCGGGCATTGACGGCCAATTCCTTAATCTTGTAGGTGGCCTGGGGAACCGGCTGCGGGCGGGGCCGAATGATCGGCCGCGGCAGCGGAATGGGGTCGATCGGAATGATCACCCCCTGGCCGAAGGCGGCCGCGGCGGTTACGAGAACCGCAAGCGGCGCGGCGAACAATGTACGTAAGGTGTTGCGGCGAAAGGACTTCATGGCGTTCCGTCTCCTCTGGAAAGGGGGTGGCAATGCGAGTGGGGTCCGCAGAATTAGACTCGCATTCCCAGTGAAAAGTTCCAGGTCGCATCGGCAGTTCCCAGCGCGGCCTTCGGCCGCAACCAAAAGGAACCACAGATGAACGCAGAGGAATGCGGATTTCTTCAGAAGACGTATCCCGCTTCTCAGTGAAACCGCGGTAACCGCGAACGTTGTACGTCGTGCCCGTCTACAGAAACACCCCCCGGTCCGTCAGCAACTCCATCAACCGGTCCACGCATTCGTTGACCGACAGCTCGTGCGTCAAAAGCGTCATGTCGGCCTCGCCGGGGACTTCGTAGGGGAAGCTCACGCCGGGGAAATTGGGGACTTCTCCCTTGTCCGCGGCGCCGTACATGCCTTCCTGGTCGCGCTGGCGGCAGACTTCGACCGGGGCGTCGAGATGGACGACCAGGAAGCGGTCTTCCCCCACCACCTTGGCCGCCTTGTGGCGGACTTCTTCGCTGGGGGCGACGAACGCCGCCAGGCAGATGAGCCCCGCGTCGTTGATCAATTTGGCGACTTCCGCGGCCCGGCGGAGGTTTTCGCTCCGCTCCTGTGCGGAGAAGCCCAGGTCGCGGCTGATGCCCAGCCGCAGGTTCTGGCCGTCGAACACGGTGACCGCCCGGCCCTCGTCGAAGCGCCGCCGCTCCAGAGCTGC
>Ga0180437_10000418_pt1 | contig 83798 bp, 140 predicted proteins | sample SS_ome_4_FD_132410 | JGI IMG/M metagenome (GOLD analysis project Ga0180437, IMG submission 132410) | Hypersaline lake sediment archaeal communities from the Salton Sea, California, USA - SS_3_D_1 metaG | ecosystem: Environmental > Aquatic > Non-marine Saline and Alkaline > Hypersaline >...
CGAAGTGATCGTGGGGCAGGTCTTGGTATACCTTGGATATAAAAAAGGCCCCCTGAACGTTGTACTGTCCAGAGGGCCGAGCCTGATGCCGGTTACAGGGACTGTTGCCTTTTGATGCTGCCCATCCACCGGTTGGCGAATGTTGCGAGGTCTTTCTGAAGTTTCGGGCGGACGAGCGTTTTGCCGTTGTCGAACTGGACTGCGACTTGATACATACCGAGGCTGTCCTGCCGGTACGTCATCGGGTAGACTTCGCCGTTGAGGTCTGCCAGCAGGAACGTCATATCAGGGTCGCTCATGAGGTCGCCGTTCTGTTCGAAGTAGTGGGTGACGCTGTAGACTTTGCCGAGGGGCGTTTGGGTCAGCAGGTGGACTGAGACCGGCATGTAGGTACCGTTGCTGTTGTCGACCTTCCGGCCTTCGCCGTACTCGGTGATACCTGCGATTAGTTTCTGGAAAGTCTTGGTTGCGGTCTTGCTCAAGCTTTTCATTCTGTCTTCTCCTTGGCCGTTGTTGCGTTTGCCTGTTGATGGTAATATAGCATACTTGGCTATGATTTGTCAACCCCCTTGTCGAAGGCAAAAGAATGGCCCCCGAGTCGATGTTGAACCCGAGGGCCGAGGTTGTTCTTGATCGGCCTCGATCTGCACGTCCTCAACAGTCCATGAAAGATCGGCGTAGGTCTGCTCTTCCTGCTCGAGTTCGAGCATCTCTTTCCAGAGGTCGTTGCGGACTGCTCGGAGAGTGTTATCTTTTGTGGTGGGATCGACTTCGTTGTCGATAACCGTGTCGAGGGTTTCTGCCAGCTTGCCAATTCTTTCTGCGAGTGTCGTTGCGTCCATGATCGTGCCTCCTTAACTGCGGGTTTCGGTTACTGACTCTGACATACTATACCACAAGTCACTACCAAAAGCCAAGAACTTTTTCGATTGAATGCCACGGCTATCCCTCGGGCTGGTCGAGTTTTGGTAGTTCGTCGATGAGCCTGTCCACCAGCTTGTCGGACGGCATGACTTCGTCAACCTGAATTTCTTGCCGGTTAGCCTTCAGGTTGCTTTCAGTCCTGTGAATTTCCCATACCGTCATGATGTTATACATGAACTCGCAGAGCTGGTCATCTGCCATAACGGTATCTGGACTAAGGTCGTCAATGCTGATGCCATTTTCGAAAACAACCATAATGTCGGCGTCTGCATAGACCACCGCCTCGAGTATCCGGTTGTTTATTTGCTGCTTGAACGACCAGACCTGCAAAACGAGGTCGGCTACGGGAATGTTGTAATTGGTACGTTCGATTTTAGCTTCCATTGTGATTCTCCTTCGTTCGTTAGCAACTTCCTGCACAATCATACTTCAGGCCTTCGGATGAACTCGCGATTTTGCTGATTAAACTGAACAGCCTCTCGACACGCTCATAATCGCCGTCACGAGCGTTGTCGTCATCGATACGAGCCTGAATAGCGGTAGCCGTATTCCACATCCTGTCGACAATCGTACTGAGCTGGCTGAGTTGCTCTTGAGCATCATCCGCAGCTTTCCATAATTGGCTAATACGTTCACTTTGCGTTGCCATGATCTTACCCTCCATTAGCAGATGGCCTCGTCTCGGGTCTCTGCCCGTTTCCGATGCAGTGCATACTGCCAGACCGAATCCCAGTGCCTTTCGTTGTCCCTGAGTGCCATGTAGATTGCATCGCCCAGCTCGATGGTCTCGTTTTCCAGCATGTCGTTTATCACGTTCGTGTAGTGGGACGACTTGACAGATGCCTCTTCCATGAGCTGGTCCGGTGTCATGTGGCCCGTCTCGATGACCATGTCGAGCAGGTCGATTTCATGTTGGGTTAGTACCATCGTTCTTGTCTCCTATAGCACGTTCGAGAAACCAACTGCGACTACTTTGTACTTGCAGATGACGGTGTCTGATTTGCCCCACTTGTTCCTGACGATGTTCTTGGCGTACCTGTCGGCCTTAGCTTCGGACAGGAACGTCTTGGTAACTTCACCATCTCTCACATCCACGTATTCGATTTCCCATCTGACTCCTAGCTCGGCCATTACTTAGCCCTCCACTTCGGTATATGCGTTCTTGCGTTTGCCAGAGTATGCGTTCATGTCCATTTCGAGGTGGTCAGCCTTACACCATACGCCGGTCGCCCGTTCGAGGTTATACACATAAGGGCGTACCATAATGCCGACCAAAAAGTGGGCCTTCATCTTGCCATCTTTCCCCTCAAAAACATCACGGGCCAGAACGATAGCGCGTCTGCCACCAAACAGCCCGTCGAGGTCTTCCTTGATTACTACCTGTTCTCCGATGTCGTACATTGTATAGTATCCTATGTTGCCTCGCTGTTAATCCGTTCGATGTTGACCTTGACTATCTCTGGCATGTCGTATCTCATGAACCAATGCCCCCGAGCACATGCCCGAGGGCGACCAATGCCACCCTAGCTTATGCGGGTAGCATCGACCTGAGTGTCGCCCAACTCGATCAGAACGCTCTGACCGAGGGCTACGTCTTTGGGATTGCAGACGTAGCGGAACGCTTTAGGCAGCCGATCAATATCGACCACCTGCGGGTCGGCGACCAGTTCGCCACCGACGAAGTAGGAAATGAGGAAAGTCTTTTTCATAATGTCCTCCTTGCTTTCGGTCGGGAGCCAATCTCCCAACCACCTAACGATACATACTATACCACATCTCGGGCTGAAAGTCAAGGAAAAAATGACAGCCATTTCGACCAATGTTTATAGGGGTTTTGTGAGGTGACGTCCATTTCGGCCTAATATAGCTGGCTAAAATAGATCGCCACCTCGAAAAACCTGTTTCAACCTGTCCTGTCGGCCCTGTCGGAGCGGTTCTTTGTGGCAGGGGTTGGGGCGACTGCGTCGCATGGCCTCATGCCGGCTTAGTCGTCGCCACGTCCCCTGTCACGCACTTCGATCATCAGGTCTCGGCAAACTATCCTCGGGTTGCAATATTGCCAGTCAGGCCGGTTGTCCAGAGCATCGAGAAGTTTGAAATAGACTTCCCGTGCCTCGTCGAGTGTCATATAGTATTTGGTTGCAAAGGGAGAATAGATACCGCCATTAGGCCCCAGTATCTTATAGTCAAACTCGAGACTGCATACATCTGGACTCCTTTCGGTACAACCACGCCAGACATTAGCGTAATTCCCTATACCGTCAGTCATGACTAACCACTCCTTGGCTTCAGCCGGTGCAGCGATGGCGTAGTAACCGACATCTAACAGGTAACGAGCCTTCTCTGTAGCTTCCTCTTTAGTGACCAGAACAGGCTTATCACAAAAGGTTCCTGAGTCTGGTTTACTATATATAAGACTTCGTTTATGTGGCATTACGACAACCCATTTCTTCGCACTATCGGCCCACTCGAATATCGTCTTGCCGGTGATGTTGAAGACCAGATTGGCGACAGTTCCCCGTGCGTCCATAAGGTCTCTTTGCGATTCGCCGAACATGCCATATGCGCTCCGATCTATGTCATTATAGACCTTGGCAAGATCGTGTAGGTCGAAAATTTTACACCCGACGATGATAAATGTTTCGTACAGCTCGATGGAATACTTGAGCCTGTCGCTCGAGTTGACTCGTGCAAGTAATCTCTGCATTGCTTTGCTCCTTATCACTTTCGTTCCTGTTACCTTACCCTCGTTACCCTGTTGACCTTCGTGGTCTCTTCACCGTTATACATGTCATGCGCCTTGATGGTCAGCTTGACTCGGATAAATTCTTCTCGAGCATCGCCATCTTCGTCTGTCCATGCCGGTGCGTTGCTGGCGAACCACGTCAGCTTCTGGCCCTCTGGCGTTACCATCTTAACGAGCGTGGGGTCGCCCCATTCGCTGAAAGACCTCACAGTCGCCGTGTAAACGACTTTTACGTCGACCTCGACCCTCTTACCCACCTCTCCGAAGAACGTGGACGCTGGGGCCGGTGAGGCGAGTTCTGAGGCTTTTCTGTCTGCACGTTTGACCGCCATAGGCACCGAGGCGATAATCCCGAGCGTCCGGTCGGTCACCATACCGGCATCGGCGCAGGTGCGGACGTTGTGCAGGTAATCGTTCGACGCATCTTTCGATATATCCGAAACCCACGCCTTGACCTTCTCGACACGCCCGTTCAATCTCGTGCGAGTTGCCTCGTCCAGAGCGTTGAATTCTTTGCCGAAGTCGAGCCACCGTTTGCCGTTCGTGACAATATCCCACGCCTCGTACTTTGTAGCCTCGATGTTCTGGAAGGCGTCACTGGCTTTGTGGTAACCTTTAGTCTCGACGAGTATGGTCGCAACCATCAGGAACCGGTCGAAGTCAACGGCGTCGATGTTGCACCCGCTGAAGTTGTAGTCCTCGAATTCAGTGAAATATCTTTCCAGACGGAGCAGTCTGCTCGCCGAGAATACCAGCGTTTCAGGAGAATGTCCGAGGAAATCTTTAAGGCAGGTCTTGCCGACTTGCTTGTACTCGCCGGTCTGCTCGTTGAAAAGCACATAAGTGTTCGAGCGTCGACGATTATGGCCGCAGTGTTCGCAGGTGTTGTCGGCTGTCCGGTATTCGATGGGGCATTCCCTGTTGGGAACCGTGTTAACTATGTTGCCAGCACCGCCGCCGGAAACATGGTCGATACGTGCGACGATTTCCCAACCCGCCACGACGATTGGCTCGGGGGTCGTGATGGTTACTTCACGGCATGCTATGTAGACGACTGGTATCTGATAGAACCCGCAGTCGGCTACTCTGGCCAGTTCGTCGACAACATAATCGCCAGAGGTCTGGTAGTATTCTACTTTGGTGATTTCGTCCGATACCGTGACCTGAATTTCTGGCAGTCCAAGTCGACGTGCTTTGCGGTTCAGGGTCTCGATACGATTGGCGAGGTAGGCCATACGCTCGACCGGCACCATGATAGTACGGGGCTGGTTCTGTTCATCTTCGTGGCAGTACGTGCAGATGACATCGCCGTTCTCGCCGTATTCATAATCGAGATCGGAAATGTCTTCGTGGCACTTGCTGCATTCTACTTTTGGTTCGGCGTGGTTGCCGTTTAGGTACTGCGTGAAGTCCGTCATGGTCTGTCTCCGTGTTGCCTCTTCTCAACCTGTCTGTACTTAGTATACCACAAATCCACCCAGTTTGTCAAGAGGTTTGTTAATACGTTTGACGGGCATCTCAAGGCCGACTCAAGAAGCCCCGAAATGCCCGTCGGGTTGTGGAGGTATATCATGTTAGCTTGGCGGAATATCGAGCTGATGCACTCCGTTCTGGTAACCGTCCGTAATGACCAGTTTGCCGGTCGAGCAGTTGTACACGAGCAGACCAGCGTCACCGTCTGGGCCGTTGCCGTATGGCAGGACACCAAGTCCACGGTTACCATCGATCTGTTCATGACAGTGACCGATCAGTCGGGCCATGCTGTAGTCCTCATCGCCTTCGCGCATCCGAGGAATTGCACCTCTGACCAACTCTATTGACCGACTCCCTGCGCCGTGCAGGTACATCTCGCACGGGGCATGTCCATACTTGCTCTCGACTCTCACTACCGCTCTGTCGCCCATTGCATGTCTCCTTATGGTTTGCCGTACATCCTATATGCACGGAAGTTTCCAGTAACCTTTGCCAGCACCGCCCAGCACATCCATACATTTTATAGCTGCATCTCTGGCGTACTCGTTCCGACCGTCAATGTTTGTGTTGGTCGCCATAGTGTCGAGCCAACATAGGCACAGTTGCGTGAACGCCTGTTGCAATGTCCGGTGCTTACCCTTCATTGCGAATGCGAAATCATCCATGTCAGGTCTGCTCGACAGATTCACGAAGTCTGCCATAACATTCGCAACATCTTTCGGGTCGCTCAGGTCGACCGATACGTTCTCATACCATTTCTTGTCAGCCATTGTCAATTCTCCTTTCTTCAACAGACAGTTCATCTATGAACCGTTTCTGCCAGTGCGCAGATGCTTTGTTTGCCAGAAGCATAAACTCGTCATGTGGCAACATACCCTCATCCGATAGCGTCTCTAGGATGAAACGTACCTTTGCCCTGTATGCGTTCTTGGCTGCACGTTCGACCTGTTCTCCTGTCAGCGTTTCTATCATCACACACCTTCCTTCCTACCGGCGAACAACGCCAGTTCTTCTGCTCCGACCTCGAACCGTTTGCCGGTCAGAGTGTCACGAAATACGACTGCCTTGACCTGCCGACCGAGCTTCACGTACCCGATACGCTCGAGGTACATGTACTCGGAAAGGATTCTGTCAACCGCTCGGGCTGCTTCAAAGATGTTCAACATAGTCTGTCTCCTTATGCTTCTTTGTAACCTGTTGCCAATGGCCCACGACGACCGCACATGATGCAGTAGCCGTCTGGGTCAGTATAAGCGTCACAGTTCTTGTGCAGGTACCCTCGGATGGCCCTGTCGAAACTGAACTGGACGTATTCCCATCTGTCGGTACCGGAACCTGTGACCACGTCCGGTTCCCCGTCGACCGGTTCCAACATGCATTCAGGAACGGCCAGAAGATCCATACCGTACGAGTCGTGTCGGACAGCGATTGACCGTTCGACTGGGTACACCGGCAGACCGTTCTCTTCGGCCATGTGGAAGTGTACCATCCACTTCTCGAAATGTATGCCACCTTTGTACGGGATGGCACCCAACCGTTCAACCAGAACTGCTTTGCCTTCGTGCTGAAGTTGCATCGGAATGTCTTTATATATGCTGACCGTCTGTCCTGTTTCGAGCACTGCCATTGTCTTGGCCTCCTTGTTGTTTCCGTTATTCCCAACCTGTCTGGCACCTAATATATCACAAACAGGTACCACTTGTCAAGGACTTTTTTCGCGCTTGTTTCAAGCAGGTTTTACAGTATGAACCAAACACTGCCTGATGCACGTCAAGTTCCAATGGATTACACGGTACGCTCACCCAGACATGAGCGTTATACCTCTGGACGTACCCGCCACGCTCATACTTCTTATTCTTCTCACAACCACACAGTGTAACTGTCTTGCCTGCTTCGTTCCGATAACATATGTGAGTCTTCGTGGACTCTTCGCCAATCCAGCATATGCGATATTCTGTAGCCATTGTCATTCTCCTTCTGTTGATTGCCTCACTGTGATCCTAGTATACCACATCCAGACGGAAAAGTCAAGAACTTTTTTCACTTTCATTCTACTGGCCATTTTCAACCGTGGTTGAAAGCGTTGAAACCTAGGTTGAAACTTGCTTGTCCAGCACCTATCTTATATACTATCTTATATACTATCTAATATACTATAGTTATGTGCCAGCTAGGTGGGCCACCTGTCACACTGTCACACTGTCACACTGTCACATAACTCTGAACCACCCTTAAGACTATGGCGTTGCACGACTTACAGACGAAATTCAAAATGGTTAATTATTTACATGCAGATTTTTCATTATTCGCATTAGCTGTCAGACTTGCCTTTATCCATTGGACTTACGACTTCTGTGCCATATAGCCTAGGTCGTGGTAGGCCACCTTGTGAATAGTGAGACCAAGCTGGACTTTGTCAACTCCATACCTTAGCACCTATAGCATTATCAGCATTATTAGTCAACCGACTTCGAAAATTTAAATAAATCCTAGCAAACTCGAACATTTCTGTTGGAACGTGCTGGGCTGGCTGGGTTTCTGACTGGCCAAAAAGCGAAGTAATAATAATGCTAACGGCCCGTTTGGCCCGTTTCTGACACCTTGGCACGGGTCTTGCTTATACATATGCATCTGATTTGAAAGGAGGTGATTCGATGAAGCTGAAAGCAAAACTGGACAGGGAAGTTGGCAACCTCGGAGACGTTCAATATTACGTCCTGAAAGTCGAGACTGACAAAGGCGTAGAGTTCACCTTCCGTCTGTCTTGCAACGATTACAGGCCGATTGCCGAACTGGAAAACGGTTCTCTTGCACGTCTGTCACACTATGAGGCCCGTGACGCTATGGATTTGATGGCACGTCTCATCAATAAAGAGATAGCGTGATCGGCATTTCTCGGCAAAACTGGGGTAGAATTTGAGGTCGGTCTACACGCCGATCTCATTTTACCCCTATAAACATTGGCTAAAAAAGTTCTTGACTTTTGTCTCGAATTAGTGTATAGTATGTATGCAAGGTTGGGACAGTAAGTACAGCCAAGCAGAACGGCAGTCTGGAGATTGAGGCTCCGATAAATGCGAACGGCAGGACTGCCAAGCTCATTGACAGTTGAATAAATACGAAACATGCGACAAGATTCAGATGCCATACCACTGAGTGGATTCGAGCTGAGATAGGCAATGTTTCGTTGCGCCGGTGCTGGTGTAGCCCCGTGGAGAACCATTTGGGAGATAAGCCGACATGAACGTGTCGCAAAGGCACCAGCACCGGCAGGTCGGCGCACACATAGTAAGTCGCCAGAGTAAAGCGAAAGGAGCGGGTTGATCGCCGTGTACTGGGACTGGGTGCTGGCGCAGGCGCGATGCGAAAGTCCGCGAGTAGGTCGCATATGTGTGTGTCGACCATATAAAGTTTTCGAGTGGCCGCACGAGCTGGCAGTTTCACCCCAATCTGGAAGGTCTGCGAAACAGGCCATATAGGGGAGTATCGGGAATTGATCAGTCCGACTGAGACGCTGACGAAACTAATCGGGAATTAACTCGTAGATGGCGTATGGCGCGAGGGGTTGAGTCCTCGGGCTGTCAGTACTCGTCGAGCCACTTTTAAGCACTGGATGTCGACGTTGGTTCGAATCCAACCGTAGCGGCCGCTGGCATAACATTAAGCCCTGTCCTACTGAAAAGGTAGTAAGGCTGTCAGCATATGAGATCACTCGGCGTAGCTCAGAGGTCAGAGCGGTTCAGTGCTTATAGAATTTGGCTGGACGTTACCGTCTGTTGCCGAGACCCCGCTGGTAACGGCGGGAGCGGTGAAATTCCGTGGTAACGTCCGAACGAAATTTTCTTCTTGACAAACGATATTGACTTGTGGTATACTAGGTTCAGAAGATAAGGAGATTGAACATGGCACTTCAAATTGAACAAGAAAGAGTCAACCGGATAGCTCGGCGGGTACGGAAGTCTAATCTGGACTTTGTCGAGGGCCAGCTCGAAGCGATACAGCTTCTGGCTGAAAGCATCGTGCGAAATGACCCTGACCGGCAGGGTCTCGTTGCCCAGCACATTGTCAATCGGGTTGGTCGTGCGCTGAGGAATTTGGACGCAGCACGTAACGCATAAGGAGACAGATTATGTTTATGACCAAGGCTGAAGCATGGAAATATGAAAACACGGTCACCTGCGGGTTCTGTAAAGATTGGATCGACCCGAACGAATGCGACGAGAATTCCGAGTTGCTCGATTGGATCGGCGACGAGAAGGATGCCGACTACGAACTGTGTGATCGGACTGACGAATTGCATGTGTGCTACGATTGCGCAAAAGAGTTGAAGGTCGAGATGGAAGCACGGAAGTCCAACTGGGACGAGGTGGCAGAAGGAATGGCGTGGCCCTACAAGTAAGGGTCGCGCTGTTTCTATGTGTGTGTGTGGAGGTGAACATGAACAGCGTTGTTGCTAAATGTCCATATGATGGATGTCAGAGAAAGATGGAACTGTTCTTCGATATATTCGAAGGCCAGTACGCAACGTGCGAGCATTGTGGCAAACTTTTCTGGCTCGAGTTGGAAGTCGCCATAATCAGCACATCAACACATAAGCTGAAAGGATATGAATAGCATGTACCATAAAGAACTTATCGAACAGTTGGAAGATTACTCGTTCAGGTCGGGTTACCTGAAGTCGAGTCTGGTACTGTTGGTCAAGGCTATTGAGTCGCATCTCGATTGCAACGACACAGAACCTGATAGCTGGCTCAGACGGCAGCTCGAAAGAGAACGCAAGACCCTTGAGCTTATCGCCGAGGCTGACAAAAGGAGAATGGCATGTATTGGAAGATAATGTTACCTGCAATCGTGATCGCGGTGTTCGTCTGCTGTATGGCATGTGTTGTGCAGTACGAGCGGAATGACATAGAACGTATCGAGAAGGCCGACAGGCTGCATATGATAGAGCCACCTGTATTCGAACCGGCCAACACGACAGAAGTGGCCCATATGGCGAATTCGGGCGACGAGCCGGTGTACATGGTAGTACGGTATGAGGTGGCTGAGTCGGAGACGGGCTGGGAGACGGCTGCGGTCTTCGAAGTCGGCACGGGCCAGAAACTGAAGATAGAGGTTAGTGAATAGGAGAGGACAAGTGATATGCTACTCAACCAATCACACGTCAAACAGTATGCGAAGTCGCTCAGGCCGAACCTTCGAGTCAGCTCGTCGTACATGGCTGCACTCAACGCCAAAGTTGCAGAGTTGATCGAAGCGCATGTCGGTGTTAACGGGTCGAGGAAAACTATGACCGATGCCGTGATAGATTATTGTTCGCAGGCGAAGGCATTGTCGAACGTGGACAGAAAGAAAGTCAGATAAACCTCTTGACAAACACCACCTGTTTGTGGTATAATAAATCAGAAGGTTAGAAAAGGTTGACATAGGGTCGACCTAAAATGCTCGGCAGAGTCCGAGGGTAAAGGAGCCAATCATGGCCAGAAAAATCAGCGCAGCAACGAGAGCAAAGAGAGCTAAAGAATCGAAAGAAAGAGTCCGAGGCGTGATGGACACTATCATCTACGCTTTCGAGAACGGGACAGTAGCACCGGCATTAGCCCAGCGATGGCTCGTTCCTGCGGACGTACCGCAACGCAAATGGTCAATCCGAAACCAGATGCTCTGTGCGCTGGCTGGTGCGACTGATGCCCGTGGCTACAAGCTATGGCGTGATATGGGCCGTGAAGTGGTTAAAGGTAAATCTATCCGACTGCTTCGTCCGAACATGGTTCCTGTCGAGGAAGTCAATCCCAATACCGGCGAACTCGAAAAGAATTATGTCATGCGTGGGTTCAGATGCTTCGCAGCGTGGGACGTTTCCAATACGACCGGTCCTGAAGAAACTCTTCCAGCATACCTTGCCGAACATAAGAAATTCGTCGAGTCCCTACCTCTGGTCGAAGTGGCACAGAAGTGGGGCATCAACGTCATTGTCGGTGGCGGGAACGATAACAGCTCGACTATGGGATGGTTCCAGCCACGTACGCAGACTATCAAGCTGAACGTGGAGAATCTTTCGACGTGGACGCACGAGCTGATACATGCTGCCGACTACCGGCTTGGAAATCTAATCCACGACGACGAAACATGGCTGACCGAAGCAGTAGCTGAACTGGGCGGTGCGGTTCTTCTGAGCCTGATAGGCTACAAAGATGACGCCGACCTCGGTGGGGCTATGGAGTATATCAAAAAGTACGCTACGAGCGCAGATAAAAGGTTAGGGAACGCATGCGACCTCGCCATGAAACGTGTCGAAGCTGCTATCGACCTTATTATGGACGCTGCGGGATTGAGTGTTGACCTGTCCGGTGAATTGGAGGCTGAAGCTGCAGATGGCTCTGAGGACGAGCTGGTGGCTGCGTAAGCCACTTTTATGGGCGGGGTAAGGTATTCTTCTCTCCGGTACCTTACCTCGCCTTAGACGGGAAATTTGGAAGTCGAATAGCGAAGGAGTACCGTGTATGTCAAAGTTCTTCTGTGAGATTGACACCGAGACAATGCCGACTTCGCCGAAAGGTCAAGCTAAAGAGATTGCCAACACGCTCAGACGAACGTCTAGGCGCATCGAAGCAATGGCTAAGGCCGTCGAAGAAAACGGCAACTGGGAAAGCAAAGAGATACCACTGTACGATAACCTAGGGAATGTAGTTGGACGAGGCGCGTTCGACTTCGCAAACATGATTCGGATATCATGGGAGAAAAGGATGAGAATATGATGCAAATTTTATTTACGTGCGAAATATGCAACCACACATGGGATGCCGGTGATAGGTACCTTATGTACGAAGACCTGAAGGACGACGATCGTCAGTTGTGTCCAGAGTGTGGCGGTCATGGCGACAGGAGCACGGGCGATTCTGGCGAAATGCTGAAGTATGAGTGTGACGTGTGTGGTTGTCGGTGGACTGCGCAGGAATATCAAGCCGACTGTGCTATATGTCCGACATGCGAAGAGGAAGGAAATGTGGTAGATGCTGATGTAGCTGGAGAGGATAAACACTGGGAACGTGAAGGATGGCAAGATGGATGTTGAGATTGTATTCTGGTTAAAGTCCATATCATGGTGGCTGTGTGTCTTAGCCATGTGCGACTTACATGAAACTCTGGCAAAGATACTGAAAGGAATGAAGAATGGCGAAAAAACAGAAAGAAGCAAGACATATACACGGGTGCCGGTTGACTGCTCGGGTACAGAATGTAAAGGCTCGGATATTCCCCGATACAGAATGCGCTGATGGACAAGCGATTATCGCCGAGCTGCAAGATATACTGGACCTAGTGGCCAAAGGCGAAAAAGAGAGACCGGCTGGATTGGCCGACAGCAACACGATCAACTATCACGGTATCAGTGTTCGTGGCGGTCTGGCGGTCGTGAGTATACTCGACGGGAAACAACCACACTATATTCGGCGAATACCAAGAAACATCATCGATGCGAATGTAACATACCGATGCGAGTGGTGTCGTGAAAGTTGGGTGGCTTCATTTGCAGACGGCAGCGATACGTGTCCTGCGTGTGGTCGCCTGAATGCCGGTCAGGTCAAAGAAGTCGCAGACATAGGGTCAGACATAGGGACGCCGGTAGAAAAGCCGGTAGAAGCGAAAACTGATATCCCTGAACCTGTATCTGAACCGGTACCAGCCACGGAAGTCACACTGGAAGTCACACCGGAAGCTAACACGGAAGTCGAGATGACCGTGTCGAAACCGGAAGATAAACCGAAACCGAAACGTAGAAAGCGTGGGAAAAAGCTCAAGCGTGTCCCGAGGAAAAAGGCTAACGTAGACAAACTAAAGAAGGATAAGAAAGATGCGTAAATACAAAGTAACTGACTGGCTGTTCGCTATTGCGTTCATTGGCACTATATTAGCTGCGTGTTGTGGCGGGTGCCTTGAACATGTCCATGCTCAGGAGACGGTTTTGAAAACGAACGACTGGTTCGACATCACGATCACGCTTCCGAGCGAACCAGATGTCGCTGGCGTATATCTCATGTACCGACTCGAGAGTGCAGCCGACGACGACCCGTGGACGCTGGCTGGTAAAGTAGATGCTGGCCCTAACGAGTTCGTGACTGTCCGCGTGTCTGATGCAGTGTCTGGAGTGTTCCGATGTTCATCGATTATATATGATAACGCCGGTTCCGGTAACCTGTCAGACCGAGGGCTAAGTTTGAAGCTGGTCGAGGTCGACAAGGTACCGCCGTCTGGTGCTGTGCCTGATATTAGTGTGCCGTTAAAGGGCGACGTGAATGGTGACGGTCTGGTTAATTCGTCTGATATACAGGCTGTCGTTAATGCTGTGCTGGGAATTGCGTAAGACAGCATGGCAAGAGCATGACTGAGCGTGGAGCAAGGCGTGGAAGGAGGCGAGTGATGGGAAATTGGCATATAGAAAAAGCGATACGCTATCTTGCTGAAGAAACAAAGTGCCTCACCGCCGCTGTGGAAGCGCAGACGGCGATGCAGAGAAAAGGGCTGGCGTTGGTGTCCGCGTCCATATTGACGGACACCAATCACGATGGGTGTAGAACCGAAGCGTGGGAAGATATTATCGCCTTCCGCGCAGACAGCGCACCGGCGCAGGACGAACAGGAGGTGGATGATGAGTGAAAAACCACTGGAGGTAAGATGTGACGACTGTGACGCGCTAATCGAAATGGTACATGAGCACGAATCAACTTGTTGCGTCAATAAGCAAATGTGGGTTCGCCCATGTCCGGCGTGTGTCAAAAAGAGGGCGTTGGCTATGTTTATGAAGGACAAATTCAAGACTGACGAACAGGAGGCCGACGATGGCGCAGAGTGAGCGGAAGACGGAGAATACAACGCGACCAATTTGTCCACATTGTTATTCAGCGATAGAAGGAACGCTATGGCTATATGGAGCATTCAACATAGAACATTTAACGTGTGATAAGTGTGGCGAGGAGTGTTACTACACACACTCATTACCATCTGGCTACACGACGCGCAAGCTGACCGAACAGGAGGGCGGGTAGATGGCGAAGAGTGAAATAGACGTTACTGGAAAAGGAAAGAAGTGTAACGCGCTTGTCAGAACGCCACCCAAAAAGGAAGGTAGCCCACACGGGTTAGCGAAATGTGGGAAACCGGCGACGAGACAGTATGGCGAATATTATATGCGCTGTGACGAACATAGAATTATAGGATGGGCAAGCTAATGGCGCAGAGTGAACAGAAAAGCGGGCCGCGATGGACTGACGTATGTGCGATATGCGGCGAACCTGCAACGCACTGGTGCGCCGGTTGCGATACAGAGTTCTGTTGCGAATGCGGGCAAGAACACGAAACAAAGAATCCATGTGACCATGCGAAGACCCATTCTGTTGATTCCAAAGAGGCTATCGAGGATTGGATGGACGGATGGCGACGGATGGCGGGTAGATGAGTGAGAACACAACGAACACTGAATGGCCTGTCTGCCCGTTGTGCGGGCATACTAATGATAGTTATGGATTTATTGGCCGAACCATAAACCCGGTAACGTGGCATTGTGAACGGTGTGGCAAACAATACATGGTTGAGTGTAGATATTGCTACACGACGCGCAAGCTGACCGAACAGGAGGGCGGGTAGATGAGTGATGGATGGGCAGATTGTGAGCGATGGTGTTCCTTGCGGATAGCGCACATGAAGAAACACGAAGCATCCGACCAGCGCGACGGCGTGGTGTGTGGAGAATATATGTATACGTGCTGTGGTGGGAACATAGTTCCGAAATGTTGTGGCGATGAAGGTGTTGGCATTTGTCATTCTTGCGCGTCGAAGCTGGAATCTGAGCGGGACGAGTTGCGAGGTCGGTTAGTTCTGGCGGTCGATAGATTTAAGAAAGCAGAGGCCGAGCGGGACGCGCTAAAATGGGTTGCGTGTAACCGTTACAAGGTCCAGCGAGACATAAGACACCCAAACGGCTACGTGGTTATAGGTGACGGGCTGACACTTGGCGTTGGTGATACGTGGAATGATGCGGTCTTGAACGGATACGGGCGGATGAAACGTGAGTCAGACCCACTCCCGATAGACGATTACGAAGAAGATCCCGGTGCATGTGGATTTGATGGGAAACACGTAGACATAACATAGGAGTGCGCAATGTATCAAGTATCACAAAAGACATACCCGCTCCCGTCGGAGGTGGATGAATGAGTGAGATTTGGTTGTGTGGCAAGGCGATAAAATGCGACCTGTGCAGAACGGACGGTAAGTGTGTTGGATGTAGAGAACTCCGCGCCGAGTTTGCCGAGTTGCGGGCGGCTAATGACGCGAGCGTGATTGGCGAATGGTATATAGATGCCGGTTCATATGGGAATGAACCAGTATGCGTGGTAAGAGATATTGAGGGCAACGAGCTTGGGCGCAGTGATAACGTGTCAGACGCGCTTGTCGCCGCGTTCAGGGCGAAGAAAGCGCAGGAGGTGGATGAATGAAGATAATAGATAATGACGATGATTATATCGCCCATCTTGAAGAGCAAGATAAAAGACGGCGCGACCGAGTCCAAGAGCTACTCAAGGAAACACGCGAACTCCGCGCCGAGAACGAACGGTTACGCGCCGAGCGCGATGAACTCAAAGAGGCGGTGGAGTGGTGGAATACCCGTCCAGACTATCGTGTCCCCGAAATCGTGTGGAATGATGCGCCGGGCGCACAGAACTATCGCGTTGAAAACGGCGGCGATTTCGATACGTTCACAGAAGCGCTACTCGCCGCGTTCAGGGCGAAGAAAGCGCAGGAGGAAACAACCGATGGATGACGTTCTGTTCAGCAGCAAGTCAGGAGAATGGGAAACGCCACAAGAGTTGTTCGACATACTGGACGAAGAGTTCCACTTCACACTCGATGTATGTGCTTCAGCAGACAATGCCAAATGCAAGACATTCTATAACGAGAAGATAAATGGCCTCGACAAACCATACGGTGACTTCGTCTGCTGGATGAACCCGCCTTACGGTCGTGGCATAGGGGCGTGGATCGAGAAAGCCTACAAAGAAGCACAGGCCGGTGCTACGGTCGTATGTCTCGTACCAGCCAGAACAGACACACGCTGGTGGTGGGACTGGGCGACCAAGGCTCATGAGATTCGGTTTCTCAAAGGCCGGTTGAAGTTTGGTGGAGCACCGGCGTCGGCCCCATTCCCATCCGCTGTACTTGTATTCGAAAGTTGTAAATGTAGTTTTGGTCCACATACATCGTGGTGGAATTGGAAGGAGGATGAGTATGTATGAATGCCCGTCATGTGAACGACAGTACGAAAGACCAGAACCAACAAAATCCAGACCACGGCCTCGGCTGTGCCTAGAATGCTACGAGAAGCGATATCTCGCGTACGTTGACATGTGTATCGAGGCCGGTGATAAAATCCCGTCTGAGTTAAAATGGGAACGGTTTGGCGCAAGAAACTCGACTACAACAACAAAGACTATAGAACGTGAAGAGGCAGAACTGGTAGGCGGTCTCTCGAAACGTCATGTTGTGGCGGCGTTGAAAGCTATGTTCTTGGAGAAACCGTCATTCGACACAATGGCACCATACAGGATCGCGTTGCCACAGTCATCTTGTGTGTCGAACGATTCTGCATCAGAGATGGTTGCTGTGCTGGACGTCTGGCCGACAGAAAGCGATCTCGGGCCGTTGGAGGACGCGCTCGAACCTGCGTAAGGCATAAGAATAGCCCTGTTACAATACCTAGGTTTTTGCAATCTTCCCCTAGGTTGCGTAACAGGGCTTTCTTTATCTCGCGTTTCCTTCGTGTCGCTGTTCCGGGGTCTGAATACATCCAAATTCATGGAGCATGTCGGCTATGTCCATCTGTCCGGGGTGCTTTTTCTTTGCCCTATACCGGTCATGCCGTGGTACCGACTGGCTCTTTTTAATAGCTGCCAGCCGTTGTTTCTGGACCCATTCCTGACACTCGCCGTGAGCTAGACCGGAATGCTCTTTATACCACGTCTTAAGTACCCAGTCGACTTCGGACTCAGGTACTCGCACGCCTTCTGGACCACCTAGAGCAGCACCACATCGGCAAAATCGTTTTAACCATACCATCTTTTCGCCGTTCATTCGTTCAACCGTCCTTCATTTCTTATCTTGGAGTCGTATACATTTTGTTCAGCACCACCGCCAAACACAGTCTTTCTTATATGTCCACAACACATACATACCCATTCACCATACCCATCTTTAACTCGCCATACTTTTTGCGTGTCGCATTTAGGGCATTTCGGCCAGCTGACGATAACTTTAATCTCTGTTATCTTAGACTCTATTTCAGACAACAGCATCATAACTTTTGTCATATCGTTCATGGTCATATCGCACACGTATCCCCATCACAGAACTTCTCTTCGACCTCATGAGTGTTCAACATTGACCAGTCTATTGGCTTGAGCTTGGCTATACACTTCTCGTACTCGTTCTGGCTAATTGCTTGGAACGGTGCCTGCTCAAAAAGATGGTCTTCAAGCGGTAGAAATGAGAGGGATTTAAGATCGGCCTCGAACATTGAAATAGCTCGGGCAATATCTTTTTTTTCTTCTGGCCTGAAGGTGATAGTGACAGACACCTGATTATCACTCCACCATCTCTGGACTTGTGAAACAAGAGCGAGCTGTTCCCACATCGACACATCTTCTCTCGAGCGCGAGAAATACGCATCTTCTTTGATTGGGAAATAGACGACATGCGTCGAGTCTTTTGCTTTACTCTTCTCAATTCTGTACCCTGCCTTTCGTAATGGCTTAAGGAGCGGAGAATGTTTCGAAAACCGCACCGTCCTATAGTAATACTCCGCGTATGGATAGTGGATACCGAAGTTCGCGCCGGGAAGCATCGACACTGTTCCTGACGGTTTGACCGTAGTAGTCTTAATCGACCTCGGTATACACAACCAATCCGAATACATCTTATCGAGCTGTTGGATATAGTTGTACCCCTTGTCGCACCATGTCAGATACTCCCGCAGACCGAGCCTATTCACCGCCTGCACAATTCCAGACTGCGACAGACCTATTCGCCTGTTCCGCAACATAAGAGCATTTGTTCTCTCATAGTGCGTTGGTATGAGCGTAACTGTCTTTGCGTAGAGATATGCAAACTTTAGTGTTCGCCGGTATTCGTCAATGCTTTCGTGCCGTGCAGGAAAAGACTCGACGACGTTACACATCTCGTAAGACTCAAGGGTCTGTTCACCGCATGGATTCGTTCCTCTTGCCTTTTCATCTCGCCAATCAGCTTCGTCAACGGTACGACCGTATTTCTGTGCGTTCTCAAGCCAGAACAATCCCGGCTCACCGTTCTTTGACAGCATACCGACAACGCGCTCGTAGTCCATGCCAACCTCAGCCATAACCGAGTTGTTAGACGCCCACCTGTGATGCTGTAGTTCGTCGCCGTGTTTCTCAGGGTCCTTTAACGAGAGATACGCTTCATCGTCTGGAGACCCAAGAGCCAGTCCCGCCGACCGTCTAACCCCTCCGCTTACCACACACTTTCCTATCATGTTCATTATGTCGACGATATCGACAGATCTGATAGACGTGTCGATCCTGTCGCATAATATTGACTCGATATCTTCGAGTGCTTGTTTAAGTGGCCCCGGCCCCGGCGCAATCCCGCCAAACGTCTTGATCGGAGCGCCTGCCGGTCGAATCGCACTGAAGTCGAACGACTCTGGCAACCCGCCATCCCCAGCATATGCGTCCAGAAGGGTCTTAACGGCTTCTACCCAGCCTTCTTTCGAGTCTGCTATGGTCATACTACCCTTAAGCTCGATTGGACGTTGTATGGCGATTTTGCCAGCACCTTTGGTATCAAACGCAACGCCAACACCCAGCAGAGACATGTCCATCGCGAAACAGAATGGCTCAGAGAAACCAACCTTGTCGAAATCTTCAGTAGACACGAACGCACAGTTGTTCAAAGCTGCTGAACCCCTCATATAAATATAGTCCGTTCCCATCATCCAGAGGCCACGACCGGGGGGCAGGAACTTGAACTCGAACATAAGGTCGAACATCTCCTGTGCCGACCTTTGTGCTTTGAGCGGGTTCCACGGCAGATGGTATGTCAGACAATGGTTCCATTGAATAGTATAACATCCTTCTACTACCCTTCTTAATGTCTCATACCATTCCTCGGTCCTGTTCTCGTTCTGGATCTCGCGAGCGTAGGTGCGTTTGTATGTCACGTACCCGAGCGGACCCCAATCTGGTTCCCGTTCTTTGTACTGTTCGATAAACGAATCGTCGAGCTGGAATTTCTGTTGTATGTTTAACAACCGGCATCTCCTTCAACACACGCATCGTAAATTTCTTCTGGTTTGACATCTTCGTGCAACACATGTCGGCACCATTCGCGAACCTGCTTAACCGCTGCCATGTTCATTTTGATTTTGACAGTCGGGTCGTCCACGACCGGCAATACCACCTCGACACATCTGGTCGGTATCTCGACATTACAGTCACCTCGAATCTCAGGCGACAAGACCACCTTGTACTTGCATTCATCTGTTATCGGCACACCGCATTCAACCATCTTATCCAAACTCCATCATGTTAGCGCAGTCTGTTTCTACGCCATTGTCCCAGTTATATGTTTTCGCTTTGTCGGGTTTCTGCCTTTCGATTGTAGCAAAGTATTCGCGCAGACAGTTCCCACAATGTTTACACGCATGTGTATTGGCGTCTTTTCCGCAAGTATAGACGAGCGGATGGTTGCCAACAGCGTCAAGAACTACAGACCACCCGAGGTTGGTGATTGCCCAGTATTCGTTTGTTGTCCGTTTCTTTCTTTCGTAGTACGCGAGCCTCGGTATCTCTGGAATATCCTCGGCCTTGTGATACGCCATGAATGTCAGGACAACCGGTACGCCAAGACCATTGGCATAGTAGTTGACCGCTGCACTTGCTAAACTTAAGTTCCATGTGTTAACCCTGAACCGGACAAACATCAGGTTCGGAGGCACACCGTCGACCTTGTAAAAATCTTCGTTGGTCATATCGCTCGGATTGACTGTCAACACGACAGGGTCTTCGAACTCGCTCAAGTCTGGTATCGAGGTATTGTAGAACTTCCTCGGGTACCGTTTGGTCGCTTTGATCACGTCGACCTTATCGTTGTTGCTATCATTACCGTCGTTCACCCTGACCACGTATTGGTTCGCGTGGCGGCAGTTGTAAAACATCGGCATGTTTGGCAAGTTCTCATCGAGTGGTTCCAAATACGAACGGCCCGATGTAAAAAAGCAATCTGCGCACCCTATGGGACACGTACTGTCTTGCGGGATACAACATAGTATACCGCTGCCCTTTGTTTTTGGATTCTCGATGTACACTTTCCTTACACCTCTCGCAATTTAACACCTGTCATTTCTTTGACTCTTTGTATGCGAATCCACCCGGTCATCGCATAGTTTATGATATCCAAATACTCCTCGGATATCTCATCGAGGTTCTCGGCGACAGTTCTCTTGAGATATGCTCCGCTGCCGTATTCATGTTCGCCCTTCTTCAGCCTTGCCATAGACTCGGCCAGACAGTTGATCACATCGTCTGCCTGTATGTCGCTCGGCATAGACTCCATCAGTTTTTCTATCGCGTTTTTCATATCGTTATAGCCTCTTTGAACCACGCTGGGATGTCAGATGCACTGGACCCCATCGCCTTTATGATCTGCTTATCGAGAATATAGGTAACGCACCTGTCCTCAGCAGATCGCATTCCACGTCCTACTCCCTGTATTACGGTCTGTATCATGTTCGACCGATACCACAACTCTCCAATCTTACCACCCCCATATAGCCGGTTACTGGTTAACTTGTCGCCCAAATTTAAGAACGGTGCCTTGGCCCATATTATGAACCGGCACTTGTCTTCCTCGAGACTGACTCCGCGCTCGGTACTCGGGCTTACCAGAACGAGCGGTTGGCTTGATTCCATGAACATCTCGACTTGTGCAATCCGGTTTTGCGCATCGTGCGTTATCAGTCGGTCGCTGTGTATCCGGTCCATAATATCGTTTGCGACTCGATAACTGGTTGTGTGAATCAGTCCCTTCTCGTTCGGGTGCTTATCCATAACCTGTCGAATACCAGCAACCAGTTTGTCGATCTCTTCATCGTGCGTCTTCTTTGTCATATTCGCGCATGGCTTAAATATAACCGGTCGACGTTTCGGATCAAAATTCGACGGCACGTACATGTAATCTATGTCGCCAACATTCAGTCCGTTCAGCTTTGCCAGAGATGGCATCGGTTCCATAGTCGCGGACATTAGCACAAACTTCAGCCCGTGTCGAAAGAAATATTGATAAGCCAACTCTTCACTGACCCACGTTGGCCTGAATAGGTAGCCACCCATTCTTTCGCGGTCGAATATCCATGTACCGTCTACATGTTTCTCGAACATTTCCAGCTTACCCATCAGACCATCGAGCCGTTTCTTCATCTTATTCTCGGCAGCGACTTTTTTCTGCGGGTCTTTATACCGTCTTCCGACCTCGGAGATGATGCTCGGACCTCTCTGAATAACTGCAACGCCAACTTCTTCGGCCCATTCTTTCCAACAAGCCAGCCCGTTCTTCTCGGTCGGGGTCACATATTTCGGCTCCTCGATACCGAGCGACTTGATCAGCTTGAACGGAAGCTGGAGCGAGATGAACCCGCTTAAAATCCGTTCCAGCGTATCGGATTCGTCACAGATGATAACATCTCGACCGGACATACGACCGACGTAATTACACTCAAACAGAAAGTAGTCGTAATTCAGTATACCGAGCGAGTTACCCAGCACTTTCTGTTTCGCAGTTTCATATGGACAGTAACTGAACCTGAATTCGCACGGTGTAGCTTTCGAGTGCATACACTCAGCAGCTGTTCCGAGAGGGTTCTGAAGACAAGCATAATTCGACCGGCCCCACAACTTGTCGGCTTCGGGAAAATCGTCGATGATCTGCTGTTGTAGATGTCTTGTATGGCATAGATAGAACATGTTGCCAGACATCTGACCGGTCACCATTCCTATGAGAGATTTACCGGCACCGGTAGGGGCTTCGATACAGACTATAGGCTTGTCGGACTCGAATGCGAACTCGACTGCTTCTTGTTGGTATGGTCTGAAATCTCTGTTCCGAAACTTCGCAAATACGTTCTTATGATGTATCGGGCTTGTACTCGGATTCATGCACCTTTTTCCCTTTGCTATGCTCGTCGTTCCACACACTACAATCATGTTGCTCGCACACGTATAACCAGTCCGTGTACTTGCTCCGACCTTTCGGCCAGCGGTACCGAGCTACTGCCGGTTCGTCACAATCATCGGTATCCACGTTACCATCAACATGAGAGCCATAATCACATCGATGTGTTATCAGGTCCTGTCTCTCTATCTTCCTCAGTTTCTTCACGTTTCTTGCGTTCCCTCTCTTCCATCCATTGTATCCAATACGGCTCAAGACTGGCAAGCATAAACGATACAAACAACACGCCCCATGTCGGAGCCACAACCCATATCCAGTGCCAGCCTATATTGCCCGTAAGTTTCAGTATCAGAAACGCCATCTGTAACATTAAAAAGTAGGACGGCGCATTGCTATTCGCTTCATTCATCTTCCACTCCTGTTTGCAGGTTATGGATAGACTCGTTCATCCTGTCGATAGTCTCCGATAAACGGTCCATCTTTTTCGATGGGTCGCCCTTGGTCTGTGCCATCTTTTTCTGTAGCTCGGCAGCATACTGGGCCAACTCCAACCTGCGTTCCGTCTCGCCAAGGACGGAAAGATCCCGACACGCCTTGTCAAGTTCTTTAACATCTACATTGTAATCTGATAACAGTTTCAAGAACATCCGCATACCGCATTTCAGGGCTGAGTTCCAGAACGCATTGATCGTGTGGTTGTTCCTGTTCTTCGGCGTGAACCAATCGTGCGGTGCTAGTTCAAGAACCTGATTCGCCATATCGATTGTCGTCGGGTGAATTCTTATTCGTATCTGTGAACTGTGACCGTGCTGATCGGACGTGCCGATACCCCACAGCAAATCTTTCATTAACTCTTCTCTGGTAAAATGAACATCGAATGCCGGTGGTGTTTTGCTTGTGTTTGTTTTACCCTTTTCGAGTGGCATGGACTTCTCCTTCTAACTCATTTCAATTTCTTCTGGACGCATATTAACCTCGTCCAGTGCTTCAAGAATTTCCTCCATCACGTCCTTCATAACCGGCTCAACATCTTCTGTGTACCGTTGCGGTAAAATCCTTTCGAATTTCTCGAGCGCATTGTTTGCCAATGTTGAATACCGGTAATATTTCTCCAGCGACGTCATCGACCGGATCAATGCCTCGCACCGAGTGAGGTCTTGATCAAAGACATTAAACTCCATCATTCGAAAGAGAACAATCAGGCCCATGATATAAACGGTGCCATGAAACTCTTCAAAGTTATCGAAGTACCCGTCAGGAAGTTTTCTGTAAGCGTCCTTGATGGTTGCGTCGAGTTGTTTTGTGAGATGCATTCTCACATGAACGGGCCAGTCAGCGTTCCTTCTATTGTATTTTGTCTTTCGTGCTGACGGTTGCGCGAGCATCCATACCTCTTGCAGGAAATCAAAGAACCCGTCATAAGTATATGTATCTTCTTCGCTGGTCCGCAACGGTAGCGGTTTTAGCTTTTGGCCTTGTGTTCTTTTCTTAGTTTTTCGACCTCGCTTTTTACTTTTGACCCCACGTTGTCGCCCAGCGTCCACAGGCTTTTCACCCCCTGATTGTTTCCTTTCTGGCATTTCAACACACCTCTTGATATTAGCGATTTTGTTAGCGACTGCGACGAGAATGATTGTGAATCGAACATCCTATTAAAGTCAGCTCGTCCAAACGGTATCCAATCAGAGCCGGTACCAATCATGCATTCAATGATAAACCTGACGAAAGTCTCAGCTCGAGTGATAAGTCTCCAGTCGCGACCTGTCTTCTCACTGACTGATCTCGATATCTCGATACTGAGCGGTTTCCATTGCGAGTGCGCGAACGCAAACGAGTTGAACCTTTTTATCTCGTCGGCAGATAGACTTCTGTTCTGGACAAGAGCAACGATAGCATCTTTGCTCGGCAGATCGCATTTCACCTCAATCGGCTCGTCGGCTATATCAACATGCATTCTCATAGGTTAATCGCCTCTTGTTTCTGTATCGCGAGAGGAGCCAATACCGGACCCCAATCCTCCAATTTTCCATCGTAAACGTCGAACCAGACAAACCCGAAGTGTACCGTGCCAGAACAGAGACGTGAGCCGAAACGCGAACCTTGACCCTGTAGGGCTGGCGTTGTCATACCGAGCCATATCTTTTCACCAGCACCGTCAGGACCGCCACAGAATTGATGGTAGTGGACGTGTGACCTGATGATCACATCGGCTTTTGGAGACGCACCATGCTTCGACCATTCGTCGTTCCATATTTTCTCTCGAGCCGTGGCCGTATGTCGACCGTATGGTACCGAGCTGGACGATATTGCGTGTTTAGCGTCAAAGCAGACACCTTCGATATTGAACCATGCGTGGTCTTTACAGGCTTTTGCATTGACGTTTTGTGCTATGACGTTTTCAAAGTCTTCTTTCGTGCCGGTGTGGTATGGTGTTCCTTTGATAATACCGACATTCTTACACTCGGCGACTTCGATTGCCTCGACTGCCATCTCGCACTGGACAAGCCGGTCAGTTGTAATCAGCTCGACACTACCGGAACGATCTCCTCGCCCGTCGATACAGTCACCGTTAACGAGCAGCGCGTTCACCGGTCGCATAGCTTTCATCTTGCGGACATAGAAGTCGTACAGCTCCGCTTGAGTATCGTTCTGTTGCCATGCCGGTGGAGTGAGACCTACTACATGACCGCAGTGAAGGTCCGAAATAACTACTACCCGTTTGTGTCTACCATTTCGCTTGTGCATTTATCACCTTTCAACACGTTGTATGCTTTGACCAGTCTGTCCAATGCCCATCGTTCACACGCTTGCCGGTTCCGGTTCGCGTAGACGTGAATCCCGTTTCGAACGTTGCAGCTTACCAGAAACCCGCGTACATGTTCAGGTGTAATCCTACCTCCGTACACCTGTGGCGCAACCAAGTCACTTTCGTTAGCTTCAATCAAAAGACCGGCAAAAAACATGGATTGTAAAATCTCTCGTTTCCTGTCGGTCTTCTTTCTCTCCTTGCCCACATAGCTTAGAAAGTCGCTTACTCTTTTTCTCTCGATACCTATCTGATTCTCGTACCCCTCGACCGTGTAATCGATAGCGGTCGGACATGTGACACACTTGATTTCGAGACCTTTGTAGAGGCCTTTCTTGAGTATAATATGATCGCCTTTCTGGAGACGATGGTCTACAAACAATGGCAACTGCTCTCTGGAATCTATCAACAAGACAAACCCCTCTGGCAGCTTGGTGGGTTTATACTTGATTCTCGATGTTTTGATTCGTTGGTTCGATCTGGTTAACATGCATCCTTCTTACTCACACCTTATAATGACTTGCTGGGGGCCGAACTGGCTAAGTAGTCCGACCCCCAGCATATTAGAAGCTAACGGTTACCCCCAATCTTCTCCGTCACCTTCACCTTCACCGGTATCGTCGTCGGCAGTATCGAACATGCCATCGACATACGGTTTGACCGTTGACGACATTGCAGGGAACACCCCGTTGTCGTTCTCGTCCTCTTTAAGGTATGTTGCAACCTTATTGTCAGGGACGCGAATTGTCAACAGACTCGCGATGCCTTCGTCAAACCAGCTATCGGCATCGTCGTGTTCTGCAATAATCAGGTCATGCAGAGAGTTTCCATCAGCGTCTTTGATGTTAGCGACGATATTCGCGACCGCTGTTTCGTTGTTTTTTGCCCACGCTTCGTCAGCCAGTTCATCTTTGGCGTGGTTGATGTTCCCGATAACCTTGCGACCGATGTACTGTTCGTTTTCTTCCAACTCACAGTCGCATATCTCGGCTTCGAAGTGGAACCGTCCCTGACATGCTTTCGTGTCAGCTTCGACGTATTCGAACTTCTTAAACAGGATACCGTAGTTGCCTGCGCCACCCTCGAAGCTCGCACCACCGCCACCATACTGCGCGTTCTCTTGTCCTCTTGGTAGAGCCATTTCAGATTCTCCTTCTGTGTATTCTACCTGTTACCTGTTGACCACTTGAGTTGTGACTGTCCGAGCCACTTACCCACGTCATGACTACCAAGTCACAACGATTTGCCGTGCGGACCATGACCGATGACCCGCACTTATAACATTCTTCACGCCATATATCACCCCTTTCTGAAAAACAATGCGAACACGAGACATGGGTAAGACTATGAGGTTGATTGCTCTTCCGCTTTGTCCTTGGAGTAGCGAGACAGGAACACGTTGATGTGTTCTACCATGCTGTCGTAACACTTTCTGCACATGTCGGGGAAGTTCTTGCTGACGTCAGCTCGGCCACCAATTCCACCCGCGAATTGAACACTGATACTCGCGTTCTGGAAGTAGTCGCCTGTACACTCTTTCCCGCACCTGTCACACCGTACTATTTCTTCTCTACTCATTCGTCCGCTCCTTAGTCTAACGCTTTGTAAATAGCCAAGCACACTAATGCAAACACGCCTAATCCCAGCACTACCAACCAAGGTATCCATATCGGCGACATCACACGCCACCACGACCAATTCGCAACTCGACCGACTTCGCCAAGCTTCATGCCTATGAACATGATGTTCAACGCACCGAGATACCCTAACCCAGCAAAGTTGATGTTAGGTTTATTCTTCATCATCACGCTCCTTTCAACTCTCCGCTCGACATCTTCAACACCGCGCTGATATCCAGCGGACCGCCCACCGGCTTCACATTACCATCTTCATCGCGCTGATGAACTCCAGCCCACTTACACGTAAACCGACCTTTGACTTTCGGGTGTTCCGAGAAGTATACCATAGGAGGAAACTTCTGGACCCTGCGTTTAATACCTTTCGCATCTTCGATCATCGTGAAGCTCTTACGAACCAGACCGATCAGGTCATACGCCTGTGGCATGTTCCGAGGATACTCCTGACCTTTAAGTAACGGTCCTGCGAAGACCTCGTCGTCCCATTTGGGATTCTCCTGCAAACCAGCCATACAGATTACAACCTTGCCGTGTTTACGAGCCAGAATCCCAAGGTTGTGGTCGAGTCGTCGCATCCAGCCGGAAAGTGCGCCGTACCCTTCGAGAGAAGTCTTCACGCGAGTTGTGATAGGTTTCTTCGAGTTAGGACTGGCTTCCGCACCTTCGTCTTCAATCTCGCGACCAAGCAGCTCGTTCATGATATAGCTGTGTGAGTCGATTATTATGCTGTTGAACCCCTCGAACTTTTCTGGCCGAGAGATACTGTGGAAGAAATCGAGCCACGTTTCCGGTTCCATGAACGCAACCTTGGTTGTATCCACACCGGACGCTATCACGTTATCGCGTACAGGCCGTTTCTCAAGACCTACATAGAGGCACGGTTTTGGGGCGGTCGCGATTGACGATGTCGTCTTGCCACCACCGGTCTCGCCGTACAGGAAGATCATCTTCCCGCCAGATTCCAAATCCTCGAATTTCTTGATCGGGACATCTTTCGCACCGTGGGCTTGTTTCTTTTTTGCTTTAGCCATTTCGCACCTTCCATTCTTGTTCCCATATGTCTCTGAGAATTCGCCTCGCCCCACCATCAACAACTTCGTGTGGACACATGTAGTTGTCAGCCATACCCGAGTCTGCTATATTATCGTACTTGACGGGTATATCACCAAGCACCTCAGATAGGAATTCCGCAACCGCTTCAGACTTCGGCCCACCACTATCATGATAATCGTCACCATACACAGCGATACATTCGCCGTTGAGATGCACTGACACGCATAATAGGTCACACATGCATTCAGGATCTTCGTCTCTATCGTGATGATGAATTACTTTGATAGTTGGTCTTTCCATCTCACACCTTCTTCCTGTATTCGTACAGCTCCTCGTTCACACCATCTCCATCACAGATTTCTAAATAGTCGCACGGGTAGTTGACGCCGTATAGTTGACACCCACTCCTGTTACGCACCCATTCTCCACGTCTAGCACAACCTCGTATATCTCCTGCCAGCGCAGTGTATCGGGCAACCTCAGCTTCAAGGTCAAACTCGTGCCGGTAAAACATTCGACCAAACTCAGAGCCACCTCGGTAACCGGGGAAGTAGTGTTTCGGTTTCGCGAGAATATCAGCCCTGACACGAGCCATAAACTCTTCATGTTCTTCGTCCTTGCGTTTCCGCATCCGTGCCGGTGAACGTACAACCTGCATCGTACAGGTCTCGGCTTCTGGCCAGAGCAGGAAGTATGTCCCGATCTGGTTGTTCAGGTAGTGAACGTTGAAGAACCGGTCTGGCGACATGCTGAACTTCCGTTCGACGAAATCGCTATAGTATATTGACCGGCCATCATAGACCGCCTTTATAAACGGGCCTTCCGGTACGATTTGTTTTTCGACTTCGCATTGAGATTGATAATCACCAACACCGACATCGAGTCCGAGATGGTTCGCTGCGTCAACGACCGCCTCTACCATTGCAACAAACTTATCTGGCAGGTGCAGTTCAGCGCAGTATACCCTGTCAACTTGAAGTACGGCGTTTTCAGTCCCATCACAGTAATCGTTACACGCTTTGTCCCATACAAGTCCCATACGCATAGCTGAAGATTTGTACTGAATCTTCTTTTTAATCCCGCAGATGTATCGCAGGTAGTATGCGTATCGGCACCGCTGCCAGACCATAGCCTGACTGTGCGACATGCGAGGGTACCGAGTTCGAGCAGCTTCGATGCATAGAAAATGAGACGGTTTCGTGCATGTGCCGATACTGCCATTCTCGTCCTTGATATAATACTTGCATGGAGTGTTTTTGCCCTTAATCCTGTCAGGGCATGTTGCCTTGTAGATGTCTGTCAGCATGCGCTCATAAGCCTATTGGCAAGTCTTTGCAGCAATCCAGCTCGCTTAAACATTGGACAACCGTTTGGGTTCGTGTTCACCTCGTCACAGAATTCATTATGGTCGACCCAGTAACCATGTTCTGGATTCCAAATCGATTTCACGACGACCTCTTTACACTGTGGGCCGCAATAGTTGCTATAAAGAACGTGGTCGCATTCTATACAAGCGGACATATTAGGCATCCTCTAAGAAACGCAGGAAACGGCAGAACGATAGGTTTGAATTATACGTCCCACCGCTTCCTCGCGCTCCGTGGGGGCAACTTCGACCGAGTCGGCCTATAGTTCGACCGCTTCGATCTTCCTGACCATCTCAGCACGTTTACCTTCGGTCATGTTAGACATGAACTCGAAGATCTTTTCCGAGAAGCCAGCGATGCAGTAAGCTTTCCGTTCAGGGAACATCAGCTGACCATAACCCTGCAAGTCGAAACTATAGATTTCAGGGTCCGCATCGTATTTCTTGCAGTACTTGGCAAACGAGCTACGCGGGTTGCCACGCTCGTTGCCTATCCAGCCCTGCATGTCAGACAGGATAATCACCCTGTCGTACTTCTTGTTCGCAACTTCGAAAATTGCGTGGAAGTTTGTGCCACCAGCTTTGAATTGCATATTTTCAGCCAAGGTCAACACGTTTGCACTCGGGTCCAGATTACGGTATTGCGCGTAACTCTGGAACGTCATGAAATCAGCGTTGTTCGACTTGAATAGCACGGCTGCGAACATCGCACCAATCTCTGCCGGTGTAGGTGCTGGCTTGCCGTTAGGCTGCGTTCCACCACCCCACTGCATTGAACCGGACACGTCCAGCACGACAAGTGTGTCACCGTCGAATACCGGCACGTTCTCAAGTGCAATTTCAGCAGCGTTTCGGATAGCACCTTGGATCAATCTACGGTTGCCGATATTGACGATCTCGTGAGTGTTGTCCAGCGCAGTCTTGAACCGGAAAGGCAGAACAAGAGACTTTTTGATCTTCTCACGATCCATCAACTGCTCACATGCCATGCCGACACATTCTGGTGCCTGCTCGGCGATATTGCGCAGGTTCCGAAGCAACGCGAAATACCCAAGCTTACCTTCCTCAAGCAGCTCTTTCCATGACTGTTTCTTCAGCTCGTCGACCTGAGCCTTGGTCTTGCCTTCCTTACCAGCTTCAGTAAGTTTGGCTTCCCATGTTTCTGTTGACTTGAGATTGCCAGTCATCAGGTCACGGAACAGCTTTTCTTCCTTGCTGTCGCGAGGCTTTGGCCGAACGATGTTGAACAAGTCGACCATCGACAGCGCACGGTTCTCGCCACGGTATTTGCTCAACTTATATCTGTTGAACTTGTGGACCGCTTTGGCCAGACCTTTCTTCAGACAGTTCGGGATCGGACGCTTACCGTAAGTAGCTTGGTAGTACGACATGATCTCAAGCATGTCGTCTGCACGACGAACGATCTTTTCAATCGCACCGGCAGTCCAGTTTGCACCCTTCACGTTCTTAGCCAGTTCACCGGCCACAACGTGCGAAACCGAACGGAGACCGAACTCGTTACGGGCATAGATTGCAGCCTTCGCAGCGAACTGCTTGTCAGGCATAGTTGCAACCAGACCACGCAACCGAGCAATGCGGTCGTCGGCATTCTCGTAGAACATGTCTTTCAACATGGACGTCAGAATCAGGCTCGCCAGTTCAAGCTTAGGCGACTCGGAATAACCAGAGCCACCGGCTAGGTTTGTCGTAGCTGTTTTATTTGTTACCTTTGTATTGAATCGTGCCATTACGCACCTCCTTGCCCATAAGGGCTTGAGAGAAAATCGAGTTCGGTTGACCAAGGGGTCAGCTAGTTTGGAGCTGATGAAGTATCCGAACTCTCACTACCCAAAGACTGATTTCACATGTGCGAGGCTCAGTCATATAAGCCAAACAAGTGCGGAGAAAACAAAGAGAGTGTCTAATAGACTGACCCGCGAAGGCCAGACGATTCGCATTTGTACGCAAATCTTGGATTCGAACCAAGTAACCCCGAAGGGTATTTCCGAAGTATCTCTCTTATCACTACCGCAAAAACTAAATTGTAAAATAGGGAGAAAGTTTCGTTGGGTCTCTTACTACTTGTGTGTTTTCCAGTTTCACCACGACCACACTAGGCGGTCGACAGGATTCGAACCTGCAATCTCAAGTTCCTCTGAAGTATCCCAACGATCACTGCCCTGAAAATCGCACCACGAAAATAGAGGAGAAAATCGCAAAGAGTGTTTTTGTCGGGTATTTTTTACGAGTAACCCGTCTCGTTGCATCATGACGACTGGTTGCCCAGTCTTTCTCTGTCATAGAAGTAACTCTTTGCTCACTGCCTCAAAACAGGGTGGAGAGAAAAGTACCAAGGGTGTTTGCTTTTTCCGAAAGAAGTAACCCTTTAGCTCACTACTCCAAATTGCTTCAACAACATCCTTCCGTGAATTCCACTATAACCATTATACCATAAACCAACCGCATTTGTCAAGAGGTTTTGGGAACTTTTTTATCGAGTGTATGTCACGTAGCTGTCGGACTTGCCGTCAGCCCGTGGGACATTGACTGTCAGTTTGTCTATATTTGCCGAACGGTCGATATGAATTTCTTCGGTTCGGACCATGTACTCGTTACCGGCGAACCCGTCTTTGGCACTGTATATCGAATCGGTCAGCTCGAATGAACGATGCGCCATAGATAGTGACTTTTTAATCATTAGCGATGTGCCGAGAATTCCAACGGCCAAGATGGCCATAGCTACCAGCACCTCGACCAGAGTGAATCCTTTCATGTCAGCATATCCCTGTAGAACATCTCGATTTTCATCTGCCAGATGAAACTTGTCATAATGCTGCCTCCTATATCTGGATGCCGTGGGAGGACTCGAACCTCCAAGTACAGGTCCAAAGCCTGTCGTGTTGCCTTTACACCACACGGCAAATTTGTTTGGCGGTCATGACGGGATTCGAACCCGCGATCTCCTGCGTGACAGGCAGGCGACTTAACACACTTGTCCACACGACCGTTGGGGTGATAGACGAGACTCGAACTCGCACATACAAGGTCCACAACCTTGCGGTCTACCGTTGGCCTACTATCACCATGCATTCTAATTATACCACAAACAACAACCTCGTGTCAAGAGGTTTTTGGTGCGGGAGAAGAGACTCGAACTCTCAACTCAAGCTTGGAAGGCTCACATGTTGCCAATTAACACCACTCCCGCAAATCGTTAGTCGGGATTGCTTACATCCACGACTTGGTATTCTTCGCGTTCGCCGGGGTCGACCCCGATCTTCTCCGCGCCTCGGAAAACACCGGACCCTTTGGCAGTCGCGTTGTCACCCATCGACCTCAGTTTCTTCGAGCGTATATCCTCGTCCACTTCCTTGTTCTTCGGAAGGGCTTTCATCGGTAGCGGTATTCCCTTTGGCATCGAATAACTCCTTGATTATGTAGTTTGCTTGGCCTCGCGGAGACAAGAATTGGTCGTAGTAATATCGACCATACTGCTCCATTGTTTTTCTGTGCTCCTCTTCGTTGATCCAATAGCGTATCTTTTCTTCAAGGTCCGACATATCACGTTTGAAGTAATCGGCAATTGGAACACCGGGTGCTTTGCATCTTGGCTCTGGCATAAGTAAAAATCGCCCGAGAGCCAATATCTCGTTATGTCTGAACGTCCAGTCGCCCTTGTTCTCTTTCCCACCTTGCATGGCCAGACAGACCTTGCTCGCGCCAAGATAGTTCAAGTACCGGTCGCGGTTGACCAGCGTATGCTCGAACGGGTTGTTCGCGCTTATCTGCGGATTGATACTCTTCAGTCTGAGTACCTTTGATATCCCGTCCATACCTTCGACTATCTTACAGGCCTTTACACGGTCACAATCTTCGACCCATGCTCGGCCCATGAACGTCACGTCGATAGTCTGGTCTCGAGTTGACGGTTCGATCTCTCCGAGTCTGCTAACCTGTCCAATCGGTCGGACTTGATCGGTAACCTCGTCAGCGAGCAGCATGATTCGGAACATCTTTGTATCATCAATATCGAAGAACTCGACCGGAGTCTTAACAAAGTCTCGAAAATCATACCACGCTGTTTCCTTCTTGCCGTCCTGTTCGACAGCGAAGTGATACGTCCCGCCGATCAGACTGTCTTCGCGAAGCTTCGGATCATAGACAACCTCAAACCCGAGCCGCCTAAACCCTTCGGGGATATAGTCACACCATGCTTGGTAACGATACGGGCCACTAGGCCAATACAATGTATTCATGTCGCACTCCTTTTCATTGGCATCAAATCGCGATGGAATATGTTCCTGCAATTTGCCTGCACTTCATAACCATTACTTGAGTCAAACTGCCCCTGTGCCATGCCCCTAGACTTTTTCATAAACATATCATACGGTATCCGACCAACTACCCAGCCGTGCTGGTAGAGTCCGTTCTTATCTCGATAGATCCGACAGAACACAAACCAGTGAGGGTGCTGATGTCCCAAGCTGGCAATAGCGACAGAGCCTTCCCAGTGCGATGGCGGTGTATGTGGTACGCTTTGTGCTTTTGTCTTAATCTCTATCTTTGTGGCACCGAATGCATAATCATATCCGTGCGCACCGATATACCGAACTTCCGGTGCCACCTTCTCGAACATCAGCTCGCCAAGCCTGCCGAGAATATTACCACCACCACCCTTGAATGACAGCTTGTTGTACGCATCTGTCCCTGCAAGAGCAGCCTCGTCGCGCATCTCTTGATTCAGATTTACCCGAATTGGACTATATCGTTTTTTCATAATTTGGAGCGGATAGCGAGGATCGAACTCGCGTATTCTGGCTGGCAACCAGACACCTTTCCACTAGGTTATATCCGCTAAATCCTAAACGAGAAACTGCTCATTCCAATACCAGCTTCAACAAATATATCTACAGCTCTCTTACAACTCTCGAACCATTTTCTCTTATGCCCAAAGTAAAAGTCTTCGGGCCACACAGCTCTTATAATTCCAGCGTTGGCTATAAGTACGGCACAATCTGCACACGGTGGATGGGTGATATATATCTTACATCCCTTAACTGGAATCCCGACCCTCGCTGCATTGGCTATTGCATTCGCCTCCGCATGGGCCACCCAGTAATATTTCTCGGGTCTATTCCACCGTTCAGAAACGTCATCGTCAACTCCTCGAGGAAACCCGTTGTATCCTATCGACCTGACCTCATTGTCTGGCCCGACTATAACAGCTCCACATTGTGTGCTGGGGTCTTTCGATTTCGTTGACACGTACCGCGCCATACCTTTGTAGAACTCGTCCCACGTCATTTGAAGGCGACCACCTCCCTTCCAGTTTTTGTTTGGTGCCAAGGGCCGGAATTGAACCGGCGACGGCGCAGATTTTCAATCTACCGCTCTACCTGACTGAGCTACCTCGGCGTTAATAATGGTGCCAGTACCTAGAATCGAACTAGGAAGGCCATAAGACATCTGATTTACAGTCAGACCCCGCTCCATACGGGACTACACTGGCATAAGTCTAAAGTATCTCTACCCCGAAAGATTCTTTCATTTGTTTCAAGGCCCACAAATGTGCCTCATTGTCAAACGCCATCACGTAATTTCGATCAACATAAACGTGGTAATCCCTGTTCCTCAACTCTTCCACAGTATACAAGATACAGAGGTTTGTGCATACGCCAACGACCTCGCATTCTGTCGGATTGATATCTTCGAGCGCACGTTCCATAGCGATACTTCCGTAGAAAGCGGAGTATCTTGTTTTGGGGACCACCCAGTCGTGCTTAACTATTGCACCCTTAATCTTATCAACTACCTCTGATTCCCATGTTCCTTGAATGCAGTGAGGGGTGGAAAAGTTGAATTCCTTGTCATTCTTCTTGTGCCGGTCGCAAACGAAGATAACTCGGTCTCCGTTCATGTGATACTGCCGCACCTTTTTCTCTATGGAATCAACCAGAGCTTCCACGCCCTCACCACAATACATTGATCCGTCGGGATGACAGAACCCGTTTAACATGTCCGTTACAACTAATGCTTTTGCCATTTCGCACCCTTTCAATTTTTAAGCTTTTCCATTGCAGCGCGGGGTTCCCGATCCCGCCTTCCACTCCACACTCTCCTAACCGGCCACTGTACAGCCGAAACTGCCGATGGCGAAGCAACGGAACGTTCTGGTGCATGAGAAGGGAGTCGAACCCTTATGCCGAAGCAGACGGTTTTGAGCCGACCGTGTATTCCATTCCACCACTCATGCAAAAATTCAGCCGTGGGCTTTCGTTGAGCCACCTCCCTACTCGCCCACATAACCTCAATGCTGTCCGCTTATGGCATACGGAGTAGTCTTATATGACGCTTAGGCTGTAAAACATTCCTATTATTTGGTACGGGTGAGAGGATTCGAACCTCCAAAAACCTTGGGTCTAAGCCAAGTGCATATGCCTTTCTGCTACACCCGCATTTTCATCTGTTCGCGCAAATATTTCATGGTGGCCGGTACCGGCGTAGGCGACAACCCCTGCCAAAAGATACCGCATCCGAACCAGCACCGGCTCACCTTAATTTTTGGTAGCGGAGATCGGAATCGAACCGACATATACTTGGTTATGAGCCAAGCGAGTTACCAGTACTCTACTCCGCGCCACTGTTTCTATTATACCACAAACGACCGCCGATTGTCAAGAGGTTTTAGAGAATCATTGTCTTCCGCAACTCTTTCTCGACTAGATTCATGCCTTCGCTGTGATTATTTATCGTGCCTTCTAACTGCGCCTTATCTGTCAACTCGAGCAACCTACCGAATACCGGACTCGGTTCCAAGCCAATCGCAATTAAATCGTACCCATCAACAAATCGCTTTTCAGGTATCGCTGGCAAATCGTTCTTATCATTCTTAAACTCGTCCCAGTACTTCTTGATGCTGTCGGCGTCATTCCGGTTTAGCATATCGTCGGCTTTCATGAACTCGACCAGCTTCTCAAAGTCGCTATGACGCATCAGCTCTTCACGCTTGCTGTGTCGCATGTTCATGAACCACTTGATACGCATGTGGTTCTCGATGATCCATTTTACGTCTCTCTGGACAGTCTCATTGAAACCTAATCTCTCGAGAACAACACCAGCAATCTCGACGGACTTTTTTTCATGACCGGCTGTCTTCATTGCTTTGCCGGTATCATGTAACAGCGCAGCCCATCTGAGATGTTTTGGCGCACGTTGAACCACCAAACATGTATGCCGAAACACATCGCCCTCTGGATGATAGGCAGCGTTCTGGTCGACGTATTCAAGTATGTCTACCTCTGGTATCAGCTGTCCGAGCAGTCGAGTCTTCTTGAGCAGAACCAAACCTGTCGCTGGATGTTCGGACCCGAGGATGAGATTCAACTCGTCCCGGACCGCTCCCATCTCAGCGAACTTGATCTGGTGCGCGTTAGCCCGTATCGCACGGACAGCTTTGTCGCCTGTGTTGTAACCGTTCTGGACGACTTTTCGAACGTACCGTAGCATATTGATATATTCTGGATTGAATGATTCTGCCGGTTCGCCGTTACAAACCAGTGTCATGCCTTCAATCTTGAACGTCATCGTTTTGCCTTTCATAATAGCTGGTCGGAGCGGAGGGATTTGAACCCCCGACTTTCTGGTCCCAAACCAGACGCGCTTCCAAGCTGCGCCACGCTCCGAAAACTAGTAGGGACTTGCAGGAATCGAACCTGCACCACCCACTCTCTGTAGGGCATTCTGCCATTAAAATATCGTCCCATAATATTTGGTGGAGCCAAAGGGAATCGAACCCTCAACTTCTGCCTTGCAAGGGCAGCACTCTCCCAGTTGAGCTATGGCCCCAAATCTGGTAGCGGTAGATAGAATCGAACTATCATTAAGCGATTATCGGTCGCTGGCTCTACCGTTGAGCTATACCGCTAATTTCTGGTGACCCTGACCGGATTTGAACCGGCGATCTTCAGAGTGAAAGTCTGACGAGTTATCCGCTGCTCCACAGGGTCATAAATATTTTGGCGGGAAGGAGAGGAGTCGAACCCCCAGTTCTGGGTCTGGAATCCAGCGTGTTTCCGTTACACTACCAACCCGCTTACACTGGCTGTGACGGCTGGGATCGAACCAGCGACCTTCTCCTTAACAGGGAGTTGCTGCTACCTAGCTGAGCTACGTCACAATAATTCTATTATAGCGATGGTGGCTAAGGCTGGGGCTTAGGCTTTAAGGCCAAGGTTTCCCTTTTGCATGTGCCGGTTCCAGCTCACATCTTACCATTTCAGAGCCACCATATCTGGAGCAAGCAGTCGGATTCGAACCGACGATTACCGGTTTTGCAGACCGGCGTGTTCAACCGCTTCACCATGCTTGCTAACTCTCTTGTACCCATTATACCATAAACAGGTACCATTTGTCAAGAGGTAATTTTTGGAGCCGGTGACAGGAATCGAACCCGTAACCCACTGCTTACAAGGCAGTCGCTCTTCCTATTGAGCTACACCGGCTCAGTTTAGGTGACTTGGACGAGTGCTACCTAGTGAGCAGTTTGTATCCAAGTTTTCCGATCTCGTACCGTTTCCGGTCACCCAATTTTGGTGCTCCACCAAGGATTCGAACCTTGAATAGTTGCTTGTAAGGCAACCGTGATCGCCATTTCACTAGCGGAGCATTAACTGGTAGGCATGAGAGGACTCGAACCCCCACTAATTGATCCGTAGTCAATCGTGCTGTCCATTACACTACACGCCTATTTTATCTTTGGAAACTTCTTCTCAACTCGCAACGTCTTTCCACAATACACGCACTTAAAATGCTGTATCAACACACCGCGAATTATCTCGGTCCCACAGGCTTTCACCCAATCATGACCGAGCAACCAACATAGCCGTTTCCGTATTTTGAAAGCCACTACTAGCCTCCTTCAAGTTCAGTGTTCCAGTATACTTTGTCGACAAACTGTTGCCATGCATCATGTGCTTTGACTTTGTCTGGACTCACTCTGAACAGCCACGCCGGTTTTTTTGGTTTTCTCTGCAGTTTCATTCCTGCTTCTTCTGGCGTCTTGTCAGACTTTATTGAATTACATCTCACACACGCCAGCACAATGTTGTCCCAAGTGCTTTTGCCACCACGAGACTTTGGAACAACGTGGTCCATTGTCAGCTCGTGGCGGTCAAACTTTTTTCCGCAATACTGGCACCGGTAGTTGTCCCGTGCAAATATGTTTCGCCTACTAAACCTGACCGCCTTGCCGAACATCTTATCGAAACCGGTTAACACAATAATAGATGGTACCGGAATTCTGTAGTTTGGCGACTTAATGAACCCGTTACCAGTTTCGCAATCCGACAGGTCTTTCCATGTCTCGAACTCGTGCAACGTGTAATCAACTGGGTTCATCGCCTTGGCCACTTCACGAAAAAGCAGCGTCAAGGCATGTCTCGCGTTTATCACAGATATCGCGTTCCACGACTTGTTCAAAACTAATACGCTTGCGTTTTCGTAACTCATTTGTGACTCCTTAAAACCATTTGTCGTATTTGAAAAACAATATAACAGAGACTATGACGGCGATCATGGCTAAAGTTCCAAATGTTTCAGCGTTCATAGTCTTCACCTTTATGGTACCCCGACAGGGATTCCAACCCTGAGTATACGGCTTAGAAGACCGTTGCATTATGCTGTTATGCTATCGGGGCTTTGGCACAAGTGCGGGATTATCCTTAAGCACCTGTACAATTACATTTGAGAGGTCGTCCACATTCTTTTCGCTCAACCCCATCTGGAGCAGGTTATCAATACCGTGCATAACCTCATGCCAAATATTTGTCTCTTTCAATGTTCCACTTAGGTCTTCGACCACCTCGATCAACTCTTTACTATAGGTTATTTGTCCAATCCTTCTCGTGTTAGAATCATCGAACGGTGGCGGTATATCTTTCTTTTTTACGACCTTATATGTATACGGACCTATCTTGATCTCTTTTGGAAGTTTCATATATCGCACCTACCTTGGCTTTGGGGCCAACGATGGATGGTCTTTCAGTATCTGTACTATCCCGTGAGCCAGCTTGTCGGTTTTCTCTTCGCTCAACTCCATCTCTTGATCTTCTGCTATTGCATGGATCAGCTCGTGCCATAACGTCAGTTCACGGCGTGGCCCTCGTAGACTCTTTTTTATCTGAATCTTCTCGTCATCGAAATTCACATCTCCGTCGAGAGCAATCTTTTTACCACTCTTTGTCGTGGCGAATATCTTTTCTGGAAACGATATTGTGTATGTATACGAGCCTACGACGATCTTCTTTGGTATCTTCATATCGCTTTCCTGTAAATGCTGGTTGGACGGATGGGACTCGAACCCACATAACAACTGGTTAAAAGCCAGCTGCTTATCCATTAAGCTACCGTCCAACAAATTTTCTGGTACGCGAGACTGGATTCGAACCAGCACGGCACATACGTCCAGTGGGTTTTAAGTCCACCATGTCTACCATTCCATCACTCGCGCAAAACAATGGGCGTTGGCTTGTGGCCGGAATCGAACCGTCCCTTTGTCATAAAGCCATACGACACTGTGCAAAACCATACACCAATTCCACAACGCCCAAAATCTGGTTGGCCCACACGGACTCGAACCGTGAACTTCTGATTATGAGTCAGGTGCTTTGCCATTTAAGCCATAGGCCAATACATGGAGGTAGGTATGGGATTCGAACCCATGAGCCTTTCGACTACCGAGTTAGCAACCCGACGCATTAAACCACTCTGCCAACCTACCGTTTATTTTGGCGGAAGAGGAGGGACTCGAACCCCCATAGCTGTCGCTTACTGGTTTTCAAGACCAGCGGAGTAGCCAATTCTCCAACTCTTCCTAATCTCTTGTCCACTATTATACCACAACTCGACACCATTTGTCAAGAGGAAAAAATAAACCCCCGCTAAATCAATGTCTAACGGGGGCCTTGTATCGTATTCCGTTAGACTGCTACTCGGTACCGTCACCATTTGGCTCTGTGGCCACAGAAATCGCCTCAGACGCCAAGTTTTCACCATCCGTGGATGTTATCTCGGATTTAGCACTACCTATCGTTACAGCCTCAATTCCGCTCACTGTGGTCAGTGTCGTCGCTGAGTTCGCAGAAGCACCGATTGAAACAGCGGACCCAAGACCCGCACCGAGAGCTGAAAGCAAGTTTCCCAAACCAGCCGATACTGGACTGCCAATAGCACCCATAGCTTTGAAACCTTCGGAAATCGGTTCCGAGACAGTTTCCAGCGCAGCCACGATCACATGTGATTCTGGTGCTTTATGCACACGGGTAACCTGTGTCACCCTAGGCTGATTTGTTGTCGCACATCCAACCATCAGAACGCACATTAACGCTATCGATGTTAGTGTTCGGATTTTCATTTTGGAACCTTTTTCTTTGCTTTCTTTTCTATGTACTTCTCAAGTTTGACTTCATCTTTGCTTGTGACATCCACATCCTCGCGGACCTTCTTGGCTACTTTGCGGATGATTTTTGTCACACGCTCTTCGTGCGGAAAGTCGATATCGTCGCCGTCAATCTCTTTCGCGACCTCGTCCAGCACGGTCGGCAGGTATTGCTTAACTTTTTTCCGCATCGTGAACGAGAGTTTCTTATTGACAAGCCAGACTATTACAATCGGTATCGCTATACCAGCTATCCACCATATCGACGGCTCGGCAATCTTTGTCAACCATTCCATAGATATTCTCCTTTCACTACCATTATACCATAACCGACACCAATCTGTCAAGAGGTTTTGGCTTATTTTTTTAGAAAGATAATCGCAGCCGTGATCATGCTCGGTATCGCACCGGCAATCGCGCCGTATATAGATACCTTAAAAGTCAAGAGGGCAATCTGCTTGTCGAGCTTTGCAATAGCGATATACATCTCTTTGATATCGTTCTCTAAGGATTCAAGGGTCAGGATTACATGTTTACCCCAGACCTTCCAACTGTTCTCGCCGTTACCATTGCTGTCATCCGGTGGAACCATTTGGCCATCCCCCTTCTCCCGGTATCGTTACGCCTATCAACCAAGTATCTTCTAGGAACTCGGCACCGTGAGGAATGTCAGGCCAGATAACCACACATTCAAGTGCGCCAAATTTATCTTCCCTATCGCCGTAAACGAATTTCATCTTACCGCTCACGATAATGCAATACTCGGTAATTCCTTCGTGAACGTGGCTCCCGTGTACTGTACCCTTTTTTGCGAAGTAACGTGCAACAGCATAATCGTCACTAACGTATAAGGGATAGAACGTGGCCTCACCTTCAACAACATCAACATTGAAATAAGAGATACCTTCCATGTCGATCTTCTTATTACCAACTACTGGAAGCGGAGGTCCCTCGGTAAGATTCTCGGTCATATGTCGAAGCATTTCATATTTCGTCTGTATTTTGACAATAGAATCTTCAACCTGTTTGGCCTGTTTCCTTATTTTCCTCAACGGGTTCATCTTGTCTCCTGTAAATTAAAACAACCGCACTCCGATCCAGCCTTCTTTCGACGCATCATTCTTTTGCGATACATTGCAGGCAGGATTTGAACATCTCAATACCGGAAATACAATGGTACCGTAATCTTCGTCCTCAACCGTATCGGTAGTCCTCGGGTTGATAGCTTCTGTTACGTTGTCCCACGATATATCCTCGTCGGCTGGTATGCTCTGTATTTCTGTTCTGAGTTTCGGTATTGCTGTGGCCATACAGTTATAGTTATGGAACAGCATGTTGCGAATTGCGATTCTTCGTGCCATGTTTGTTTATCCTTATTTAGTTGTTATAGCTCTTGAACCAACAGTATCCATTTCGAAGTGGGTGTCGAATTCCATTAGCCATACACTTTCTCCACAGTCGTCATTGCCACCAGAACCACGCCTGAACAAACGACACAATAACATTGAGCTTATGCTCATACCAGTACCAGTTATCGCTGAAAAGCTTGTGATTTGATGTTTGCCCTCGTCCCCGGTTGAGACACCTTCTGTTGCATAGATGGTTGTTGTTGCACTATCCATAGCATCTCCAATGTCGCCCCACTTGTATTCAAGCCCCCACTCAACTGTTGTCCCATCGTCGTCAGTGTCGAGAATCCAGTGGACGTGCGGAGTTATGTTGGATGCTTCTTTGTATGAGTGTGGAAGTTGGATAGTGAAGTATACTTCTTGATTTTCCCCACTATCGAATTCTAGTAACTGGAACCCGTTGTACGTTCCCCATGACGGGTTAGATGCTGTGGGAACTTTAAGAGAGTTGACCGATACTCGCAAATCGTCCCATACCGTCGCATTCCCGACAAACTTAAGCGTACCATCATCCTCGAATTCAGAATAGTCCGCGCCGTCAGCGTCACCGATACGACACACCTCATCATCATTTATCCGTAGCACCGGCGAGCCATCATAAGACAGGTCGAGCGTGCGGCCTGAATCAGAATTGTCGTCACAGTTTATTACAAGCGAACCATCAGCATTGATAGTGGACGATGATGTGCTGAAGGCGTCAATGTCTAGATTAATATCCCCGGCGAATTGAACGTTCCCGTTTTGCGCAAAAAACTTCTGAGCGACAGTTGCCGTGTTCGGGTCATAGATTACAACGGCGCACGAGGCATGTGTCGAGTTCGTGAACCGGAATATGTCGAGTTGGCAGAGGTGCGTCGAGGCGCTCGGATTGAACTCATAGAACGAGCGGCACTGGTTCGCGCCGGTGCTTCCTTGCGTCTCGATTACGCTGTTCCCGGTCGTGTCGCCGTCGAGCGTTAATCCAGTACCAAGAGTCGCGTTCCCGCCAGTGACAGTAATGTCGCCGCTAACAGTAACATTCCCAACGCTTCCGGCATCAGCTATTGTCAGCATAGCGTTGTTCGCGCTGTCTTTGATGATTGCGTTTCTACCCGCAGTCGTTACGCGCATAATCAGGTCATTGCTACTGTCAACCTGAATGTTATACTTCTGCGCACCTCCCGAATCGTCCCAACCTACCCACGTATTGTTCGGCAACAGAAAATGTGAACCACTTTCAACGCTCCCTCCAAACGTTGTGTTCTGTGACCCGTCGAACGTTATCGCCGCGCTCCCACCCCCATCTTTTATATTGTTGCCCGTCACCGTGAGGTCGCCAGAAATATTCAATGCTCCGGTAGCAGAATTCAATGTCATGCGATTTGCATCACCATCATCAACATCCCGCCAATAAAAAACCCCACCACAATCGAAATACTGATGTTGTGTTAATCCCGATTCAAGCTGAACGTATGTTGATGCCATGACTTTTGTATAAGAGCCGGAACTGTTGAGTTGTATCCTAGACGCGCTATTAATCGCGCCACCATCTACCGCGAGGTCGTTTGCTACCGTTACATCTTCGCCCGTATCGCCGCCGAGATTGATCGCGCCACTTGTTGTGATCCAGAACGCGGTATCGGAATCCATGTCATCGGTTACGGCTATACAAAACCTGTCAGATTGGGAGTTGTCTATACCGATTCTATATACTTGACCGCCAGTTAATTGAAAATCAACAACCGCATCGCCAGAGCTTGTTTGTTCTATATTAACGTTAGCAACACCCGCGGCATCAGCTGTTGCATATGAAGCCACAAACTCACCGCCATAACTTTGGGCTGACGAACCGATAACTCCTTTACCGCTTGTACTTGTTCCTATAACACCAGCAGAACTTGTTGAAACTCCATGTACGGCATAACCGCTATCTGACTCACCCTTAATTCCAGTACCGGACGTGAGTGCTATCCCTTCAACACCTTCAGAAGCAGCACCACTAACCTGACCACGTATTGCCGTACCGGTTGACGCAAGTCCAACCATCGCAACATTTGTCGATGAGGTGGTTCCAAACAGGCCTATAATTGTGTCGCCACCAGATGCACTTAGCCCTATGTTGCATAAATCTTCTACGGTACCGTCTCCACGGTCGCCAAAGAAGTGCATCTCGTTATCGCCCTGAGCGATCTCCATATGCTTATCGCTTGCAGGAGTAACCAGCAGATGGACGGAACTATGGTCTTCCATTCCTGTCACACCAGTCAAGGTCGTCCCAGTCTTGCCGGTATACGCAATCGTATCGATCGCGCTTTCACCAGACGCAGGACTCGGGTCGTGAATTCTCGCGTTACCAGAACTCGAAAAGTCAGACGTATCGGCAACGTTCAGCGTCCCGCCACCAGATGAATGCGTGGTAGTCGTATACGTTCCTTTTGTTGATAGGTTACCAGTCAGTATCGCGCCAGATTGTAACAGCTCGGTATCAATCGTACCGGCCTGCAAATACGCAGCGTGGATGATCTTCTGCTGGAACGCTTCGTATCCGTCACCGTCATTATTAAGAATCATAATCCAGTCGCCACCACTGAACGATGGTCTGGCATTTGAAACTTGATATCCGTTCGGTGAAGAGACGTTCCAGTAGATATATTTGTTTGTGGTGCTGGAACCAGATATAGAATAGGTCACTCCTTGATAGTGTACACTATGTGCGTTCCAAGTCACACCACCTGACGGAGTGTCCTGCGTGATCGTTAATCCATCTTTGAATGGCACGTCGAAGTCCATGAACCCCGGCGGTAGTGCGAGCGGATTCTGCGTGTCGGTGTTGGACCACGCGCCAACTTGATACGGGTCTTTCGCACGAACTTTCGCCGTGTATGTTTCACCAACATCAAATCCAGCGACAGTATGTTCTACCAGCTCTCCACCGGCAATATTGCCAACGTTGTAATACTGTATACCATCGCTGTCTTCAATATATATTTCATACCCTATGATATCCGGTTCGTCAACCGCAGTCCACCGGAACGCTAACCCACCGTACACATTTTGACTGTCTTCGGTCTCTTGGGCAACTTCAAAGTTTGTCGGTGCTGCGGGTGCTGGATTCGTCAACGTGATCGAATCATAGTTATCGGATATATTTCCGGTCGTGTCTTTCGCAACGATATGATAGGTATGTGGTCCTTTACTCGTTGGCACAGGCCATGTCCACATACCTTTATTGCCAGCCACAGTGATCGCATTATCGCCATCACGCCAGTCTGTCCATGTATCGCCACTTGCAGGGGTATCTGTTCTCAACATGAACACGTCATGCTTTGCGATTTGTTTGTTCGTAACCGCAGACGGGTTTGTCCAATCCCAACGGAGGACCAGCTCTTTACCCTCGAAGTTCGAATATGTGTCTCGTGTCGTATGAGCTGAGTCTTCGATGATGAAAGAAACGTCTGGAGACGCTTCCGGCTGGCTCGCAACCGTTACTGAATACGCAGTCGTGTCTCCCAACGGCAACTCGGCACCGTTATGGTTTACAGATACCAGCCTTACATAAACCGTATCACCGGCACTGAACTCACCTGACAGTCCATCAATTCTGACAGACCAATCTCCACCTCTCGAAGTCCATCCATGATGGTAGTACGCTGTAAGTTCTGGTATATCTGTCGAGTCGTCAATAACCGCGATATAAGCTTTTACATGGCTGAACGGGTTGTTGTTGGTATATGACGGAATCGTGAAGTGAGCCAATACATACGGACGCCATGTTCCATCTTCGTCAAGTCGACCGCCAGACAGAACCTGAACTCCTGTTACAGCGCGAACATCCCAGTTGCTGTCGAGGTTTGAATACTGGCGAGTCGTCACGGTTACCGCAGTGTCGTCGTACACCTCGCTGTTATATTCAGTCGCAACAATGCTGACAGACAGATCGTTGTTGCGTTTCATGCTGAGTATACGGTATGTCGCTGTGATAACGTCAGTAGAGTCCGCATACGGGTCTGGCGTATTCGCTATCGCGTATACGTCGTAATCGGTTGGTACAACCGTGAACGGACCTTCGACAGCAATCTCGTCACCGATTTCATAGGTACCGGCAGCAGCCGTAATCTTGTACTCGTTGATCGTGCCATCGTTGGTTCTGATACGAATATAGTTTTCTTCGCCAGACGCTGCTGCTGCGAGAGTTATCTCTTCGTGCAGTTTGACCCAGTAATCGCCAGAGACGTTCTGCGCAGCACTGATACGACCACTATGGTCTGCGTACTGTGGCACGTCATGGGCGAAGTAGATCACGTCTCCCGGCTGGCAAGAGATAGCGTCCGACACCGCCGAGAACTCAATGATTGTCGTGTTGTTTTTGTCGTTGTTAATGAAGAACCGGCCAGCACGAAGTGCTTGAGATTGTCTCGTACAACTCTTCAACTCGATGGTCTTCGAGCGTACCGACTCGTCTTCATCGTCGGCTATATCCGAATCTTCGACAAGTATCGTGTCACGCCGATACTGGTTATCCTCGTCGTAGAACTGAATCTCGTACCGGTTAATAATATCCTTGAGCGGGGCAAACCTTTGTTTGAACGAACCTTTGACAATGTTGCCCATCGTGAACATCTGTGTCGGAGTAACAGGACGGTCCATGACCATCTTGATCTCTTGTCCAGACCAGAACGCCCAACAGTTGAACGATGAACAAAAATCGTTTATCACATCGAGAGCTGGCATGTATTCGTCGAGAACACGGTCGAACTGGTACCGTGCTTCAAGCGCACCGGAACTGTCGTCGGCTTGGATCTGTTCAACGGCATACGTCGATTCCAGAGCCAAATTGGTCATGTTTGTATTTGTGTCGGCGGTAATCCATTGGCCGAGACCGTAACGTTTCTTGACCAGCATATCGTGCGTACACCAGATCGGATCTCGAGTGTATCCGGTTGTCTGGTTGCCCGATGCGTCCTCCTGTAGGATATCGCTAATACCTTCTACTTGTATGCTGAAATTCGGAGTGCCACCGCTTAGTTGTTTTTGGGCCAGTAGTCGGAACCCGATAAGCGCGGTGTACGGGTAGTTCAGATCGTCGAGGGTCACCTCTTCGAAAGATACCTGAACGGTTTGTTCAATGTCTGGATCATCGTCCTCGTTATTGAAGGCCATAATGATCTGGACAACATATTTGTCTGGCGTCAGATTCTTGATCGTGTAGTCGCGTCTTTGCGGTGCAGACTGTTTGCTCAGAACTTCTGGAGCCGTGATAACCGTCGCGCCGTCAGGGTGGTTCGAGTCTATCGCATAAGGATAACCCGATGTGGTTGTTGGTATACCCTGTGCACCTTTACCGAGCACGAGTTCGCCGGTATATGCAAAGAAATCATCGTCGTCGCCGGTTACTTGTGTTACTATTCTGGCTGTCGCGTATGTAGTACCTTCAGGGTTGCGAAACGGACCTTCTGCATCCGTTGTTATTATGGTAGCACCAGCACTTACCGCGCCGTCAAGCGTAGTTGTTCTGTCAGACAAATCTTTGCTATCGTCAGCTTCATGATACGACCATGAGTCAGACGAAACAACAGTATCTTCATCGATGCCGTCGTGAGGCCTGTACCTGATAAATGCATGGACAGGACCACGACCCTTTTTCGGGGTTTTATATAATCCGTTCGGCGCAGAAAACTTAACAACGATCTCTTCGACAGACGAACCGGAAGTGGTCCAGCTGTAGATCGCGCTGTCACTTACGGTAGCTGGTGAGGTCGCTGGCAAGTAAACATTCTCGAAACCTTTGATAGAAGTCTGGTCGTGCGTACCAAGTCTCACCCATACACCAATACTGTCATCTTGCTCGGTCGACGTGATTAGATTTGTGATCGACTCGCCGTTTATGAGAAGCTGGTCGCCAGAGAAGTTCGTCGGTTTTAACGGGCTTCCATCTGGCGTGTTTACAGTTCGACCGGCTACAGATTTTACGGGACCTTCACACAGTCCAAGAAGAACGTTCAAATAGCTCTCGTCATCCTTGGTTGTCGTGTACATGTTAAGAATCTGACCGCCGACGTTCTGTTTACCATATACAACAGGAATAGGAAGGTCAGGGTGTGAAGTAGTTTGTACGCCGTCCCAGCCATAGGTCGGAGACTTTCCACCGGCCAGCTCGGCTTCTCGTGCGTTTATAGCAGCATAAACCGACAATCCAATCACGCCGTACATAACAGCGTTTATGGCAAGCAATCCTAGTTTCACAGCCAACGATGCAGCGGCGAAGTTTGAGATGATAGTCCCAATAGAAAACGAGATAGTCAGAGGTTCGCCGACGTTAGGACTCAGTATAAGCTCGTCGCCGGAACGCATACGGGTTACCGGCCAGAGGTCTTCCTCGATAAATCCAAGTCGACTGTGCGTGATTCTAAGAGCGTTTCCTAGAAGGTATTCTGGTATGTATTCCGACAAAAACAATCGGTCGGCTTTTTCTTCAAGGTGAATACGCCCCTCATCCTTGAACGGGTCTGGAACGTATCGTATTGAAATCATACCTTCAGCCATCTGCGTTTTCCTTTATTCTGTAGAAACCTTTTATCCGACGTGCGACAACCTGATCTGACAGCCTGCCGATAACCACGCCGGTTTTTCTTGTCGTATGTATGAACTCGTTGCGGTTGATCAACATACCGATATGGATGCCACCTTGTACCGGATACTCGAGAACAACCACGTCACCGGCCTGTCTGTCCGCCTCATCTATTTCGAACACGCTTTTGTGAAAGTTGAGCGCGAAGACGTTGTCGGTGTTGCCCTCGTATTCGTAATCCGGTAACGGGTGACCATTATCTTTTGCAAGCTCGCGCATCAACCCATAACAGTCCAACCCTTCGTTTTTGTCTCTGCCAAGAGGAACGAACGGTATGCCAATGTATTTTGCTGGGTCCATTAGATTGAGTACACGCTCCTTGACGGTACGCCGGGGAATCCCCCAAACCGTGCCTTGTTGTTATGTTCTTCGCATTGCGACAATGTCTTGTTGCACGAGTCTCCGGTCGAACCAGACGGGTCCGCAACGAACCCACTCGGAGCTGCCCAGCCACCCGACCCATCCTCTTCCCAGCACCCCTCGAGTTTGTACCCCCACTGACAATGTCGGCGAGTGTATTTCCGTCTCGGTATTTTGATCTGGAGAACGTCGGTCTTACCGGCCAGCGTGAACGTTACTGTAGATTCTGTCGCGACTGCCGAGTCGATGAAGTATTCGTCGATGATGTATGCGTTTGGGTCCGCGCCAGCCTGCCCGTCGATATGGTCGTAGAAGACCTGACGGATGGTGACCTTCATACCACGCAACGCATCGTTCAGGAGCAGGTACGATTGAAATGTTCGGTTGACGTTTGCAACCGTAATCGTCAGCTGTTCGATACTCCCGTCGCGCCGTTCGGATATCCCACCGTGGCTGATACCGTTTCCGTTCGGGTCGGTACCGGCAGAGTAAACAACGCCGTCGAATGTGACATCTTCATGGTACTCGGCAATACGGACGTTCGAGATAACCTTTGTCGTCTGGTCTTCGACTTCTACGTCATAGAGCCAGATCGGTTCGTTGGTCTCGGCGTTCGCTTCCTGTACGAAATCACTGTCTAAACTTCTCGGCATTACTTAACTCCCTTGATCGAGGTTCCGCATCGAGAACGATACACGCCATGTACCGCCTGAATAGGTTTCCTGCCACGAGCCAGCGACGAACCTTACGCTATATGTTAGTCCGTCAGAATCATCCGCAAAATCGAACGCTGTCAATCCACCATTGTGAGCGTTCCAGAACGCGAGATGCGCAGCGTACTGAGTCGAAGTGAGCGGTGGTGACTTGTACTGCCATGTGATGACTTTCTTCTTGACCTTGAGCCTGCGCTGCTCGGACTCGTTTTCAAAGGTCGAGGTGAGCGTAGGCCAGTCGACGTTACGTGTAATGGTTTCTGGATCATAAGCCCAAGTAGCCATACTTTATCTCCTACCCTCGTGCTGCCATTGCGATAACTTGTCGCGTCGGACCGTTCATTAGGACATCCTGCGTAAATGTATTGACGATTACTCGACGACCCTCTTCGCTGCCCATGAGAGAAGCGACTGTTGCGGGGTCGAACGAGTTGATGATTGAAATGTTTCCATCTCCGCCTTGTTGTGCTTCCCGATCGACTTCACCTTTGGTCAGAACTCGCTCTCCTTTGTGGAGCTGATATAATCCGTCAGATGGAAGTATCGGAGTTCCGACAGCAGCAGGCGTTGGCTTGAAGAAATTACCTATACCTGCAAAGAACCCGCCACCCGTCAACGCCGATATCGTACCGACTATCAGAAGTTGTGCCATCAGTTCAGCGAGTATATTAAGGACCATCTCTCCAAAACTTGCGAACATATCTTCTGCTTTCATAACTTCGCCATGAAGCATACCGGAGAATATCTCCTTGAACGTAGACGTCATCGTCGAGCGGATGCTGTTGGCTGTTTTCTTTGCGAACTTGTCGAGATTTTCAAGTTCACCGAACAGACCGCCCTTCTTGGCTTCAGGTGGATCTAGCAGCGCGTCCCTTCTCCGGTTCAGTGTTTCGATCTCTTTTCGAACAGACGCTTCCAAAATCTTATCTCTCTTTGCTAAAGCTTCGCCGAGCGCGTAATTCAGCTTGTTGTATTCCTCGTTGAATTTAGCTGTCGAGAAGAGTCCGATATCCTCTTCCTCTTCATTCATGAACGAATCTCTAGTTTCCTGAATCAGTTTCCTGATATTTTCAGCGTCAACGGACTTGCCAACCTTTTCGAATGCGTCTGCAAGTTTCTCAAGTTTCTTGATCGCTTTCTCGTGCGCTCGTACCGTTGTGATACCAATTAGTTCAGCCTGCTCTTCAAGAGTCGGTTTGATCTCGCCAATAGATATACGAAGTTCGCGGATCTTTTTCTCCATGTCCTTGATAGTATCTTTGTACTGGTCGCCAGATATTCGCACCTCTTTCAGCTTCGTGATATACCCTTCGTAGTCGGATATCATCTTCTGGACGTCGTGGGTAAATGTGAAACCAGCGTCTCGGATTTGGTCGAAAACTGTTTTCTCTTTCGGCTTGAGAAAATCTTCGAGCATCTCTTCTGCCTGTTTCAGCGCAGCACTGTCACCGATGTCTCGCGCAGCCTGAATACCTTTCTGGATTTCGTCGTATGCTTTTTCCCATGCTTTCGTCGACTGGATTCCGAGATCTTCGAGAATCTCTTCGGCGGTACGCATGTCTTTGCCGGTTACGGTACCGAGCATTTCTTTGATAGCTTCGTTGACCGCGTTTAGTATCCTTGTAATTCTCGGGTCCGTGTCGCCGAGAGTCAGCATCGTTGCCAGTCTTTTCTGGATAGCATCGAGTGCTTGAAGTCTCTCTTGCGCGGATTCTGATATGCCTGTCTTGACGCCAATCTTGTTAAGGGCTTCACCGATAGCGAGCAGTTCGCCTTCGAGACCGGGGCCTGTTCTGGCTCCAAACTCGCCCATAATCACATCTGCTTCAGCCTTCAGGTTTCTCAACTCGGCAATCAACCCAATCAGTATATTCTGGTCTGCTTCGGCTGTCATACCGATTTCCTTGAACCATTTTACCAGCTCTTCAGCGTTATCGATGTTTTCTTCTGGGAAGATTTCGGTATGTGTTAAGAAACGTATCCACGACAACTGATCTTCGAATTCTCTATTAACTCTCGCCATTTCGTTTTCAAGCCTGTCGAGAGACATGTCTTTCAACGAAGAGACCCAGTCCTCATGGGCTACTCTAGCTTCGTCAAGAGATTCGGTCATTTTTTCAAGAACACGCTGATGCTGTTCGACCTGTTCTATCGCAGCTTGTTTGACCTTGAACGTTGCGCCAAAGACATCAGCTTCTGCCATAGCTTTAGAGGCTACAAGAGAAAATAGTGTACCAATCGTTCCAAGACCAACAACAATAAGAGCAAGTGGTCCTGATAATGCTGCAAGAGCAGTGATGCCAGCCCCGAGCAATCCGATTGAGCCAACCACCTTAAGCACAGATGATTCAAGAGCTACAAACGTTCCAACAAATTCGGCGGTCTGTTCATTTTTTTCCAGCATATCATTAAATGAACCAACAGCTTTACCTGTTTGTGTCGCAAACAGATCCATTATAGGAATCATGCTTTCGCCGATGGTGATCTTGAGTCTTTCGATCTGTTTGTCAAGTCTGCCAAACTCTTCGATTGTCGGTTTCAGAACCTTTTCCTGCATGTCGTTCAGGACTTCGCTTGAATTCTCAACGTGGTCCGCGAAACGGCCAAGCTCGGTAGCACTCACGTCAATCAGTCGCACGGCACCTGACAATGTGCGTACTCCGAAGACGTTGGCAAGAACTGTGTTTCTCACTGCCTCGGATTGGCCTTGAAGGGCGACGGCAAGGTCTTTGATGATTTTGGTCAGCGGTCTCATCTTGCCACTTGCTTCATCGTATACGTCAACCCATTCAGAGAGTATTTTGTAGTTCTTTTTGCTTGTGTCTGATATGTTGGCTAAAGCTCGACGCATTGCTACACCAGCTCGCGATCCGCGAATACCAACATCGGCCATTAGCGATATGATCGTAATGGTGTCGCCAAGCGTATTGTTCGCGAGCTTCGCCGAACCAGCAACGTAGCCCATAGCCTCGGCGATATCACTCATCTCCTGTTGAGATCTCGTGAAACCGGCTGTCATTTTGTTGACAACCTCTCCAACCTTACTGAACGGCAACTGGAAAGCGTTCATGATCGAGATGACGCCCTTTGTCGCTTCGGCGTAATCGACCATACCAACTTTGGCGAACCTTACGACAGGTTCAAGGGCTTGTAACTGTTGGGTCGCCGATTTACCAGCGAACGATAGCTGTCTTACAACCTTTGCAACATCACCCGTTGCAATGTTGAGTGCTACAGACAGATCCTTTGTTGTGCTGGTCAGTTGCTCGAATTGCTTGTCGGTAAACTCGGTGGCTGCGCTTGCTCGCGCCATATCTCGTTCGAATTCGAGAGCCGTTTTCGCGATATCCTTAAACGCTCTCAAACCAGCATTTCCAAGCCGGTTGAATGCAAGGCCAGTAATGGCAAGGCCAGCGGACAGACGCATAAGTTTCTGTCGAGTCCGTTCACTGCTCTTCTCAACTTGCGTCAAGCCAGCAACGGCCTGTGATGCATCTAGTGTTATTTTGATTTCTATCGCACCAACGTTAAGAGAGCCTGCCATTACGGTTTATCCCTTCTTCATTTTCTTCAACCTGTTCCACATATCATCATGCATATCTTCGTGAGTTTTGTTTGCGAGAATCCTATTCCGCTCTTGCTCTAATGGATATATAGCACGTTTGTAATCGCTTGTCTTGGCAATCTGAGATATCCGGTAATTCTGTATGTCACGCAGATTGTCGGTAATGACGGCGAGACTGGCCTCCCTTGTCCAGAAGGCCAAGTCCCGTTCGTCAAGATTATCCAGATACTCGAAACAGAACAAGCCGGGGAACGCCCTACTTATTCTTCCGATACGTCTGCATCGGAGTCTGATTCTTTTCCCTCGTCACCCTTGCCACCTATCTGATCGTTCAAAGTATCGGTGATGAACCTCACGATGTCGCGCTTCCATCGAATATCGAGTCCTGAGAATTCAGATGGGTCGGCAGATAGGAATATGCCGAGCTGCCTGTCGAGAACTGAAGACGACTCTTTAATATCGCTATCCTCCATGTTCTCTTTATTGAGGCTCGTTGCTTCCGCGATCATTTCAGACGTAACCTTTGAAATCACATACTGCTTACCGTCCTCATCTTCGACAACGATATCTTCGTACTTCGATCTCAGGTCACTCATTTTGATTGTTGGCATTTCTTCTCCTTTAGGAGGGGCTTCCCCGCACCTGTTTGTTACTCGTATCTAGTTGTTGTTAGTTAAACCTATGACGGCGATCCGCCACCGTAACCGATTGCGAACAGTGCGCCAACACCCATGTCTTCGCCTGAAGGCTGAGTAGCCACAGGGAAGCCTATGAACGTAACTTCGGCAACACGCTGTTCTGACTCGTCGAACACCCAGTTGATGTTTGGTTGCGGAGCTGCCACGAACACTGTCAAAGTTTCGTCAGAAGTAGACGACGCCTGAACGGTGCCACCTTTAACTCTGCGTACTTGAAGCAGTCCATAGTTGTCCGTTACCATGCTGTTACCAACGGCGTTCGAGACAATAATCTCGTCACTGTCGGCCACGGCATTCGGGAACGCCAACTTCAACTGTGCGAACGTTGGTTGTGTCATCGATACCACGACAGAAACAGACGATCCGGTATAGATCATGTCTTTTGGCGCGGTACCTGTTTTGGCAGTCTTGACCGGTGCTACGTCTTCACTGTACTGGAAGTTCACACTCAGGTTCTCGCCCAAGGTGTCCGTCGTTACAGAAAGCAACGTAGCGTCTGTTGTTGCAAGCTTGAACAACACTTCACACGGTCCAAGATCACCCATTGCAAATTCAGCCATTATGATTTTCTCCTATGGCTTGTTATGGGTTTTTTTGACCCTCAATTAGGTAGTTTGCAGAGAACTCGGAACGTTCACTCGCATCATCGGCGAGATAGGCTGGTCCGTCGCCGGTTGCGATGTTCATCTGATAGATGTCGCCCCCTGAATTCAACGGCCCGAGAGTTTCTCCTGCGTGATCCCTTCCGAATATAACGTCATGAACATCCTCAGCGATTGCTTTCGCAGAGAAATAGTCAGTCGACCGAACCAGAACTTGGACGGGTTTTAAGAATGAATCGCTAAGGAGTGGCATAGGTATGGACGGTACCCGCTCCATAATAGTGATACATTCGTCTGGTGCATCAAGAGGCCTTTTACCGGCAAATAGATTCGTTCCGATAACCGGCGTGATGTTTGTCGTCGACAGGTTCGTCTCGACGTATTCGGTAAGTTCCTTAATCATGGTTGGTTCCTAGAATAACTGTTGGAGTTTGTGCGCAAACGAAGTCGCTAGGATATTGAGATATTTCTGACGGTTATGGAGAAACGGTCGCTCAAGATATTTAGGTCCCGTTCCCGGCTGTTTGTGAATCAGCGGGTTGCCCGACTTGGAGATGCCCTCATGTTGATATGCAGCGTAGTCCATAGTAAAGGCTACGTTACATATGGCAATCTTATTAAAGTCTCGGCGACGTGTAGGCTGCTGGCCACGATGGGCAGAGGTCTCGGCTGTCACGACGCCCCACGGCGAGTTAAACGTGTTTATGTTGTTTACCCACACCGTACCACTACCTCGAAGGAAACTATCCTGTAGAGGCGTTTTGGGGTTCTCATGGACCGCGTCAGTGAGTACCTGTTGGCCAACTGGCTTCAAACTCTCTTCCATCACTTTCGGGAAGATTTGTTTCAACCTTGACATCCCTCTACGGAACGTGGCGTCGTTTATCTGAACTCCATTGTTAGCCATTTCTCTACTCCACGAACACCTCGATCATTCTATCCTGAAAATCCTTATGCTTATGCACCGCAATAACGCCCCAGTCAGTTCCATCAAATCGAATTCTATCATCATGGCCGATAGCAGACCTCGCGTCCTGCGAATATTTCTTTTCGAGAATGACACTGGCAGTTGAACGCAGAGTACGACCGCCTTCGTCTTGGACCTCGCGGATTTTGTAGTTGACCCGACCGCGCACGGTCCTTGAAGTTGCAGGAGTCGTGATTGTACCCCATTTGTCTTTTACAGGGTCCTGTTTCAACGTAATGCTATCGACTAGATATGCTTCAATCACTTTCGGTCTCCGATTCTTCGTCAGACTCTTTACCGTCCACACGCTCTACAAGCGGTTCATCGAGGAACGGGATTATCTGGCCAACCATAACGGTTTTCCCGTACTTGCCCACCATATCTCTAATAAGATCCCGCTGTTCTGATGTGATTTCGTGGACGCCACCTTCGTAAATCTTCTTGGCAAGCTCGTACCGATCAATCTTGTCCTTGGCGTTAAGCCCCTGTTCGTCGGTTAGAAGACAGTCGGCACAAACAGAACCTACTGTAAGTTCGACCTGTTCGACTTGCTGATCTTCACCGATACCCGTAACCCTGTTGGTCAGGAAAATCTGATTGTTCATATTGACCAGTGGTTGGCTGAAATTAAACTTCATCGTTCCGCTCCTTTGTTGTTTGTTGTCGTTTACACACCCATGTTCCGCGAAGATGTGGGTCCGTCGTTGGGGTATCGCCCACATATTTCGCGCTAAATCCGCAGTCGCCTAACACGCTCTCAACCCATACGTGCGTTGGTAGCGTCTGTCTGCCAACTTTTTTAAGTTCAATCTTGTCGCCCTCAACCATTCGCATTTCGATTAGCAATAAATCGTCTGCCATACTAGCAAGCGACGCTACGTTGTTCTTGTACTCATCAATTTGGAAATAATGTAACAGACCCATGCAAAAAACTATATCAAACGTGTCGTTAAGTTTGCGGAAATCCGTATTGACAAATACAACATCTTCACTGGCGAGTGCGCGACTCGCAATCTCGTTTGTAATATTAACCATATCTTGACGAATTTCGATTCCGGTACATTGACTAGCTCCGCGATACCATGATTCTAAGCATGTAAACCCGAGCTGTGATCCAACGTCAAGAACTGTTTTGCCGGTGAAGTCTATATTGTTAAAGTGTTTCCATTTATTCTTTCTACACGAACGTAGCCATTTCCGCTCTTTGTTGTCGTTAAACGTTTTGCCATTCCACTGCAAATTGTTGAACTCTGCGTGAACGCGAGCTGCTACGGCATCCTTATATGCACACACAGGGTCGACATAAATATCTATCAACCCGTCACGGTACCGCTCTGAATATTCCATTCGATGGGTTCCATCGTCAAGATCTTGACACGACAAACAATAATGGGCTGGCATGAATTTTGACGGGTCATAAGATTCTCGCATCCATTGTATCTTCTCCTCCCGTCTTGTAAGCCTATTGCCGTCGTGGCCAAGTATGTATTCGCGCACAGAGTCGAACACTTTATCGCTAGTTGGCACATCGCGAACTATTGTATGCGGGTCAACTTTTGATATTTCAAGACCTTCATACCAAGCCATCTCTTTTCTTTTAATCATTACCAGCAACCAGCTCCATAATTCTTTTTATGCGGTCTGAATATTTGTAGTTAGTGAGCGTCCGTTTTCTACCGGCATTCCCGATTGACTCGGCAACGTCTGGGTTGTTAAGAAGAAAGCTAATCTTCTCACAGGCATCTCTCGTATCGGTAAACGTAAGTATTTCTCTTCCAACCTCAAACTCATTCTCTATTCCGTCTACATAACCAACAACACACGGCCTGCCGGTAGCGGTAATAAGGTATAGCCTATTGCTCCAATAGTTTTTAACGCCATCATATCCGAGTGGCATGAGGGCAGAACGTGCCGACCGGTAAAGATCGCAGAAATCTTGTCCATACTGCCTTGGAACAAACTTGTCAACTCTCGGAAACTGTCTTAACTTAACCTCGCCACCTTCGCGGTAGAACCTGTTGCATATTATTGAAAACTGGTTCGACACACCCTGAATGAGCTGAATCCTCGGACTATGCCTGCCATTCACCATGCCAGTAAACACGGTATCGTAAATCGGCTGGATGGATTCGTTGATTACAAACTCGTCCTCCTCGACACCTTGGAATAAATGCACAAAGTTTGCGCCATGTTGTGACCAGTCATAAGAACCGTCGGTCGCGAAAAAGAAATCGAATTTATGGCAGTTTCTTTTGATGTCTTTATGTTTTCTTTCGCTGCCGGGATCATATGGGTTACACGAGTCAAAGGCCCAGCATATAAATTTTGATGATGGCGACCTTTGACTGTCTATCATATCAATAAGATGTTCTCGCTCTTCGTGCATTAAATGTTGGTTTGTGTGTATGACATCATACGCAGAAAAGTCTGGCATTATCAGATCGCGTTTATTGTATCTGCCGTGTTTGTATGCACCGTAGAAATCGACGTCGTATCCGAGCTTTCTGTATGCGTCAAAAATCCTTACGTTGTTGGATTTATCTCCGGTCAACGCAACCCTACATGCGACTACAAGAACCCTAGGTCCATTTTTCATTTTTAAAGAATTCTTTCACATAGTCGTCGCGGGTCTTCCAAAAATCAGGCATCTGCGATATGCTCGTCTCGTCGTTTGCGTTTTCTGCATTTTTCCACTCAGGTGTTGGAACGCAAAACATCTTTACACAGTATCGCGATATAAGCTCTCTGCTCCACGCTAAATCGTCAAGCCTCGTATCGTCTACACCTTTCATCGGTAACGAGAAAAATTCCTTTCTACCGAAATACATTCTGCCGAGAAAATCGACAGGTACAGGTTCGTCTATATTCCATCCACGTATAGTTTTTGCGTTCGAATACGACGGACCTGAAAACTTCCTACCCCAACAACCAACAACTATATCATACATGTTGTTTTTGCTGAGCTGAACATAGTTATTGACAAGCGACTCTACGACACCGTTAACTGTAATAATGTCATCGTCTGCTACGAGAATGTAATCGGTCGTAACGGAATTGCCCATCATGAACTTTGACTGACCACCGTAGTTCCGATTCGACATTATGACGTCAACGTTTGGGTTGCACATAAACCAATTTACACACTCGTCGTAATCATAAATACCACCACCGTTATCCCATACAAGGACACGCACCCCGTTATCGATCCACTGCTGGGCAACACGAACTATCGTATCGTATCGTTTCCACACCGGAATAAGGACGGTGATATTCTTTTTGTTCAACAATATACCAACGCTCGGACCGCACACTGTTACCTCACCCATATTGTAACTCCACTAGTTTTTCTAACCCTTCTTTCACACCTGTCGACGGCGTCCATATGACCTTGTTGCAAATATCGTTCTCTGCGACAAAAAATCTCTGGTCAGCAGGTCGCTCGTCTGCCTGTTTGATTTTCTTGAACTTCTTGCCGGTGACTTTCGGTATCATATCGATAAGCTCGTTGACGGATACTTTGTTCTTCTCGCCACCGCCGACTACATAAATGCCTGTTAGTCCGTTGTCGATGCATTGTAGGTATAGAGCCACGAGATTGTCGATGTATAATATGTCTCGAACTTGTTCTCCGTCACCACATACCGTTATCGGTTGACCGGTCATGTTCGCATGGACTAACCACGATACCCAGCCCTGATGAAACGAACCGCTTTGCGATGGACCGTAGATACAAGACTGTCGAAGCGTACACACGTTCATTCCGATCTCGGGTTTACCGTACTCTCGGACGTATAAATCGCCACAGAATTTACCGACACCGTATGGAGTCGCAGGATCGGGATACTCGTTATCGTCGCACCGTTCACCAGCGAAATCTTTGTTACCGTATACCTTGTTCGTGCTGGCGTATACGAAATATCCGACCTCATCTTTCCGCGCCCATTCAAGCGTGTTGAACAATCCGTCGACGTTGTCCTGAAAGTCCCGTCGGATGTCGTCGTAGCTTTTTGTTACCGCTGTTTGTCCTGCGAGGTGTACAACAACATCAGTGCTACGAAAATCAAGGTCGTCAACCGAGATGTCACGAACCATTATGTTGCATTCTGGATAACCAGATTTGATGTCGTCTGCCCGTTCCTGCGACCCTTCCCGAGACATATTGTCGATTATGGTCACGCTATCGCCACGTTCGAGCAATGCTTTGCATAAATGGTACCCAATAAACCCCGCACCGCCTACTGCTGCAATGTTCATTTTTTTTGCATCCTCGCAACGTATTCGGAATCTATACCAAACTCGCTAAACACTGATTCCGGTTTCTCGGGTATCTTATTGCGATGTTCTAGTAGGTTCATGTCGTCACGATCACACCACACATATGACACATTTGAATCTCCCCTTACAGACAGTATCATTTTTTCCGGTAGCGAATAAATTTCTTTGGCGAGTCCTCTAAGCTTAAACCCATGCATCAGCCTTACAGCCGATATGAACTCTTCGTAATTGCTATAACATGACCGTGGGAATATTTTAGTCACAGTCTGAGGGTAGAAGTCTTGATAGTTCAACCGGTATAGCGTATCGGTTGGTTGATGCCAGCACAACCATCTGTGGAACGACAACGCAACAATATGATCGTTTTTTAATCGTTCAGTTTCCGATATAACATACTTAAACGCATCTTTATGGTATGCATCGTCGGAATCTATTCTGCTTACGGCGATATGGTCTGGATTATCTTGCACCAAGCTTTCCCACACAGCATACCCGTTATCGTATACCAGTGTGATGTTGTCGAGCGTAGCAAGCTCATCGGTGAGTACCTTATTCTTGTTCCCACAGAACAACCATATTTCAGGAGGTTCGTCCTGTTGCATGATACTGTTGTAACAGCTATGCACAAACATATGGATACGAGTTTTAACCCACGCTGCCGGTGGGCCATAGTCGCGATCAAGCGTAAACGGAATATAAACTACATGTTTAGTCATATGAAATTGATGTGCTTCGGGTCGGAAGATATGCAGTAGTTAATGAAGTGGTTTTTGTTCTCGTACATGCATGGAATTCTACATGCCCACATAGGAGAATGGTTTATGAACATACCGCGCTTCTCTCGACTCTCCCACAGCTCCTTGTAAGTTTGGTCCTTGATAGAACCGACCAAGCCTTTCTTGTTATAGGCCAATGTGCAACAGGTGTACACGTTGTAATCCGCACCGACGTAGGATATGAGATCTTTGCTCGGACACCTGCCGTAATCCTGCGTCCCGTCGAACATGTCGTGGATACGGTCGTCGAAGAGGTTGAACACATGGAAATAGTCGTCGGACAGCTCTTGTGCAGCTTGTGCTAAATCGTGAGCCTCGTCAAAAAACGGCTTGAAGTACGCTGCACCTTGTGGTACGAACGCTGCTGAGATGCGGAGGTTGTCGACTCCAATATCTTTGAACAGGCGAGCTGCTTGGACTATTTCGCTGTAGTTCTCTTTGACAACAACGAACCCGATACCGATGATGTTCTTGTTCTTATACTCAACCAGTTTCTCGACGTTGCTGACTACTTTGTCAAACTCGTTCGGGCCGGTGTTACGAAGTGCCGAATAGGTTTCGCTGTTGCCTGAATCCACCGAGACGCGAACCCATGAACTGTCAGCGAGGATAGCGCACATGTCCGGTGTGAGTCTGGACCCATTTGTAACAAGTGCCAAATCGAGTTCGCTGTTGAGTATGTAGTCAAAGATATGCGTGATGTCTGGATGGACTAAAGGTTCACCACCACCGGTCACATGGATAGCTTTCCCGCCCATCTCAGCGAAACAATCGACTGTCTCATAAACCTTCAACGTGTCCAACATCTGGCGCGGATCGAATATCTGGCTAGACGGACTGCCCTTGATCCGGTACGCGCAAAAACTGCACCCTTGGTTACACACGTTCGATGGCACCAGTTGAATCTGTATCGGCACCGTTTGTTCGCCCCGTTTTAATTGTTCAAGTCTATCGCAATGATGAACAATCTTGTAAGGGCTGTATTCATCTTTAATCAAGTGGCCACACCTTTCCGTCTTTTTTCCGCTGCTCCAGCTTGCCGAAGTCAAAGGGTTTTTTCATCCTCGCGTCCCAATGAGTCTGGTCAATATCGCCATCATCTTTGCGAGGCACCTTGTGATGTACTTCCGAGTCGGGACTCTGGAAGAATTTGTCATACTTTTCTGCCAGCCACAAAATCTCAGGGCAGGCGAAATGGAAATAGTCTGGATTGTACAACCATCTGTTCGGGTACCGGTCGAGGAACTTAGCTCCGACCAGACATACGCCGGTCTTGTGAAACTTGTTCGGCTCTTGCGTAAACCCGATCACGCCGTCACCGTCGGGGAACTTCTCGTTCATCCACCATCGCGCCATCTCGATACTGTTCATGTGAAACTCGACGTCGTCGGTCGCCATCAGTGCGCTATCGAGCACGAGATGTTGGGTCGCCCAGTTTCGGCAGTGGACAGAGCCGGAATGCTGCTGGATCAGTGCTGAGAATCTATTCGGTCTCTGGATGGTGCTGTAACCAAACTCAAGCATCAACCGTTCGTGGGTGATACCATCAGCATCACATACAACACAGACCTTAATCCAGTCATGCGCCGGTATACTGTCAAGACACCGCACCAGCTTGTCCCACCGGTTGCGGGTCGGAATCACTATAAGTACTTCGTTTACCATCCGTAGTCCACTCCGAGCAGATCGTACAGTTCTTGGTTTGGTTTTCTGTAGAAGTCTTCTGCGATTTCCCTGATATCTTCCGGCATTGGAAACTTCTCTCGACCAACGCCTGCACACGGGTCGACGACAGGGTAATGTTTATGTTCGATTGCGTAAAGATCCAGTTTCCAGAATATGTTTTTCATGACTTTGCCTGTGAGAATGTAGAACGCCTCGCTCGGGTAGATCATGAAATGGTCACGTTTGAAATGCGTGAACCATAACTTGAGATGTTGCGCATAAAGACCTTGCTGGTATGGCTCAATACTTGTATCAGTCATATCGCCAAAATCAACATCCTTGCACATGCGACGACGACAGTAGTGGCTCCATACCCTCTCAACCGGATCGCGTAGCAGCACGATGAATTTTGGGTCGTCGATATCTGCTTTCAACCGTTCAGGCACCCAGTCTCTCACAAGATAATGTGGAGTTGCCTCGACAATGTATCTCTCGCCGTTCGCGTTAAATCGTGCCTTATAGTAATCGATACCATTGTCATAATAGGAGTCGTAGTAGTGCGTCTCTTTCGGATTTGAACCTGATATTTCAGGATGCTCGCAAAGGTACTGGAACATCGAGCTGGTCCCGCCACGCTGGACGCCAAGCACGAATAGGTTAGGTAAGCCGTTCATATATCTCTACACCGACACAGTTATTAGGTCGTCTGACCTTCTTTGTGAGTCGTTCCATCTTCGGCGGTCTGAACTCGAGATAGTCGTAGACCGGCATCATGGCGTCGAGCGGTTGTGTTACAAGATGCTCGAATTCTAATATAACGCCACCGTGTATGTTAACAAACTTCGCCCACTTGCGATACATCGCCATTGTTATGTCGTAATGGGCTTTCGTTGAGACTACTCCGCGTTCGGTTTTATTATCCAGCTTAAACAACGATGAATACACGTCAGACAAATGTCTCACGATAAACACATATCGAGCCTTTGGAAACCGCATCGGAATCTTGTGAATGTCGAACGCTTCTGTCGACGCATTGAACGCGAACTTGGCCCCGCTGTTTCTGGGAAGCTCGTTGAACCGTTTTAGGATTGACTGAACTTCAGGAACCTTCTCGTACCGTCGAATCTCGGCCACGTATATCGCGAACCAAAGTTCATGTGGCTCGAAGAGTATGGTCCCGCAGTCAGGAGACATCTGCACGAGTTCACGAAGGATGGTCGTTCCACCTCGCCGTGGCCCTATTATGAATATCGGGTTGTCGTTCATTTGTCCACTCACTGGTATCTCAGTTTTCGTGAAGCCTGTTTTTGCTGCACCACAGTCTTACCTTCGCCCATCTGATCGGTTCTGCAATATGGCTCTGGCAAAACCATCGTCCGTATAGTGTCAAATTTAGTTTCTAAGACACTTTCTAGGTTCTTCTGACCCCACGGTACGTCTTGGTTGTCTATGTTCTTAGCGTTCAATTCTGTCCACTCGTCAATCAGGTCGCGAACATGCGGTTCGTTGACTAATAACAGCGTTCCAGACATTAGTTCGCGGCCTCGACGATCAGGCCAATCGTGATAATGGACAGCCAGATCGTAGTCTGGATTATCAAACAGATCAGGATAAGCGAGAAGCTCAGAATCAGCGTCAAGCCATAGAATGTTCCTGCCAGAATGTTTTTTAAGCATCTCGGCCAGAAACGAGGCTTTGTGGTACGTGTTCGCTTTCCACGACCCACGCGATGGGATTTCCTGTACATCGGTCTCCAGTCCAAACTTGATAGCCGACTGTTCCATCACATCAGCAAACTTCTTATACTCATTGCTAGTGTAATATGACACTACAATCGGTCTCTCGGGTTTACTTGTGATTTCAGTATCCCAGTCTGACAGCCTGAAACATTTGAGCGATGATTCGGGGTTAAGGTTAACGATATCAGCTCGGGCCTTCGCAGATTCCGAATACTTATTGAAATTTGTTACGAACTGTTTATAGACAGCGGAATCCTGACGTTGTGGGTAACCGGAATGGAAATGTTCCTGTTTCTCGCCTTGTTTCGAGTGTAGGTCAAATCCCAACATATAGATTGGATTTGCACCAAGGTTCAGCGCGATGTTCAATGCGCCGAGACCTGAGTTGCCACCATGAAGGATACCTTCGCTGAACTTCTCGGTCAGCTTTTCTTTGTTGGCTTGTAGAACTATTGTGTTACGTGGAATTCTTTCAGTGCCGTCACGCATGTAGACTATCGGACAACGAAGATCCATGTACTTTTGCTTGATAATCCTTGCCTGAATCTTGTCTTCCGCCGTCGGGAGCTTCGACCCTTCAGACCGATACATAAGCTCTTTGTCGATCCAATTAAAATACCTGCTGTCCATACCAAACATGATGCTTGGAGGAAACGTCTCGTAAGACCGGTTAATACCGATTACGAGTTCACCTTTCAAAAGTTCCCAGTCGAATCCTTCGAGGCTCTTACCGCCCCCGACAACGAAACACCGCCTCCCTTCCCACATTCCGTCCCATATCTTACCGACAGGGTTTTGCCGTGGTTTAAGTGGCGGTGGTGCTTTGAGGACAGAAACTTCAGGATTCACTCTGTGCTTTACTTTCGTTCTTGGCATAAGCTTGGAATACTGTCTTTTACGAGCGGGTATCATACTACTCCGAATCGAATTTGAAACCTTCTCCGAATTCTCGATAACTCTTGAGCGCGTTGGCAGCTTTCAGACTTATAGGTATATCGCCAGCCATCACGTAACGCTCTTTTACGATACCAGCCCACGAGACGCCCATAGCTTGTAGAGCGGGTCGCTGATCAATGCCCTGTTCGTGTTGCATACGCATCAATGCTTGTTCACAGACCGCTGTCTTGATCTGGTCAGGCACTGTTCCACCAGAAGCCGTATTCGGCAATATCCATTTGCCTGCATCGATAAGGTCGCGCTGGGCGGTAGTGAGAATCTTAGCATGGCTTGCCCCCGAAGTCCACCAATCGTCCGCGCCGTAACGTCTTTGCATATACGCATCGGCTACCGCGTCAGTAACCCATTGAGTGTTGTGGGTCAGGGTGCCGGTCGTGAACGTAATTGTACCGCTGTTATCTGCCTCGATTGAATAAGCGTAGTTTAACCCTTCTTCAGGAACGGTAAACGTGTATTCATATATACCTGTCGCGACCCACGTCATACCCGCACCATCGGCAACTACGACAGCGTTTGTATCGGATCGTTTTACACCGTAGTCGCCACCTGAATCAGATAGCACTATCGAGTCAGCGTCAGTGTTGACAGCTGCAACTTGATTGGTATGTCGTATTGTCCATGTTGTAGGCATCGTTCATTCCTATTGCGGGTTGCCGTCTTTCTTGAATTCTTCACACACGTCGGGGTTGCTGCCGATAACTTTTGGGAAATGCGCGATCATCGGGCTTGTGACAACGCTCGGCGGTGGTAGTTCGCTGGGATGCGATGCTATACAGTAGCCCCACTTCTCAGTGCATCTAACGTAATAGTCGCAGTCACTGCACTTCCAAGGTGCAGCCATCTACACCACCCCCTTAAAAGTTTGTTTCTGTTAGCTCAAAACTGTGTATATAATGTCGCACACCCAAGTCTTTGCTGCGTCAGCTGAAGGTGCGGTCCACGCTACCGTAACTGTCTCGCCAGATGGAATGACAATCGGTCGCGTCGGCTGGAACTGGTAACCGGATAGGCCTGTCATATCCTGAGCTGCAACGAGCGGGATCGTGTACGTTACAGATCCGACCGTTCTGCCAGCCGTGATAGTCAGGTTACCGGATGTCAATGCAGCACTCGCGCCAACCCAAATCTGGTCAATCGAAAAGCAGTTGTTGGCCTGCGGTGCCGAAAGGCTGACCGTCGCACTGATGTCGCCGGTACCGTTCGTTCTCTTGATCTTCGTAGGCGCAGCTTCTCTTGGAGTGCGTTGTTGCGGAATGTTATCCGTGATTGAAGCAGCCATTTGTTTCCTTTCTTCTACGTTTGAGCCGAGGCAAGGCGGTGCGAGACCTCACCTCGGCTCTTCTCCACATCTTTCAGGCTAGTTGGTTAGGCTAACCCCTTGATGGAGCTGTGGAGCGGACGTAAAGGTTCAGCAATTTTGAACCATCCGGTGTACCAGCAATAGCGTATGTATTTTTGGTTACCGAGATTGTTCCCGCATCTGCTGCGCCGTTAAAGTTACTGATTAAGACGTCGCCAGAACGTGCAATCGACTGGCCAAGTCCGTAAGTTTTTGCGAATCCGAGGATGTATGTATCGGAACTGTCTGCTGCCGTGCCACCGGTCTTTGTGAACGTGATCGAGACGAGCGAACAGAACGCTTGCGTAAACGTGCATGTCCAAGTGTTTGATGAATCGACGCCAGCAACAGTTTCTGTAATTGTCTGGCCAAACTGGTCAACGCCAGTAAGCTCTGCCGAAACAGAGGTCCATGCAGTTTCACCTGTTGCCACATCGTTTGTGATAACGAGAACCGGACATACCGGATAATACGGAGCCACGGATTTCGTCATTGAAGCAGCTGCCAGCGTTGTCGTGTCAGCAGCCAACGCGGTCGACGTTTTGAAATAGTCGTCGTCCGCTGCTGGCGGTGCGAATTCAATCGCGTTTACGACACACTGTTTGAACGCTTCGCGAATCTTCGGATTGCTGATGTAGGATTTACCTATACCCATTGGTTTTACCTTCCTTATTTAGACTCTCATGATGGGAGTATGTGGGGTGAGCCAGATAGTGACCCACCCCTTGAGTGTTGCGTTAAAGGAGCCAGCTAGGCCTATAGAGACGTAGCCAAGTCCTTGATGTATCCGTGCAAGTCGGCATTCGTATAGTCGACACCAAACTGGCAATACAACTGTTCGGATTCACCCGCGCCAGTCGTGCCAAGAGGTTCGAAGAATACCGTGCCTTTGCCCGGTACCGGCATGAACACGGGAGCGATCTTTGCGACGTCAAGCAACGCCAAATCGTCTGTCGCCATTACCGGATCGTAAACTACACCACACGGGCCGATTGTGGGTAGGTTGATTGTGCGTAGAGTAACGCCACCAACGTTCCACGAATCAGGCGCATAGCCGTAGATGTCTACGAGCTGCTGGATCTGGAACGCGCCAGCAAAGATAACAGGAGTCTGCATCGAGCCGGTTTGTCCAAGGACCGCAACTTCGAGCTGGTTCATCAGGTCTTTCGACAAAACGCCACTTGCGCCGTCGATTTCGGTCGAACCATCGTTGACCATCGCCGTGATGACACCAGTTGTTTTACCGTTTGTACCCGCTGTTGTCGGGTCGGTACCTGCGCCAAGCAACATCGAGTATTCAAGGTCAATAGCGAGCTGCGCTAAGTGAATATCACGCTGCTTCTGCATGTCGCCCATGTTGACCACGCCTTCGCCCACGATAGCTTCCCCGCCAATCGCGTTCATCATTGAACGTTTCTTATAGGAGAACGTGAAACGACGCTGGTGCAACTCAATGTAATTGGTTTTCTGTGCTGGTGCATAGATGTCGGACGCTGGGGCCGTCAACGATCCAGTTTCAGTCACAGTGTAGGTCTGTGATGCTGCGTCCAACGTGATAAAGTTACCCATAACGAAGGTATCCGTTCCCGTTGTACGTCCACCAGTCAAACCACCCGTCATCGAAAGCAACGGGGTTTTGCGGTATTGATTACCGATTACAAATAGCTCTCCCGCGTAATTTGGAAGTGCTACAGTGTCGGCATTGCCGTCTGTGTGAGCCATTTTGCTCTATCTCTCAGAACGCGATGACACTAGCCACGCAGCATGGATGGGTTTTTCCGAATGAGTTCTTGCAACTCGTATTTCTTCATACGAATCTTATCTTGAAGAGTTTGTCTTTCGACCGGATCTGTAGTTGACCACATTTTCTTTTCAAGAGCAGCAATCTCAGCAGACGGATTACCCGCACCAACTGCGGTCTCTTCATCGCGAACTTTGCCCTTCGGCGGTGGGTCAGACTTCATTTGTTCTTTGACTTGAGCCTGAACTCTTTCTGTTTCTGACTTCTTGAAGTCGTCGATCACACCCGAAAGCTCTTCGAGTTCCCCCGGCATCTTCAAGAATATCTTGCGCATTGCGGGGTCCGTAATCTCCTTGTTATCAAGAAGCTGGTTAATCTGATCTTTTCTGAGGTACTCTGCCAAAGCGTTTTGTGAAGTCTGTGCCTGTTCGCGAAGCTCTGCAATGAGTTCTTTCTCTTTGCCCTCTTCAAGAAGACGTTTTTCGCGAGCCTCTTTCTTGGCCTGCTCTTTCGCAGCCTTGATTCTCGCTTCCTCTTCTTTCTGGCGAGTTCTGACAGCTTCGTTAGCCCGTCTGTCGCCCTCGCGCTGTAGCATATCTTCAAGTTTGGCCTTAACATCGTCACGCTCGAAAAAAGCATCAATGTCAATTTCGCCTATTTCCCCGTTAGTTCCAGCATCCGGCTCGACAGTTTTTGGCGGGTCGTCTACATAGCCCTCTACGTTTGAATCTGGCATTTTTTATTCCTTACTTCTTACAGCACCTTTAGTCGGTACTTTGTTGACCTTCACCGGAATCGTCATCATCCCCAGACTCTTCCTTCTGTTCGTTTGCCCGTCCTGCAAACTCGAGTTGGAGTTCCATCTGGTTAAGCTGCTCTTTCCGTTTAAGATCGGCTTCCTCGTTCGGATCTTTGATCGATGGGATATGTCTCAAGATTGATTCCAGCGACATGAACGGAGCGATAAGTGGAAGTGCTTTCCAGATCTCCATCTCGTCTACCGGGATGTTGAGATCGAATTTCACCTCGTAATCTTCAAGAACCGGCATCTGCAATACTGACCAGACTCTGTTTATCAGGTTGATCCTAGAGCGCAGACCCATCTCGAAGTATTTGGTGAATATTCCTGCCTGCTCGATTTGTGGCTGGAGTTTCAACTTGAGGGCGATACCACTCGCTCGACCAGTTGATCCGACGATAGTATGGATATCTGCAACGCGAGCCATCATGTGAATGTCACTACGGGTGACCTTCATATCAAACTCTACTTTTTGTGGCGCGTTGCCTCGATCCAAGAATTTTACGACAGCATCCTCGCGATTGGTGGTTATGATTTTGTCCTCCCGCATCTTCTGGATATACGATTTGCCATCGTTGTCCAGCTGATACAGCGCGTTAGGACTGTAACCGTTAATCCACAGTAGACTGTCGACGTTAAAAATAACATCGTCCGCATTAGAAGAACGTACTGAGTTCCAAATATCCTGCTGGCTGATTATGTCTTCGCCAATAAATGAACGGTCATCACTCGAGACAGAAAAAACCACTATTGGCATCTGGCCATATTTATGTTCTGTTATTTCGATATTGGAAGGTTGCGCAAACCTGTGTTCTGGGCTTTCGATCATGAACGACACAATTTTACGGTCGTCGTATACGGTGTAATGATCGATAGGCTCTTGGGTGATGCGACCTCGGAAAAGGGTCCCTTCTTCTATCTCAACTTTAAGTATCGCGCCTTGCATGACGCCGTCTTGGTCGTAGACGAAAGCCCATCCTTGAGGGCCATAAATGTCAATGCCGATATTCTCGCCGTCAAATGAATGCACCTCGACCGAGAAACCTTCGAGCACACAGTTGAGATAATGCTCCATGTCGAGCGCACTGATTCCTGAGTCTCGAACCATCTTCATGAACTCACGGAGGGCGGTTTGGTCTGCATCTACTTTCGAGAGGGTATACTTCACGGGGTTGGTCATACAGAACCCGACATGAGAATCGACGATATACTTGATCCAGTTTGTTATTACCTTGTTTTTTGTCTCGCCGTCAGTTTTGCGGGTACCGGCTTCCTCAAGGATAGCTTGGATGCCGTTGTAGTAGTCCACGCGCCCTTTTTGCACGTTACGACGGTCCTGCTTACTATCCCAAAGCTTGATTACCTCGTCTACAGTTAAATCGATACCCATTCGTTAGCCTACCTTCTGACCTCTTTGTTTTTGCGATTCCTTGATGGCCGAACCTTGAAGGTGGGCCTTTTGTTTTGCACGTTTGCGTGAAGACTCGTTGCCGGGAGTGTAGGTGTAACAGAATCCACTATCACCGTACTTGTACCCCGGTCGACCATTTTTTCTGCACCGTTTGACTGGCATTTTAACACCTCGCAGCCGGAGACTGTCGCAATGAATTGCGATACAGTCTGCCATATTCGTCATATGGTCCGCGAAAACCATTGTTGATTTCGTTTTGGTACCGCCCCTTCATGCATAGATACACGTTTTTCATTCTCGGCGCGATTACCCATTGAGAACCGGCATCACGAGAAGCACGTTCCTCTTTTTCTATCTCACTTTCAATCCACTTGAACCGCTCTCTCCAGTTTAATGGTTTGAGCCATTTCCAGATTTCAGCGTCTGACATTTTATACGCTGGTTTGGTACCGGCGTCGATAGCTGCCTTGATCTTGCTCGTGTCGGCTTTGATTTCAACATTAATCTTCCCGACTATATATTCGCTCAAGTCTTTTTTGTCGAATATGACTTCGCACGGGCCGAGATCTTTAACAGGACCCTCACATACCGCCTGCGCAACATTTTTTGTCGCGCCTTTCTTTGCCGGTGGCAGTTTGATTCTCGGTTCAGCTCCTGCTTTTTTCGAAGCCAGCCCGAGTATTGCACCTGCTCCGCCGAAAATCTTCAGAAAATCTGCTCTGTTCATTCGCACCTACTCCTACGCGCCGATATCAGTCCTGCTCATGAACCCCAGCCTCGGGTCCAGATCCCAGTCAGGGAAATACGTCAGTGCCAACGCATCGGCTTTGTCTGGTGAACGGCCTATCCGTTCTTTAATATCTTTCTTTTTCTCCATCTGAATCTTGCCAGACGAATTCGTCTCATACGCCATCTCGCATAATTCTTCGAGCAGTTCATCGTCCGGCGGTAAACACAACGTCGCGCCAAATGCAGGGTCTAAAGCATCCCGTAATTTCCAATAACATGCTGCGCGAACATTTAAGAATTGTCGCTGTCCAGTCTCGTCAGAAACGTGCCGTGCATGAGCGGAGAATTTAACTGGTATACAGTTCGTGATTCCTTGCTCTTCAATTCGCGCATAGACACCGGCACCTTCGCCGATAGCGTCAATAAACCCTATCGCAGTCTTGTCACGGCCAAGAATGTTTTTCAGCTCCCCTGCATGTTTCATGTGGGGATTGCCAAGACCTCGACCGGGGATTTCGAATTCGGTCACAATATCCCCGTATCGGTGGCAATATACCGAAGAGTCTGACCCCATACCAGCGATGTCCGCACCGAGTCGAAGCGAACCGTTTGTTTCCTTCTCATCATCTTCGTTCCAATTTGACCATCGTTTGAATGCCGCTTCGACCCAAGTGCGGGGAATGAGACAGTCTTCGGATTGGCGCGGAAATTGGCCAAGTACTTTGCCGAGCATAATATCTGAAGGTCGGTACCATTGGCCTTTATAACAGAAGTCGAATTCTGTGTCTGGTTTCGCGTCGATCTCTTTGATCTTCGTACACCACGACGGCATAAGAAGACGTTCTTCAATCCACGTCTTATCGACCTGACCCGGAATATTATTCTCGCCCGTCAGCACGTTCGGCGCGTTCAGACAGTTCAGAGTGAATTTGGCGTAGAGGGGATCGAAGAATGATTTATAAAACCCGCCCGTTATCCGAACGGGGTTGCCTACGATCAATAGGCGGGAGTTACCGGTAAGAAGACCCTCTATCGCCCTAAATGTATCGTCCGTTATGCCGGAGGCCTCGGACATGACTACCAGAACATTTTCGCTGTGGTATCCTGTCCATGCCTCGGCTGATTTGTCAGCTGCTTTGAATCCTTCGAGATAATGGTTCGAACCTGAGATTTTGCCTTTTTCCGGCAATGTCAGACGTTGCGTCAGTAGCCGACCTTCCAACTCTATGCCAAGGCTGGCCAACTTTTCGTTGGCGTTGTTCCACATGCCTGCAATCTCGGTCATCATGATCGACTTAACCTGACGCAGAGTTGGAGCGGTCGAGACTACTTTAGAAGGAGAATTGAGGTACAAGAACGCCAGTGATATGGCAGCAGCAACGTAATCTTTACCTCGTGCGTGACCAGAACGGACAGTTGTGCGCCGATGATCTTTGCAACACTGCACAGAATCGACGATTTCCTGTTGTTCAGGATCAAGATTTACGTGGAGAACGTCTCGAATCCATTCATTCCAGTGACCATCCTCGAAGTCGTTTTCGGGCGTTCCACGGTAGTATGTCTTAGATTTTATTTGCATGTAGATTCTCTGGCCTACATGTCAATCAGTTTCTGCACGTCTTTTTCAGTAGCTTTAACGGGTGTCTCGTCATCGAGATCGAGCCAACCGACTGTCTTCTTCTCGGTCTTGTCGACCTTAATTGCGTGGGGTTCCTTTTTCCAGTCTTCACGTTTGCGCTGAAGCAGTTCCCACCAATATTTCGCGTCTTTGCCACCCGCCTTAACCTTTCGCAGTGCTTCGAGTTCAAACTCGGCACCGGCTTTCTCGACGTCGCCGTAGAAGTTGTAATGTTCTATTTCAGATGGCGACAGCTCGGCTACAAGACGTTCTCCAGACTGCACTGCTTCCCAAATCTTCTTGCCACGATTCACGAAATGATTTATTCGTCTCGCATCTACACCTATAGCCTTTGCGCCAACAGAAGGAGTAACCCCTTGGCGAATATGGTCTATGATAAGCTTTCGCTGGTTAGGGCTAATTGACGTTCGCGGCTTTCGTGGCGTGGCCATGTATGAATCCTTACAGTGTATGTGATGATTGTTAGATGTCTAACAGTCTGGTTAAAAAAAAGATAGTCGAGAGAACAGGTTGACGCTTGACATCTGAACCCTGTTATTTCCATTATGTGGTCGGCAAACACGCACCTGTTCCCTCACTAGATGAGGTATAGTCAACTATCGAGACTGTAAGGCGTTGGCTGGCGTGACTTTACGCAAAAAAGGTTGTCAACTTTTGTCAAGTTTTTGTCTCGCATCACGCAAGACACGGGATACCCAAGCCTTATCGACCCCAACATCTGCTGCTATCTCCTGCTGGGTCTTGCCATCGAAAAGGTACATCAGGATGATCTGCTCTTTCTTCTTCAGGAAGGTGTCGCCCCAATCCATCGGCGGGATTGGAAGCTCGTTCTCTTCAAACACATCGATGACGTCGCCGGTGCGGTATAATAGTTCGCGCTGCGGGACGTAGTCCTGACCGGCGTATTTCTCGGCCTCTGGACAGAGTTTCTCGCAGATATCGCGTTTTTCACACTTTTCACACAGATTTTTCATTACTTTATCATATCCTTGCTGCATTGCGGTTGAATCCGCTTGTTATACTCCTTGAGTTCACGTTCATATTGCATCCTTTCGGCTGGAGTGCGTAATCTGAGTGGCTTGGAAAGGTCTTTTGGCCGGTCTGGCTTTTCATTGAACCCAGCAAGCCACCCAGAGCTTATAACTACACATCTGCTCATGATATTACCCCTTCAAGCGTATTCTCAAGCACTTTTTTCGCATAATCGGCACATCGTGCGCACATTTTGGCGTATTTTGACCATTTTGTGCCTTTGTACCGTTCGATTGGGCCAATTTTGATGTCTAAAACCATCGTCTGCTCGTTGCCGGTGATTCTATTGCCACAAATGGCGCAATAATCGGAATAATGGTCAGAAAACTCCAAATCTGGCCGTCCAGTACGTGAAATTGGACTATTTTCGTCTATTTTCAGCCTTTTTTCGGGCTTTGTTCCGTTTTCGCTCATCTTTGAACTTTCTCCATGTACCATTGCGATCTACCTCGTATGCGATTGACTCGTCGTGGTCTAAAAACTTCATCAAGGGCCGGTCAGTACGTTGATCGAGAGGTATTTTCGGGCTGTTTTTTGGCTTATTCCGGTGTTTTTTCGACATTATCAACCTCGCAACTCGATTTTTCATCAATCTTACCCTCCATTTGCTCGGCTAACTCGCCCATGACAAGGTCTGAGAGCATCTTCAGGGCCAGCGCATAGTGGACCGGTTCAGGCTCGATTTTACGTTTTTTGGCCTCTTCCATGACCTGCTCCAAAACCTCGCGATTCGCCGTGATCCCGATGCCCTGCTCGCTAATATCGAGGAAAAACTTCGAAATCGTGCAATATCCTTGGATCTGGTCGTCGGTACAGGCGTCCAGATTGTCGATTAGGTCTGTAAATTCACTCATTTTCTATCCTTTCAGTCGCACAGCATCACGTAAAGGCCGTAAGCAACCAGCCCAACCAGCAGGACTATATACAATACTTCTTCGCTCATTCGTCAATCCTCAACTTTCGCCTGATTTGTCGTTGCTTGTTTTCCAGTTCAGATATTCTTTCCTCGAACATGGCGTCATTCGATTGCTGTTTTTCCCTTTCTTCAGGAGATTGCAGCAATACCTCGAACTTACCACCCTCAACCATCTCCGCCATTATCGCGGACTTGGAATTACACGAGCCACACATCCACATAGAACTTCGCCTATTATGATATGCGTATCCGTTAATTATTGACCCACAGTCGCAACATTTCTGATTCGTGGCGTAACTCATATCGCTACTCATCTACTTCTCCTGTTTCCTTACCACCATCGCGCATTCCGTACACATCCATTCTTTCGTCGCGTGATCGTAATACGCATGTCCGTTCAGTTCAATACCACACTCGCAACATTCACGACGCACGGCGATGCTTAAACATTTCATTGGTTACATTTCTTTCGTTTTTTTATGAGCAGCTCATCAACCTCTTTCTTTGATAGATATTTTTTGCGCTGGCACTTTGACTTTTGTTTTTCTTCTTCAATCCACTCTTGAACACGCGCTCGACCTTCCTCTTTTTCTTCTGGCGTTGGCTCGCTCATACTCTCTATTCATCTCCAATCTTGTATGTCTGGAACACTCTCCATGAAGTCACTGCGAACGGCTTAAAACACTTCGCGCACATCACGTCAGGATCGTTCCACACATCGGTGTACCCCCACGAACTTTGACCAATATTAAGTCTAGCCTCGTCGTCGCAGAACATATCATGTGGAGTGCCTTTTAGTTCTTGTGGAAGCGTTCTCTCCCCGCAATATGGACAGACGATATATTTGCCACGAAGTCTCCAGCAGTTATTATAACTTTGTATGGCTGGACATTTATCACGAGTGGTTTCATAGCACTCGATACACAAATCATGCATCTGATATATTAAGTTGCCTTCGTCTGTGGCTTCTATTCTTGCTCCACATTTTTCACATTCGTTTCCCATATTCACATCCTCTGGCCCATACCATTCTACAGGTTCACAAGTATCATTATCACAATACGGACATTCTTGATTGTCCTCTTCATCAATAGCAACCGGATAACAACTTATATGCCATTGACCACATATTCTACAAACTACTTTTGCTACCAGCCACCCTTGACCGCCGTTAGGTATATCTTCACAGCTAAGGTCTTCCATTTCATTCAACCACATATTTTCTAGCAGACTTTTTGGCAACAGCAATCAACCTGCACATCAAGGGCCACGCCTCCTCTGGACACTCTGCGGTTTCTTCAGTGTAGTCCTTTGCTATATCCGCATCAACCTCTTCGAGAACGTCTAGCAAAACATTTTTCCAATCTATGTTTTCTACAGCTAACTCATTTCTCAATTTCGCGTTCACGGCTCTCTCCCTTTTTATCTGACCTCGCAACCTATCTTCAATTGTTTCTTCCGACTTGTTCATACACATCGCTCTACACTCCATGTAGCACCAATAATAAACGGAATTGGATCTTCGAGAAACAAATTCATTGTTTCCTCGTCAGACGCGCCTTCACTACAACCCCATAGCTGGTAGTTTGGTTCGACTTCGATTATAATTTTCATTCATCGTCCTCGTCCGGCATCGCGATTTGTTGGCTCGTAGACCGTAGCCAATCCTTATACGCAGCATCGTCAGAGCCGTCGGATTTGTACACGCTGAGAATCCCATCTTTAATCCCGCAGTCGTACTCGCCAGTAAACTGGTCCGAGACCACTTGGTTTGCGTTTTTGTCGAAATAGAATACTTCGATATATCTGTGCATTAGTATCTCCCTGCCAGACTGATCTGGCTTCCTGAATAACTCAGATACTCACGATGAATATCCATAGTTAGCGTGCTGTTTGTCGGTATCACGACTGCACCAATCTCGTCTCGCTTGAGTACAGGCACATTCTCGATCTTGAAATGCCACTCTTCGATTGGGAACCGACATATCTCCATCCCGTTCGTCACATCGCGAAGGATACATTCTGTATACCTGCTCGGAGCAACCGGAATCTCTCTAACCGGTACTACTTTCGGCTCAGCCAGCACGACTTTCTTCTCGTCCGCATCAACTATCTTCGCCTCGACCTGTGGCATCTTCTCGACCGGCCCGACACCTATTGTCTTGATCGTCGCACCGCCGATACCGAGCAGGCCGAGAAAGCCACGCCTATCAGTTTTCATCGTTGTCCTTTTTTTCCTTGTCGCGACCAGTCAACCCTCGCCTGAACTCGGTCATGCCTTTACCTAAATCGCCCATCACTCGCGGAAGTTTACCGGCACCAAAAAGTACCAGTACAATAAACGCGATTATGACCATTTCCCACGGTCCTACTCCACCACCAATCATATCTTTCTCCTTTCGTAAATTGGTTGCCGTTCAATTACCATAATACCATTATACCACAAATGAGGAACCTTTGTCAAGAGGTTTTGAGAAAGTTTGTGAAAACCTCTTGACAAGCAGTGTGGAGCTATGGTATAATGGAAGTGGTATGAACAAGCGGGTAAATACAGAAAGGAGATGCGAAATGAATAATTACCCACCGGGAGTAACAGGTAGCGAGCCACAGATAGTAGGTGATGAAGAGTTTGAAGAACTGTGTGAATGGATCTACAAGACGATGGCGATGTATGGTATCACAATTTGTGATATCAAGTGTTCGATAGCTGATTCGATAGGTGATGATGAAATGAACATGGGGAAAGTGAGGTGGCAGGATGTATATTGAAAACCTCGACGAAAGGTACGAAGCCGTCCAACGTTTAGACGACGTCGAAAAGTTCATCTTCTACTTCATGGGTAAGTCGGAATGGACGTGGCAGGAAGAATGGACCCACGGACAGCTGGCCCGAGAGAAGGAAGAGCTGGAAGCTGTTATAGAAGAATGGGACAAGGTAAACTCTTGACACCGGTGATCGGGTTCACCGCAAAAAAAATAAAAAAAGGAACGACGAATGAAACTGACACAAGAGCAAGTCGACAACATAAACGAATTCTTCTTCTTCGACATGGAGCCAACGTTGGTAACTGGGACAAGAAGCGTCAACGAATTGGGTATAAAACCACTGTGCGACGCCTGCGGACAACGCGCCGATGTCGTAGTAACTCTTGATGATAATCCAGCATGGTTTGAAGAAGAGGAAGAAGAAGCCGAAGCCACCCAAACATTCATCTGCGGCACCTGCCTGCAAAACATGATCGCGATGATCGAGAAAAAGCAAAAAGAGCCGTGCATATAAAACAGAAGCCGAAAGCAATTCCAAAACATCTGTGTAAATCATGCGCGATATGGATAGGTTGCAGGTGGGTCTCGACTCGAGATATGGAAACTGAACCTATTGCAACGAACCATCTGCTCTGCCAAGAATGTTATAGGAAACGGTTCCTAGTTTACGCGCACATGATGATGGACGACGGGTTCGGACGACCTACGATTAAACAGTGGCTCGACGGACAGGAACACGGAAACACCGATTGGCCGGTCGATTTCGATATGGACAGGCCGGTCGAACAGGAAAAAATGGAACAGCCGTATCAGGTCACGTTGGCCGGTGCGGAACTGGACACGCCGATAATGGAGATCGTGGACCGGTGGCGGTGTCTGGATGTATTTGTCGGGGAAGATAGTAAACGATATGAAAGGTGCAGAAAATGAACTACGCTGTACAGGCAATGCAGGAAAAACCTTCAGACAAGAATGCGGAACTTATAAACGAAGGTATTGTACAAATACTCTGTCCAGACATTGTGACTGCAACCACATACGGAAAACTGCTCTCTCTACCAATCGGGGAAGTACACAACGTCGTGGATAAAATCAGGGTCATCGAGTTCAGAATTATCATGGAACTCGAAAAAAACGAAGAAGGCATATGGCATGAGCCGACACAGATCGACAGAATGATCGAAGAGGTAGAATAATGGAAGCCGTGACAGCTGACAAGAAAAAAATAACAACAGTATATTACGAAACCACGGTATACTCGTCGGGTGAAGCGTTCGAGATATTAGAGGCGCAGAATTTCGAGGGCGACAACGTAACAACAGAAGTCGCGAGCTATGCCTATGGACTACACTTGATTGTCTACGACGGCAAACAGGTCGTGGGCCGGTTCCGTCGCTGGGTGGGAGTCGTGGTGACGCCGTGAAGATAGCCGACCACAAACACGCCTACTGCATCGAATGTCTCTCGCACACCGGCCCGTTCATCGAGTTTGGCGACGAGTTTAGCACACACGAAATGTTCTGCTGGGACTGTATCAAAAAGGCCAACCGGATGCTGGGCGAGGATGCAGCTGATAAAGACGAGAAGCTGGCCCGAACCATCGAACAAGTCAAAAAGGCAGGCTGGGGCGAAGATCTTGAACAGGATATAATCGACATGCTGCTCGAAGGCAAAGAGCTTACAATGAAGTTCAGGGAGCTTGGGCGATGATTGAAATAGTAGGTGGCGGGTACGAATATGGCGAATGCGACTGCTGTAAGAAAAAAGTCGGCAAGGCTGTAAGGTATATGAAGTCGTTCAAAGCGTGGGCCACACCAATGTATTACATCTGCGAGGACTGTATCGTGGAACATATAATCAGCAGGATTCCAGCAAAGGAAGAGTCGTTCACAGGTGGGGAAGGTGGCCATATACAAGACTGGCACGGAAGGGAAGGTTGAGATGATCGAGATAGTCAAAGACGATACAATACAGCGATGCGATAGCTGTGCAGGATGGTTCCGCTTGATGGCGGTGATAACCAAGTACGACGAACACTATCCAGACAGCCATAGGGACCGCCCACAGATATGCGCCGACTGTCTGGCAGCTGGTAATAGGAAGATGCTGGCAGCGGAGATCGTGGCAAGACTGAAGGAGGGAAGCTGATGGAAGTCACAATGATACCGGACGCGAACATGAAAACCTTCAAAGACGGCTCGCGATACCCGTACTGTGACAACTGCGAATCCAACGGGCCGGTGATAGTAATTGACCAAGAAACGGAAGACGATAGCACGACCACGCTGATGCTATGCGCCCACTGCCTAAAGAAAGCGATGTACGCAGTCGAGGCCGAAGAGATGCGGGTCAGGGCGATACGGAGAAAGGCGAGGAAAGGCAGATGAAGACCACAGTCGTCAACCGGCACAAGGAACAGTTCGACGTCTACATAGGCCGAGGCTCGAAGTGGGGCAACCCGTTCGTAATAGGCCGAGACGGTAACCGCGAACAGGTAATCGAAATATATCGTCAATGGATAAAAGGTCAACACAAGTTGCTGGCCGACCTGCACGAGCTGAAAGGCAAAAGACTCGGGTGTTACTGTAAGCCGAAAGCGTGTCATGGAGATGTGTTAGTGGAGTTGGTGGAGGCCGGTTTTTCTGAAAAATAGGAAAAAATAAAAATGGACAAGCTCAAAAAACTCGAAGCTGCCTTGGTGTGGATTCGCAAAAACGCCGAGTGGATCAAACTATACGACCGAACAGCTCAACTATGTAAACAGTGTGGCCGTACACGCAATATCCCAGACGATGAACCGTGCGGAATCGAGATGAAACGAAAAGGACGGTACGGGTGCGACTTAAGCTGGCACACGCTCCACGGTAAAGGCGAAACATACATCGACGCAATACTCGACCTGTACAATAGGAAATGTCATAGCAAAAACAAGATCAAACTTCGCAGGCTGGTTAATGGCGAAGCTGAGGAGAAAGAATTGTGGCCGTAAGACACTGCTGTTGGAACTGCCATGAGTACTGGGTAATCCCGCCAGAAGGATGGAACGGCAAAACGGCTCTGGTCTGCTCCGAGGAATGTGCGGAGGAGTATAGAAATCGGGCGTGGGCCAAGAAAGTATACGCTGCACTGGACGGAGATGGTAGGAGCGATTTTTCTGAAAAATAGGAAAAATTGTGTGACACCCAAACACCCAGAACTACACCCCCCTGTCAAGCATATACCCCGCCCTTTGCACATGTTCACTTTTCTGAACACGCACGTTTAATTTTCTGAACATCGGCCTTTTTTATGTTCACTTTTCTCAACATCGGCATGTTTAATTTTGTGAACGTATGTTTAATAATGTGAACGTCAACCTAGTTGCATTGCCCCGGATCCCGGCTCTCGATGCCCCGGAGAGAGCCCAAATAATGCCCCAAATAATGCCCCAAATCAGACCGGGAGAGAGCCGGGATCCGGGAGCCCCGGAGAGAGAGCCCCGGAGAGAGAGCCCAAATTTGCCCGGAGAGAGCCGATCCGATCCGGGGTATACCTTGCCCCAAATCCCGGATCGGATCGGATTATACCCCTAATTTGCCCCATTACGCCCGGGATGGAATACCCCGGAGAGAGCCGGGATCCGGATCGGGATTTGCCCCGGCTCCGGGGCTCCCTCATAATGCCCCAAATTTGCCCGGAGAGCCCCAAATAATAAGAGCCCCGATCCATGTTACCGGATCGGGGCTCGATGCCCGGGATGGGGCTCTATTAGACGGATCGTGCTATACTCTCCCGGGCTCTATTGGATCGGCTCCCATGGACCGGAATTACCATACCCCGTAGCGCGCCTATAGTCCGGAGCCGGGGGGATTCCAAATCCGGGATCGATCCCATGAACGGTTTCACAACTCCCCTGCACAACTGACAATCTGCACACTCTCTCCCGGAGAGAGCCGGACACACAGTCTCCCATGGGAGCAAATCTGATTTTATCAATTCCAAATCAGACCGGGGATCCGTTCGGAAGGTATTCCATCCCATGGAATGAGCCCGGGCGCATTCGTCCAAATTGTCAACACTAGCACATACCAGATACCGGAGCCGGGGATCGGCGCTCTCCCATGAATGAGTGTACCCCGTCCACCCGATCTTTGGTCTTGCTCTATACCGGAGCAAATCCATCAAGACATTGATCGGGAGAGCGGCGGGATCCCCATATGAGCCGATCCGGATCGGTTTGTTATTTGGAATGAGCCGGGGATCCGTGAAATCATATGAGCCCCGTTTATAAGCTCTATAAACGGATCCGGGCGCTTGGTGGGGGAGCACATAACATCCGGATCCGGATCGGAATTTACACTCCCCACACACACTCCGATCCGCTCCGGTCTTGACGGCTTGGCATGGACTCATGTCAGACCGTATGATCCAACTCTGCACCATATCCCCGGTCTTGATATTTTGGGATTTGCTCTCTAATCCGGAGAGCACACACAGGATCTTGTTTCCATCTATTTGGGATTTGCCATTGTAAACTATCGTGCTATTCGCATTCATGATTTTATCCCCTTTACGTAATCCATCCCGTATACGGCGGGACGATGCCAATCCACCCGACACAACTCATCGATCGCCAAATCCAACTCATCAAGGGACCGTACCGCTCGAAACATCCGGACGATCCGATCCCGGTCTGATACGCTCCGGACCCGCTCCCGGGCAAATCCGATCCATCTCATAGATTCCGCAAATACTGATATCATGATACGGCCCCCTCATCAACTCCGATCCCGTAGTTGTCCAACAACTCATCGATCCACCCCATGAGCGCGACATATCCCGGATCGACGCTATCCCGGAGCCCTATAGACGGATCGTCCGGAGCGGATCCCTCATCTATCAACTCATCCCATCTCTCTATCAACTCATAGACTGTCAACATGGTCTCAACTCCCGGGGCTCTGCCCCTTGACGGCTCCCACCATGGGAGCCCCATTAACACCGTGATCTTATCATATCCCCGGGCCCCTGTCAAGAACAAAAATAAGTAATAAATCCGGAGCCCGATCCGGAGCCCGGGATCCCGGGGCAAATCAGGGGCAAATCCGGGGCAAATTATGAGCCGGGGATCGGGGCTCCGGGAGAGCCGATCTGGGAGCCGGGATCCGGGAGCGGGATCGGGCTCATAATAAGACCACGCGCCTACACGTACAATTCCCATGCCATGTAGCAAAAAGTAAACATGTCTCATTAAGCGTTTAAATTCTAAACGAGACAGTCCGATTACAATTCTGTAATTTTAAACATCCGATCTGGCATGAATCTTGCGTGGGGGATATCACGCACTGAACATATGTTCAGTACCCCCTCTATATATGGGCAGATATCGCCATGTGTGTGTGTGTGTGTGTGTGTGTGTGTGTGTGTGTGTGTGTGTCGCAAAATGAAACACTGGGTGAAATCACGCAGGCAAGAATCGTGCCAGACTGGCCAGAAATCGCGCAACGTCCGATAATGTACGTTATGTAACGTTATCTGGACACAAAGTGGGGTATATCACCCGATTTTGGGGCATTTCACCCAGCAAAATCAACGCAAACGTTTGCGTGGCCTGAATTACAATTTCGAAAGTAAACGTTTGCGCCCCAACAGCCCGGCTTTGTGATGCAAAGTGCGAATAATGAGGTCGGCTCGGGTGTGTGTACATCCAGCGTACATGTGTGTGTGCGTGTGTGTCCGCGTGTGTGTCAGAAATCCTACCAAAATGTATGAATTACGAAATTGTAATCGGGAAAACTGGCCGAAAATTTGCAAAAACCCCTTATTTTCGCACTTTTTGTCAACAGAAAAATTTGCACGGAGCGCATATTCCCACCTTCCAGACCGTCTGTACATTCGATGTACATACCCTGTACACTGAGTGTACGTCATTATTGTATACGACTGTATACATTTTGTATACACTTTGCCGTAACCTGTTGATTAGCAACAGTTAGCAGATATGTGGCAGATATAGGAACCATTGCTTTTTGAAACGACTGCTCAGATGTTTGTCTGAATCGTTCCGATCTTTTCCCTGTTCCGGTAGCTTGGATTGTGGTTACCATTTCCCGTCAGGCTTTCGAGAATCGTTTCTAACGGACGGGATTACTCTGGACGACTCTCGGGTAGGGTACCACCTTGGTCGGGCCTTAGAAGCGAAATTTGGAGGCCTCTGGTTGGTTCTGGTTGACCTTGGACTGTTGGTGATGCTGATGCTGGCTCGAAAGGCGGTAAAATTGGCGTGTAACGGGCGAAGTGATCGTGGGGCAGGTCTTGGTATACCTTGGATATAAAAAAGGCCCCCTGAACGTTGTACTGTCCAGAGGGCCGAGCCTGATGCCGGTTACAGGGACTGTTGCCTTTTGATGCTGCCC
>Ga0180437_10000419_pt1 | contig 83525 bp, 109 predicted proteins | sample SS_ome_4_FD_132410 | JGI IMG/M metagenome (GOLD analysis project Ga0180437, IMG submission 132410) | Hypersaline lake sediment archaeal communities from the Salton Sea, California, USA - SS_3_D_1 metaG | ecosystem: Environmental > Aquatic > Non-marine Saline and Alkaline > Hypersaline >...
CACCACCGACAGCGCAAGCTGCAAAGGAGAACGGACCGCATGGCGAAGAAAAAGTCAGAACCCTATATCCGCGTCGTGGTTCGCAGGCTCGCCGGCGCCTCCATTCCGGGGGCAGATCCAGAATACGAGACCATGCAACAGGTGTGTGAGTCCTACCCCGCGCCCGATTGGTGCCTGGCGGGAACCCACTTCATCGGCCTAGAGCCCGGTCCCATTGTGGACGTGATGTTCATCTTTGTCAAGGCCGAACACTACATCCCTGGCGGGGCCATGTTCTACCTGAGCGAGATCGCGGAGGCTCTGTCTGCCCTGGGCGTTGTGGAGATCGAGGACGAACCGGAGGGGCTCAAGACCGGAGACTGACCACAGCGGCCTTTTAGCGGCTACATAGTACCACAGGACAACCTATGCCGATCACTATCGCTGATGCACCTGACACGCTTCCCAAGGGGGCAAAGACCATTTACGTCGGCGCGTTCAACGGGGCCTATTCCGGTGAGTGCAAAGACGAGGGAAAGCGGCGTGATGAGTGCTCCGCTCGCATTGCCTGGGCAGCGGTCAAGAACAAATACAAACAGGTCGGCGACAAGTGGGTAGCCAAGGCCGCCCACGTCCAGGTTGAGTTTTACATAGCCAAAGCGTCCCTCCAGGCCGATGGGACCATGCGCTGGCTGTGTGTGGCGTCCGACACGAACCCTGACAACCGCAGGGACAGGACCACGTTGACCCTGTTCCGAGACTGGATGGACAGGGTGGAGAACGATATACAGGTATCGTTTCTGCCCTCTCCCCGCAAGCCGTTCCTGGGGCTGTCCCACTATCCAAGCCTGGATGGGTTTGGCGAGGCCGGCCTCACCGACCGCATGTACATCGACGGCGACCAGTTCAAAGCGGGCGGGTTTTTCATCGACAACGCTTTGGGGCACGCTCTGTTCGATGCCATCCGGGACGAGCTTGCGGCCATCAAGCGCGGCGACCACCCGGACCTGCCGATCCGCATCTCTGCCGCCTGGTGGGACATAGAGCACGCCCATGGCGATTTTCTGTTCCGTCGCTCCAGCCTGGACGACATTTGCCCTATGTGTGTCGAGGACACGAGCAAGACGTTTCTCAAGGGGCAGCTAGATCATTTTGCCGCCACACGGGTGCCGATCAACCCGCGCACGTCGGTGGTGGCACTGGAGGAAAGGTCTATGGCAAAAGTTACCCGTCACGACGACGCTGCCAGCATCGTTGACCCGGATCTTGCAGACGAACTGGAGCGACAGACGCAAGAACGACTGGAGCAGCGATCTGATGCCGATGCCGAGACGCCCGCAGCCCTGGTCATCAAAGCCGACGATGAGGGCGACCTGGTAGAGCTCGCCGGCGTCACCTGTGAGTGCCTGGAGTGTGGCAAGACTGTCACGCTCAAGGAGGGGGAGCACTGCCCGGACACGAAATGCCCTGAGTGTGGGGGAGAGATGCGCCGCAAGGAAAGGCCGGGCGTGGGCCGGGCCGATGAAGAGCAAGCCGTCACCAAGAAGAAAAAGAAAGACGATTGGCAACTGACAAAGAGTGACATTCGCTCACTGATCGCCTTGATCGACAAAGAACTCGCCCGCCGCAAGAAGGTCAAAGAGAAAAAGGCTTACGTCGAAATGTCCATGCAGCCGGTGAACGAGGACATGAGCCTAGGGAAACTCATCGAGGCCCTGTTCAATAGCTGCCCATCCCGCGCCGGCAAGACAAAAAGCACATGGATGGGCGACGTCAAGAGCTGGATCGGTTCTGCTGCCACAAAGTCCATCACCGGCTATCGCCGCCGCCTGGTGATGGTCGGAACCAAGATGGGCATGAAGTTTGGCAAGGCAGATGTCGAAATGGCAGACGAGTTTGTGGAGCAACAAACCGCTCCCGTCACTGATATGCCAGACACCTGGCGACCCTTCGGGGGAGCCACGTCCATCTCTGCCGCCGAAGCGTGGTTGGAAGCGCAAGAGAAGATGTTCCAAGTCTATGATAGCTGGGGCATGTTCCGGGCCATCATGGAAAACATTTTGGATGACACAGACCTGACCGACAAACTGCCCGCCGTCCGTGAAGCGATCGCCGAGTTCGGCGACCGCGTGGAGACTATCAAGTCGGGGGCGGTTGACGCCTTTTTGGTCAGGGCCGTTGTCCAACAAGGAGAAGAAACCATGCCTGAGCAAAACAAGGATCAGGTCCAAGACACCCAGGCGACCGAGCGGGTTGTCGCCGAGACGCCGGCCGCGCTCGACCCCGGGTCGGCCTTTTGGAGTGCCATTCAGGGCCTCACCGGCAACGTGACTCTATCGCGGGCTGACATGCTCAAGAGCGCACAAACCGCGCTCGAGACCCTGGCCTCTGCCGTCCAACAGCAGATCAACGCTGTGCGGCCGCCCGCTGTCGATGGTGAGGAAATGAAGGCCGCCGTCACCGCCGCCGTGGCCGAGGCGATGCGACCGTTGGGCGAGCAAGTGGCGTTGCTGCTTGCCAAGTCTCAAGCGGCTGCCCAGCCCGCGCCCGCTGTGCCGGTACAGCGCAGCCAGTCCGCACCGCAACAGGCGATCCAGGAAGTGGTGCCGGACACCGGCCTGACCATTCCATCAAACAGCCTCCGGGCGTTGGCCCGCAGGTCTGTTGGTCTGCAAGACTGAAAGCAATCAAGCGCACATAGTCTGCCGTAAAGCATAGCGTGGTGTCCACAGGGCACTGTCAAGCAACGCGTGGCTCCTGTGTCGTTTCACACAAGGAGGAAATCATGCCTGCCCTTAAAACTCCACAGATTGTTCCGGGCGTTTCACCCGGCGAGCAGGTACTCGACATGCGCGACCCGACCGGGCGGTCCAGCTTCATGGCCGGCACGCCCCAACCCATGGCCGCGCGTGCGACCGATCCGGTCATCTCGCCCACCTACTCACAGCCGGCCGACTTTACCGCCCAATATCCCACGCCGCTTGACCCCACCGAGGTCATTGCGATGTGCGAGGAAGTGACGCTGTTCCAGTTCATCCCTGAGCAGATGGGCTCACTGCAAGCCGAGCTCTGGCGCGAGCTCAACGAACTGGCTTTCTCGTCAGGCTCCACCTATATCGCCTTTGCCGATGGTGCCTGCCCCGAGGAGTACGAGCACGATGGCGACAACACGACCATCACACTCAAAAACCTGGGGGCCAAGAAAAGCCTGGGGATCAGCGACATCATGCACTCCACCGCCGTGGCTGCCGCGAACTGGCACGGCATCAACCGCCTGGTCGGTGGTGCCCCAACGGGTGAAGGGATGCCGGGCGGGGCCGACATGGGCACGTTCGTGCAGGAGAGTGTCGCCGGCCTCAAAGAGAAGGAAATGCGCCTGGGCATGAGCCTGGTCATCAACGGCTACGATCGTTTGCTGGCCGTGGGCAACGCCACGACCAATACCCTGGAGTTCGATGGCATCGAAAACCAGGTGACGAACGCCAATGGCAGCCACGTGGTCGTCAGCGGCGCATCTGGTACCATCTCGGCCATCAGCTTCGACCGGTTCCTCACCGAATCGTGTGCCAAGCCAACGGTCGTCATGGGCCACCCGCAGGCCATCCAGGAGCTTCTGTCTGCCTATTTCCAGTTGGGCTTCCAGGGGTCCCAGGTCGTGAACTTTGCGACCGGCAACCGCATCACGCCGGGCTACAATTTCGCATCGTTCATCAACACCGCCGTGGGGCAGCTTCAGGTGGTCGCCGACAACAACTTCACGCGCACCGCATCTGGCTCCACGACCTTCCAGTCCGACATCTTTGCCCTACGCATGGTCCACAACGGCGAGCCGCTGGTCTACCGCCGCACGCAGATCCCGCTCGCTTTCAAGGACCTGGTGCCCGGATGCACGGCCATCAGCTTTGAGATCTGGACCAAGACCGCGCTGATCGTGAAATACCGCTGCGCTCACGGGCGGTACACCTCACTGTTCACCGGTCAGATCCAGACGACCTGCCCTGTCATCGGGTAGGAGGAAACACGAGACCACTAGCAATCTGTGGGGCATGGGGCGCGGGCGTATCCTAGCAACAACCGCCCCATGCCCGCAGATTGGGGGAGAGCGCCGGAGGTTGGTCGATGCCTGTCACCAACGAGAGCGGGGAAGTGGCCGTAATCTATAGAAACAACGTCCCAAGACTGGTGGACGGCAAGCACGTCTTTGCCGTCAAGCATGGCATTTCCCTTGCCTGGGTTCCAGAGGCGACCGCTGCCGCCCTGATCCGCCGCAGGTCAACGTGTCGGGGCTGTGGCAACAAAAAGCTGTTTGCCTTTGCCACCGAGGGCCAAGTCAGCCATTGGCTCTCCGGAGGGAGATGAGTCATGCGGATAGGCGTCACCGGTCCCCATGGGCGTTTAGGTTCTGAGTTGGTCCGCCAGGGTTGTGTGCCCATCGAGGCGGACGTTACGCATTTCTACGCGCTCAAGACTGCGGTTGAAGCCGCCGAGTGTGACGTGATCGTGCACTGCGCGGCCATGACCGACGTGGACGCCTGTGAGACAGACCCCTCGACCGCCGCCGCGATCAACACCGGGGGCGTTGCCCACCTCCTGCAAGCCCATCCCGGGCGCATCGTCTATCTCTCTACCGATTACATCTTCGACGGGGGCAGCCCCACTTTCACCCAAACACAGCCGGCCGGCCCCTATTCCGAGACGTGGCCCCCCAATCCCATCTCGGTCTACGGCTGGTCCAAGCTCGGTGGGGAAATCCTGATCCGCAACGCCCGCCGCCCGGGGTGTCTGACCGTTCGCACGACCGTGCTTTTTGACGGGCGGAGTGGGTGTTTCGTGGCGAAAGTGCTGGACAAGCTCATGCGCGATGAATACGTCTATGTTCCCGATGAGCTTTACGGGAGCCCAACCTACATTCCCCACCTGGCGACCGACATCCTCCTGGCGATAGAGCGCAACGTGACGGGCGTGCTCAACCTGGCCGGTGTGCACGTCATTTCTCGGTATGAGTTCGCCCGGAGGATCGCGGAGGCCGCCGATGTGCCGCTGACCCTGGTGAAGAGGGGCAAAACCCTGGGGGCCGCTCCCCGGCCCAAGCAAGCGGGCCTGACGATCAACAAGGCCACGCACCTGGGCTTTTTGCCCCGGGATCCGCTGGCCGTTTTACCGCAAATCATAGCACAAAGACACGGAGGCGAGACATGAGAGAGACCTGGAAAGTGTGGAGGCTTGGAGATCCCATCACAGTTAATCGCATCGTGTGGGATCAGCGAGAGGTCGAAAATGTGCTGGATGTGTTTCAGTTGGACTGGTTTGGCCCGCGCACCTATGCGGAGATGGCAGAAACGTTCCTGGGCCGGCTTCACGATGACCGGTTTGCCCAGCTGCTCAATTCCGGTTCGTCGGCCCTATTCTTGGGCACACTCGCCCTGCAAAAGATGGGCCTGTGGAAACGGGGCGACAAGATTCTGACACCTGTTTGCACCTTCCCCTCCACGGCAAACCCCATCTGGCAGGCAGGCATGATCCCTGTCTTTGTGGACGTGGAGGAAGGAACGTACAACATCGACGCTGAATTGGCGTTCGATGCCCTGGACGAGCACCCGGACATCGCCGGCGCCATCATTCCCCACCTGTTGGGCAACATCCCCAACATGCACGACCTGACGACCATGCTCGGGGACCGCCCGCTCATCGAGGACTGCTGCGACACGCTCCTGGGAGAATACGATGGGCAGTTGGTCGGCACTTTTGGGGACGCGGCGGCCTTTTCATTTTACGGGTCCCACCACGTCACCGCTGCCGGCGTGGGCGGGGCGTTGGTGTGTGCGGATCCGGACATGCACGAAATTGTCCACAGCATGGCCTTTTGGGGGCGCGATTTTGCCCCGACCGGAGAGCCTTACACCGATTTTCTCAACCGCTATCGCTACCGGGAGATCGGGTTCGACATGCAGATGACCGAGATCCAGGCGGCCTTTCTGGTCGCTCAACTCGAGCGATTGCACCACATTGTCGAACTCAGGCACCAACGGTTTCTGGAGCTCTTTGACGCCCTGATCGCCTATGACCATTTGCTGGTGCTGCCCAGGCAGCACGATGACGCGGAGCCCTCCTGGTTTGGGTTCCCGGTGCTGGTAAGGGAGGATGCGCCATTCGACCGGGAGGAGTTTGTGCGCTACCTGCTTGAAATGAAGGTGGAGATCCGCCCCCTGTTCGCCGGCAATCTATTGAGGCAGCCTGCTTACAGGGACAGCCCCCATCTCCTTGTCGGGGATACGACCCAGGCAGACCGGTGCATGGAGCGGGCGTTTTTCCTGCCATCGTGGAACATGCCCCAGGACTGCATGGATCGCTTGATCGAGATAGTAGTGGGGTTTTTGGATGAGCAGTAGGGAGAAAGAAACATGGGGCTTGTCTTAATTCCTGGGCAAGAGGCGACAATCAAGACCTCGGTGATCGTGCCGGTCTGGAACCGGGCCGATCTGACCATGGCCTGGCTCAACCGGCACTGGAGCCTGTACAGAGGCAGGCCCGACGTTGAGGTGGTGATCGTCAACAATGGGTCAACCGACACGACGCCAGCCATCCTGGTCCAATGGGGCAAAGTCTATGGTGACGCGCTCCAGGTGGTGACGCACGACGAAAACCGGGGATTCAGCGCGGGCAACAATGCCGGCGCAGCAGTCGCCAGAGGTTCGGTGCTTGTGTTCACCTCCAATGACGTGATTGTCAACGGTGATTACCTGGGACCGGTAGAGCAGCGGCTAAACGGGCAAGATGTTCTCCTGGGCGCACAGATATTGACCATCGACACGGGTTGGAACACGTTCCGGGGTGTCGAGGTTGAGACCGTCGCCGAGGGGCGAGACCCCAAGCGGGAGCCAGAGCCAACCGTCATTCCCTACCTGGCGGGGCACCTGGTCGCTGCCAACCGCTCGACGTGGGATCGCATAGGAGGATGGGACGAACGGTATAAACCGAGCGACTATGAGGACATCGACCTGTCCTATACGGCCATTCGGTTGGGTATCCCATTGGTCGCCATTGCCCTGCCCGTCAAGCATCTGTTTGGGCAGTCGGCGGGCCAACTACACGGAGGGCGTGAGGCCATCACGTTCCAGAGCCGGGCCAAGTTCATGGAGAAATGGGGGTTGTCAGAGCCATGAGAATGGAGATACACAATAAAGTGAGACTGCGCCCATGTAGATGGAAATGGCACATTAGCCAACCCAATGTCGAGTGGGATTGTGGGGTCTTTCACCTGTTCTTTCCCTGGGAAGGCATTGTGGGAGCAGTGCTAGAAAATGGCAATGGGGAGGTTATCGTGGTACACGACATCGCCACTTCCCTAGCCTTACAATTCACCGATAACCTGGCCGGTGAGATATTCGATCTGGAAACCAGGTCAAGGAGTGAGAATGGATAATTACTATCTCATGGGGCGAACCTACAAAGGCAAGCTGCGCGACATGACCTCTGGCATTGGCCCCCTGCTCCTGCTCATGGGGCTTTTTCTCCTGGCCGCCGCTCTGTCTAGTGTGCCGTGGCTCGCTCCCGATTGGGAGAACTTCTATCGCCCTGGGGCTCTGTCCGCCAGGCCCAACGACGTTTTTGGGAACTATGCCCCGCCCTGGACCTACCCGGTGCTGTGGCCCATCGCCGTCTTGGGCGATGGCCTGAGCAAGGGCGTGCTCACCCTGGCAACTGTTTTTGTATGCTGGCGGTTCATGGGTTCCTGGCGGCGGTTCGCCCTGTTGTGCCTGACCATGCCGTTCGTGGCGACGGTCGCCTTTGGGCAGATTGACACCCTTTCCCTGGTCGGGTTGATGGCGCCGGCCGACTTATCTCTGCTGTTCCTGACCATGAAGCCCCAGGGGGCGATACTGGCAGCACTCAAAGAGCGGTTGACAGTCCGCTCGGTCTGTATCCTGCTGATCCTGGTTGCAGTTTCGCTCCTCCTGTGGGGTTGGTGGCCGGCCAGTTTGCTGGCCCGTACAGACTGGAGTACAGACTGCTCACCCTGGCCCTATGGTATCCCCTTTGGCCTGGGCCTGCTGTATTGGCAGTGGAAACGGGGGTTTGACAGCGATTCGGCGTTGTGTGTGGCAACGCTCCTGCTGGTGCCATACTTTTTCTACACGTCCATGCTGCCGGCTGTGGCGGCAACTATCAAGGAAATGGACGACGATTGGCCCATGATGCTCCTGGTCGTAGGCGTAACCTGGCTGATGGTCATCTTTGCGGGGGTTGGGTTGTGAGGGTGATCGTCCTGGCCCGGACGTTAAACGAAGAGCGAAACATTGCCCGGTTCTGCCGGTGCTATGCCCAGGCCGATGCCATCCTTGTGGCAGACGGGGGAAGCACCGACCGGACGGTGGAGATTGCTCGCCAATTTGAAAACGTGGAGGTTCGTCACTTTCGGGAAAGGACGCACTATCCCGGGGGCGTCATTTTCAACCCGGAGACGCAGCACATTAACTTTCTCATAGATTGGGCGGTGAGGGAGCAAAGCCCCGATTGGCTGGTCAACGATGACGTGGACTGCATACCGACTGCCGACCTACATCGTGACATGCTTGGGCTGCTCGCCGCTGCCCTGGCTCCTGTGGTTTGTGCTTATAGGCTGTATGTCTGGGGAGAGCGCATGTATCTGCCCCGGATGAGCTTGCAGGGGCAATCCTTGTGGGCGTGGCAACCCCGGCTCAAGTCCGACATCAGAGGGGATGAAAGCCTGCCGGAAACCCAGTACGGATTCACCGGCATACCACCCGCCTACACCGATGGGCGGATCGACCTGGCGGCCCCGTTCTGCCTGTTGCATTATTTTGCACCATCCGAAGCCGCCTATGCTGAGAGAATGGTACAATACGCTGCCAGGGGTACGCCCATCGTGCCCATCAGGGAGACCGAATATTGGCCGCCCGAACCTTTGCCCGTTTGGGCGGTTCCTCCGAAGATTGCAGAGGGGAGCCATGTCAGAGCAGGTTAAAACGCTCGTCACCATACTGCGCCACCAGCGGATCGTCGCCGCCTACATGCGTCGGCTGGCCTATGCGCTCCTGGAGGTGGCGGAGGTCCACGACCTGTCAAAACTGAGCCTGGACGAGTTTGGCGGATTTGTTGAGATGAACCACGTTGCCAGGGAGCACAAATTCGGCTCAGAAGAATACTATGCTGCCCTGGAGAACAGGGACGACGTTGTGGGATTGCACTATCAACGCAACCGCCACCACCCGGAGCACCACGACCGGGGCATTGATGACATGACCCTGGTGGACCTGGTGGAAATGGTCGCTGACTGGCAAGCGGCCAGCGACGTTTACGGGAAAGCCACGTTTGAAGAGGGGTTGAAGGTGCTGAGGGATCGGTTTGGGCTCACGTCCTGTCATCTGCACTTGATATGGCTGATTCATGACGTGTTCGTGGGGGAGACAGAGAGGCCATGAGAGACTACAGGCACATCGACCGGTATTTGACCGAACTCCAGGCAGACGTCTACCCGCAGCCGCAAGACGACCAGACCCAGGGGCTCATCGCTCAACTGGCGAAACAATGGCTGCCACGGTTGCAGGGGCTCGACAGCATCCTTGACGTGGGCTGTGCCCAGGGACAGGCCATTCCCATCCTGGAGAAATATTGTCCGAACGTCGTGGGGGCAACGCTCGGTACCGACGCCATGGTTGCCAGCCAACAGGGGCACACCGTCTACTACGCCGACATGTCCTTTCTCCCCTTTGGAGAGGGGGAGTTCAAGCTGCTCTGGTGCCGCCACGTGCTCGAGCACTCACCCATGCCGCTCATCACGCTCATGGAGTGGCACCGGGTCGCCCGCCAGTGGTGCATCTGTGTGGTGCCGACCATCGAGGCCCATGGCTACGGGGATGCCAGCGATCAGCACTACTATGTCCTCCACGAAAAGCAGTGGAAAAACTTGTTTCAACGAACCGGCTGGCACGTGCTATGGCAGGACTATTCCTATGGCGTCGAAATGCGCTGGCTCCTGGAGAAAAAGGAACGACCGAAAGGATCGCCCTCATGACCGACGTAAGGCTGACCGATATAAAGTGGATCGACCCTGGCGTGGCCCAGGCCCTTGACGGGGCCGGTGTGACTGTTGAGACCCTGGCCGCCATGACCGCAAACGAGCTTCTGGGGAAATTCCCGTTTGTGGGAACGATCAACGCCTGGCTCCTGACCGACGAGGCCCGGTATGTCATGGGACAGGTGGAGGCAGGGCTGTGGTCGCCACAAGAGAAACTCGACCTGGAAATGACCCTGAAAGAGCTTGAGGAAATAGAGCGACAAGAGGCCATGGAACGAATACGCCCGCGCATGAAATGGCCTCCCGATACCCCTGCCCAGGTACAGACCAGCGGCAAATCGGTCCGTGTGGAGCGGATAGAGGCTCAAAGGGCACGCCAGGCCCAACTGGACGCCGAGCGGGAACGGTTGGTCAAGCTGATCCTGGATCAAGACGATGAGGAGGATCCAGAATGAAGGTCGTGCTGTCGGGCATTTACTACCCGTTTGCCATTCTCCGGTATTTTGAACTGGCCTTGCGTCGGCGTGACGACGTGGAGTTGATCACGGTCGGTCCCTGGACCGGGGCGTGGATACCGTGGAACGGGGGCATGAATTTACCCATGCAGTACGCCGGCCGGCCCGACATGGCGTTTCCCAACACGCAAACCTTTCGCAACCTGCCTGTATCGTTCGTGGAGGCCAAGCTGGCCGCCGCGAATCTTGGGCCGGTTGACCTGTGGCTCCAGGTAGACGCCGGTTTCTACCTGGATGGGCATCCATCGCATGGCAAAAACGTCATCGTCGCTACTGATCCGCATGTGCTGAACTATGACCGGCAACGGACACTGGCAGATGTTTTCTACTGTATGCAGCAGACCTATGCCAAACCGGGGGATGTGTATCTGCCCTACGCCCACGACCCAATTCATCACGCTCCCCCTGACGAACCGGTGGACAAGGAGTTTGACTGCTGCCTGCTCGGGTTGCACTACCCGCAGCGGGTAGAGCTCGTCAGGCAGTTGAGGGTACGGAACATCTCAGTCAAGTTCGCTTTAGGTCCGATATATGAGGAGGCTCGTCAGTTTTACAACGCTGCCCACATCGGTCTCAACTGGTCGAGCCTCCTTGATTTGAACGCCCGCGTGTTCGAACTCCTGGGGTTTGGCGTGCTGGCGGTGGTCAACCGGGTGCCTGACCTGGGCCGGTTTTTCAAGGAGGACGAGCACCTGGTCGTGTTTGATGACATGAAGGAAGCGGTTGAAAAGGTGGTGTACTATCTTGACCGCGCCGACGAACGAGAGCGGATCGCCGCCCAGGGGCACAGGGCCGTTTCGGGACACACGTGGGACGCTCGTGTGGCGACGATCTTGGAGGGGGCATAAGGTATGAGCAAGCGGATAAACAGGGCGCCAGCCGTCGTCAAGCACCTGGGGGAGCCCAAAGAGGCCCGGACTCTAAAGGGCACGATCGTGCACCGGCAAGACAAGCTGTGGGTTGATCAGTGGGGGCGGTTTGTGCCCTGTGCTCCCTATGACGATCACTTTCTCTATGAGAGCCCGGACAAGACACCGGGCAGCCCGACGTTCATGTGCACCTGTGGAAGTGCGGCCATCATCGTGGGAGCGGGCAAGGCAGAGATGTTCGTGTGCATGATGCACGTCACCACAGGCAAACACACGACGAGCTTGGTCAATATCAAAGACTTTCCAGACATTGGGGGGCAGACCATCGGAGAGCCTGGGCCGGGCATTGACCTGCCAGGAGGAAAGCTGAAACTATGAGCACTGGTCCTGGACGACCAGTACAGGGCGACACAAACGCCACCGAACAAGTTGACGCCACTGGTGCTCAGGTCCATGAGATTTCCATTGACGCCAAACACCTGGTTACACTCACCTTTCCGGAGGGTACGTCATCTAAGCGGGCCAGCCACACGATTCAATCCATGCGCCGATTGCTGGACGAATGGTGGACAAACCGCCAGCCCTTTTTGGTTGTGGGACTTCTGGATGGTCTGGAACTCCGGTTTCACAGAAAAAAGACCGAAGAGGATGCCGGGTGAAAATTGACCTGTTGTGCAACGATGGATCTCCCCTAGGTGTTGTTCCCGGGGACATATATGGGCGGGGCGTTGGCGGGGCAGAATTGTCGATGCTCACCTGGGCGACGACCATGGCCGCCAGGGGACATCAGGTTCGCGTGTTCAACGATCCCAAACCGCCCGGCGTCCATGATGGGGTAGAGTTCCTCCCCAGGAGCGCGTTTGAGCCAAGAGACGGCACGCGGGATGCTTTCGTGATCTACCGTTCCCCCAATGCCCACACGAAAGCGGGGCAGGCAGCGATCAAGGTACACTGGTCTATGGACCAGTTTACGGTCGGAAACTACTCGCTGGACATTGTACCACATGTGGATACGATTGTATGCATTTCACCCTACCATGTGCAGGACTACCGGAACCGGTATCACCCGCCAGTGGAGAAAATGGGCTACCTGGACCTGGGGGTCAAACTGGCCGACTATGACCAGAAGGTGGAGAAAGTGCATGGGTTGTGTATCTTCTGCTCGATGCCCGACCGGGGGCTGCGCCATTTGCACCCGCTGTGGGCCAGGATTCTTGAGCAAGAGCCGGGCGCAACGCTGGTCATCACAGGCGATTATACCCTGTGGGGAGCAAAGAATCCGGGCAACCATCAGCACCGGCTCCAATGGTTGCACACGCCCGGCGTCAAGTTCGTGGGGAATATCCCACGGGAGGAACTGGTCAAGGCCCAATTGGAGGCCCAGGTTCATGCCTATCCTTGCGTCTATAAGGAATTGTTCTGCATCGCCGCCGCCGAGTGCCAAGTGGCCGGGGCGGTGCCCATCACGACGCCGACGGGAGCCCTGGCGACGACCAATGCGTTCGGGTTTCTCCTGCCCGGCAACATTCTGGCCTCTCGTTGGCAGCACATGTTCGTCAAAGCGGTGATCGCTGCCATGCGAATGACCAATGCCGAGCGGGAGACGATGCGGGCACAGGCCCGCGCCAGGTTCGATTGGAATGTCATTTGCGGGCAGTGGGAAACCCTGTTGGAGACGGGCCAGTTCCCGGAAGGACACCGTGGGGATCAGTTGGGGAAACCGTAATGACCGCTTGAGGGCACGGGCGGGATGGCACTTCTGAGGCTTGAAAGAAACGTGAGTCGATGTTGCGTGCTGAACTGCCTGAGCGGGGAGGACATGATAGCGTAGCGCACGCAAAGCAGGTGCTTGCAGGCGGCCTTGCCGATGGCGAGCACCGCGAAAGAGCGGCTCTTGATGTTGGCCGCCCCGTTCATCATGACGCCGGAGATGGGCTTTAGCACCAAGGGCAGGCCATAGAACCGCATCCCGCAAACGGGGCATTGGACGTGGAGGTCCTGGACTCGGAAAATGGTTTGATCGTCCATGGTGAAGGGGCTCACTGGAAACATGCTTAAATTGTACCACATTCGATATATTCTGTCAAGGAAAACACATGACTATAGTTTATGTTTCCGATTTTGACCTGCGCGGCTCAGGTTATATGAACATAGCGGTCTCCATGTGCACCGGCCTCGTCGAGCAACATGGGCGGGACGTGATCGCCCTGGGGTTTGGGTATGACGGGCGAGAGCACCATCACCCGTTCAAGATCGTGCCCAGCAAGCCCCAGCTTGTGCCAGACATGGTACGCTTGTTGGGACAGCAAGAGGTGGACATCGAGGCCATCGTGGTGGCCCTGGATATACCCTTGCAGGAAGCTCTCATGAGAAAGGTACAGGTGCCGGGTGAAATCCCCTACATCGGCCTGTTCCCGGTGGAGGGGCCACCTGTCACCATGTCGTGGGCCATGCAACTCGCCAGGATGGATCAAGCCCTTGTCATGAGCCGGTTTGGACAAAAGGCGCTCGCCGACGCTGGTGTACAGGCAACCTATGTGCCCATCGGGGTCAACTGTGCCCAATGGCGACCGCCAGTAGAGAACGAAAGGATTATGATCCGGGAGGGCCTGGGAATCCCCGACGACGTGTTCATGGTGCTGACCGTGGCCGACAACCAGGAGCGGAAAAACCTGTCTGTTGCCATGGAGATATTCGCCCATTTCTCCCTGGACGTTGAAGAAACCGACCAGTATGGGCATATTTTGAGCGCAACGCCAAAGCGACCCACACAATGGCACCTGGTCACACGGCCAGAATCGCCCATCGGGTTCAAGCTCAACGACCTGGCGATGGACATGCAGGTCATGGATCGCCTGGTGCTTTACAACCGGGGGATGCCGTTCAAGGCCCTGTGGTCCCTGTTTGTGGCGGCTGATGCTTTCCTGCTGACCAGCAAGGCCGAGGGGCTTGCCATGCCAGTGTTGGAGGCCATGGCCTGCCGGCTGCCTGTGGTGGGCACAGACACGTGTGCCATACACGAGCACCTCACCTCCGGGCGGGGGTTGCTCATCAAGCCGGGCTATCTGATGATCGACCCGTGGGGCAACTCTCAAAGGGCTCTGGCCGACAGGGATGCGGGCGTGAGAGCCCTGGAGCGGTTGGCAGACATGGATACGGACAAGCGAGAGGCCATGCTTGACAAAGCCCAGGGCTATGTGCAAAAACGAACCTGGGACAAAGCAGTCAATGTGTTGAACGAGGCCATAGATCAGGCGGTGAGGAGCAAACAGTGAGTCGGAAAAGGAAAAAGGGTAAACGCCCCAGGAAACCACGACAGCAGGCCGGGCGGGTTCGACAGGACACCATGCTCGATGTGGTGATCCCCGTCTATGGCCGGCCCGATATGCTCGGCCAATGCCTGGCGGCCCTGGCGGCGACGGCCGGCGACCTGTCCTATTCCCTGTTCGTCGTGGACGACAAGGGACCCGATCAAGAGGCGTTGCAAAAAATCTATGCCGCGCTACCCCCTGACGCCTGGCTGTTACGCAATGCCCAAAACATGGGCTTTCCCTACACTGCCAACAGGGGGGCCGAACAGGGCAGGAGCGAGTTTATTGTGTTCCTGTCCACGGACATCGTGTTGCAAGAGGGGTGTCTGCAAGCGATGATAGGCGAGATGTTGGAGAACCCAAAAACAGGTGTCGTCGGGGCAAAGCTGCTTTTCCCCGAAGAGAGCGACGACCCGGCCCGGCCCGTGGGCAAGATCCAGCACGCGGGCCTGTGTGTCAACATTCAGGGCAACCTGGCCCATGCCAACATAGGATGGAGCCCTGACCATCTCAAGGTCAACCAGCGCCGGGTGCTTCAGGCCGTGACCGGGGGGCTCCTGATGACCCGCCGTGAGACCTGGCAGCGCGTAGCTAAATACTACAGGCAGATTGACGGGGACCCGACCCGAGGGGGTTTCAACCTGGTCTATGGCAAGGGCACCTATGAGGATGTGGAATACTGCATCGCCGCCAGGGGAAATGGGTATGACGTGGTGTACGTTCCCCAGGCTGTGGCAACGCATCACGTGGGGGCATCGGTCAAGGGCTCTGAGACAGGGGGGTTTGCCTTGAATCGCAACGCCACGATCTTTGCCGCCCGGTGCGGCCACATGCTGCATTGGGACATGTGGAGGTTTTGCTGATGAGCGCTTTGCACATTATCACAACGCCGAGCATCCTTACCGATGCCATATTCACTCAATACGGGGGTCAAACGGGTACGTCTACAGCCGCCCAACGCCGGGCCGCCTACTGTATTGCGGAAGGGGCAGCGGTGGACGAGATCGGCACGTTCCTATCGCCGACAACCTTCACAGGCACGTTTCAATGGCCTCCCCAAGGGCAGTTCTACAAACTGCCTCACGACCAGGTAACAGCCATCACCAGCTTGTACAGCATCCATGAGGCCGGGTGTGAGTGCGCCGATACCGTGGTTGAATTGGAGGGGTGCGCCTGGATCGACGACACAGACAATGGAATCATCGACGTGCGAGAGGTGGGCAACACGGCCAAGGCTGCGTGCTCTGCCTGCTGCTCTTGTGCTGGCTCCCCATGGGGCTATGGCGTGCCCTACCAGTTTCGCGTGGTCTACCAGGCCGGCCTGCCCACAGAGGCCGCCAGTGACCCGCGCCTACTCATGGGACTGACCGAGTTTGCCGACCTTGCCCTGGAGCAAATCATTGATCCAAGCGGGGCAGAGGGTGGGCCGGGTGATCCCGGCGTGCAGGAGTTCTCCTCCCAGGGATACAGCGAGAAACGGACGAAACTGAAAAGCACTGCCATGGGAAGTTCCGCTCGGGCGAACTATGCCGCAAAACTGCTGCGGTCCTTCTCTCGCCATGGGGCGCTCAAGTTAGGATGGTGACGCATGACCGCAGGGTTGAACATCAGGATCAATGTGTGGAGCATGACCCAGGACGCCGACGATGACGTGGGCGGGGCGGTGATTACCGGCACCATTTCTTACCACAATGTCGAGGCCCGGTTGACCATGCGCCGGCCGGCTCAGATCCTCTTGCAGCAGGGACTTGAGACGATCAAGACCGCTGATCTGATGATTCAGGGGAGAGACGTCACGGTCTATGAGCGGGACGAGATTCAGATTATATGGCCACTCGATCACCCGTTCTACAATGACCGGTTTCGGGTCGAAGGCGTGCAACCGAGTAGCCGGCGCCAAAAGTATGGGCCAAAAACCTATACCGTCAGCCGGATCGAACGGACCAGGACACAGCAATGAGCTTGATTAACGGGGCATTTCGTGGTATAATGGAGAGGCAAACATGACAGGCGGCATCCGAGGAGATTGGCAAGAGGTCAGGGACCGCACCAGGCTGTGGTGCAAAATTGACCCAAAGCGTTGCCTGCTCGAGATAGTACACCGAGGGGTCAGGAAGCTGATTGACCTGCGGGCATATGGCCTGGCATTTGTTGGGGAGGCGGCTCTTGAGCGGGAGTCGTTTTCACAGGTAGCGTCAACGCCTTTGCCCCCTGATCAAGCCACTCCCAGCGAGCAATGAGCTCTGCCCTGGTTATGCGTTGTGATCTGTTCAAATCGGGCAACATGTCCATGCCTTAATTTTACCATAGATCAATCCCTGGTGTCGAGCAGAAACATTGAGAATCCCTTAAGGAAGCATTAACCTCATACCGATATAGCGCCGAGAGCGCGTCACCATCAGAAACGCCCTGAGCGTAGATGCTCAGGGCGTTTTGTGTTATGGTCAAACGAGCGGGCAAGCTCAAAAAGATGCGGGGGGCAGCGACTAACGCGGTCAAGCGGGGGCTGATCATCAGCGGCATGTTGGTCGCTCAACGGGCAACGCGCCGGGCTCCTAGGCTGACAGGGCGATTGAAACGGTCCATCACCCACGGCAAGCCCTACAAGCGGGGGCGCACAGGATGGGCCATTGACGTGGGCACCAATGTGGAATACGCCCGCGCCCAGGAGCTTGGCAGTGGCATACATGCCGAGGGCGGGGGGCAGCCTTATCCCATTCGCCCGGTCAAAAAGAAGGCCCTGGCGTTCGTGTGGCCCGATGCGCCGGCCCACATCAAGCCCAGCCCCGAGACGGGCAAAGTGGTGCTCGCCAGTGTTATGCACCCCGGGGTCAAGCCGCAACCTTACCTGAGACCGGCGTTGAACGCAAGTATCCAGGAGATCAAGGGGATCCTGCTTAGTTCCCTTATCACAGGGCTCAGGAAGATGTGATGGTCGGAAACGACGTGGTTCAAGCGGCCCTGGTCGCCGCTCTGAAAGCGAACACTGCCCTGACGACCTGGCTCGCTGCCAGGAGCACTGCCGGCGAGATACGGGAGGCCCAATACCAGGGCACACAGTTTTCCTACCCGGCTGTTCGCGTGGCCGTGGGCGATCAGGTCCCTGTGGGCGACACGTGCTACACGACCAGGGCAGAGGTGACGTTCGAGACCTGGTGCTATTCGGAGCACGACAGTTCGCAGCAGTGCGACCAGCTTGCCAAGCTCGTGGCTGATGCTCTGTTGGGCAAGCGGATCAGCGGGACAGGCTTTGCGTCGTTGGTCATTTTGTGCGACAGCTTTCCCCATGCCGTGCGCACCGGTGAAAGGCTGTGGGAAGCGTTCGCCCTATGGAGAATGGAGATATACGAGACGTGACCTGGCGCGATGAGTGGACCGATCGGGGGGAAACGGACAAATGGCTGGCAGAGATGGCCTGTAAGGAGCGGGCGGTTTTGCCCGGGGCATTGCGTTGCCGGTTTCACACCCGCCTGGTCATTCCCGGCCGCATGGTCCCAAGTGGGCGCCGATACGTTGCCAACCCGGGCCAGGTCATTCCCATAGACGAACAGGATCGGGAAACCCTACTCAGTATGACGAGACGACAGGATGGCTGCTCCGGCTGTGGGGGCAGCCGCCGAGACGCGACACAGCCCTATTTTGAAGAAGTACCAGAAGGTTAGGAGGTTCAACCATGGCTCTTGTAACCGGCACGCCAATGGGTACGACCACGGACCAATCGGACCTGTACATCGACACGGCTCCAAGCGTCTGGTTTCAGGACGCAACCGCAAACCCGCTGAACAACCCGGACACGGACGGTTTTTATTGGGGTCTCACAGGCTCGGCGTCATACCCCATCTACTCCCTGGACTGCTACGAGTCGGTGACGTGGGGTGGCAACATCGAGATGAGCAACATCCGGTGTGACACCGTGGGCGACAGGTCGGCCATTCAAAAGCTGGCCTACCTGGATCTGACGTTCACACTCAAGACGCTGCTCCCTCTCGCCACCCTGACCCACATCTTGCGCGGTGGGGCAGTCACCACGACTGCAGGCACCTCCGAGAAAATGGGGATCGGTCAGCCCGACAACCAGCAATATTGGAGGGTCTATTTCGCCTCGGTCTACGACGAGGACAACGGTGATTACGTTTGCGTCACCATGCACCGCGCCAAGTTCGTGGATTCGTGGGAGATCGCCTTCAACGGGTTTGGCGAACCGGCCACCCTGGGCGTCACGCTCAGGGGCTTTGCCGACACCGACCTGCCGGCCGCCCAGCAGTTTGCGACCGTGATCCGGGGTGACACCGACATCTCATAACCTGAGCGCGAAGGGGGAAAGCGATGAGCGGATACTTGAACGCCATATCGCCCCAGACAGCGACGATAACCCTGGGAGGCGAACCGTTTACAGTCGAACGGGCTCGTCTCGGATTGTATCTTTTGCTCGCCCGTGAAGCAGGCGCGGCGGATGATGCCTTGCGGCGTGGTGACGCTGTGGGGGCTGCCCGTTGCGTCTGTGCCTACCTCTCGCGGGCGGGCCTTGGGGAGCATTTGAGCGCGGCGACGGGCGTGGAGCTCTTTCACGCCTACCTGACGCTGACGACGCTCAATGCTCCCCTGTTCCTCCTACCCTTCATGCAAGATTTCAAGCCGGGCAGGAGAGTGCCCGGTGTGCCTTACGACTATCCCGACCGGGGCTTTGCCCTGTGGGTGCACAAGCTGGCCTCGCGGTACGGCTGGTCTCGCCATTACATCATGGATCAGCTATCCCCGGAAGAGACGATGTGCTACCTACAGGAGATCATGGTCTCCGAGTACCTCGAGCGGGAAGAAGCCCGCGTGCTGTCTGAGATGGCGTACAAGTACGACAAGGCATCCAAGACCTTGCGCTATCGCCCGCTGCCCATGCCGGCGTGGATGGCGGCCGGTAAGGGGGAGCGCAAGACGTTCCGAATCCATAGAGACTACCTCCCCAAGGGAGAGGTCGTTGATCTGAGTAAGATGGCCCAGGGGAGCCGGTGATGATTTTCCGCAATGCACTGGCAAGGTTTCGACGCGCCAGAAACAACCACACAAATGGCTCGCCGTCCGTACAAATCGGCGACGAGCTCATCACTGTGCGTCCCCTGGGCATCGAAGATACGATCAGGATCGCCATGCTGCTGGCCCCCTATCTGGTGAAATTTCAAAGCCACCTGCCACAGATAGCGACTGCGGTGGCCGGCGACAGGTTGCGGGTCTTGGGTGAGCGGTCCACGCTCCGGGCGTTCGTGGCGGCGATGATGGACGACACAGACCGCTTGCCCGGCGATGTGGTTAAAATGTTGGCCCTTTTCCTGGGGCGCGAGCCTGGATGGGTGGCAGAGAACGCCACGGCCCATCAACTCGTGGCGGCCATACCGGCGATCGACAAGGCAAACGACCTGGCCCGCTTGATTCACAGCACGGGGATGCTCGGCTTTGTCCCTGGAGATGACGACCATGGCTAAAAAAGGCGATACGGTCATTGAAAAACTGTTGGTCAGCATCGAGGCTGATATGGACAAGCTCCTGGAGCAAGCCAAAAAGGGCACTGAGGAAATCGAAGACGAGCTTGACGACATGGAGGGCAAGGGCAAGAGTGCGTTCAAAGGCATAGGAGCCGCCGCTGCCAAATTTGCTGCCATTACCACCATCGTCCAAAAAGGACTTTCGCTCATCCTCGACACAATAGGCAAAGTTGCCAAGGCGGGCATTGACTTTTTCAAAAACATGGTTGCCGAGGGGGTCCAGGCGAACATTGTTTTTGAGGACTATACCACACAGTTCACGACCCTGCTCGGGTCAGCAGACGCCGCCTATGAACGGATACGCGAGCTAACCATCTTTGCCGTAAAGACGCCCTTTGAACTGCCTGGTATTGTGGAGGCGTCTCGTGTGCTCCAGGTATTCGGGGGAACCACACTGGCAACCGGCGACAACCTGACCATGGTGGGAGACATTGCGGCTGGCGTGGGCCGGGAGTTTAGTGAGGTTGCCTTGTGGGTCGGGCGTGTCTACGATGCCATGCAGTCAGGCCGTCCGTTTGGCATTGCTGCCTCACGGCTCCAGGTTATGGGTGCCATGACCGGCACCGCTCGCAACGAGCTCGAACGGATGCAGCAGGAGGGGGCAAGCGGGGCCGAGATGTGGGAGCGGTTCAACGAGCTCGTCGGCGACCGATGGGCGGGCAACATGGACCGGCTCTCTCGCACGTTGACCGGTCTCATCTCGAACATCAAAGACTTTGTGCAAAACCTGTTGCGGGTCGCCGGCCTACCCCTTTTTGAAGAACTCAGGGAGGACGCTGCCCAACTCCTGGCGGTGCTGGAGGAAAAGCGCCCCGAATTGGAGGCCATCGGGGAAGCGTTGTTTGAGATCGTGGCGAACGTGGCCGATTTCCTGGCGACCGAGTTCATCGACCAGATCCAAAATCTTGACACCGACAACCTGCTCAAGATGACCGAGAGCCTGTGGAGTGCCGCCGAGCAAGCCCGGACCCTACTAGAGATCATCTTGCTTCTGGGAGAAGGGGTCAAACCGGTTGAGGCATTGGTGTGGGCATTTGATACACTTAACGATGCTCTAAGCCTGGCGCTAGAGCTCACTACCGACTTTGCCAGGGCCACCATCGACGATGTGGATGTGTTGGCGCGGCTAGATGAGATTCTGGCGGAACACGATGCACGGGTTGAGGCACACAACAGGCGCAAGGAAGAGTCGGTTGAAGTTACCAAACAGGCCACCAAAGCCTTTGAGGAAGAGGCGGGCGCCCTGGAGCAGGTGACAGACGCCGAGCGGGATGCCATCATGGGATTTGCCGAGAGCCTGATGGACCTGCAAGATGACGTCAACAAGCGGTTGGCCGACCTGGAGAAAGCCCACCTCAAGCGCATGGGCGAGATTGTAGCCGAGACCGCCAAGCGCAAAGCGGAGGCCCAGGCAGACGCCGAGAAAGACATTCTCAAGGTAGAGGAAGAGACACGGCGGGCGCGGGAGGAAGAGGCAGAGGACTATCACAGGGAGGAGCGCCGGTCAGAAGAGGACCACCAGACCGATATGCGCCGGCTCCGGCTTCAATACATGATGGACATGGCGGACGCGGTGCGAAGCCGGGACGCCAGGGCCATCGTGGAACTCCGCCGCAACTTCAAGGCGGAAAAACAGGAGCGGGAAGAGGACCACCGCACCCGCCAGCGACGGGAACGGGAGGACTATGAAAACCGGCTCCGGGACCTGGAGGAAAACGAGCGGCGGCGCAAGCAGGAGATCCAAGCCAGCCTGAGAGAGCAGCTTGCCGACCTGGACGCCGCCCAGCGGGAGGCGCTTGCCAAAGAGCGAACCAGCCACGCCGAACGTCAGGCAGAGCTCAACCGGGCCATGATGGAACGGTTGCAGACTATCGCCAAGGAATTGGCCGATGAGGACAGCATAAACGAGGAGGGTGCCCGCAAGATACTGGAGACACTCAACAAGACGTTTGGCGTGGGAGGGAGCATTGACGCTCTGATGGAGGGCTTTGCTGCCCGGCGTCGGCAGCGCATGATCGTGCGCGTTACGTTTGAGCCAGAAGCGGCCACGCCCACAGTGTATTCCCCTCCTGCCAGTGCTGGCCCACCCGGATACAAGCAACCGGGGATGGGCGGATATGCTGGCAGTTTTCAGGCGGGTGGAGCGGTCATCGCCCGTCAACCTACCATCGCACAGTTTGGGGAGGTGCCAGAGCTGGCAACCTTCACGCCTCTGTCTCAGTTGGGCGGGGGACGGGGAGGTGCACAAACGCTCGACATCAACCTGAAACTGAGCGGGACGGCTCCACCAGGTATCCGGAGTGCCGACAGGGACCACATCGCGGCCGTGCTCATGCAGGCCCTCCGCGAGTCGGGGGTTTTAAGGAGTCTGGGATGAGCGGAACCTACAAATTGGACGGCGAGTTTTTCCCGGTCAACCCTATTGCCAAACGCTGGCGGCGTGAGGACGTGGGAAGCAGCGGAGAGGCGGAAACCATCTACTCCGGGTTTTGGCAAATCGAGCTTGATTTTCCCATGCTGGAAATGGAGGATGAGGCTGATTGGTTCTATGACAAATGGATCGCTGGCGGGTTGCATGAGGCCCAATTGCCCCATCCCCGAGATGGCACGCTGACCGGCTTCACGTCGGTGAATCTGAAGTCCTGGGAGTTTGAGTTCACCGACGTGGATGCCGATGCCTGGGCAGATGGGCCGCGCATGGTCTTGTCGCATATCAACATGGGAGCTACCGGGAACGTCTGATGCCTGAACTTTCACCACTGAGGTTTTACCTCATCATTCACAAACCGGAGACCATCTTTGCCGGGCGGGTCAACGGGGACCCGACAGACCCTTACATGAGCATCACCTATGATGGCGTGACGACCAGTGCCGGACCCGTGGCCGGGCAGACCGTTTGGTTCGGCACGACGGCCGGCGGGCGCGAGCGGGGGATTCTCCGACTGCGAACGTCGAGCATTGCCACGGGCACAACGTCGGGCACCCTGAGCGTTGCCGAAAGCGACGACGTGGGGCCACAAATTGCAGACAATGACCACATCACCATCAAAGAGGAATTTCGCCTGTGGCCCATCTATCCCCGCGCAGTCCAGATCAGCGACGTGGATGCGGTGATGTATGAAGATTGGGATACCGTTTGGACCGACCAGACCGTTGACTGGCGACCGGTGGCCGTGGCAGGCCCGCCGGCGGTGGGTTGGCTAGAGGCCGGTCAGTGTGTGCTCCATTTTGTAGGGGATCGCTCTTTCGCGCTCGCCCCTGGAGCCACACTCAGCACGCACCTGTGGACCGCCGACGGGAGCGCGGAGGGCACCAGTGCCAGCCAGGGAACGACCGGCACGCCTGTGTCATTCACCTGGACAGAGGCGGGGGATTACCTGGTCAGCCTCCAGGAGACGGACAGCAATGCCAACGCCCAAACCAATTACACCAGGGCGTACGTGATCGATCCGGCCAGTCCCACCGACGTGGCGTTCGTGGACTTTGACGCCTACAACGACCACGGCGACCTGGAGGCGGGCGGTTGGGAGTGCTCGTTCACCGTGCGCGACGATTGCAGCATCACCGATTTTCCAGAGGGTGCCCAGGTCGTGCTCGTGGCCCGGGGCGACCTGACGACGCCGACCGCAAGCTGGCCCAACCGGGAGAACGTGCTGTTCGTGGGCTATCTCCTGGGCAACACCGTGCGTCAAAATCCTGAGACGGGGCATGTCTCTTTCAGGGCAGGCACCATAGACGCGCTCATGTCGCAGTGTACCATGTGGCCGGTGAGCTTGAGAGACACCAAGGGACCATTTGAATGGATGACCTGCGAGAATCTCACGGTTGATCGCGCGTTGTCCTATCTGTGGCACTACCGGTCGACGCTCTCACTCATGGCGAGTATCCAGCGGTGCAGCTACACGCCAGAACTCGCTTCCCAGGACTTTCCACCTGAAAACCTGCTCGCTGCCACGCGCTCGCTGATGGAGGACGCCTTTGGGCGGGTGTGCTCCACACATCAGTCGGTGCTCTATCATTTCCTGGACCATCAGCTTATGCTCGATTCTGAGCGGGCAAGTGCAGTCACGCGCAAGACCCTGAGCAAGAGTGTGTGGGTGGACACCGTGGACATTGAGGAGCGGGCGGATTACATGTGGCCTACGGACATTTTCAAAGCCAACGGTGTGTACTACCCGGGGGATGAGAGCAAGGTGGTGACGTTTTTTTCGGAAGCCCCTGGAGACGCGCCCAAAGCCTATGGACGGGAGGAAGGCAAGAGCGGGCTCATACTCGACACACAAGCCAACCTCAACACCCGCTGCGGGCGGATGCTCGGGCAGCGGACACTGCGCTATCCCACCATGCGGGCTCTGTTTTTCAACGAGGGATCGTTCGGGCTCGCTCCCCAAGACGTGTTCCCGGCTAATGTGGAGCCGGCTGACAACTATCGGGGGCTGGATTGGGATCCGTCCCTGTTGGTGAAACGGGTCAATCGCACGTTTGACAATGAGCATGGCTTGATCCGGGTCGAGGTGGAGTTTGAGCCCATCGCTACGGGCACGGCAGACGGAGCAACTGTGACCATGCCGGCAGAGCCTCCAGAACCGGAACGACCCAAGTGGGACGCCCCCCCAACGACGCCATGGACGCCCCCCGCAAACCCTATTGCGGAGGCAGCGGCTGCGGCTGATGGGACCATGGGGCCATACTGGACCGACGATGGGGGTACATCGTGGGCAGCCCGCAATAATGGCCTGCTGACGACCCAATTGGATTTCAGTGATCTAATATGGGACCCCTGGTGGCGGGACAAGACGGGCGGGCACAATCCGGAGCAGGCGATCGTGATCGGTTGCGGTGGGGGGTTCATTGCCAAAAGTGAGGATGCAGGCAAGAATTGGGTAGACATGACGCCCAACCTGGGAGATCCGCCCAACAGTTGGGGAGACGCCACGGCCCCCACAGTCACGGACCTGACATTTGTGCAGATCCATGGCGACATTCACAACCGGGACATATTCTATGCCCTGGCGGAGTGGGAGAGCACCGGTTCAGCCTGGCGGGGTTGGCTTCTGTACACCGATGACAGTTTTCGGACGGCCAGCTATACCGCCCTGAGCGCGTTGCCCTCCGGTTACGTTCCGGGGGCTACCTACACATTTGACTTCCCTACCAACGGGCAACAGAGTTGGGCGGCAAACTCAGCCTGGATAGCTGGGGCTTACCCCGACCCGACGTTTGTATATGCCGCGTCGCCCTGTGACAATGCCGTTCAATGGTTCCAAAACACTCAGATCGCGGTTGGTGCAGATAACGAAAAACGCATCCCGATTTATTATCCCTACCGGATGACGTTCACCAGTTCGACCATTGAGTTTCGACGGCCGGCCAAAGCCCTGTTGACCGAGCGGGGTCGTTACCGATTATACACCAGTCCAGATTTGAGCACATGGACACAAGTGGGAACAACCCAGGGCACGCAAGGTAGCGCAATTTGCGAAACGCTGACGCTCAACGTGGCCGTCACCGGTTCCTATGTGATGGTGCACCACAACACCTATGGAAACCTTTGCGTGCCCGATGATGCGGTGCTGACATCCATCCAATTCGTAGACCTGACCATCGAGGGAGGTGTGGGGGCAGACATTCGGCCCATCCGCATGGACCTCGACACGGAGGCCGGGGCTCAACTCTATGTGACTGTGTGGTATGATGACAATCTGTGCGTGCAACGCTGGAATGTTCCTGGGATGACCCTGGGAGGCACGGCCAGCTTTGGAGGGGCAACAGCAACGGAGCTTACAAACCGCACGAAATGGGTGGCCCCCCACTGCCCACACAAACCAGGGACAAGTGACTTTGGCGATCATCTTTATATCTACGGGCGGTTTGACCACACAGGAGGCGTATCGCACCTGGCATACTCCACAGACAGCGCGGCGTCGTTTGCTCAAATCGGAAATTCTGCCTGGGGCACAGGCACGACCGCCTGGGTCGGAGCCCTGGAGACGCCGGCAGCATTGAACGTCTTGGCCTTTCTCAACAGCGTCTCGCCCGCCGAGCTTTGGGAAACGACCGATCACGCCGCCTGGTCCAAACTGAGCAACCTGCCTTTCAACGTGGACCCGGCCGGCGTCTCCAGACATTGGGGAAGTACCGCCGATCTGTTGATCGCCAACAGGGGGAGCACACCGGCCACCGGCACCGCAGCAGCGCAACAGGCCGACCCATACACGGGGGTTTGGACTGCGGCTGACGGGGCGAACCTGCCCAAAGCGGCTGACGGGGGCAGTGGGTTCCCGGCTATCGTCTGGGTATAATCATGGCAGACTATGAGGATCTGAGAACAGCATTGCGCTGGCTCCTGTTGAGCCAGGTGGCGCCGATGCCACGCTACATGCGCGGCCTGCTCGGAAACGGGCAGGGCAAGGTCGCCGTTCCCGACCGGCCCGGGTTCTGCTACGTTCGCCCGTCGCGCTCGACCGACGACGTGATCGAGGTGTTCAACAAAGAGGTCTCAGGTGGAGATGGGACCCCGGTACTGGTGGGAGAACTGCCCTGGCAGCCCGGCCTCACCCAGATCGTGAGCGTGGATTGGGAGACCTACATACAGGTTGGTTGGGGCGATGGCTATGCTGGCGTTGCTCTCCACGGTAAGACCCACGAATGGAACGATGGGTTTGTGGGCACAGATGCCTTCAACGTGTTCAGGCGTCAAATTGCGCCCATGCGGACCTACCCTGTGGGGAGCGGTTCGCACTCGGTCAACATTGCTCCCTATGACTACATCTATGCTGGTTCGCCCATCTCGTGGTGCGGGCTACCCGGTCTCGACCTATCCCCGGCTGTGCCAGCAACAGGCACCGCCCGGCTCATGCTCACTTATCTGGACATGGAAAGCAATGTTGCCGGCGTGGTGACCGGTAGCATCGACGTGGATTCCGATGCCATAGAGCTTTCCCGCCCTGCCCTCCCGACTGGCACCTGGGCACCATCCGCTTACGTCAAACTCTATGGGGGGCAGCCCGGCATTTTGGAGCGGGACATTTCAGACGCCCGCCAGTTGTGGGCGGGTATGTCTGCTACGCCTTCCGGGCCGGCCGGTGGTGACTTGACCGGCTCCTATCCTAACCCGCTCGTCGTTGGATTAGATGGACAACCTATCCGCAGCACAACACCCGCTGAAGGCTACGGCCTGATGTATACGGGGAGCGCCTGGAGCCCCATCCCATGGCCGGGCACAACCGGGCCGGCCGGCGGTGACCTGACGGGCACCTACCCCAATCCGACTGTAATAGGACTACAGACCTACCCGGTGCTCGACACTGTTCCGGCGGCGGGTTATGGTCTGATGTATACCGGTAGCATGTGGCGACCGATTCCCTGGCCGAGCGGTGGAGGGAGCCCCACAGGGCCAGCCGGGGGCGATCTGACGGGCACCTACCCCAATCCGCTTGTGGTGGGACTGTACGACCGGGAACTCTCGGCGGTTGCTCCCGGTGATGGGGATGCCTACATTTTCGATATAGGCACCAGTCTATGGACACCTGGCGACCACGGTGACCTGGGCGGCCTGGCAGATGACGACCACGCACAATACCTGCTCGTAGATGGTACACGGGCCATGACCGGGGAATTGGAAGCGGATCTCGGGATCTCCATACCCACGGGGCAAGACCTCTGGCTCAACGATGGTGAGGATACGGGTATCGCGTGCCCTTCCCCGTATAACGACCGATTGCGCCTCACGATGGGCGGCAGCGGTATCGTGGATTTCTACGTCACCGGCTCCTATTTGCATGAGCACCTGCTGACCAACAGCGGCGGTTGGCAGTTGCGCGGTTATGATGCAGGCGGCAGCACGAAGCTCATGATTTTGGCACTTCCTGATACTACTGTCCAGCTTCATTATGACGGGGCAACCAGGCTCAACACGTCTGCCGATGGCCTCCTGCTCCCGGCGACGACACGAATCGATTTCAACAGCAGCGACGATAGCATCCGGGCGAGCGCCGCCGGTCAGTTGGATTTCGAGATCGCCGGCACGGACGTGGGATATTTTGAGGCAGACGGGCTCAACATCGAGGGTCGAATACTCAAGACCGTCTGGTTTTTCCCAGGTCTGACGAGTGAATATGTAACCGGGCAATATTTCAACGATAACGATGCCTCTTACCCTGCCGGCTGGACAGAGGATGATGCCGCAGCCGCAACCAACACCAACACATATTATGGATTCTGGTATTTGCGTGGGACATCGTCTGAAACGAGTTGGCAGTATAGCTATGATACGAGCTTTGATCTGGAGAACGATGCAGGGGCCAATGATTGGACTGCGTGGCTGTTTGGCCCGATTTTTTGGCAGGATGGGCAATATGGTGCCGACCTCGATTACCTGTTTGGCGTGTATGGTTCGACGGGCGGCGTCATGGACATCAACACATACAACCGTGTCCGGCTACATTGGGACAGCGGCACGAGCGTGTGGCAAATCCAAGGGGAGACACGGGCCGGGGCAACGGACAGCGAAACAGCCTCAGGTTATAGCACTTTCACTTTCTTGTTGCATCAGCCTATCTGGATAATAATGGTCATCCGGAACAACGCGGGGAGTAAGACGTGCAGGAACTATATCCAGACCGCCCCATTTGAGTACGTTGGCACCATCATGAGCAACGTGAATGAATCAACGACGTGGGGCAACCTGCACCTCATGTTGGAGATGGATCGTGGTGCGGGTATCAACAACACCCTGTATATCGGCATGTGGGACAGCTTCGATATGTCGTAAAGGAGAAAAAGGCAATGAGAGCGACTATAACGCTCAAAGACCTTGAAACCATCTCAGGGGCACTGAACCGGTTGGCAGCGAAGGAACTGCCCATCCGGTTGGCCTTCAAGGTGTCCATGCTCATGAAAGCCTTCGGGCCGGGCATCCAGGCTTTCCAGGAGGCGCACACGGAACTGGTCAGCCGGTTCGCCACGCGCAAGCACAACCAGTTGATCGTCGAAACGCCAAACATCCCGTTTTTCAACGCCGAGCGCAGTGCACTCTATGCAACCGAAACCACCGTCAAATTTGATCCCCTGCCCCTGGACGACCTGGTGGACAGCGGGATCACCATCTCGGCGATTGATTTGGGAGCCCTTGAGATGCTCTTGTCCACAGGGGAAGAAAAAAAGAAAGAGGCCGATGCCTGATTCAATCCTGGAGTTTCTGTCCAAAAACGGGCTCAACCTGCTGACCCTGGCACTGGTCCTGGTTTCGCTGTTCAAAGACCAGATCCGGTCATTTGTACAGTCACGTCTCGACCTGGCGACCAAGCAAAAGGAGCAAGAAGCGTCTGTGGAGGCCAAGGCATGGCAGCGCGTGTTTCAAAACGGGATGAAGGCAGACGGGTACGTCGAGCGGTTATTGCTCCAGCAAGAGCACCACATGGCGCAAATGAGGGAGCGGGATACCCACATCGAACGATTGGCGACCATCACCGTGGAAGCGGTGCGAGACTCGGTTTCCGTGATGGACAGTGCCATGCAACAGCAGCAGGCGTCGAACCAGGCCATGATGACTATGTTGGCACAGTTCGAGGAAACCTTGATCTCCCTGCGGGAGCATACCGCCGCCATGGGGGTCGTGGTCAGCCTGTACTTGCACGACCGACAGGGCGTCACCTGGGACGAGCTTTTGGCAGCGGTAAGAAAAGACGAGACGATTGACCAAGGGGAAATCCCACAAACGGACAAGGAGGCATGACAAATGTTGCAAACGTGGTTGGACCAATTGTTGAACAGTCCATTCGGACCCATCGCCGTCACCCTGGGTATCGGCGGGCTCCTGATCCTGCTGGCTTATGGCGTCTATCAGTTCAACCTCTACCTGATCAGGAAGGGGACGCACCCGGCCATCGTGGAGGCGCTGAACAAGGCCATTGCCCTGGCGTGGCAGGCGAGCGAGCGGGCCATCGACGGCGGCATGGACCGGCTGCATGGGCTGGACAAAAAGAAAATCGCGGACAGCCTATACGACACGGGTGGGGATCTTCTGATGCATCTCCAACTAAAGTTCTTGCCCATCGCCATCGACCTGCGGCGGTTCATCACCCGCGAGCAGTGGGCGGAGTTCGTGCAGGCGCGGTTCGACGACATGACGGGCGAGCTCCAGGAGATCCTCGACCGGATGGAAGAGGAGGGGCCGCCCTGGGCGGAAGAGATCGCCATCGCCCATTCTGTGCCGCGCCCGTCAGGGGGCTCTCTACCTGGGCCATGGAACCAATGAGGGTCGCCGCATCCGAGCAAGTTTTCGAGACGGCAAACCTAATATGGCTCGACGTGCACGGGGGCCTGATGTTCATGGTCCACGAGTATGGCACGTGGATTGGCTGCCCGGACAGATGGGCGGGACAGGCGTATGACCCGATCCAGGTGGGAGAGGGCCGATCGGCTGTGGTGCGCGGCTTTGGCTACCTTTTCCACCTGGCACGGGATGGGCGGTCGATCGTCTCGCTGGGGCAAACTGGGCAGCCGATCTCAAAAGAGCAGGGATACAAGGCAGGCGTTGAAGAGCACGACGATGGTTGGACCATGACAGACAGCTATGGGCGGGTGCTGGAGCTTAGGGTCAAACAGGGCGTTGCCCTGTGGAGCGCCTCTCACTGGCCTTAGAACGGAACCGCCCTGCGGCCCTGACAACAAACGACACTAAAGGAGGTGCAACTGTGGAAGATCCAAGAATCTCTGTTATTGGCCTGGGCAAGTTGGGCACGCCCATGGCCGTGGCAATGGCGGCGCGGGGGTATACCGTCATTGGCACCGACAAAAACCCCCAGACGGTAGCAGCGTTCAAGGGAGGCTGGCTGCCACGGTCCCCAAAGGAGGAGCCCGGCCTGGCCGAGGCCCTGGCAGCGGCCAACGGACGATTGGCCGTCACGGACAGCACGGCTGACGCCGTGGCGAACACCGATGTAACGTTCATCATCGTGCCCACACCGAGCGGGGACGATGGCACGTTCGTCAACGATTACGTTCTGGCGGCCTGCTGCGGGGTGGCCCAGGGCATGGCCCGCAAAGACGCTTGGCACTTGGTCGTGCTCACGTCCACGGTCATGCCCGGCTCTGCCCCACTCATCATACAGGCTTTGGAGCAAACCGGTCTCAAGCAGGGCGAGCACTTTGGCTACTGCTACTCCCCTCTGTTCATCGCCCTGGGCAACGTGCTAAACGGGTTTCTGCAACCCGACATGATCCTGGTCGGTGCGGCCAGCCCGCTTGCCGGCGCCGAGCTCTCGGAGCTATACCGTGGCATATGTAAGGACTGCCCCCCCATAGTGTTGACAGACCCACTAACGGCCGAGTTTGCCAAGCTCTTGCTCAACTCCTTCCTGACCACAAAGATCACCTTTGCCAACTACATCGGCTGGATCGCCCATGAGACAGGAGCAAAGGCAGCAGACATCACCAGGCTGATCGGGCTCGACAGTCGTGTGAGCCCGAAGTTTTTCTCCCATGGGCCGCCCTTTGGCGGTCCCTGCTTTCCCCGCGACAACGTGGCCCTGGCAGCCTACCTGGGAGAGCACGACCTCTCCAACTGCTTTCCCCTGTGTGTGGACGATTTGAACTTTGAGGGCGCAATGCGGCTGGCGAATGTGGTAGAGGAGCACTCAGGGCGAGATGGAACCGTCGCCATCCTGGGCATGAGCTACAAGACCGGCTCCCCGGTGATGAACGATTCTCCATCACTCATCGTCCAGGAGTTCTTGGACGTCAGGGGGATCAACGTGGTCACGACCGACCCGTGGTTGGATGGCCCATCCCCGGAGGAGGCCATACAGGGGGCGGACGTGGTGCTGGTCATGCACAGGGACGAGCGGTACACACGGCTGCCGTTCGAACCCGGGCAGGTCATCGTTGACCCATGGAACCAGTTTGAGTACCAGCCCCCAGGCACCCACCTGGTCAAGATTGGAGGCGGCCCGTGAAAACCAAAGTTCTCGTCACCGGTGCAGGTGGATTTATTGGGTCCCACCTGGTCCGAAGGCTCAAGCGTGCAGGGTTTTGGGTGCGCGGGGTAGACCTGAAAAAGCCGCAGTGGTCGGTCTCGCTGGCCGACGATTTTTGGGTTGCCGACCTGCGCGACCCGGGCGTCGCCATGCGGGCGTTCAGTGGTATGCAGGATGCCTACTGCCTGGCGGCGGACATGGGGGGCATGGGGTTCATCAGCACGAACCATTGTACCGTTCTTCGGCACAATGCCCTGATCAACGTCAACTCCGCTGCGGCTGCTGCCGGGACCGGCCTGGCCCGGATGTTCTACTCCAGTTCCGCTTGTGTGTACCCTGAGTGCCTGCAAATGGAGACGGGGATCGTCGGCCTTAGGGAGTGTGATGCCTGGAAAGGGCGACCGGATACCGCCTATGGCGTGGAGAAGCTGTTTGGCGAGGAGGTCTTTCGCCGGTTGGCCGGCGAGCATGGCGTAGACGTTCGGATCGCCCGGTTCCACAACATCTATGGCCCACAGGGTAGCTGGAACGATGGGCGGGAAAAACTGCCTGCCGCTGCCTGTCGCAAGGTGGCCCTGGCGAAACTGAGCGGGAATCACACTGTAGAGGTCTGGGGCGACGGGCAGGCCACCAGGAGCTTTTGCTACATCGACGACTGCCTGGACATGGTGCTCGGGCTCATGGATTCCGACCACGACCAACCGATCAACGTAGGCTCTGACCGGGAGGTGAGCGTAGACGACATGTACCATATCGCCGCGCTTGCTGCCGGTATCGAGGTGGAGCTCAGGCATGTGGAAGGACCACAGGGGGTCCGGGGACGTAACGCTGACCTGGCCCTGGCCCGAAAGATCCTAAAATGGAATGGGGGCACTCCCCTCGAGGATGGCATGGCCCAGACTTACCGGTGGATCGAGGCACAGGTCAGGGCATGGAAAGGGGGAGGAGAGGGGTGTTAGACACCAACTAAAAGTTAGAAATGGTTAGAAATTGTCCCATTCTGCCCTGTTTGTCTTGACAAAACGGGGCAGTTATGTTATACTGTAGTTGTGGACAGAATCACCGTTTGAGGAGACCAGACATGACCAGAGAAGAGACACAAAGCAACAACATCCTTTCCGCATTGATCTTGGCAGTATCCAGAGGCTCCGGGCATTGGCGGGATCGCCAGCCCTTCCAGGCGTTCAAGCTCTTTAGCTCTGGAAAGTTTGAGCAAGTGGACGAGGCCAATTTCGACGCCGCCATTGAGTTCATGCGCGAGCGCCGGTTCCAGCCTTTTGGTTTCTGGATTCATGGAGGCCCGGCCATCGCCTTCTCTGTCGGGGCCAACGCCGTGGTTCAAGCCTGGCGCAAGGCGCATGGCGACGACCCGATCATGGCCGCCCCGCTCGCCTTCCATAGGCGCGACTGGTGGGAGGCCAAAAGGGGCCGGTCGGGATATGTCGGCACCAGCGCGATCGTGGTCGGGAATTGGGTGATCGCACCGACCAGGACCGGGGCAGAGATCGCCCGGCTGAGAAGCCAGTATCCCGGTTACGCCGGCGACCTGGCGCTCGTTCCTCTCTATGTCATCAGGCGCGAGCACGACGAGCGATGCGAGCGGGAGATCCGGGCCGGTGGGCGGGGCGCACTTGCCTGGGCCAGCACCAGAGGATGACAGACAATGACCAGGAGAGCCGTGAGGATCAGGTGGCAAATGGGACCGGAGGACTATGGGTCCCTCGCCAATCAGGTCGTGACCAACATCCACATTGATGACCAGGGGTACGCCTTTGGCTCGTGGAACGGTCGCCTTGTGGGGGCCTACCACGTGGACAGCTTTGTGTGGTACGTGATCGACTGGCTGTAGAAAAAAACAGAGCCGGCGCATCGGGAGTATCAACTCACCCCCTTGGCCGGCTCTCGTCAGAGGAGGGACAAATCTATTCTACCACAGGTTGTCTACTCTGTCAAATTGAGCCCTGTACTTGTCATACAGGACAAGTGCATGGGACAACCGCCCTCTAGCGAGCAAAAAGGACAATCCCCGCACTCCCCGATCCACGCCCACTGCCCAGGAATCCCATCGTTCTCCAGGCAACAGAGCATCATTTGAAACTGGCTTTGCACCACCCACCCTTGCCTCTCGACGTGCTTCAGGTGCCCGTCGAAAGGCTCCGGGTCTTGCTCGAGGGCGAACCCGAGCTCGGCCTGTAGCCCATGCCCATGCCATGCCCGGCCCACCGCCCCGGTCGGTACGTGGAGCTCAGGCGGGGGCGTCACGTCCAGCAGGGGCACGTCGCCATCCGTGTCAAGATAAAGCGTCCACGTGTTTCGCCCCGTCAGCTTGTGGAACACGAACACGACGCCCTTGTCTGACCCCAGGGCATCGGGGTAGTGCAAGGCAAAGCCCCGCTCGAAATTGACTTGAAACGCCCTCACTGGAATCACCTCCCTGGCTATAATTCTACCAGGATAATGGAGGGCGTCAAGTGTCAAGTTCCCCTTGGGGAGCACTCCAGGTGAAAATCGTCTGTACCTTGTCCACGGCCGGCTCCCTACCCAGGGCGGCCAGCATCTCCGGGTAGCCCAGGTAGTCGTTGGGAATCTCGATCCCCGGCACCCACTCGATGCGCTCCCGCTGGACCAGGCCGGCATCGGTCAGCCACGCCTCGATGATAAACCCGCCGATGACAACGTGCCAGCCTTTGCGCTTGGTCAGGGAGTTTGTCCCTTCGAAGCAGCCGCATTGCATCCCGGTGATGGGGCCGAAAACGCTCCAAAACGCGGTATGCAGGTGCCCGGCCAGCACGAACCGCAGGCTTGGGTTTTCCTTGAGCCCGTAGATCAGATTCATGAGCTCGCCGAAACTGTATTGCTCGATCCCCTTTTGCAGCTTGTAGGAAATGGCGTAGGCCCTGCCCCCGGTCATGTGCCACAGGCGGACGCTTGCCCGGTCTGTCAGGGGCACATCGGCCACGTCATACCCCAGGTAGACCACGTCGTCTCTGGACAAGGCAAAGACCTTCACGATGTCAGCCCCGCCCAACTTGAGATACGAAAAGTCGTGGTTTCCCCCGATGACATAGTAGGTCAAGCCTTCCAGGTGAGGGAGAGTCATGTCGAGCACGATCAATTGCTGGTCTGCCCCCACCGCCCACAGGTCGTTTAACTGCCCCCTGTAGACGTTGTGCCCCGCCACCAGGTCGCCGGGCACAAAGATGTGCCGGATACCGGCATCGTAACAGCACTGGATAAACGCCCGGGTATTGGTGATCTGTTGGGCGGTGCTGCCGGCGTGCAGGTCGGTGGCAACCCCAAAGGGGCAGTAATGCCCCGTCATTTCAGCCAGGGGAGTGGGGATCTGCTGCGCCACGTCTACAGTTGGGGCCGTCTCGGTGTCGAGCCGGACCGTGGTTTCCGTGGCGACGATGGGGAACCCCTCTGCTGCCAGTTCATCCACTATCGCCCTAATAGTCGGCTCCGAGCGGTCAAACTGGCGCGAGAGTTGCTCGAGCGTCACATTCTCGTTCTTGATGATCCCCCTGATCTCCTCTTTCAAAAGCGCGTGGGTGTCCACGGCCTCATCGGGGGGGATCTCCAGGGGGACGACCGGTGCCCCGCTTGGCTTGGGGGCATCGTCCTGTTTGCCGTTCAGGTGTGCCTTGCCTGGCGGCTTGGCATACCCGTATCTGCGCCTTGCCCGTGTTACCGCTATCTTGGTGGCTTTGACGCCCGCTTTTTGGAGCATCTCGGCCACCTCCCGGTCAGAGTGGGTGCGATAAACTTTTCCGAGCCACTGGTGGAGAGCGATGACCTGCTCCCCGTGCCTTATAGTGGCTTCCCAATCAACGCCTTCCTTTCGTGTGAGCATCCCTAGTCCCTCCTTGCTTTTCTGTGATGTTTAGGTTTGCGCTCATGGTCCACAGGCACGAATCGGTTGTCCCCTCCCCATGCCTGGGGCGCTCGGTTTGCCAAAGGTTGTTGTTGTAGTACCACAGCGCGTCCGGGGTCTGTGGGCTGTCTGCTTGGTGAACGGCCAGCACCGCGTCTGTGGCGTCCACGGTCTCAAACGCCTTGCGGCCGGCGGTCAACAGCAGGTAATTGTCCCATGCGGCCTTGCCGACGATGTAGGGGGCCAGGTCGGGCACCGTTCCCCTCCTGAACAAAAACCAGTCGAGCCCCGCCGGGCCGTGCAATGCCCCTGTGGACCTGGCATACTGCTCTAGCCTCTCTTGCCAACGTGCCCCGAAATTGAGTGTCTGCCCAGTCAAGGTGGGCACATCCCATCGCTGCCCGACAACCATGAAGGGCGCGATCGTGAACCTGGCGTGCACCGCTTCTACCATCTCCATAAAGCCTCTGACCAGGATGATGTCGGCGTTGATATAGCATGCCAGGGAAGTAGTTGCCATGGCCTGGGCGTCTCTGAAAAGGGCGTGAAGGTAGGGAGGACCGTTTCGGTGCCGGGCCACGCCTGGGCGATGCAAGACCTCAAGCTCGCCGGTCATGCGTCGTGAGCCATAATCGTCGCCAAACACAACGATGGTCGGGCGCGGGTGAAGGAGGGTCCAACTTTTTATGGCGTTCCACTGTGCCGCCGCGTCATCGCCTCGCCAGGGCTTGCACGTGGTAAAGAGTGTGACGTTAGATTTCAATTTCAACGATGTCGGCATTGGCAAAGCCCCAATTTTCGTCGTTCGGCGTCCGGCTTTTCCCGGTCCGGAGCATCAGCTTTTTCCAGGGCTCAAATTCGGTCAACAGGTTGATGACCGGATAGGGGTATTCGGCCTTAACAGCGTCGAGCCCCACGAGTGCCTTGTCGTGGCACAGGTGGTACATGGGATGAGGGATGCAGTGCTCCCCATATCCCTCGGCACGGGCCATGAAGAGCAAAAGGCTATCAATGTGGGGGCTCCAGCGTCCTAATTCCGGGTAGCCCTTGAGGGCTGCCCAGGCGTCCCGGTGCAACATGGTAAAATCCCCACAGGCATCGGTGAAAACATCGTCCTTTCCGGGAGGTGCGTTGTGCTCCTCCGTTACATGCTCTCGCAAAGCCTCCAGCCATACGTCCACCATATAAGGATTGAGCAATTCGGGTGGATCGGAGACCCGTCGCAGGTTTGTGTCAAAGCGGGGGGCTCGATAGTACAGCCTCTCGTCCAGGTGCCCCTTGGCGTCAGCGGTTGCCAGCCATGCCACCAATTCGTGAGAGTAGAGCAGGTCGGCGTTGGTGCACAGCACCCACTTGCCTCTTGCCCGCCTAATCCCGCAGTTCTTGGCCTGCATCTGAAAGAACGGTATGATGTGGGAGTTCTCAACCTGATCGTGGACCTCTTTGGGCACCAACAAGATCCGGATTTTGGCCTGCTTGCCCTTCGGCCAGCGAATGGCGTCTTTGAGCAACGGGCGGTCAGGGGGCGGGTTCCATTCCACGACCACAAGCTCCATGTCGAGCCCGTGCTTTTGTGCCTGCCACGTTATACCGGAGATGAATGCCTGGTTGCGATGCAGGCTGTCCCCATCATAGGCGTCATTGCGGGTCGCTGTCACGATGCTGATCATTCGTTAGCTCCTGTGGGAATGGCGAGCGGATAATGGTTCCTTCGGTCGGGTCGTAACGCACGACCTCCAGCCCCGTCTTACCGGTGGCCACGTGTATGGCGAAAATAGGTTCGTCGTCGGTCAGCACCAGATTAAGACCATCTCGAATTTGCTTCCAGGTCATCATCACCCTATCCTCAAAGGCATCGGCTTCATAAGCCCCACGCGCTTGAGGCTTGGGTCTGCCACGGCGTCGATGAGCAAATGCCAGCCAAAATGCCGTTCCAGCCAGCGAAAGACCGGGGGTGGGATCCGCTGCCAGTACCACTCTTTGACGTATTCCCCTCTGATGTAGGCGGGGATTTGATACGGGAAAATGTGGTCAACGCGCATCCTTGTGACCCTGAGCCCGTGGTCCTCCAGGTAGAGACGGGCCTGTCGCTGGGTGTAGGTTCGCGTGATGGGACAGCCGGTCTGGGCCTCCGAATGTCGGGCCACGATCCGGTCGAGCGTTGCCAAGGGCAGGACCAGCCGCAACAGGTTCCATCCCCTGAGCAAGATCCAAAGCACCTTCCATGAGACCTTGTGGTACAGCATCAGTTTCATGGTACTGTCAGGCCCCATGTACTCACGCAGGTTATAAAGTGCCGCCTGGGGATAGGGCGTGTGGTGGAGCACCCCGAACGAGTATACCAGATCAAACGGTTCTTCTGGGGGGAAATAACGGGTGAGCTCCTCCAGAGGGAGCGTCATAAAGCGGATACTGCCCATCGTGTGTGTGACAACCGCCCGCTTTCTTGCGATCTCGATGGATTTCGGGGACAGATCCACGGCGACTACCTGGGCGCCCGCCTCAGCAAACGAGAGTGCCATAGTGCCAATGCCACAACCGGCGTCGAGCACCCTCTTGCCCTGCCACCTATCGAACTCGCTAAAGTCAACAATGTGGGGCTCGACCCGATATTTCCGGGCGGTCACTGCCCGGCTGTACGCCAAGGGGTCGGTGTCAACGTCAATGTCGCCCCCGTGCCGCACGTTGCAGGGCCTTGCATCCCAATAGTCTCGCACGTCAACGATGGTCGGGTGTCGTCTCATCTGTCTAGCCCTCCTGCCAGCACTTTGATAACCCGGTTTCTAAACTCCCTGTCAATGCCCCCGGGGTCATTTGCGGGGTTGAACGGGTCGAACCACGGGTGCACCAGGAGCAAGTCAAGCATAAATTCATCCTCCGGTTGCTCTCCCCTGGCTTGCTCCACAAGCTGTCCAAAGGGCGTTGTGACTGACTGCCCGTCAGCACACAGCCCGCGCAAGAGCTTGTCGGGTGTGTACACCGCCCCCCTGTAGATCACCAGGTCGCCCCGTTCCTCTTTGCGGGGAGGCACCTGCCCGCCCGGAAAGAGAAAGGCCCGCTGCCTGGGATCCTCACCTTTTTTGATGACAAAGGGTCGTTCAAAGGGCTCGACGTGCATGGCGATGCTGCTGTAGCGTTTTTCAATGATGCGCCACAGGAGCTCGTCAAAGTTCAATGGGTCGCCTGTCTCGATGTCAATGTAGTAATAGCCCAAGTAAACGTCCAGCAAACGAAACCGGTTTGGGGCTTCGGGTATGGGAACGAATATGACCGTTGTGGCATGGGTGAGGCTGGTCTGGTGGTGGCCGTAGACGTATTCACAGGCCGGCAGGCCAATGCCCCGCAAGCAGGCGGCGAATATCCGGGCTGCCCCTCCACACCACGTACCCGCCTGCTCCCCAATGACCCGTTGAAACATGGTGGCGGCCGGCAGGTCGGGCGGCATGTTCGTGTGAGTGCCGGGGTAGGTCATGCGCCGGCCGAGCCAATGCCACAGGCAAAGGGCTGTTTCCCAGGTATCGAAGGGATCGGTCATGCACAATTCTTGCAGCCCAGGGACAACAGCCTTGAGATAGTGCCCCAAGGTGTGTTCGTCTGTGATTTGCTCCAGGCTGATCACTGGTTTCTCCTGTGCAAGCTCTGGGCGCGTTCAATGGCCCGTTCCCACTCTGCCATGACAGGCTCCCGGCCAAACCGTTCCCGGGCCAGGGCTTTTGTCCTGTAGCTCATCCTGACGGCCCGATCGTAATCGTCGATCAGCCCTTGCGCTCTCGCCGTCAACTCTTGCAGGTTGCGGCAAACATAGCCCGTCACGCCGTCTCGAATGTGCGCCCTGTAGTCGTGTTGCTTCATGCCAACCACCAGGCAAGGAAGGCCGACCGCCAGGGCCTCGGTGAACGATAGCGACAGGTGCCGGCTCGATGCGTCACAGTCCAGGTTGACGTAGCAACGAAATGCCGCCATTTCCCCGGCGAGCTCCAGGGACGAGCGGTAGCGGTCCGCCGCGTCGAGGTGGAATCCCGGCACGCTCTCGGTCAGTGCCAGCCAGTCGCGCAACCGTGGCTGGCTCTCCGGCCCGCCCCGCCATTTGTACGCACCGGCCAGCACGAAAAGAGCCCGGTTGTCCTGCCCCGTCCATTCCTGCTCGAAATACCAATCCCCAGGATACCAGGGCACAAAATAGGCATCGCGCACGCCGGCGGCGGTCCACTGGTCGGCAGCGACAATGGAATCGGTTGCCACGACTGACCGGGCGAACATCTCCCTGTCCTGGGGCTCCAGGGGGATTGTGTGGGGCGTGTACCATGAAACCTTGATAATGCGGGGCACATCAAGCTCCCAGGACATTTCCCTCCAGGGGGGTTCCCATCCCCGCGCTTCCCAGGTGTCGATGACCACATCGTATTGCTGCCAATTTGCCCCATCCAGGGGTATCCAGGTGGTCTCGAAGCCAAGCTCTGGCCCCTCTTTCAGCAGCCGGGCTTTGTTGCTCTCCAGCTTGCTATGTGCCCCTCCATCCCCATGGGGAGCGGGAATCACGATCACGTCAAGCTCCCCAAACAGGGCGGCGGTTTTCTCGATGACCGAGACGTGAGCAGGGTACATCATGGCAACTTTCATAGCGATCTCCTAACGCACTGGCGACCCGGTTTGTGGGTTGTCGTTGCTCTCTGTTACCCAAAGCACAGACCACCACGCCCAAACGATCCATGCCAGCCCGATGCTGACAAAAAGGGCAACGCCGGCCGCTCCCTCTTTCCAGTTTTCCAGGGCGTTCATACCCAGGGCAACCAGGACAAAAAAGAGGACTGTCGCCGAGCTTGCAATGGTGACTTTTACGGGCAGCACCCGTTTGTTCCAAAATGCTTTTATTTTATCCATCGTACCATCCATATCCCAGGCGCAGCATGATGTCCTTGAAGTGGGTCAAAAAGATGCGCCTGTGCCATTCGCTCCAACCATCCCACCTCTTTGCAGGGAGGGGATCGTACAGCCAGCCGTGTTCATCCCACAAGCCATGTGGGGGCAGGTTCAAGGTCTCTTTTTCAACGCTGACGGGGTTTGGGAGCATGGTCTCGCGCACGATCCGAACGTGCTCCAGGTTCCAGGATACTTGTGTAAGGTGTTCCATGAGCCTCTGGAAATATCGCCCGTCAGTGCCGATGGACTGGTCAAGCGTCTCAATCTTGACCAGGGGCCAATCCTGGGGACGAACGTCCATCAGCCAGCGGTGCAACCGGGCAAGTTCAACCGTGTAACCTTCAAAGTGGTCCTCTTCGGTTTTCATGGGTCGGCCCAGGTGTTTTTCAACCGTTGCGACGTGTTGTGTCAGGTCGGGCGTGTTGGGGCCAGGCTGAACCAGGCTGTTCCAATACTGCACGGTCTTTTTCCCCACCACCTCGATGGGATTACGGACGAACCGGGCCACGCGCCCATGCTCGGCACAGTATTTGACCACGCCCCCCGATTTGATAAACCCCAGGCTCTTGAACGCGCCTTGCTTGCGCTCGCGCTCGATGTAGTCCACAAGCGATTCACCCGGTTTTAGTTCGGGCGAATACTTGTCGTTTGTCGGAGCTTCTGCCCAGGCCCACACGTCAGGGTGTGCCCGGCAGATGGACATGAACCAAAAACCCCCACAGTGGCCCAGGTTGACTTGCGCCCAGACTTTCATCGGCAGCTCCCCAGGATGGCGACAAGGCTTTGCAGCATGCTCGAATCTGACAGCATAATAAGGGTAAGAAAGGCAAGAAGAAAATCGCACAGCATGGTGATGGCGACCAGGGCACCAATTGGAAGATCGTCGCTGCTCAGTTTGGTGATAGACAAAAATAAACCTGCACAGATGGTCAACACGGCTCTCCCTCCTTCTCGAGCATGAACCAGCGCCCAAAGGCCAGGGTATCAATGCCCGACTGCTCAAATGTCTGCATGGCGTCGTAAGGGCTGCTGACGATGGGCTCCCCTCTCAGGTTAAACGACGTGTTCATAAGTAGGGGCACGTGGGTCAGGCGGTGAAACTCAGTGAGGATTTCAAACAAAAAGGGATTCTCGGTTTCGCTGACCGTTTGAATACGGCTCATCCCGTTGACGTGTACGACGGCCGGCACATGGTCGGGGTTGTATGCTTGATGGGTGAGCATCATGTGGGCAGCGGATGGGCTGTTGAATGTCTCGAACCAGTATTTGGCATGTGTGTCCATCACAACCGGTGCAAACGGGCGGAAAGCCTCTCGAAACTTGACCTTGGCGTTCATGCGGTCTTTCATGCGGGCGTCTCGGGGGTCGGCCAGGATGGTGCGGTTGCCCAACGCCCGGTTGCCCCATTCGTCTCTGCCCTGGTAGAGAGCCACGATCTTACCCTGGGCGAGTTGTCGTGCAATTTCTTGGGCATTTGATTCCTGTTGCGGGAACCAAGAACAATCTGCCAGGGTTTGTTCAATTATCCGGTCAGGATAGTCGATCCCCAGGTAGGGCGTGAAGGGATACCGACGCACGTTTGTTGGTGCACAATCGGCCAGATCGCCTATGATCGCCGCTCCCATGGCACAACCGGCGTCCCCTGCGGCCGGCTGTATCCACAGGGTCAGGTCGGGATTGCAGCGCAGTATCATGGCGTTCAACACGCAATTGAGCGTCACGCCACCGGCCATGCACAGGTTTCGGTGGTTGCCCTGGCCCAGGAACAGTTGCACCATCCTGAGCACCGTCGTTTCCAGCGCATATTGGACCGCTGCCGCCAGGTCCATGTGTTCCTGCTCGATGGGACCGCCCGGTTTTCGTGGGGGCACGCCCAACAGCTTTTCCAGGGCGGGCGTGTGGTGACAATGGGGATTACACCAGTCGAAATACTTCTGGTCAAGCCCAAACGACCCATCGGCGTTGAGCAAGAGGATATTTTCCAGCAAGCGGTCAGCAAGCGGAAACGCATCGCCCATGGCCGCCAGGCCCATGACCTTGAACTCCCCGTTGTTGGACCGGAAGCCCAGGTAGTTCGTCATGACCGAGTAGAGCAACCCTAGCGAGTGGGGAAAACTGATGGACTGGATCCGGTGCAAGTTGTTCCCTTCACCATTCCATACCGTCAACGTGTCCCACTCCCCAACGCCATCGATCACGAGCACCAACGCCCGCTCAAAGGGAGACGTGAAAAACGTGGCAGCAGCGTGGCTCCTGTGGTGCTGCGCGTTGTAAATCGGTCCATTGTAACCGAGCAACCGCATGTGTGTCTCAATGCCCCGCTTGTGGTGATAGTGATAGGGTATCACATTGCGCCAATAATTCCAGGTGCCCGGCCAGCCATCGCGGGCCTGGGCGACAACACGCTCAAACTTAAAGTCGGGATCTTCGTGGAAGAAAACCTGGTCCACGTCGTCCCATTTCCAGCCACAATGCAGGAGCGCAGCTTGCAAGGCCAGTTGGGGGAACCTGGCGTCGTGCTTGACACGGCTCAATCGCTCCTCCTGTATGGCAAACCGTATCTCGCCATTCTCTATCGCCACGACCGCCGAGTCGTGGTAAAAGCACGACACGCCAATGGTTCTCATCTGTGCCAGCCCCTCCTATCTTGCACGGGAAACAACAGACCGAGCCCCAGGTAGAGCACAGCCAGGAGCAAGGTTGCTAGGCAAGCGGGTAGACGATGACGCTTTCGCCCGGATTGGCGGGCACGTGCATGTTCTCCAGGGTCCATGAAAGAGAACGGGTGAATAACCATGTCAAGAGCCTCCTAACAGTCCAGTTCATGTTTCAACGACCTCCACAAAATTTCAGCCATCCACGGATAGGCATCAGGCTCCGGGTGCCCCATGTCCTGGAAATAGGGCACACCCTGGGCGAGTGTGTTGACCGCCATTCCCGCCCACATGTTGCACAGGGGCACATCTAACGCCTCTGCTGCCCGGCGGCAAACTTCGTTGCGCTTCAATATCTTGTCCAGGTGTTTGGCGGCTGTAGCGTGAAAATCATCGTTGCCCCAGAACCGGCGCAAACAGCCCTCCAGGTGGGCGTTGCCGGGCCGTTCCCGGGAGCCACCGGCTGAGGGGAGAATATAAGAGGTCCAGTCCTCCTTGATCGTAAGCTCATTGAGCAGGCTAGGCATGGTCACAAACATGGGGCCGGGCAGGTCGGCAACCCGTTTCCACAAGCCGAGGTCTCGATCCCAACCTTGCCAACCGTGCCAGCCGGGCAGGGTGACGTTGTGGTCTATGGCGATCTCGGCGTTTCTCCGCTCCATCAGATCCACAAGCTCGTGAAACCGTATGCCCTCCACGCCCCCGTTGAAAAACTGGATGGACGGACAAAACTTCTCGAGCATGTCTACCCAGGTGCGCCGACCCTGTCCAAATACCACCGAGTCGCCCCACACCACAGCCAGGGGGCGGCTATAGTCTCGATCCTGGAGCGAGCGGAAACCCAGGTCGTTCATGCGAAAAAGAGTGACAGCATCCTTGTAGCAGACGCGCACGTTCCGGGCGGTCTCCATTGCCACAGGGTCCCAATAGTGGCTTTTGGTGAATCGCCCGTCCGTTTCGCCTTTCCACATGCAGACTTTATCAGCCATGCTTGTGCCCTTCCTTGAGCCACCATTCGGCTGCGCTTGCATCGAGCAGGTTGTGAATATCCCGGCCGGCAAGCCAGGTGCGAACGATAGGCTTGCACTTTTCGCCCATCCACCACCAGGGGCTCACCGTGTCGTCCTTATGCCCCGCGCACCTGGCACGAAAGGCCCACAACCCTTGGTCGAAATAGTAGGCCAGGGGATAACTCTGACGGTTTGTAGATTGTTCCGGCGATGCTCCCGCAAGGTGCTCCCGCCCAGGGTAAACAGTCAAAAGCCCGTTCTCACCTATGGCGAGCGACCGCAAGGGGTGATCGTCCTGTGCCTGCCACACACTCATCACGCTGTCCAATGTGGGATCATCCTCCAGCATCTCCAGGGCGCGATCCACGAGCGGGGCGTCAATCATCACCCCGTTGCCGATCATGATGACCACGTTTTCCAGGGCGTTGTGCTGTTCCCAAACCTTTCTCACGGCAAAGGCAATGGCGTCTCCGTGGTTTGCATCCGGGGCGGTGAGCACTTCTGGCTCCCAGATGGTTTGTGCGCCATATTCACCGGCCAGGGCCGCGATGATATTGGAATCGGTGAGGCAAAACACACCTTCCACTCGATCAGCCGTTGCGGCAGCGGCTAGAGCATAGATCACGCAGGGAAGGCCGGCGATGGGCATGATGTTCTTCCGGGGGATGCTCTGGCTCTGGCCTTTTGCAGTGATGATCGCCGCGTTTTTCATGCTGCCCCCTTTTGCAAACTGAAAGCCAGTTGCATGGCTCGTTTGGCATCTACAATGGACGCCATAGCAACGGGTTTTCCAGATTCAACCGCTTGACGAAACAGGTTCACTTCCCTGTGGAACGAATTGTTTGTCTCAAAAGTTTTTGTTTCAATGTCGGCGCTGGCGTCTCTCGGAATGGCAACGTAAGTGGCAGGGCTGTACCGCCCGGAGGGGGAGCAAAACCCGTTCAACTGAACGTTGCCGTTTGACAGGCCAATCTCGATACCATAGGACGGTTGGCTTGAGGCAGAAAAGTGGACAGAGGCCGATATGCCGGTTTTTGATCTCAGTAATGCGAATACGTTGTCGTCTACGGGGCAAGGGAAATGGTGGGTATCTACCAGGGAGGTCAAGCCCTGCAAGGTCTCGAACTCCTCACCGGTGAACCAGTAGAGGAGGTCCAGCACATGTATGCCCAGGTCGAGCAAAACACCGCCCCCTGACAGGAGCGGGATCTGTCGCCATAGGCCGGTGTGCCCGCTCGAGGTGTATTGCGCCCTGATCCATAGAGGTGTTCCATACCGGTGCTCCTGGATCGCCCGTTTCGCCAAAAGGACATGCTCATGCCAGCGGTGGTTAAAGCCGAACATGAGCACCAGGCCTGGATGAGACCCCAGGGTATCATCCATCAGTCTCAAGTCTGACAAGTTGCGACCTGGGGGCTTTTCGCAAAATACATGCTTGCCCTGGTCCAAGGCCCAGGCCACAACCGAGGCTTGCACGTTGTTGAACGCACAGGCAAACACGGCGTCAATGTCTCGGCGGGCGCACAGATCACGGTAGTCTGTGTGAAACTGTGAAGGAGCAATCATATGAAATCTCCCCAACTGCCTGGGGTCAATGTCGCAGACGGCGCCAATCTCAATGCCTACCTGCTGGCAGCATTGGGCGCGGATTTGTCCCATTTTGCCCAGGCCCACAATACCGACCCTCACGGAAACCTCCTTGCCATAATTATACCTGTTTGGCCGCTTTGCGTCAAGCCCCCAGGAATTCAGCGATCTCAGTTGTGCTCAGTTCGGTTTCAAACATCTCGCCCGGCCCGTGAGTGAGGATAGCGTTGACCACGCCCGGCTTGTTGCCCCGTTTTTTGTCCTGACCGAGAGCTTGAATCAAAGACTGGCCGGTCGGGAAGTCCACTCTAGAGCAAAACCCATGATAGACATTCCTGGCAATCTGTGTCATTTCATGGCAGGTATCACGGCTCAGGTAGCCCTTTTCCCAGGAGATCTCACAGGCGATCTCAATGCCCCCGGCGACCGCGATGCCGTGGGGGATCTGTGGGTCAACCGCCTCGATGGCATGGCCGAATGTATGCCCCCAATTGAGCAGTCGGCGCACGCCTGTGTCTCGCTCGTCTTGCATGATGTATTCGCGCTTGATCTGGAGCGTTGCCCTGGCAGCCTTGACAAGCTCATCGTGTGCATACTCCAGATCAGGGTCGAGCATGTTGCCCAAGGTGTCTTTGACCCATTTGTACCACTGTCCACCCTGCACCATGAAAAAGTGGAGCATCTCGCCTATCCCTGATAGTTGCTCCAGGTGGGGGAGCGTCAGGAGAAATGAGCGGTCGATCAACACCACTTCAGGCGGCCAGATGGTGCCAATGATGTTTTTGTAGCCGCCCAGGTTGATGCTCGTTTTGCCCCCTATACAGCTATCGGCCTGGGCGAGCAAGGTCGTGGGGAAATAGACCCACTTGATGCCCCGCATATACACGCTGGCCGCAAACCCGCCCAGGTCCATAAGCGAGCCCCCACCGACGACAAAGAGCCTGTTTTGGCGGGAGACGCCCTTTTCCAGGAACTCTGTTAGCAGGGAAACAACGTGGGTCAGGGTTTTTATCTGTCTACCCAGGCCCTCGAATGGTGGGCAGATAAAGGCTCTCTCAGCCTGTATGAGATCGTCAATCTGCTCTGAGTATCCATGGTAGATTGCGGGGTCGATCATCACCGGGTCCCCAGGGGCGATCAGGCTTTCCAGTGCATCGAGCCAATTGCCGGTTTCTTGTATGGTGTAGTCTTGCACCTGGCTTGAGATTGCCAGCTTGAACTCATTGTCGGACATTGTGAAACCCTCCATCTATAGTGATATTCTGTCCTGTGATGTACGTGTTCTCGTCGGAGCACAGCCAAACAACCAACCTGGCAATCTCCACTGGTTGAGCAAACCGACCAAGTGGGATCTGCAAGGCAAGTTCTCTTTGTTTCTGGGTCGTCAGGGTGCGGTCGGTGAGCTCTGTCTGAGTGAATCCAGGGCTGACCATGTTCACCAGCACCCCATGGGGAGCCATATCAGCGGCCATGGCTCGGATCATGCCCGCCAGCCCCGCCTTGGTGGCAGCGTACACACTCCGCCCCGTCTTACCGGTCTCTGCCCAGATGGAGCCAATGTTGACAATATGCCCACCATGCCCTTGGCGTTGCATGACCCGACACGCAGCCCTGGCGATGCTGAATGGGGCAATCAGATTGACGCGCATAAGCATGTTGATCGTGTCGGTTTCGATTTTCCAGATGGGGGCATTGACGTTGGTGCCAGCGTTTTGGACCAGCACGTCTAACCGGTCGAGAGTATGTAAAAAGCCCTCACACATTTGCAGAATGTGTTGGGCGTTGTTGAAATCACATCTCACATACCTGTCGAGCCATGCTGGACATTTGGGAAACCTGATCTTTCCGGTGCCAATAACCCGCGCTCCCCTCCCTTGGAGTTGGCTGGCGATGGCTTTACCTATACCCCTGGTCGCCCCGGTGACGATTGCCGTTTTACCGGTAAAATCCAGGCTCATGGTGCCCTCGCTGATTCCAGGGCGATCTCGTTGGCCTCGGGATTGGGGAACATCATAGACAACAGACTTGCCGCATCCTCGAAAAAGGAATCGTCCTCGGCCACCTCACCGGCCATCTTTTGCACAGCCCGGCCTAGGGCAACCGCCCGGCCCAGGGCATAGCAGAACTGGCGGGGTTCGGCCTCGGCCCGATCGTGGTACGGGGCAAAGGCCAGGGAATGACGCGCCCGCTCGAACACGGCAACGCCACAGAATTTGTCGCCCTGTGGGGTCGTCAGCAGGCAATAGGTTGCCCCGCCCATAGGGGAAACGTGGGCCGGTCTGGATTCGCGATCCTCCTTGCCGTTGCGGTAGTACCGCCTCAAGAGCCAGGGGCCTTCGGCTGAAACATCACTGACCTGCCGGTAGTGGAAAAACCGCACGTCAATGCCCCGCTGTTGCAGAGCCTCCACCTCGGTGCCGACTTTCGATACTTTCATTATTCTGTCCTTTCTTCTTGTAGTTCGTCTCTGACAAACGGGTCGGGATGGGTGCTCATGGACTGTGGGGGATGTGATTGACCAGCGGTGAACAACCACAGCTTTCCCCACAACAGGAACATGATCCTATCTTTCCACGAGCCTTTCCAAAGGGCAACCCGGAGTCTGCCGGTGTCGTGAACGGGTAGGGGTTGCTCTGGCGATGGCGACATGTGTTCCGGCACCATCATGGTTCGCGTGGTTCCTGAAAAATTGACCGGCTTCATTTTCTCATCCTTATCAAGGCATCAACAGGGGCGATACAAGTGAAATTGTGGTCGCTGTCGGCGTCCGGGTTGGAGGTGCTGGTGTGCTGGTCGGTGTGTATGTTGGGAGATGGGGATCGGGTTGGGTTGGATAGGGTGTGTGGGTAGGAATAAGTGTGAAGGTGGGAATGACGATGGGTGTGTGAGTATGGCGACAAGTGGGAGATGGGGCGGGCGTGTATGGGGCCTGGGTGGGCTGCGGGGTCGGTGTGCGGGGATCAAACGGGCATCGGTCGAACCAGTCCGCCTGATCCCTGTTCGTCGCCCCTGTTGATCTCTTTATCTCTTGTGTCAGTGTGGCGATAGACTTGTCATCCTCTTGGAGCGGGATGGCCGGGCTCACCACGAAAAAGGCCAGCACAGCCAGGAATACAGCAATGCACACTTTGCCTCCTCTAGGGAGCTTGTTCTGGGTCATGCTTGCACCTCACACTACAAACTGCCATGAGTTACCGAGCAAAGTGGGCTCTTTCCTGCCCTCCAGGATAGCCTTCACACCCTCGACGGCTTGCCTTTCCATCTCCTGGCGCGTCTCGGCCGTCCACGATCCCAGGTGCCGGGTCAGGACCACATTTGGAAAAGCGGCCAACTGTCCCTGGTAGGGCTCTTGCTCGAACACGTCCAGCGCGGCGCCGGCGATGAGCCGTTCCTCCAGGGCCTTGACCAGAGCCTCTTCGTCCACCAGCCCACCCCTGGCAGTGTTGACCAGGTAGGCAGTCTCTTTCATGCGTGTGAGCTCATCGCGCCCGATCCAGCCCAGGGTTTCGTCGGTCAAGGGGAGATGGAGCAGCAAAAAATCTGACCGCCCGATCAACTCATCCTTTGACACATACGTTAGGGCTGTACGCGCAGCCAGGTTTGTGTCTGGGGCCTTGTCATGTCCAAGCAGTTCGACATACCAGGGAAACAACAGCCTGGCGACCCTGGAGCCCACCTGTCCTACGCCAGCAATCCCGATGGCCTTGCCCCGAAGTAGGCTGCCAGCGAACGAAACAGCCGGGGGCCACTCGCCACACCTGACCGCCCGGTCCGACAGGGAAATGCGCCGGGCCACGTCAACCATGAGCCCAATGGTGAGCTCTGCCACAGCAATGGCCGGGGCAGTGGGTGTGTTGAGCACCTTGATCCCCATTTGCTCACAAAGTTTCAGGTTCACGTTGTCTGTGCCGGTGCCGACCCTGGCGATGACTTTCAGTTGATTGTTGCCACTGAGCAGGGCTTCGTTCACAGGCTCAGTGCCAGCAATGTACCCATCGCAGTCCATCAGGGCGGCCCGCAATTCGTCGGGCCGCAGCTTGTCAAAGGTGGGTTCGTCAGGATAGAGCACCTCGAAACCGTAGCTTGTCAAAAAGGCCCGGGCCTCAAGTCCGACCCGGGTGTTGATCAGGATTCGCATGGCTATTTCCCTCTGAGTTCCACACTCAAGGCAGTCAAGAGCCTGTCAACCGCCCAATTCGCAAAGGCTCTCCGGTCGTCCCAGTCAATGGTCGCCGTGGCGGGGTTGGCCTCCCGGTCGATGCCCACCAGGGCAGCAGAAATGCTTTCGCCATCTGGATAGGCAAGTGAGACGGTCGAATCATCGGGGGGCATGTCGGGATCGAACAGGAGAAAATCAGGATGCAGGGCTCCCGACTTGAGGGCCTCTGTCAATTCATGGGCGTGCTCGCGCCCAACTGCCCCTTCCCACTTGGCACAATCGGGGCATACGTTCGCCCCAGGCAGCAGGTCGTGGGTCCAGCGCCCACACTCACAGCACCGGAACAGGCCAAGCCCCGCCAGGCCCTCTTTGACAACCCGGACCAGGAAGCGCCAGGGGTCCTCTTCCAGGGATTCAACCAGGTATTGCTCCAGGTTCCATTTCGTGCCCACCAGGGCAACTTCCAGCTTTTGCATCACTGTCGTCTGTCTCTCTGTCATGTCGTGTCTGCTCCTTTCTTTTGGTAGATTTGTTAGCTCCTGCATCGGCCACAGGTGCAATCGGGCGGCTCCCCGCTGTCCCAAGCGGCCAGTACCATCTTGGCCTTGGCGTCCAACGCTCGGCCGATGTTCTCGTCCGGGTAAACGTCGAACGTCCAAAACGGACAATGCTCCTGCCTGTCATTGGGAATGTCGCGGGCCATGTAGACCAGGACTGCGGATTGCCAGGGGCCATGCTGTAGGTATGCCTGGACCTGGGCGTGGTGGGTGTCGGGGAACACATTGTCTATGCGGAGGCGGGTGAAGGCTTGCCAGGTGACGGTCTTGATCTCGATGAGCAGTTGCCCGTCAAGGGTTTGAAAATCCACATGGCCCTTGTACCGGGCGTCAAACCCGGCGACGAGCTCCCCAGGGGGATACCGCTCGATCTCGGCCTGGAGCAGTTCGCCAATCGCGCCTTCTAGCATCACCCCAAGCCAGCTACGCCAATGCTCCCCATCGCGCAGGTCGGGACGGGGATTGGTCAACTCTCGGTACAATTGGCGGGGACAGTATCCGATCCTGGACATGCCCAGGTAGTCACGCTGGCGGACAAAACCCGACTGATTGCGGATGGCCTCGACCAGGGCCGCTTTCAAATCTCTGGCTTGTCTGATCACGCTGATGCTCCTCTCTGCCCCCAATTATACCCTAAAACGGCTGTTTTGTCAAAGTGCCGGATCGTATTTGACCCATGCTTTGGAATAAGGCTGCCCAGCAAAAAGACCCGCCAGCCCCGTCATCTGTTTTAATCGCAAGACCTCTTCAGCCTCCATGCCCAATTCCTTGGCAATGTCAATATCTGTCCAGCCAAGTTTTATCAGCTTAGTAACCAGCATTGACATCAAGTCTACGTTATGGACTCCCCGTGCCCGATTCATTTCGATGGTGGCGGCCATCCGTTCTTTCATGTCCTTATCAATAACGACAACGGGGATCTCTTTGCATTTGAACCTGTCGCGTAGAAGCACAAACCGATGGAAGCCGTCCACAACTATATAGATATCCTGAATCTCATCATAAAAAACCGTGATCGCGTACACAAGCCCGTTGTTTTCGATAGACCGTGCCAGGAGTTCCATTTCCGGGGTGGCAACACGGTTTGGGTTGTAATCATTGGCGATCACTTTTTCAGTCGGCACAAACTTTGGTGCCATACAGGGAAAAGAAATCTTCGTCATAGTATTTCCATCCATTTCTCTAACGGGTTCTCTTTCTTCTTGACATTTGCGACCGGGACGTTGTTCTCCCAGTCATTGATCTGTAACTGATGTACCTGTTGTCGATATACTCTCTCGTTTTCATTTTGCCCGGCAAACCTCTTGATAAATACCTCCCTTGTTTCTTGTGGGATTGGCAGTGTATCGAGCAGAAAATCCCGATATGCTTTCCAGGTCTCGAAGCCGTGCGGCAACTTTCGTGCAGCAAAGACCTGAGGCGATTTCCCATACCGCGCTGCAATGTGAACCCCCTTGACGCGCCGCACGATTCTCTCATAAGTATCGGGCTCAAACTCTTGCAGCGTCGCAAGGCATTTGTAAGCCTTCTCGTGGATGAGATTGGATACCCGCATCTCCGGGATATTGAACCCCTTCACGTACATCCAGTCATAGACGGGGTTGTATCTCAATTTCTCTGTCCCAATAAACGTCCAGACATCCTCAAATGTCCAGTCATAGATTGGGTACAGTTTCATGCACTCGCCACCGGTCGTCCTGGACGACCAATTGACACCTGGAATGGCTGGATTGCGCGTCACTGCGCTGTACCGATTCAGGCTTTCCTCAGAACGCAACCCCACCAGACTACATGAGTTTGGCCCCCAGTTGTTATCTACCCACTCCATGATGCGGTAGAATCTATCTACCGGCAACGGATCTTTAATGGAAATGTCCACCTTCGGATGTATCCAATCAGCGCCAGGTTCCCAAGCATAGAGCCACTCATCTTCATACGAGGTGGCGTTCGTCATCCTGCAAGGAACCTGGTACCAGCAGGGCACGATGAGTTCCTTAGCCATAATGTCCTTGATGATCTCGATTGTGGCAGCATATTCTGCCTCCTGATCGAGGAAAAAGACGTTGATTTTCCTGCCGCGCCTGATGGCCTCACGGTGGGCCAATTCAAACAGCACCGTGCTGTCTTTGCCGCCAGAAATGCTAACACTGATCGTTTCGAAAGTATCAAAAATCCATTCGATGCGCTCTGTGGTAGCCTCCACGACGGTTTTTTGGAGATAGAGTTTACACGCATTGGGGCTATGTCCTAGTTGCACGATAGAGCTCCTTTGTCAATCCATCTATTTGTCGCAACTCGTGGTCGAGTTGTTCAAATAGATACCTATCAACTTTCATGTCGCTCCTGAAGTGGAAAACCTTGCACTTAGGGGATAACAAAGATTCAACGTCTAAGAGGAAATAGCTCTTGACGATTGGCGATTCAAAATAGACACAGTTCTGGTATTCTATCTTGGGTATGGGCAAGCCCAACTGTCCGACTTTTGGCTTGGGCCTCGGCATGCCCTGCTGATATGACGTGACCCTAAGCTGCTTTATCCCTGCATCGCGCAGCTTTTTTCGTAACCTCTTGGCATAAGTACCGAGGTTAGTCAAGATAAGCGTTCTGCCACGCAATGTATTTAGAAGCTCGATAAGCCGATCCGAACGGCTATCAAACGCATGGGTCAAATCGGCAAGCCGCGTCACTATCGGCTGCGGTGTGGTATATTGAGCAAAGAGTTGCTCTTTTTTCTCCGCGTAAGCTTGACGCTCGCTGCCTGTTGATTCAACTTCAATGAGTTCCCTGTTCTGACACAGAAAGGCTGGATAGGTTATTTGGCAAGCACGCTTCATTTTGTCGGCCACGATGTCAAAATCATGAGAAGAATGAACGGTGCCGCTGGTGTCTTGCTCATAGTAGTTTTCGCGCCAAGCGTAATAATGAGCATATCCCAGAATGGCGCGGCCCAGGTAGGCCAGTGGGACATAGAGGTATTGAATGTCCAACGTGAACGGCACGATGTCCACGATGGCCTTGTGCCCGATTTGCATTGACAGCCGCTTGAGCCGGGCGAATTTTGTTGAAGTGATCTTTGGATACCGGGACGGGTTCTCTAGAATGAGAACGCTATCTTCATTCGTGATGGAATTGATGTATAACCATTCATCGCGTTTGGAAATGTCTTCAAACGTGACGGGATGTACATGCTCAAGCTGTGGCCGCTCTGCCTCCCTGTTTTTGGGATAGACATAGATTGCCGTGCTGCCCTTGGCGCGGCGCAGAAAATCTCGGATGAATTTATCTTTTTCCTCTCTACTTTTGGAATATAGGGCGGCAATCATAACTCTAGCCTCATCCAATGCCATTTGCCACGGATATACAATTCTGTGAACCCACGGGCCTCATAATGTTTCACGCGGCCAGGCCTGACCGCCACCTTGAGATGCGACAGCCCAAGCGACCTTGCCAACCCGATGCGCCGCTCTATCAATTCTCTGGCGATTCCCCGCCGCCTGAATTCTGGAAAGACATAGAGGTGGCAAAGCATTTTTCTCTTTGTCTTCAAAGCAGCGAATCCAGCAACGTCGGGGCCAGATATTGCCACAATCCAATAGGTAGAATCATCGCTGGACATGATCCCGCCAAGCTCTGAACGAATCCCAGGATCGTAGCCATATCTACCTATATATTGCCACAAAGCATTGTCATTGTGATGCAAAGTGAGATATTTTATCACAGTTTTCTTACCAGTTCTCTGATCTTCTCTTTGCCGCCATCCTTGACCCTATCGATTTCCCGTTTGAAAGCGCTGACGACACTTCCTTTTTCTTGCATGGCCCTGGCAATCCGAATATCAATGCTGTCGTTGCAAACGATATCGATGTAGGTCACAGGCCGATCTTGTCCAATGCGGTGACAGCGATCCTCCGCCTGCAACCGCTCAGAATATTTAAAGCTATTGCTGTAAAAAATCACATGGTTGGCCTCATTAAGCGTGAGACCATGCCCCCCGCTGGATTGAGTGGCGACCAGGAATCGCGCACCATCTCTGAACCGTGCAATCTCAGCGTTGCGCTCTTGTTCACCGAGGCCGCCATGAAATTGGGCGACTGCACCTCGGCCATATTCATCTGCCAGCGCCGCAACGATTTGGCAGATACTATAACGGTATTTGCTCCAAACAATGATCTTTTCGCTCGCAGGAATATTGGCGACAATGTTCAACAAAACGTCGATCCGTTCGTGACCGCCAAATTCTAGAAGCTCAAATTGCGGTTCCCGAGACCTGTTTCTGGAAAAGGGGCTGTCCAACCGCCGATTCCAGAATCCACACGTGATCTGTTGCAGGGCGTTGAACAGCCTGAAGATCACATAGCTGTCCAGGCCATCACTGTCTGGTATATCCATGAGCAACTCCCACTTGGCCCGTTCGTAATTCTCTCTCTGCTCATCGGTCATGGAAAAATAGCGGGCGTCGTAGAGCTTTGGCGGCAAGTCCAGGCACTCATCTTTCGTTATTTGATACACGTATGGGCCTATCTTCGCCGCCAGCCAGCCCGTGTTGTGTGCTCGGACGATCAGGCCGGGATATTTCTCACTGTATTCCAGGTGATTGTGGGCAAATGAGTAGAACGAATTATAACCTAAAATCTTTGGGGACAAAAAGCGCATTTGGGCATAGAGATCGACAACGCCTTGAGTTAAGGGGGTCCCGGTCAGGATGGCCCGATACCGCGCTCGTTGAGCCATGTAGGTAATACGCTTGGTGCGCTTGGCATTATGGCCCTTGATGTAGCTCGATTCGTCTACAATAACGAATGAGTCAGGGCCAATGATTTGATTGGTTTGCCAATACCATTCTGTCGCTTGAGCTCATCGATTCTATGCCCACGATGTACCAACGAGTCGTGGGCTCATACAATGGCATCTTGCCGTCGAGGATGGCGATCGCACTGTCTGGTGTGTCAGTATGTTTCTGTATCTCATAGCGTATGGTCTCTTTGAGCGAAACGGGACAGAACCACACCACATTGCTAATGCGGCCCCGGCGCAGATGGGCCAATTCGATGGCGACGCGCGTCTTGCCTGTCCCCATCTCCATGAACAGGCCACAAACCCGCAGGCCAAGCAGCTTGTCCACGGCCCGCTGTTGGAAATCATAGAGGCTCGTCTTTAAGTTCATCATGTTTTCAATGTCTGGGTTCGCAAATTCTACGCAATATCCGCCCTCAATCAAGGTGTGCCCGGTTTCCGCACATCGATGCGCTGGATCTCCAGCCAATTTACCGATCTTTCTCTGCCAGCGCTTATTGGAGTGGCTCCAATAAAATCCGAGCCCCTTGATTAGAGTGCGGAAATCGTCACGATATTCGGGGAATCTGACAAAGACGGTTTCCTCGGCTATTGACAGCATCGCTACCGTTTTTGTCTTTGGAGAGGGGGGCTTGATGATTGACACTTTATCTTCCTGTTCTCTTCTGTTCTGTCTATAAACCGTCCAAATTCACCATTATTATACCACAACGTGTTGATTCTGTCAAATAAAACCGCCCTGATTTGACACCATAGACTTGTTGTGGTATAATAACGTTGTAACTTCTTGGGCGATCCAGCACGATTTCAAGCGAGGGAGTACCATGCCAGACTATAAAAATGTCGCAATACCCTTAAGCCTACATAGACGGGTAGCAATTCTCACCGCGAGACTTGGTAGGACAATCGGCGGGAAAGGGGGCATTGCTGCGGAGCTTTTGGAAAATTGGTTAGACGAGAACAGACAAGAGGAGAGACGAGATGCACCAACTATTGAGCGAGATCGAGGGGCTGCTGATCCTGACTAACATGCTTGTGGCTTTCATTGGCGGCGTGCTGTTCCTCACGGGATGGCACATGACGGGAAAGCCCCGGTGCAGGGCCATGGCGATGGTGCAGGAGATGTCGCCGTTGCTGGCCCGGATCGAGCGGGCCGTGCGGGAAGGCAACCAGGGCGTCACGGTATTGCGCGGGCGCGTTCTACCAAACGGTCGGGCGTACATGTCGCACGGGGAGACCTTCAGTCTCCCCAGGGGCGTCGTACTCGAACCGGGGCGCGAGGTCGTGTTGTCGGCGGGGGCGGTATGATCCAAGACAGTCTTGAAAAGATGGGAAAGAGATTCGGGGAGTTGGCAAACTCCCTGTCGCAAAGAGCACCGCTGTTCGGCGTGTTCGCCTTTTCCGCGTGCTCGGTGCACGCCCTGGCGCACATGCTTTTGAAATACGCCCGGCACGACACGCCCTTGTTTTGGGGTGCCAGCGCAATGATCGAATTGGCGACCGCGTGGTTGGCAACGCGCATCGTCGAGCAGGTGCGAGAGGCTACCCGGTCAGTCGGTGGCCGGTATGGGACCACAAAGCAAAACCGGCGTTTCGCCATCTTCGCCCTAATCGTCTACTCTTCGCTGGCGGCACCGAGTTTTGCCACGAGCGTGGTCGCCAATTACATGGAGTTCAGCGACAACGGTCTCCTGGCGTTCCTGTTCCCGGTCCTGACCATTGCCTGTGCGGTAGGCGCGGCCATGCCGGGGATCATCAGCGCCCGCAAACAGAAGGAGAAAGCCGAAGAGGAACAGTCGAAACGGGACGATGCAGCGCAAAAAGCCGAAGAGGAACAGTCGAGGGCCGCAAAGGCCGCGCAAAAGGCCATACAAGAGGCCGAAGAAAGCGCGAAGAAACGCGAAAAAACAGCGCAAACGCTAGAAGATTTGGGACGAACGACCGACTTCCTCCGCCAATTGGTCGCAGACCCGGCGCAAAGCCGCGCAGATTTGGCGCAAACGCTGGACGTCGCTCCGCAAACGGTCTCTTACCATCTGCAAAAGGCCGAAGAGGCGGGGCTCATTGACAGGAGCAATGGGGAGGTTAAGTTTGCTGATGGGGTAGTTGAATTGTTGGCAGCGAAATGAGCGAGCACAAGCGGGCAACGATCACAACCATCTTTTGCATCACAATTCTGGTCTTTTTGGTCGCATGGGACCAGCCGGAAGTGGATGCAATTGCCCTCGTCAATCTGGAGCGCGAGCAGCGCGGGTTACAACCGCTCCTGCTCAACGCATCCCTGATGCACGCCGCTGATGGCCATTCCCGGGACATGGCAACTAACGGCTTTCTCGGTCACACAGGCAGCGACGGGTCAACGCCTTGGGAACGGATGAGACGTGAGGGTTATACGGACTGGTTTGCCGCCGGCGAGGTGATTGTAGTAGCTGCGACAGCCAAGGCCGCGGTCTACCATCTCATGCAGGATCAGGCACACAGGGACATTCTGCTAAAGCCGGTGTTCAACGAAATGGGGGTTGGATACGTCCACGACCCCAACAGTCCCTATAGGCATTATTGGACCATGGACCTGGGCGGGCGCCATTTGTGTGAGAATTGTAACATCAAAACCTATTTACCAACAGTGAGGAAAAAGGGCTGACATGTTTGGACAGGATAGCGGCGGCCAGAAAGGGGGCGGGGGATTCATGCCCTTTTTCTCCCCATGGTATTTCGTGGGGCGGATGCTCGGCGGCGGCCCGACCGAAAAAGTAGATCACAATCCCGTCACGCAGATTCTTATCCCGGCCTTGCGTGCCCTGATGGGCGGGGCGGGGATCTGCATCATCATCGTGGGCTACATCTCGGCGTCCTACGTCTGGCACGCCAATGTTGCGCTCACCGACCTGGGCAGGATGGCGTTGCCGGCGCTCGTGTTTGGGCTGCCTGCTATCATCGGGGCGGCAATCGGGCTGCTCAACCCGTCACCCGAGCGGTATTGGGGCTCCAGGCAAAGCATGTTCTTCCTGTTCGGCCTGGGCTCTGCCGGTCTGTGTTGGGCCTTTGGCGGGCTCGCTCTGAAAGATCCGCAGGGGATTCTCTTCTGGGAGGTCGTCAAGACAAGCTGTTTCATCGGCCTGGCGGTCGTGGGATTTCTCCTGGCGATCTGGGGCATTGTGGAACAGTTGATCGTCTACCAGATGACCGAGAGCCAGAAAGTGGGCTGGAGTGTTATCAAAGGGCGACTGGACGAAAAGATTCCCACAGGTATTGCCCAGGAGGTCGAGGGCGAGCCGGTCATTCAGGAATGGCGTATCAGTGTCACCATGATACCCAAGAACGAGAACGGGACGAACGGCCGGCCCATCGGTCCCAAGCTCTTGCACTTTGACCCGGACATTGTGCGAGACGATGAGGTGGCATTTTGGGCGGCGTCGGTGCTCAAGGGGGCCGCCCTGTCATATGCTGAGTGGGTGGACAAAGGGAAATTCGGGAGAAGGCAGTATGATCACATCTGGGAGGTGCTGGCGGAGAAGCGATACGCTGCCAAGCGCGGGTCTGCCCGCAACGCCCGGTGGTATCTCACCGATGAGGGCAAGCGGGTGCTCGCCCTGTGGTTGACAGCTTTCGATGGATGGGACAGGGGAGAAACCGATACTGGAGACCTGGAGCTTTCAGATGAGCAATTTGACTACGAAGGGGAATGGGAGCTTGACGAATACGACGCGCCCTAGTCCTGACCGACTAGGACAGGGCCCTGAGTTCGACATAACTTATGTGTGTATGTATATGTGTGTGTGAACTGTCGGCCTCTACATAGGTATGTAAGGCCAGAGAGTAGGGGAGAGGTTGCAATGAGACAGACAGCAACAGCACAAGCCCAACCGCAAGAGCAGTTGACCGGTGTACAGCCCCTGCCCGGCGGCCAGGGGTATCTCGATTTTCAACGCCAGGAATGGAAGTGCCCTGGATGTGGCATGGTCAACAGCATGGAAGTCTACACCTGCCCAGGGTGTGGCGTGTCTGCCCTGGACATACTGGAGAGGCTCAACAAGCCACAAGGCAAACTGAGCAGGAAACGGGCCGGGCGACCTATCGGCCTCAAGGCCGGGTTCAAGTTTGTCATCGGCGCGGCGTGGCTGGTCGCACTCATTGTCACGGCCTATCTATTGCTGGCGCTCTCGCCGGTCATCATCTACCTGGCACCGGCGTTCCTGGTGCTGACGGTGTTGGTGTGCATCATGTACCCAAGCAAGAGGAAGAAAAAGGCGGCCGCCAAGGATTTGCAGGAGAAGCTCAGCCAGGGATTGATCGAATTGGCGGCACTGATTGAAGAGCAAGCAGGACTATAGCGAAAGGAGAGACGAGAACATGGAACTTTATCAAGTGGTCATTGTCGGATTGGTTGGACTGCTGTTGACACTCATGCTCCTGGAGAATGAGCGCGTCAACAAGATTGTTTGGGATGACCTGATAGAGACGGGCTATCACATCGAATCGGTACTCCACCCAAGCCGCTGGAAATTTCTACCGGCAGATCAGGTCACAATGCTCGAGCTGCCAGCGGGCGATGGGTTTCCGGCTTGTCGGTGGGGTGTCTCGAAACCCGATCCAAACGCCCGGTGGGCCATAAGCTCAGAGCCTTACGACATTGATAGCCCGTATTATGGGCATAGAAACTAGGAGGGAAACCATGAAAAAGTTGATTGTGGTACTATCGGTGGTATCACTGTTGCTCCTGTCCGGCTGTCAGGACATCGCAGCGGCTCTGACCGAGCGGCAACGCTTGGAGATGGAGACGGCACGCCAGGAGGCAGCCGCAGCCCAGGCGCGGGCTTTGGAGGCTCAAGCCAGGGCCGATCAGGTCAAAAACGAATGGGACGGCCGGGCGTTCTTTGTGGGGGTCCTGAGCACAGCGGGGATGCCCTACTATTTCGGCTCCCTGTGTTTTCTCGCCGGCCTGTTCATGTTTGTGGCGATCGCGTTCCCAGAGGTCTTTAGGCGGGGGAGGGAGCAAGATGCAAGGTAGAACCCTTTTGATTCTGGCTGCTTTGCTGCTGTTCGCTCCGCCCCTGTTGTTCACCTGCATCAGCCTGTTTTTGCTGTTCATGGTGCTGACCGAACCCTGGGGTTGGCTTGCCCTGTTCCTGCTCCTGGCGCTCCCCCTGGGGACATTGCTGGTGGGGCTCATCATTCGCTATGGGGGGACGATCAAATGGCCGGTTGGCAGGTAATTGAGGAGCGGGTTCTGGTTGATCAACCGCCCTGGCTCACGGTCAGGGAACAAGATATCAAGTTTCCCGGGGGCCAAATCCTACAAAACTACATTTTGCTCGACGAACGGGACGGCTGCCTGGTCTTTGCCGTCACCCAGGATGGGCGAGCTATCCTCCTGGAGCAATACCGCCACGGGCGGGGCACTCGTGAAGTGGGGCTCCCGTCAGGCTTTCTCGACGAGGGGGAAGATCCGCTCGCTGCGGCAAGGCGGGAGCTCATGGAAGAAACGGGCTATGCTGGTCACAATTGGACGTCTCTGGGGGCACTGTTCACCAACAGCAACAGGGGACGTCAATTGTTTCACTTTTTCTTGGCTCGAGATGTGAGGCTAGTCCAGGGACCAGAGCGCGAGGTCAGTGAGAGAGATATAACGATCAGCCTGATGCGCCTGGATGAACTCAAGGCGTACTTGGCACAATCCAACGGCGACATTGGCATGGCGGCCATGGCCGGGATTCTCCTGGGCTTGGCGGAACTAGAGAGGGAAAGGGAAAGATGAACGCTGGAAAACTATGGGCGGCGATCAAAGCGTTGCTCAAGATGGATCGCTGCGTCTTTTGTCGAAAACGAAGGCGCGATGGGGAAGAGCTCTCGTTTGTCCGGAGGTGGAACGCCTATTGGGGAAAGAGGCATCACTATCACGAAAGTTGCCTTCGTGACGTCGTGAGCGACCCAGAGGGCCACGGTCACAGGAAAGTTGATCTCGTGCTTGACATTTACAATTGTAAAAAGCATGAAGAGCAGCAGGAGAGGCTCAATGCCGAGTGGCAGGAGATGAAGCTTCGACAGATCAGGGCCATTCGGGCTCGGACATCTCAAGATGGCAAAAAGCGACCTTGAGGCCAAACTGGCCAAACAGATCGCCAAGGCCGGCCTCCCGGCCGGCGTGAATGAAGCTCCCCAACCTGTGGCCGGGGAGCTCTCAGTGAAGGGGCCAAGGGCTGACTAGCTCCGACAAACACGGGTCCATCTTCCCCCATGAGCCCTGCCAGTTTTCTTACACGTTCTTGCTGGAGAGCATCAAAGGTCTCATTTGCATTGTCTCGGTCAGCTCGTCTTTTCATCCGGTATACTCCTGGGCCTCGTTGAGCACCAGCACACTACCCCTGTGGCTGATACGAGACCTGATCCGATCCTCCAACTCACTGATGGGACAATTGCTGGTGAACAAAGTTGGCTTGTCCCGCTCCAACCTGTGATCCACGAGCAGGTACATTTGCTCGTCTGTCCAGGCGGTGCGCTTCTCCACGCCCAGGTCGTCCACGATCAGGATGGGCACCGCCTGGAGCTTTGCCATGAGCGTGTTGACGGTCTCGTCCTCCCGGTCGTAACAGCCGCGCAGCATCGCCAGGAGTTCGACTGCCTTGCAAAAGAGCACAATCTCGCCCTTGCCGATCAGGTAGTTTGCAGCAGCGGCGGCCAGGTGGGTTTTACCGTTGCCCTTTGTCGGAGAATGGATCGTGAGGAAACCCTGGGGCTCTTGCGCCCATGCCAGTGCCGCGTTGAAGGCTTTCGTGGCGTATTTCGTCTCAGGGCCGTTCGTGTCGAACGTGTCAAACGTGCAGGTGGTCAGCCGGCCGTGCAGGGCAGACAGTCGGGACATGGATTGCCCCTCCATTTCCCTGGCGCGAACGAGCCCACAGGGACACGCCCGGAGGCCCTCTTCGGTGTACAGGTAGCCCATGCCCAGGCAGCGGTCGCACACCTGGCCGGTGCCGTTGCAGCGGGGACAGGAGAGGTCGAGTTGTCCGAGTGCCTGGCAGCGGGGGCAGCGTGTTTGGGTCATTGCGCCCGCTCCGGCTCTTCAGTCTGATCCCGCCCAAAAAACTCGGACGCCCACATGAAATGACACCCGGCGTTCTCGGCGGCTTGCCTATCACTCTCCATATCACCGACGTATAGTGTTTCATCTGGCGTCAGAGACCAGGATCTCATCAGTCGTTGGAGCATAAGGGGTTCTGGCTTCCGACACTTACAGTCCGCACCTGGGGCATGGGGACAAATCTGAAGAGCGCCTGTTGGGGGCCAACCATCGAAGACTTCCACAGCCATATCTTTGAGCAATTGATAAGCCATCTCTTCGGTCATGTAGCCGAGGGCAATCCCGGCCTGATTGCTGGCGATTCCATACGCAATTCCACCAGCGTGAGGGGTGCCCCAAGGGATTCTTGCCAGGGTTGCTCTAACATTGGGCAATAGCTCCCACTCATCTGGTGCATTAGGACATGGCTGTCCTTCCACTGTACAACGGCGCAATGTACCATCTGCATCAAAGATGATTAATTTGTAGTCTTTCATTGTCTAATCTCCTTAAATGTAACGACCCATACCCAAGGGTTGGTCTCCCAGCCAAAACCACGCTTGGCGTTCAGGCTGTTCCACAGATTCACAAACAAAGGAATATGCCAACTTCCATACTCTTCAGGGGTAGGCAAAACATTAGGGTCGGGCGGGTGATGGAGATTACAACCCTCGGCAAATACGTCTTCTTCGGTGATATTCTGCAATCTCTCTACCCTCACGCCCGCCACCTCTAGCGTGAGCCGGGACGCCCAGCGGGGCATGTGGATGGATGGTCGCCATTTGCCGCGCAAAGGATTGATGCCATCGCAAGAATCCGCACGATAGTAGATCGTGCTTTTTGGAAAGTCGGGATTGGCGGTCAGGAACTCCAATTTGCGCGGGGGTAGCCTGTCCAGTCGTTGGCTCCTCGCCCACGCTTCTCTTACCCAAAGCTGATCGCCTGGCACGCCATAAGGACATTTGAGATGTGTCCCATCCCCATCGCGCCATTCTCGGTCGTCCACATAGAATAGAAGCGATGGGCACTTTGGCTGTGGCTTTATCACTCGTCGCGTCTGCGTTTTCTTGCCCTCCAAAATGGCCCGTACCATCGGGGCTGAAAACAGAATCGGGTGTTCGTTCATTCAAATCTCCAATCTTGTGAACAGCTTCGCTTGATGCAGTCTATTTCTATTCAGTGCTTCAGTAGTGCGCGGCGACAGCCACACGCTCTCGATCCGCTTGCCGCCGCTGGTCTGTGCTTCCTTGTCGAACCGCTGCCAGCCATGGGCCTCGTAAAGCTCAGTGTACAATGGGCAGGCGTAGCCAGAAATGACAACGTAGCCTTGGCATTGGCGCAATAAGGTGGCAGCCTGAGCATGTTGGGCGACAGACCAGTCAAAAATGTAGCGCCCCTGTCTCTCCCGTTCATCAGGGACATAAGGTGGGTCTAAATAATGCAGTGCGGCGGGATTGTCATATCGCCTTACGATCACATCGTAATCATCGTGTTCGATCTGTACAGCTTGGAATCTCTCAGCTACTAATGACAAATGAGATATATTAAGCAAATCCTGTGGCCAATCCACTCCGTTTCTCGATGATATATCTGTGATCGTCCGCCACCCGCCCCATTTTCCGCCAATGCCCATCCAGCACCATGAAAAGAAGCGCCTCGCTCTCTCTATTTCATCTTCGCAAGGCTCAAGGCTCAATTCATACCCGACTCTGGCCCACGGCGTCAACCGAATCTTACGGATCAATTCGTCTAGCCTATCTCTCAGCACGCGAAAGAAGTTGACCACGTTGCCGTCAAGGTCGTTATAGGTTTCCAGCGGCGACCGTGGCTTTTGCAGCAGCACCGAGGCTGCTCCGCCGCATGGCTCGACGTAGTTCTGGTGTGGCGGAAAGAAGGAGATGATCCATGGCGCAAGCCGCCACTTTCCACCGTAGTAGCGCAATGCTGGTCGCTTCGGTGCATCTGGTGCTACCTTCATATCAAACCTCCAATCTCGGCGGTGGCTCTTCCCGCTCTACCGCCACATTCTGATCTGGCCTACGCTCCAGGTCCAGGTCGGTCAGTCCATGCTCCATACCCCATTCGAGGAGGGGGGCCAGGAGCGATGACAAGCCCCTGAGCGGATCTCTCCTGTGGGCAAACAGACTGTCGGGCGTTGGATTCATCCAGGCGATGTTGCCCGGTATCCACACACGGCGACCGTTGTCTTTGTTCAAAGCATAGGCGACAATCGCCCTACCCCACTGGTGCAATGCCCAGGCCAGTGTCTCGGCATTTGTGCCCCTGAGCTCTGCCAACCTTCGGAGCTCACGCGCCCAAGCCGTTTCTTCTGCTGAGGTCAGGTTGGCACGCTGGCGACCGATCAGATGGCACCATTGGGTCAGCGGGCCGTCTTTGTAGGCATCAGCACCGCCGGCCGTCTCAGGGACTGTGAAGGAGGTGGCGTCATTGGCTTTTCTGGCATGGGCAAGGAGCATACCCTCGGCAGGGTCTTTTCCAAACCTGGCTACTTGTCGTTCTTTCTGATTTTCCTGTTTTTGGGTTGGGGGGGAGGGTATAATTGACGGATCTTCTAACGGATCAATGACGGATCTTGACGGATCATGCGACATAGCTGTGTCACTTATTTGGCCCTGGGTGTCACTTACCGTGGACAAATCTTGTTCATCCACAGTAGAAATGTCACTTATCTGCTCCTGCACACTAAGTGACATTTTGTCACTTAGTGATTGGCCGGTGAACGCGACAACCCGTTTGTCGGCTTCCCTAAACCGCTGCTTGGTCAATCCGACTAGTACCACATAAACATTGCCGCTGTTGCGACGATGAACGGCAGCAAGCTCTTCGGTTTCCTCAAGGCGTTGAATCAGCCGCTTGGTTTGTCGTTTGGACATTCGGATTTTTTGGGCCAGTGTATCAATGCTGGGCCAGCAAAATCCATTATCATCAGCAAAATCAGCGAAGGCGAGTAATAGCAGTAAGGGAGAACCCTTCATTTTGCTTTGTTCCCAAACGCGATTCATGCAGGCAATACTCATGTTGCTTGTTCCTTTCAAAACACGGTTGGTCTTTGTTTCATTCCGTGTAGGTCGCAATCATCCATTGCACGTCTTTTTCGTCCAGGGCAAACCACTCCCCCTTTGACCTTTTAGCTGAAAACCTGTTATGGAGGACGGTTTCAGTAGCAACACAATCATCAACAAATGCTGTATGAACGAGTGCTGTGTCGTACGGTATCATTTTATCAATTTGTGCCACGCGCTCCCTTGGCTCCTGTGTGGTCCGTCCAATCTTAAACAGGTCGTTGCAGCGTAGCAGGTAGATATATCCAGGGATTGGTTTATTGTTATTTGGTTCTCTTGGTGATATGCCCCATCTTTTTTCAAGGGTTTCATTGTCGGCCACGCTTATGTACCAAGCACTATCATAAAAAATGTACAAGGTACATACTTCTGCCAGAGCAACTTCCTTGACTAATGGGAATTGGTCCAGAATTCTAGCTGCTATGGCTTGCTTGCTATTTGGAAGGTTTTGACGATCCCAGCAAAAGCGAAAGCTTTCTCTGGCAGGACAGTCGGTTAGCTTTCCAGTATTACATTCTGTACAAAGCCAATCCGTTTTCTCCTTATAACGATCGAGTTGTCGCCCCCCCATTTTAGTCTAGGAGGGTGCCAACAAAGCTCACTCCTCGGGCATTGGGTATGTTAAATACACCGCTTAATTCTGTTTCTATTATGTAAGCAACTCTATCGGCGGGCAATATGGTAGCTGAACAGAATGGGCACTCCTCGAGAGGTAGTTTTTCTAGCTTATCTAGGGCCGCATCAATGAGGGGCAAGCTGCGGCGTATTTCCTTCCTGACCTCTGTTTCATAGGCAATCAGTTTGCGACGGTAAGCTTTGACACTTGCGATGCAGTCATTCACGTCATTTCCTTTCTAAAAACAAAGACGCACTCTGTCCCGTGTCGGTTTGCCGGCTGGCGGGCTCCTGGGATAGAAAAGGCTTGGATACAGGAATACGGCAACCGGCACGAGACAAAATGCGCCTCTGCTTTTCTATCCTTCTATTGGGAGGCCGCCAGCATCCCCGCTTGTTATGATACAATTATACCACAAACGGGGATCCCTGTCAAATCAAGATCGAACAAAGGACACCACGATGCGGTGATAGTTCTGGCGGATCGCCCCATCGTATGTCCATTGGTCAAGCTTCCCACGCTCTTTCAGCAGGTTCTCGGCAAATTCCCTTGCTTGACCAAATAGCAGATCTTCATTAACCCCTGTCTGTTCAACGGTCAGTTTCAGTATTTCTGTCTCATATGCGATTCTCAACATGATTTCCTCCATCTGTAAATAATGGCCGAAACCACGCACCGGGCATATTCTCATCTATCCAGCACAAAGCAATATCCTTTATCGATAGCCATAGGACACTCGTAAACTGCGACGGATATTCTTCAGTCTTATCATCCCATCGCCCTTCCATATGCTTGAAATCTTCCTGTTTTACGGCTTGTTCCATAATGGCCGTTGCTTGGTCCTCGAAAAGCCCGTGCTCGAAGAGCATTTCTTCCATCTTTTCACGGATAGTTGTCATTGTCGTCTCCTTGTGATTTTCTCCTCAATTCGGCATACTTCTCAAGCTCATAGGCATGAGCACATGCCTGAAGCTGTCGCCCTCCACACCGGCCGGCCTCATCAGCGCCGGGCTCGTGCTCTCCGTCGTGAGCAACTCCACGTGCTCGCTGCTCATCACGCCCAGCGCCTCCAGGAAAAACCGGGCGTTGAACGCGATGTCCAACTCGCGGTCCTTGTCCCCATGGGCCTCGACCTGGGCAGGGATGGTGGCGTTTGTGCCGCCCATCTCGTCGGTATTGGCTATGACCGTCAGGTGGTCGTCCCGTATCTCCAGGCGCATGATCTCGGCCTGGAGCCTGGCGAAAATGCGGGCCGTCTTGCAGACGCGCTCCAGGTCGGCAGTCTTGACCACCGTTTTCATGTCGTACCCGGAGGGGACGATTTGGTTGTAGTCCGGGAACTTGCCAGCGATGGCTTGCGCCACCAGGTCCACGGAGGCCATACGGAAGGCGATCCGGGTGTCGGTGTCAACGTAGATTTGCACCTCCTCGTCTCTGGGTATCCTGAGCTTGGAAAAGCCCCACGCCGGCACGATCACCGCCTGCGGCTCCCAGGCTTTGCCGTCGAAGTGCTCTTTCACGACCGACAGACGAAACCCGTCGGCGGCGGCCATCGTGAGTTCGTCCCCGTCGAATCTCATCAGCACGCCGGTCAAGGTCGGGCGTCCGCTGTCACGATCCGCCGTGGCGATCAGGCACCGGCCCGTCATGGTTTCCAACACATCGCCCGGCAATGTGGCGAGGTGGCTCCCCTGGGCGAACTCTGGGGCCAGGGGGAACTCCTCGGCGGGGACGCACTGGATCGTGGCTTTGTTGTTGGCGCATTGGACAGAGAGTTCGCTTTGGGCGAGGTTGAGCTCAAAGTCAACGCGCTCTTTGGGCAGGCTGTTCACCAGGTCCAGGAACAGCTTGGCGGGCACGGTCGTCTCGCCGGGCGCGTCCACTTTTTTCGCCCCGACCCTGCAATCCAGCCTAATCTCCAGGTCGGTGCCGGCCAGCGTCACATGGTCGGATTCGGTCGCTTGCAGATAGACGTTGCTCAGGACCGGGGGATGATAGGCTCCCCGCTCAATGGCCGGAGAAACGGTTCTCAGGCCGGCGGCCAGGTTCTCTTGCAACACTTGGAATTTCATGTCATGTCCTTTCTGTCTGTGATTGATTACTTTGTCGTCGCCAGCTCAAAATATCGGCGCCCAAGGTCCGTCGGCACGTCGTCCTCGATCAGGAGCGTGTTTTCTGGAAATAACTTCTTGTTCCCCGAAGGCCACCAGGCCCACAGAGCGATCCCCAGGTCGTTGTCCATCAGCCAGGGGATGAGCTCGTCCATCAACCGTAAGCCCTCCTCAGTGGGACAGGGGACCTCCCAGGAGGGCAGGCCAAACTCGGTCAGCCAGTATTCGCGCCCGCTCTCCCACCGCCAATGCTTTCCGTTCTGGGCGTTGAGCCAACCAATCCACCGCTCCAGCTTTTGGACCTCCTCGTTGAGTCGGAAGCCGGGCCGGGGATAGTGATGAATGGGGAAAAAGTCAACGCGCATCGGTGTGCCACCTGATAGGGCCATGAACTCTATCCACACGGAGGCCAGGAACTCGCGGGTGTGATATCCTGCCGGCCCGTAGCTCCCGATCCGTGCGGTTGGATCGCACTGGCGCACCAGGGCGTAAGCATCTCGATACCAGCGGGCATATTGGGCCGGGGTAAGACCATCGCCGACCGGATCGGGATCGTTGGTCTCGTTCCCCACGATGTAGGCTTTCCCCGGGTGCGCTTTCATCCAGGCGCACAAAGCCTCGCCGTCGAGCCAGCCAATGTCCACATCCGCTATGAAAAGCGGCCTGGCGCACAAGTCGGGCTTGCCGTCGAACCGATAGGCCCCCAGGCACCAACGGCTCGCATTTCTCGAGCGGTGCGCGGTCCGGAGGAAGATCACAGGGCTATCCTCCTCTTGCGACCGCCATTGCCTGGCGTGGAACCGCCCATCGTTGGGAAAACCCAGGAGGGCCATTTCTTCCAGGCTGTGCTCTGCTATGCCAAATCGCTTGTCGGGTGTGGCGTGGGCGTTTGTGCACAGAGGGAGCCAGGCGAGGTGCTGGACGGTCTGGAATCGGGCGAGCCTGGGTCCCTTGGTCGGGAATGAGGCAAGGGCCGCAAGCAGGAGCAGGAGGACGGTGATGAAGGCTTTGGCGGGTGATGGGTCTCGTTTCATTGTGGCGGCTCCATCAGCGGGTTGCGCTTCTCGCGTCGAGGCACAAGCCTGCCATTTTGCTTGACGGCATGACGTTGATTAGGCCAACGGTGAACAGGCGCTTGACTTCCCCAACCTGGGCAGCGGTGAGCTCGCCAAAGAACTTGATTTGGCTTTCAGGGAGGCCAAATTGGTCGGCATAGTGCCGCTTTTTCCCATCGGCCCGTTCTGCCCGCAACCGCTCCCCGGCACATGCCAAGCAGCCCTTGCCGCCACAGAAACGACAGTCAGCGTAAGCCCCAGGCTTTTGGAACATGCTTCTCACGTTGTCTCCTCCTGTCTCGCCTGGATGATACGAGCCCGGCAATCTGCAATCTCGGAAACAATCCACAGGGCAACGTCCAGGGGTAGCGATCTCACATCCAGGTGCGCTCTTTCCCCATCACTGTTGATCGCCACCTCGACGTGGCCGCTTGGCAGGTCGCCATCTCTGTGGCGGAAATACGCCTTGCACCCATCCACACTTGAGACGCCAGCTTGCTCGAACATGGCAAGTATCTCTTTCAGCCGGGCCAGTTCGGCCAGCTTCTCCTCGCGCTTGCGAACCATCTCGGCGTACTGCTGTCCATAGTCTGGCAGAAACCGGCGCTCGATGTCCCGTGCCAGGTCCCCGGGATCGCGGTTTGGATTGCATGTGATCCGAGGGGCATCAAGACCGTGGTTATGGGGGTCAAAGAGATGGTTGTATTTTGGTCCTTGCACCGGCATGGGCCACATGCCCGTCACCACTAGCCGCTGGTCCTGGATTCGCAAGCGTATCCCACGATCACCATCGTGCAAGATGGCGTAATAGTGCTCGGTGCTCTCATCGGGCGAATACTGCCAGTCTTGCGGCATATGGTCGGCAATTTGCTTTGCCAGGTTGTGGATCGATAGGCCGTTGTCTGTCATGTCTTGTCCCCATTTTTCTTGCTCTCCAGGTCGGCTGCGGTAAGCGGGCCGGCCAGCACCGCGCCGCCGTTGCGCCTCACCTCTTGCGGCTCGTGTCCGAATCGCTCGACAAACATGGCCCGTGCCCGGTCGTCTGTGGTACTGGCACTGTAGGCTTGCCAAGACAGGTCTTTGTGTTCCTTTGGTAGCTGTAATTGTTTCATGCTGCTTACCCGTCTGTTTCTATCTTTTCTATGATGGCGTCCCACTCGTCAGCGATGGCTTGCATTTCGGTTTCATGCTCTCGATGGGCCCAATAGCCGATGGCTTGTGCCCGCTCGGTCAAGGTGTTCAATGCCTTTGCGATCTTGGGCGGCCCGATGAGCACGTGCTGCGGATCCGCACAAGAGGCGCGCCCAGCGATGAGCAGGACGGCCAGCGGCCAGTGTTCGAGCCATGTCCGCTCTGCTAGGCGGTGGACAGATGCGCTGCTCAAGAATCTCTCAGTCGTTTCGCCGGCCTCATAGAATCCGGCGATCCCTTCTTTCTCGCTCAACGCCTCAGCCTCTTCCGCTGTCATCTGCCGGGTCAGCACCACAGAGTCACAACCCCGCGCCTGGAGCTTGCCCATCCAGTGCGTGGCCCCGATGGACATGCCTCGCCAGGTATAGACGTGGGCGTAGACTACTCGCACCCGCAAGTGTTCCGCGCTAAACCCTCTCACATCTGCCATTACTCATCTTCTGATCCAAATGATTGGCCGGTGCTCCCTCACCGAAGGGATGCGCTTTGCAGAGGTGAGGGAGCCCTGAACCCGGCCTTCTAAAAGGGAATGTCAAATTCTTCTTGCTCAGGCGGATTGTCGTCAAGCTCGCCATCACCGTTCACGCTCTCGTTATAGGCTGCCTGGATAAAGATCCATGCTTCTTTGACGGTGGTGCGAGTGGCCCAATCCTCGCCAATCTCATCTACCAGAAAGTCTACCACTGCCTGGGTGCCGTCAAACTCAAAGACCTCTTGGGCCTTCTCGAGAAAGCTCCCATCGTCCAGGTTGAGCCCGTCCACAAAGCCGGGGATTTCAATGTCTCCACCATCCGGGGCGTTCTCTTCCAAAGTTGCCCACAGGTCGCGCAGGCCGAACTTTGCCCAACCGGGGTCCATCTCTTCGTTCAACGCCTGGATCACGTGTTCCCTGCTGATGTAGCCCAACTGCTCACAAGCCGCGTCATGGAACGACCAGTCGGCAATGTTTACGCTGTCCAGCCACAACATGGGATCGTCTTGCCAGTCGCTATCACCATTCGGCTCCTGGGCCTCATCGCCGCTTTGCCCCTGGGGATTGTCGTCAGGCTTTGCCACAGGCATAGTAAATCCGGGCGTGGCCTCTTGCTGAATCTCCTGGAACAACCGGGTGGCCCATTCCTCGGTGGGCTCGATGGAGATGAGCGACTTTTCCTCTCTGTACCGCTTGCCATCGGGCCGGCTGGTCGTGATTTCCTGCCACCGTCGCCTGAGCACCAGCGGGATACCCTTCAGGCTCCCGCGCAACTGGTACAGGCCGTTCAACTGGCGCGTGATGTTGCGCCGGTCATTCCATGAGCCGGTGCGGACCTCCATGTACACGACCCGGCGCAATGCAGGCACCATGACCCGCAGCCGGCAGTTGAGCTTGGGAAAAACGTGCTTGATCGAGTTGTCCTTGGTTGACCGGTAGGTGTAGGCAGGGCTCTCCCCATCCCACACGGCAGGCTCGCCCGTTTGCATGTCCAGGCCGTTGCGGACGATCACTTTCATCTCGTGGGGATCGAACCAGTAGAGGATCTCGCTGGTGTCGGGCTCGACCAGCATCACGCGGATGCCTTTTCCCGTATAGGCTTCCATCCCGCTCCACCAGACCCGATCCGGCTCATCGAACGGGAATGTGACCTCGATCTCGGTCGGCTGCTTGCCAAAGACTTGCTCGAACAGGGCGGCACTCTCTTCCTCGCCCCGTTGAAACACAGCCCGAAAGTGCTCGCCAAGGTCGGGGCCTATCTTCCCTCTCTGCTTGGCGGCCCCCTTGCGGATTTGTCCGATGCAGTCAAAGCCCGCATCGGTATAGGGGTCATTGCTCATGGTCATTGTCCTACTCCTCTCTGGCCTCATTATACTGGCAACTCCCAGGCTGTGATTCTCAGGCTTTGAGAATCGTGGTCGGTCACCTCGTCCAGTCTTTCACAAATGGCGATCAGTGCCCAAGCAATAGCAAGGCTGGCGTTGGTCTTGCCTTCTTGTACTTCTGCCCTCTTGGCGAAATATTTCGCTTGATTCAATGCCTCTGGTGTATATTCGGGCATCCTCTCTCACCTCCTCTCTAATCTCCATACAAATCTGCCATGGCTTCAGCAGTGGTCATGGACTCCGGTTGTGGTAGCCAGGGGAAAAGCTCTCTCAGGAGGGGGTCGTGGACGATCTCCACGAATTCGACCCGCTGCTGGTGCAACCTGCGCTCCAGGTAGCCTTTTCTCCAGGCTCCAAAGTGGGACGGGTCGGCGGCACAAACGATTGACCACGCTCCAGTCTCAGGGTCTCGCTCGAGCCTCAAATTGCTGTGGCAGACCCGGCAGACGTAGTTGTCGATGTAGTACCGCAATGATTTTGCTGCCATCTTGTCCCTCTCTGGTCTTTGGGTCCGGGCGGGATACTAGAGGATTGCCACCCTGTACTTGTCGTCCAGGACAAGTGCCCTCTCCCCAGGCTGCTATGCCAGTGTGTCGGCTTCCATCAGCCCCCATGTCCCATGCTCCCTCTCCCGAGCGGACCCGTATCATGGTTAGATTATACCACAAAAGCCCTGTTCTGTCAAGCGAAACACACAACCAATTTTAGCTCTCGGTTTGACAGAACACAGATTTTATGGTATCATAATGACAAGGAGGATACACCATGCCGATCACGATCCAATTGCAACGCCACATGCAGGAACACGAAAACGATCACAATGTCAGGTACACCATCCGGGAGTGGGCCAAGGTGCTCACCACCTGGGCAGAGGACAATCACCCTGAGGTGGCTGAGCCCGGTCTGAGCGTGAACTTTTTGCACCGCATGAAGCACAACGAGGTGGACTACCTGTCGCTGGAAAAGCTGGGCCTGTTGTGTGAGTTCTTCGATTGCACGCCCAACGACCTGCTCTGGCAGTCCAACGGTGATGAATCCCCGCAATAAAAAAGGGGCGGGTGATTAGCCTGCCCCATCTCTGGACCGTTTCTACAGTCCCATCCCCATGGGGATCTCCTGCTCGGGATGCTGTACTATTTGCACCCGCTCCACTCCCAGGTCAACCCCCACGACCGTGTTGGTCTCCAATGCGTCGGCCGCAGCGGTCAATGCCTTGTCCTCTGGGGAGCCGCGCCTGTAATCCAGGGCGATCTCTCGCAGCAGTGCCGCAACTTCCATAGAGCTCATTCTGCTCATCTTGCCACCCTCCCTTTCTATTCTCTACTGATCATGCCGGTGCCAGGGCGCACTCCAGCATGGGATTAACGAACACGACCTCGGCCTGGCGAAAGGCTTCCACGATCTGTCGGGCCTCTCGTTGTGTCAACCGGAAAGCTGCTGCGATGGTTGCCACGTCAACCGGCCCAAACCGGTCGAGGTAGTCCAACACCTCGCACTCTAACCTGGCCCGCTCAAACAATGTTTCCCGGTGCCGCTCTCCTTGTCCTCTGATACCGCCCATCAGGTCCCTCCCTCCCCTCGTCTATCGCCTCGCTCGTTTCCTTGCTTTCCTGGCCGCCTTGCGCTTCTTGCGTCGGTTATCTCTCTGTTGGTCGCCTGCCCGCTTCTTGGCCCTTGCCTTGCGTCGCTTGTCCTGGAGGAACTGGCGCATGTACGTCCTGTACGCGGCCAGGGTTTCTGCTGTCTGGGGAATATTCATGGGGTTCTAGTCCAGCACATTGACTTCTTCATACCCGCATTTGCACCATATGCGATAGATGGGGTATCCATCATCTGTGCGGCGCACCCGCTTTTCATGCATGAGCTTATCGCAGACTGGGCAATGCTGGTGAAACCTTCGGGGATGAACGACATAGCCACACACATTGCAATAGTAACAGGTCAAGAATTCCCAGGAAACCATGACATGATAATCTGCTCGCTCAATGTTATTGTTACGCTGGATTTCGTCTTGGGTTGCTCCAGTGTTGAGCCTGGCAGCAGACTGGCGCCAGCGCTTTTGTGTGTCGCTGGCCCTGCCGAATGGATCGCATTTGATTTTGTCACCGGGTCCCCATTCCAGACCAAGTGTTTTCACGGCGTCGTCAATGTTTCTGATTCCGTTGTTCATTCTTCTTTTCCTTCTCGCAGTTCTTTTCTTGCCCGCTTGATACGTTCGACTTGCGCCCCGGTCAGCCTGTCGCTGTGGTCCAGCACCTTGGTCAGCCGGCCGATGTTGGTGTCCGGGTCGCCATTGTCCCACCCCTCGGCCACCTGCTCGATTACAGAGGCCAACTGTGGCTCTTGCTCACTGAGGTCTTTGGCGATGGCCCGCAGCATCGTGGGGAATATGATGATGATTTGGGGCCTATCGTCTGCCCACTCGTATGGGCGGGGGGCAAACAGGCGGTTACCATAGCTCACTCGGGTTTTCATGCCGTTGCCCCTGCTAGTCGCTGCCCTCGGCACGGGCCAGGGCAGCGAGGGCTTTGTCTCGGACCTGCCGCGCTCGCTCTGAGTGCTCATCTTGAATATTTGCCCAAGCCAGCAAGATTTTCAGCGCCCCCGCCAGCTCGTCCGCTTGGCGGCGGAGGGTGGTGAGTTGCTGGCTATGATTACCATTAAGGAAGTGGATGCGCTCCGCCGCTTCAGCAGGTCTGTCGTGGTCACTGTCTGTTATCCACCTACCATCGGGGGTATAAAAGCCCACCGTCCACAAACTCGGTTCACTCTGTCTATAAACGTACATCACTCTCCCTCCTGTTCCCTGTAGCAATCAGGGCAGAGATAGGTTGATACGTATGCCAGGCCATTCCACCGGACGCTGACCTGGAATCCTGCCTCCTCTGCCAAGGTTATGGCCTCTTGCCTGATCGTGCTGCCCGGGGCGGTGTTTCCACATTCGTCACAGATGACTTGGTAGAATTTGGCTGTCGTGGATTTTTCGTCTATCATGGCAGGTTCCTCCTGGGGTGTCCCTCCCTGCGGGGAGGTCAATTCTGAGCTTGCTTTGCCACTCTTGCCCGCCCCGGAGCTTACCACGTTCGCTCCGGCTGCTCCTCTTTTGGTGTCGTGGTCGGGCTGGCGGGCAGGAAAGGCAAAGCCCTTGCTGTTACCCATCCTGTGGGGCAATCAGATTATAAATCTTGCTTCTTGGATACTACCCGCGATCAACGTATTTCAGTGTCCATCCCTCGCTGACTAACCTATCGATGACTACTATTGTACCGTCTTCGCTATAACGAGAGATGCCGCGAATCTCGGCGCTGTCGTCCGAGTAGATCGTGCATTGCAACCGGGTGTGCTTGATCGCTTCGGTATATTGGCGCTCAATTGCGGCCAGAACCTTTGCATCCCTAGCCGCCTTGTACGTTAGCCAATCCTGATCGTGGATGTGGCGATGCACACATTCACTGCCGTAGATACCGCCATCCTCGGTGTGGTACTCATAGCGCAAGGCGATGCCACAATCGTCGCAACTCTGGCCTCGCTTGCCTGAACCGTTGTCTATGATGGTAATAATCTTGGTCTTGGTCATGGGGTTGCCTCCTCTAAACAGATTATACCACAAAACTGCTCTTTTGTCAAGCAAAACAAGAGGCAAAAAGGGGATTGGTGTGGATTTCTAACCTTTTTCTAACCTTCTTATTGTGGGTCGGGAAAGGTTGACGGGGAGCCTGTTTTATGCTAAAATAGGGAGAACAGGTTTATTGCCGCCTGGGATGATACCACCATACATACTACATAGGGGCTCAACACATGACCGAGCAATCGGCCCTTGCAGGAATCGATCCATCTCTTCTCGAGTTCAACGATCCTCCACAAATCCTGTGGGTCAGGGTACAAGATGCCATCAACCTGATCTGGCGCGACAACCCCAAACTCCACGACATTGGAGGGTTGTCCAGGAGCATGGTTGAGCACGGATACAAAGAGCCGGCCATATTCAGTGCCCGGCTCTTTAGGGTTACACAGGACGAGGCAGACGGCGAGCCCCAGGGGGCGTTCGTCGTGGGCAACGGGCGCATCGAGGCACTGACCCGACTGGAACGAGGTGGCGACGTTGACCTGCCCCGGGGACTGGCCGTCGAGCCTGAGACCGGCGCGTGGGTCGTGTGGATCATCGCCGGCACCGATGCCAAGAGCCAGGCCATGGCTCAGGCGTATGGCGTGGACTCGAACTTGCTGGGCATGATGGGCGGCTCGATGTCGCATGTGGACATGTCTCGGGTATGGGACGAGCGGGCATACCTTCGACTGCTGGACGACCTGGCCCGCCAGGATGCCCTACCAGTCTCGATGGACGGGGACGATTACGAGTTGCTCAAGGCGGTGCTAGAGGGAGAACTACCCGGCCAGGGCAGCACAACGGATCAATCTGGCTCGCAAGACCCATGGCCTGAGATCAGGCTGCGGGTTGACCCGGAGACGTTCGTGCTCTATACCCGGCTGATGGGACAGGCCGAGGGTGCAGACGAGGTTGCTCAATTTCGCAACGTTTTGCTCCTGGCGAAAGACTACCTGGAGCAAATGGAAGGTGCGAAACCGTAAGATAATCGGGGCCGAAAAACGCGCCCTGTAATCGTTTCTGCCAGCGAATTTGTTTTATTCTCTCGAACAGAAAAGGCGCACAAAAATGCCTTAAATCCATCCTTGCACCACAACAGGTAGTGGTGGGCGGGAGTTGAGGCACAAGGCTGCGCTGAAAATATCCCTTGAGAGCCGCTGGACGGCCATAGCGTTAGGAGGATTTTATGGCTGACCAGCCGGACCTGCAATACAAGAGGGAGTTCCAAAACGCGGGAGTGCTCACATCACGGATGCCGTGGGAGGGCATTGGCTCCAGCACGATCACCGTCAGCGGAACGGCCACGTCTATCACCGCTACGGCCTTTGGCTGGACGGGCACCATGGTGGCCGATGCCCAGGTCGTCGCTTTGTCGTGTGCCAACACGGGCACCAGCGCCGGCGTGCGGTTTTTCTGGGACGGCAGTGTGCCCACCCAGATGAATGGCCATCTCGTCATGAACGACGAGAAACCGTTCTACCTGTATGGCGTGATCAACATCGAGCGCCTGCAATTCATCAGCGAGGATGGATCGCCCGTGGCATTGACCGTCACACTGGAGCGGTAGCACGATGACCGAGAAAGCTGAGAGTTTCAAATGGGATGCCAACGAACCGCTTGGACGGGCGGCGGGTGAACGGGCCAAGACCAACCGGGCGCTCAATGATTACTACCTGATGGGCGCTGGTCGGTCGATCCGTAAGCTGTGCGCTCTCTATAGAGAACGGTATCAGGCCGCAATCGAGGGGGAATCGAAAACGGGCTTTCCGCCCACGCGCCGGTTGACCACGCTGTTGAATTGGTCGAGACATTTTCACTGGCAGGAACGCGTCAAGGCGGCCATGGCCCAGGCCGATGCAGAGCGCCGGCGCATACGACTTGAGCGACAGGCCGAGGTAGACGAGGCCGATTGGGCGACGGGTGAGGAACTCCGGGAACTGGCCCAACAGATATTGGCCGAGGGACCCAAGTACCTCAAGACGACGCGCCGGTTGGTCAAGGGGCAGCAGGAGATCGTCACCGGGGCGGACGGCAAGCAATACGTTGTGCAAAAAGAGCCCGACCGGGAGATCATCACCGTGGCCCTCAACGCCCCGGTCGCCATCCGGGCGGCCAAGCTTGCCAGCGACCTACAGCGGGCCGCAGCCGGTACCACCGGGCGGGACAGGCATGAGACGTGGAACGTGGACTTGTCCACATTGACGACCGACCAGCTTACCCGTCTCGCCGCTGGAGAGGATTTGATCAATGTGCTCCTTGCGGCTGGCAGCGGCAGCGGAACTGGAGCGCCGGCAGAGGATAGCTGATCGCCCAGAGCTTGACCTGCGAACCTACCAGCACGACCCGGTGGGTTTTGCAGAAGAGGTCCTGGGCTCCGAATTGACAGATGATGTCAAGACCATTCTTGTCAGCGTGCGCGATGCACAGGTTACCGTCGCGCAATCTGCGACAGACGTGGGCAAGACCCATGGGGCGGCGCACGCTGCGATTTGGTTTTACAAGGTCTTTCCAGACAGCCAGGTTTTTACTGCGGCGGCCCCGCCGCTGCCAAACCTCCGACGGTTGCTATGGGGTGAGATTGGGAAGATCGTCAGGGCACGGCCGGCGCTGTTCGCCAATGATGTGTTGAGGATCATGAACATCGCGCCGCCCATGCCGCAGGGAGTCGAGCCGAGCCATTTCGTGACCGGTCTCACCATCCCCTTGTCAGGGACGCCAGAGGAGCGGGAGGCGAAGTTCTCAGGAAAGCACGCGCCCCACATGCTTTTCATCGTGGACGAGGGCGATGCGGTGCCAGAGGAGATCTACAAGGGCATAGAGGGCTGCATGTCGGGCGGGCACGTTCGCCTGCTCATCATGCACAACCCCAGGCGCAAGGCCGGCCCGGTGTACATCATGCAACGGGACAACCTGGCTAAAGTGGTGCAATTGTCTGCTTTTGACCACCCGAACGTCAAAACGGGGCGAAACGTGATACCGGGAGCCGTCTCAAGGGACGTGACAGTCAGGCGCGTCAATCTGTGGACCGACCCGCTTGCCGAGAGCGAGCGCCCAGACAATGAGTGTTTCAAGGTCCCTGATTTTCTGGCCGGTTGCACGGCGAACATGCCCGATGGGAGCCAATCGGAACCGCTGACGGCCGGCTGGCGACGGGTGCGGGTGGCTGCCTTTTGGTACATGGTGCTTGGGGTTTACCCGCCCCAGGCAGAGCAGCAACTCATCAGCGAATCGTGGGTCTCTGAGGCCCGGTCCAGGTGGGACATGTACGTGGCCCGCCACGGGCGAAAGCCCCCCCAGGGAGTGAGGCCCATAGGCGGGCTCGACGTGGCGGAATTTGGCACGGATGAAAACTGCTATTGCGTCCGTTACGGGGGATGGGTGGCCCCCCTCGACAGGTGGTCGGGTCTCGACCCGGATGCGACGGCGATCCGGGCGACCAGGAAGCACCAGGAGATTGGCGCACAAGTGACTTTTGTGGACGCCCTGGGGGTCGGGGCCGGCGTTGCCCCAAGAATGAACCGGTTGGATCCTGATACAGAGGCTTATGGCGTCAAGGTCAGCGAGAGCCCAACCGAGCAGGCCAAAGACGTCCAGGAGATATATGGGGAGTTCGCTCAACTGCGGGACCAACTTTACTGGCGCGTCCGTGAGTGGCTCCGCACCGACCCAGGGGCGATGCTCCCACCCGACGACAGGCTGACCGAATCGCTGACCTGTCCGACCTATGAGACCGATTCAAAAGGCCGGATCAAGGTCAGCAAGAAAGCGGATATGCGGGAGATGTTGGGCCGGTCGCCCGATGACTTGGACGCGCTGGCGTTGACGTTTGCCGATGTGTCAGATCGGCAGTGGCGAGACATTGAGTTTATCCGGTATTGAGCTTATGACTGCCCTTTTTGTCCAATCCCTGGCAACCTGGAGACTGACCGCCTTGCTGGTCTACGAGGATGGGCCGACCGGCGTGTTTCACGCCTTGAGAGCGGCGAGCGAGACGGTGAACGGGCCGTTGCACTGTTTTTGGTGCACGAGCGTCTGGGCTGCGGCTGTGATCGTGTTGGTTGTTCGCAAGCCTTCCCTGACCTTGTGGCTTGCGCTGTCTGCGGTCGCCATCTTTCTCGAAGAGGCAAAAACGCGGCTCGTTTCGCCTTATTAGGAGGTCATCGCTATGGCCGAACCCAAGCAAAAATCCCTCACCGTACCGCCCTTTCTCGTGCGGTTTGTTCCCCAATGGCAGACCCCTTTGTGGCTGGAGGCCGAGCGGTGGCGCAACGTGGTCAGGAATCAGCCCATCGCCATGGACGCCCGGAGCGCGATCGTCACCGACCTGGTGACCACGCCCTGGGAGGTGCGGGCCAAGCAGCCTGGTGAGCAGGAGAAGCATCAGGCGGCCATAGACTATTACACCGAAGAAGTGTTGAACGACATTGACATGCTGTTCGACACGAAACTGGAGAAAGTGACAGAGGACCTGCTTGACCTGCCCATCGGCGGCAACGCCGAGTTGGTCAGGTGGCAGCCGGGCAACGATCCCCTCGGTTTCGAGCCCCATCCCCTGGGGCACGTCCATCGCATAGTGCCCGTGGATGGGGCAAGCCTCTTTCCGACATATGATCCGCAATTCCCCATGGGGCAGCGCATCAAAGGCGACCCTGTGCGCGTCGTCTATTTTGGCCCATCCGAGATGATGCACATGATCCTTGAGGCCCGCCCAGAACTCCAGCGCAAGGGCTATGGCATGGCCCCTCCAGAGCGCATATACCTGGCGATGGTACTCCTGTCCCGGGGTGACACCTACTATGCCAACCTCTTGCTCGACACGCCGGAGGCAGGTGTCCTTGACCTGATGGACATGAGCAAGAAGGCGGCGACCGAGTGGGTGCAGACGTTCCGGACGTTGCTCCAGGGCGTGGATCCGCAGAAGATTGGCATCCTGTACGAGCACGAAAACGCGGCAAACTACATCGCCTTTGGCCGGCCGCCGACCGAGATGATGTATGACACGACCACGCTCAAGTATGCCCGTGTCGCAGTGTCCGCCTACGGCCTATCGCTGGTAGATGTCAACCTGGAGCCTGGCGGGGAGACGCTGGCCGGCGAGATCCGCAAGGAGCAAAAAGCCCGTCGCACCGGTTACGCCCTGGTGAAAGAGAAATGGGCGACATACCTCAATCGCCTGGTGCTCCCGCCCTACCTACAATTCGTCTGGCTGGAAAAGAGCGAAGAGGCCAGCGTTTTGAAGTACCGGGCGCTGCTATTCGCCTCCAATGCCTTCAAGAACCTGGTGGGTTCCAGGATCATGACCCAGGAGGACGCGCTTGAGCAGTTGAAACAGGACGGGCTGGTGACCGTGGAAGCGGAAACCCCGGATGAGCCTGAGCCGTTGCCTGCGCCGGCGTTTCCCTTTGGCGGGGGTGGGAACCAGGGCCAGCAGGACAAGGTGCCTCCTGAAGAGGGTGGGCACGGGGAGATGACGGGCCAGGAGACAGGACCTATGGGCAGGGCCGAAACAGACCCGGAAACGGGCGAGGACAAAAAGCCTGTGGTCGCCGGAGATGAGCGGGTCTCCTCTGTTCCTGAGCGTTCGCCCACTTTCGGCCAGTTGCAGTCCATCATGACCAACGCCTTTGCCGAGGTCTCGCAGGCGGCCGGCGACCCGCAGATCCTCCGGTTGGTCAAGGCGACGACCCGGGAACTGTTCCCGACCGTGGAGCGGGCGGCCATCGCCCTGAGCGATTATGAGCTCGGCTTTTGGCGCGAACAGCGGTTGCTCATGTGGTTCAGCGAGCCAAGCGCGTTTGATGACCTGGTGGAGCTTGCCAACAGTGTCCAGTGCGAGTGCCTGGATTGCGGGACTGTCATCGAGTTGAAAGAAGGGGAGCGCTGCAACGAGACGCCTTGTCCCGATTGCGGGGGCGAGATGAGGCGCAAAGACGGCCCGAGCGTGGGCAGGGCCGCCGCCGTCTTACGGGCCGACCAAAGCACGCTCGACCTGTTGGACGAGATGCTCCTGGCCGACCAGTGGTGGACGATGCCGGAGGGCCTGGACGAGCAGTTGTTCTATGTCCTGACGGAGGCGTTCAGCGAGGGCGCGGCCTGGGCCGGCGAGGAGGCCATGGAGTATCTGTACACCGAGGGGCTTGGGCCGGCACCCATAGGCATTGGGATCAACTTCAAGCTGACCAACCCCACCACATTGAGCCGGTTGGAGCAATATTCTGCCCAGCTTGTGACGCGCATCAACGATGGCACGCGGTACTATCTCAAGCGGATGCTCGTCAGTGGTGTGGAGGAGGGCCTGTCCAGTCCCGGTATCGCCCAGATGATCCGGGACGGGGAGGACGTGGAGGCCGTGCTCAGGGAGGCCGGGTTCACCGACAAGGTGATCCAACGGGTCAAGAACGAGATCCTGGGCATGAGCGAATACCGCACAAACTCCATCGTCAACACGGAGATCGCCAAGGCAGAGACAGAGGGGCGCGTAAAGCAGTGGCGGCAGATGGGGCTCACGAAAAAGCGGTGGGTCCACACCGGCTCGACCGGCGCCGACTGTCCCTGCCCGGTTTGCTCGACGAACATCGAGTATGGGTTCGTGGACATCGATTACCTATTCGACAGCGTGTTTGGGGACGCCAGTATCGAAGGGCCGCCGGCGCACCCGACTGTGTGCCACTGCCACATCGAGTTTAGCGAAAAGGAACTGGTAGGCAATGCGGAAGATTTGAATGTGTGGATGGGGGAATGACCATGGATTCTTGCCCTCCCGCCTGGCTCGAGCGTCTCCGGCGTCGTCTGGAGCACTTGACACCCGGGCGATATTTTGCTATAATAGAGGTCAAGAAACGGGGCGTTATCTACACCCTTTCCCTGTGGACCCCTGCCAAGGTCGAAGTATTGGACAAGGAGAGCGATTCCTCGACCCCTGATGACGCCCCGTAACACAAAACTCCATATCGCACCCGCCTAGCAGCGGGGAGGCGCACAGGAACTTGCTTGACAAGGGAACACGGCGCAAACGAGATGGCTCGTTTGCGCCTTTTTTATCCACCACCGACAGCGCAAGCTGCAAAGGAGAACGGACCGCATGGCGAAGAAAAAGTCAGAACCCTATATCCGCGTCGTGGTTCGCAGGCTCGCCGGCGCCTCCATTCCGGGGGCAGATCCAGAA